>Ga0207646_10007014_pt1 | contig 11541 bp, 17 predicted proteins | sample KBSK5502metaG_FD_184343 | JGI IMG/M metagenome (GOLD analysis project Ga0207646, IMG submission 184343) | Corn, switchgrass and miscanthus rhizosphere microbial communities from Kellogg Biological Station, Michigan, USA - KBS K5-50-2 metaG... | ecosystem: Host-associated > Plants > Roots >...
AAATGGCGCAAGCGGTTCACCGAAGATGATCCCCATGACCCCTCGGTGTTGTGTTCTCGTTCGCGGGCACATCATGCCCCCTACTTGCTCAAGACCTGGGGTACACATATTTGCACTCGTCGGTTGCAGGAAAACAAGCCTCTGAGCAAGCCAGAATATCGAGCGAGACTGGTATACTTTTCTCACAGAGCACCTGCGGCTCGCGTAGGTGCAGACTTGTGAGAAAGAGGAAGAAGTCATGCTCATCGTCAATGACGAACAACTCCTGCGGGCGGGAATTGCGAGCTTGTCGAAACGGTGTTCCTACTGTTCCAAAGCCCTCGCAGCTTACCCACTCATTGTGAGCGACGAGGCAAGGTTGGCCGTCTACCATGCTGCCTGTGCTACCGAACTCGCCACCGAGATCCTCGTAGACCTCTACACGTTCTTTCGCCCGCCGGCGCCCTACCAGCACGTGTTCGTACTCGACCTGCGGCGTGCTGCGCCTGAGTCCGTGGAGGTGCGAGAATGCAGTCACAGGACGTAGAAGAGATCAAGGCGGCGCTGTGGCTGCAAGCCTTTCACGGGTGTACTCGGGTGAACTGCGGACATTGCCAGGTGATGGCGGTGAGAAGGAGAAAGGGGCAGCTTCTGGCTCTCTGTCGGGGGTGGGGGCGCTGGACGCCGGTGGAAGCGGTGACGATTGAAAGGCCGAAGCACTGTCCCACTGGCGCCTGCGATCTTGACGCCGCATCGGGATGAAGACATCGACTCACCTATGAGCCGGTCTCATATCGTGTTTTACGGAGATGAGAGCATTTCCTAATTACAAAAAGAGGGGAAGCTGGGCTGATCTGTTACAGGAGACGAACTCCTTTCTCCTGAAGATCCGCTCAGGATGCCCCCCACGGGTGATCGCATCCACCTGCTGCTCTCTGGGAGTTCGGGCCGGTCGGTGTTCTTCCCGGCCTGGGCGCGTTCTGGCTCATCTCCTGCTCAGAGTTTGGAGCCACGGCCCATGACGATGCTCGTGACGCTTTTATGACACTTCCTCCTTATACTAGGACTAGAGAGTGCGAGGTGAGTCAGCCGGGCAGTAGCCCCAAACCTTGACTACTGGGCCTTTGAGTCAGGAAATGCTCTCCAGAAACGACAAACGGTTGTCAGCACTTGGTAGCAGTTTCAAAAACTAGTTCTCACACCTTGAAAGACAGAAGAGGAGACATATTGATGAGTCAAGGTACAATCTCGGCTGCTGATCCTTACAAACGGCATCGAGCGCCTGTCCTCGATACGGAGATGGCCTACATCGACGCCGGGACGGGTGATCCGATCGTCTTCCTACACGGTAACCCTACATCTTCCTATCTCTGGCGCAATGTCATTCCTCACCTCGAGGGAAGCGGTCGCTGTCTGGCTCCTGACCTGATTGGTATGGGTAGTTCGGGGAAAGCGCCGCAACACTCCTATCGCTTCGTCGACCACGCGCTATCTCGATGCCTGGTTTGATGCCCTGGCCCTACAGCGCAATGTCACCCTGGTTGTGCATGATTGGGGATCCGCTCTGGGCTTCTACTGGGCGCAACGCTATCCTGAGCGCATCAAGGGACTGGTCTATATGGAGGCGCTGGTGCGCCCGCTCATCTGGGAGGAGTGGCCCGAACAGACTCGCTCGATCTTTCGGTCCATGCGCTCTCCTGCCGGCGAAGAGCTCGTCTTGCAGAAGAATGTCTTTGTCGAGCGTCTCCTGCCAGCTAGCGTGATCCGCCCTCTAGGTGAAGAAGAGATGGCAACTTACCGTCGGCCATACCTGGCAACGGGTGAGTCGCGTCCCCCAACACTGACGTGGCCCCGTGAAATCCCCATCAAAGGAGAGCCCACCGATGTGGTGCAAATCGTCGCTGGATACGCGCAGTGGCTCTCGACCAGCACGCTACCAGAGCTCTTCGTAACTGCTGATCCGGGCTCGATCTTGACGGGCGCACAGCGCGAGTTTTGCCGGAACTGGCCCAATCAAGAGGAAGTGACGGTCCGAGGAATCCATTTTGTGCAGGAAGACTCGCCTGCTGAGATTGGTGAAGCCATTGCGAGTTTTCTGGGAAGAATATCCTGATGAGAGAGCATTTCGCCTGAAAATAGCGAATTTTCATCTGCTTCCCTGTCTGGTACCGACATCGCGCTTCCTAACTCATAACGCCTCCCAGGAGTGAGCGAGGACGCGCTTGGGCGAGCGGATCAACTCAGGACGACCCGCCTGCTGAGCAGCCAAGCCAACAATGATGGAAGCGGCGTAAGTCAAGCCGACCTGCCTGGCAATGGCCGACCAGCCACAGAGGGGCGGGCGCTGCAGGTGAAAGAACAGAAAGACGCGGCCAAAGAAGCGTTCAATGGAACTGCGTTTGCCGAGTTCCTCTTTGGTCCAGGTGGGTGGCAAGCAGGAGCGGTTCTTCTGGCGCTTGGGGTTCCAGGGGATGACCGCGACCGCATGAAGGGTGGCGTGGATCCAAGCGATGAGGCGCAAGCCCCAATACGCAGCGTCCAGACGGATGATGCGAGGGTGGATCTGATAGAGACGCACCGCCCATTCGAGCAATGGGCGAGCGAAGGGGGCATCATGGACGTGGGCAGGAGAGAGGAGAAAAAAGACGGGCAACCCGGAGCCGCGGCAGAGCAAGGTATGGACGCGATAGCCGCGTAAGAGCGGGCGCGGATGCTGAGCTGGCGCATGGCCGATGGCGGCATCAGGGTCGGCTCGCCGCCACGCCAGGATGGGCGCACTATCAATAATCAGGTCGCGTGCGCCAATGAGCCGACGCCGGATGGCGGTCAGCACGCTCAGCACAAAGAGCGCTTCTGAGACGGGGGCACCTGCGCTGAAAGCCCGCTTCCACTATTGGGAGGCGCTGGGAATGTGAGGGTGCCCATCATGACCCAGCGGCAAGCCGCAAGCTAGGGCTAAAGCGGGCCAGGCCACTAACCAGTCGTGCATATCCTGGTACGACAGCCGCCACAGGGTGCGTAAGAGCGCGATGAGCAGCAGGGACGCCTCGCCATAGATGCGTGGCGCACCACCCGGTCCGGCAGGTACGGGTGGCGAACACCGACGATGGGCCAGTCGCACCGCCAGCCGACACAGCGCCAGCAGATGCCGCGTGTGGACTAACGTGAGCGCATCGATGTGCAGGGCTGCACCCAGCCGCGCTTGTGCGCGGTGATGTGCTGGTGGGGGCACCGCGCGACACGAAGTCGCATGTGAGGAGTAGAGCGCAAGCTCTCAGCTAAAGTCGCCGGGGCTGTCTCCAATCCCTCTCTGCGTCGCTGGTAACGGCGGGGTGGAAAGCGAGGGGTAATGCCCAAGGAAGCGTCGAGCCGAACGAGGCAACCGGGCTAGGGGAAAACTGGAAGGATGAAGACGAATGAACCTTGGATGAGGCTGCGCGACACCAGGTCATCGAAACGGCTAGCACGATGATGAATGGGACCTTGGTCTCCATGAACAGTTCCGTCATGGAAATGGGCACCCGCGTCCCCGCAGTACAGGAGGCATCCTCCCCAGTTGGTTCTCACGCATGCGGAACGTGGCAACCCCAATGAGGTCTGAAAAGTGGTCGATCCTTTCAGTAGGCCAACCGCAAGGAAGGCTGAGCGCCTCAGTGGGAACAGGAGGGATCAAGAAGCGAAGGCTGCCAACAGATCAGGCACCAGGAATGGATAACTGGGCAGATAGGGCCAAGAAGGGACATACCCACGCTGAAAGGCGGCAGACGTGATCCTGGTGCATCACCCAAAGAACGAGGGGAAGGCTACTTATCAAGGGAAAAGTTAGATGCGAGAACCACTCTCTGCAAACGGAACCGAGACGCAGACCGACTGGAACGCCATCAACTGGCGTAAAGCCAACCGGACTGTGCGTAACCTGAGACAGCGGATCTTTCGGGCAACGCAAGAGGGCAACCTGAAGAAGGTGCGCTCACTCCAAAAACTCATGGTGAAAAGTTACTCGAACCGGTTGGTGAGCGTCCGACGAGTAACGCAGATCAATGCTGGAAAATACACGCCTGGTGTGGACAAGCTGATCATTAAAACGCCAGCAGCCAGGGGAAAGCTGGGGGAGTATCTCGCCCACTACTCCCCCTGGAAAGCCAAACCAGCGCGAAGAGTCTACATACCGAAAGCCAACCACAAGTTGAGGCCGCTGGGAATCCCCGTCGTGATTGATCGCTGCCTTCAGGCCATGGTCAAGAACGCCCTCGAACCTGCTTGGGAAGCCAAGTTCGAGGGAACGAGTTACGGGTTTCGACCAGGCCGAAGTTGTCACGATGCTATCGAGAAAATCTACGTCTTGGCTCGACCCAACAAGACCAAGAAGTGGGGGCTCGATGCCGATATCCGGGGCGCCTTCGACAACATCTCGCACGACCACCTCTTGAGAGCCATTGGCCCGGTTCCAGGAAAGGAACTCATCAAACAATGGCTCAAGGCGGGATATGTCGAGCAGGAGGTTTTCCATGCGACAGAGCGTGGAACGCCGCAGGGCGGGGTGGCGTCGCCCTTGTTGGCAAACATCGCGTTACACGGCATGGAAGCAGCCATCGGGGTGAAATACAACTGCCGAGGGGAACTCATTGGAAAACGCGCAGTAGTCAGATACGCCGACGACTTCGTGTGCTTCTGTGAAACCAGGGAAGATGCCGAACAGGTGCAAAGCATCCTGACGGACTGCTTGAAAGAACGGGGTCTGACCTTCTCAGAGGAAAAGACGCGCATCGTTCACCTGACGGAGGGATTTGATTTTCTGAGTTTTAACATCAGGCACTACCCAGCCCCGCAAACGTCGCGCACGGGATGGAAACTCTTGATCAAACCCAGCAAAGCAGCAGTGCAAGCGGTGCAGAAGCAGTTGAAAGACCTGTGGAGCAAGGGGCAAGGCACCCGTGTGCGATCGGTTTTGACCAAACTCAATCCGGTCATTCGCGGGTGGGCCAACTACTTTCGCACCGCCGTTGCCTCAGAAACCTTTCACCACCTGGACAACTGGATGTACTTCAAAGCAGAAGGCTACGCCAGGCAGATGCACCCCAACACATCCAAAGCGTGGCGACACCAGAGGTATTGGGGGCGTCTCCATCTGGATCGAGGTGACTCCTGGGTGTTTGGAGACAAGCAGTCAGGAGGGTATCTGCTCAAGTTCAGATGGTTCCCGATTGAACGGCACGCGCTGGTCAAAGGAACTGCATCACCTGATGACCCACGGCTCAGGGACTACTGGGCGAAACGGCAGGCCGCCAAAGCCAAAGACCTGACGCTTTCCAAACAGAAACTGGCCAAGAGACAGCAAGGCCGATGTCGAGAATGTGGCGAAACGCTCTTCAACGAGGAAGAACTTCAGGTGCACCATCTTCTAGCACAATCACAAGGAGGAAAGGATACCTACAGCAACCTGGTACTGGTTCATCTGCTCTGTCATCAACACATTCACGCCAAGACGGCACGAGCCATGAGCGACTGTCAGCACCTCAACGACCAGAACCTGCTCACAGAAGAGAAGCTCATCCATCGGCCATCAAGGCAAAATAGGCATCAGAAGCTGACCTCCGGGGCGAGGTAGCTAGCCTCGTCCAGGGTCAGTTTACCCTATTCTTTTTGAGTTAGGAAATGCTCTCGGAGATGTCAGAGCACACAAGAGACGTGCAAATTTACCAATAAAGAACTTTGCTCAAGCTTGAGAGAAGTTTTTTCGCCGACACATGCGTGTGCTCAAAATGGCAGCAGGCCAAGGGGCAAGGAAAGCACGTCCTGCAACCAAAACTGTCATGCCGCCGAAAATCACACCAGAACGCCCTGCCCGTCATCGCCAACAGGTCAGTGTCCATAAGCGGATCTGGAAATTGTATCGACAGGGATGCGAGCCTTGATTACATTGCCGAGATTATGGGACTGACCAAGTGGAGTGTGTATCGTGCACTCAAGCAAGAAGCAGCTCCACCGATGCTCCGGCGGGCTCGCTCATCTACGTTTATGCGCCGGTTTCGCCAGATCATCACCGAACGTGATGAAACCGCTTTGCACCCCTGGGCACACGAGGCAGCGGCGAGCCGGATTCCCGAACTCGTGCGGTTTGCCCAGCGGCTACATGCCGATTGGGAAGCTGCCGAAAATGCGCTGCTGTTTGCCAGCAGCCAGGGCCAGACGGAAGGACCGGTGAATCGGCTGAAGTCCTTCAAGCGCCAAGGCTATGGACGCGCCGGTCCTGTGCTTTTACAAGCTCGCCTGGTGGGAGCAAGGGACCTCTACCTCAATTGAGCAAGACCCTCAAAATCTGTCCACATTTCACGCTTTTTACCAATAACACGGGCACCGTGCCTGGGCCACGGACGAGCACACGGCCGCAACAATCTGCTGGCGGTCGACGCGCAGGTGGAGCAGGTGCAGCCGATCTGGGGCTGGGAGGAGCGTGGCAGGAGCCATGAGCGGTTTGGGAGGCATACCTGGACTCCGTCAGGGCAGAACGGATGGGCAACAGATTCTCAGTAAGCAATACTGCACTGTACCACCCGTGCCCTCCCCCCTCTCCAACCGACTTGCATTCATCACAATGCCGGGAGACCCGGCAAGCTAGGAGTAGGTTTTCCCCCCAGCGCGCGCCAAGTCCTGCTTATCCGGGCCCGGCCCCGATGCCCGGCGTCAGTGGAGGACGCGGGCGAGCGCCCGGTAGCCAGGCATGGGATCCTCGCCGGGTGCGACGAGTACCTGGATGCCAACGTGATTGGCGCCGGCGTCGAGGTGCGCCGCGAGTCCGGCCCTGATGTGTTCGGGTGTGCCGTGGAGCACAAGGGCGTCGATGAGCCGGTCGCTGCCACCGTCGGCAACGTCCGCGGCCGTGAAGCCATGGCGGAGTAGGTTGTTGACGTAGTTGCGTAGGTTGAGGTAGGGGTCCTTGATGAAATTGCGGCCAATGGCGCGGGCTGTTTGGGGATCCGTGCTCACCACGGCCTTGTGCTCAGGCGCGAGCAGGGGCGCGGCGCCGAGGATCGCGCGGGCGTGGCGGGTGTAGTCGGGCACCACGAGGTACGGGTGTGTCCCTGCGGCCCGTGCGCCGGCCAGCTGCAGCGCGCGAGGCCCCAGCGCGGCGAGCACGCGGCGGTCCTGCGGGACTCCGCCGGCTTCGAGTGTGTCGAGATAGGTGGCCATCGTGTCGAGGGGGCTGCGGTACGTAGCGATCGTCTCCGGATGGCTGACGCCGACGCCGAGCAGGAAGCGGTCAGGGTGCTTGGCCGCGATCCGCCGGTAGGAGCGCGCGACCAGCACCGCGTCGTTGGTCCACATGTTGACGATCGCGGTGGCAACGACGATGGTCGTGGTGGCGTCCAAGACCCGTTCCACAAGGCTGAGGTCGGCCATCGCCCGGGCACCCAGACCAAGCCAGGCGGTCGTGTAGCCGAGGGCTTCGGCCTCGACGACGAACGCGGTGCGGGCCGCGTCGTCGTAGACGGGGCTGAACCAAGCGCCGAAGGTCCCGAGCTGCATGGTCATCGGGACGCTCCCTGTCCAGGGATGCTGGTCTGAGTCCTCTTACGCTCAAGCGGGGCGCGCGGCGTCAGTCGCCGGGCCGGGTTGACGGCGCGGAATACACCGTGGAGCGATCGGAGCCCGAGCACGATGTCGGCGGCACCCTGCCTGGCCAGCGCACTGGCGGTTGCCGTCCTGGTGCTACTGCTGGCGCCGGTGAGGAAGGCTACCGTCCCGACCAGTCGTTCCGTCATCTCTGTACACTCCTCTCGTGATGGTGGTGCGAGCGTTTCCTCACGTTCCCCCCGCTCGATGCCCCTGTCGTCCTGCACGTCCTGATTTTGAACTGAAGGATGGAAAATTGACATGCATCATGGGAATCATCGTGAAGTCGCCTCTTCATCCCGTGCTCCATCTGGTTTTCTTCCACTCAGGCGTGTAAATTCGTCGCCTGGCATTGCGGAGCGTAGGGGCAACGTGTGCCACACGAACATGGAGTGAACTTCCAGTATCCACGCTCCACGAAGAAAGGCGAGTTCCATGCTCTCAAGAGAAGCATGGACACTTCTCTTCTAACATCTCTATTCTGCGCTAGAGGTGCAAGCTGAACACCGCATGTTTTACCCGATCTTCACCTCACCATTCCGACCATCCACCACAACCCATACAAGAGGTAGGGCTAGGATTCGTGCAAAAATCTATCATAAGCCCATAGAGCCCCTTCACAGGCCAATCGAAGCTATGACAGTGGAAGCAAAGCTGCTGTGAGAAATACATGATAGATGTGGTAAAATCGCTTGTATGACACTTCTTGAGCAATTTCAGAGGCCATATGTGAGAACATCCATGCCCTGTGATAGATTTTTGCATGAATCCTAGTTCTACCTCGCTAAGGGAGGATTGTATGATTCATACCGGCTTGCAGGGCAAAGTTGCCCTTGTGACTGGTGCAAACCACGGCATCGGAGCGGCGACGGCGAAAGCCCTGGCAGCAGAAGGCGTCGCTGTGCTCCTGAATTTTCTCAGGATGCCACCCTTGGGTGGAGTCGAGGACCAGGCTGTCGAAACAGAAAGAACCACACCTGGCCTCGCGTATTACAATCGCCAACGGAGCCAATCAGCGGAAGAAGTTGTCCAAGCTATTCGTGAAAGGGGAGGTCGGGCAGAAGCCAGAGAAGCTGATCTTGCCGACCCCTCCACGATTCCCTTGTTGTTTGAGCAGGCAGAAGCAGCGTTGGGGCCGGTGGATATCCTTATCAACAATGCCGACTATTGCACGGCTGATACGTTCCAATCTGGGCCAACCGATCTCGCTCCTGGCGGCTACGCCATCACAGAGGTTACGCCAGAGACTCATGATCGGCATTTCGCGGTGAATAGTCGGGCGGTGGCTCTGCTGATCGCGGAGTTTGCTCGGAGGCGCAGAGCACGTGGCATCAACTGGGGACGCATCATTAGTATTACCACTGACGGAGCACCCGGTTTCTTCCACGAAGTCTCCTATGGAGCAAGCAAATATGCCCTGGAATCCTATACGCGCGCAGCCGCTGAAGAACTGGGCAGATATGGCATTACGGCCAACATTGTCTCCCCAGGACCGATACAAACAGGCTGGATTACGCCAGAGCTTGAAGCCCAGATCGCGGCTGAGACCCCTCTCGGGCGCGTCGGACACCCCGAAGATCTCGCTGATGTGATTGTCTTTCTGGCCTCTGAGCAGGCACGGTGGGTGACAGGCCAGATGATCTCCGTCAGTGGTGGACGCAGAAAGTTCTAGAGAATCGGATACGCACGGCCCTATCCGGGCTGGTTTCTACAGCAAAGGGCAAGCATTCGATCTCTAGTGGACACCGGCCCGGCACTCTGTGCAAGGTCAATCAGTTGAAGGAGCATTACTCTTTCGGGGCTTCGTCCTGCGCTCGCTCTCCTACGAGATGCAGATGGGGGCGTGAGCGTGTTGCGCTGCCTCCGGCCTCGGCCCCAACGGCCTTTTCTTCTGGAAACGGATCGAACAGAGAGAGTTGAACGATGAAGGCCTCGCGGCGACGGCGAGACTTCGGCGTTCTTTCTGGGGTTCGCCAGTAGAGCAGCCACTCATGGGGGCCGAGGTCAAAGAGGGCGAGTTGAGGGGAACGGAACGGCGTGCGAGAGAGGCGCGGGTTACTCACCGCCTGGAGGTGCTTGTGATCATCTTGCAACTCGACCGTGTAGGTAGAGAGGGTGACGGCCTGGTGCTCCACGCTTCCGCGAGCTATCATAGATCCACACCGTGACCGGCGCTTTCGCTAAGCCCCGTTCTCCGTAGAGCTTCCAGTTTTGAAATCGCAGGAATCCATGTTTGTCGAGATGGCGGGTGTAGCGGGTGGCGAACAGGATACGGTCGAGGAACTCTGGTGGGTATATGGTGCCTGTGTGCGAGCCTAAGACCTGGGCTGGGCTATGGCAGCCATCCTCACGCTTTTCGTGTGCCCAATGCCGCTGCACATTGTAATTGTGCATCCATGTGCGGTGAACGGCGAGCACCTCTTCCCAGCTCGTGGCTTTGGCAAACTTCGCATCACTCATTCTCCGGGCTATGTTGAAGGTCGTCTCGCAATAGTTCTGCCAGGCCTGGCGCGGCTCGATGCGCTCTTTTCTGATCCCAAGCGCAGCATACACATCGAGGGCCTGGTTACAGTAAAAAATCCCACCCCCGTCACTGACAATGGCCGATGGCACGCCGAAGCGCGAGAGGGCGGCAAAGAGCACCTGAAGACTAGTCCCACTGATTCTGGGTGAGCGACATTTTGCTCGCCAAGCAGGCGCGGGTGTAATTCTCTAGTATGCTAATCATGTAGATCGGTTCTGGAAATCCTAAGCTGTGCTCCTCAATATATCTGACATCGACTGACCAATATTCAAACCGGAAATGGGCCTTAAATGGCATCTCTTTGCGCACACGTGGCGCTCCGCCCTTGGCGGCGGGCAGCCCATAGAGCTTGCGGTTGAGGGCAAGGAGCCGTCCGCAGGTCGCCTGAGAGAGATGGATGCCGATCTGCTCCAGAGCCGCACGCACGCGATACGCGCCCAGTTCAGGAGAATCCTTTACCAGCTTCCTCACCTCGCTAATCGCGCTCATGGTCGCTTTGCGTGCAGGTTGATGGGGAGCCGAAGAAGGTTTATCGTCGAGCCCTGCATGGCCTTCCTCGGCCCAGCGCTTGAGCACTTCATACACCCGTGTGCGTGGCGTTTGCAGGTAATCGCTAATCGTCTTGATAGACCACCCCTCTGCATGCAGATCGACAATTGCCCGCCGTCTCTGGTAGGGATCAGCGAGTCTCCGCATAGGGTGGATAGCGCTGCCCAGTCACCGTTGGCTTGGGTCCGTCAGCCAGGATGCGCTTGACAGTAAGGTCGCTTGGCCTGCGTTCAAAGCGCAGAAAACAGATGGTGGCAAGCTCATGGGGGCGAAAGCCTGGGTGCTCGGCCTTGAGGTTGACAATCAGTTGGCGCATCTCCGGCGGGAGACTGCGCCCGGCCTCAGTGGAAGGAGCACGCTTTTTGTGAAACAGGCTTGCCATACCTTCTTGCTCAAAGAGCCGGGCTTGATGGTACAGCGTGCGTTCACTCGTTCCGGTTTCTCTGGCGCGTTCGGCTGCTGTCTCTCCGAAAAGTACGATGGGGCGAATTTTTTCATAGAGCTGCTGCTCCGGCCAGAACGTATATTGCTGGATCTCTTGCCAGTCGTGGGTACGTTCTCGACGAGGGCGCTTGCGCGCAGGCATGACACCCCCTCCTTTTCGATGTGTTTCCCCTCCCCTACTCGTATGTCGGTTTGTCAGGACAAGAGTAACACCCCCTCCTTTGGAAGCCAGGAAATAGCCATTTCGGGCTACTTGCATCTTCTCGCGTTCTGTTTCTTCTCTACCTACATCCCGTTTTTACCCGCAACCGACGAGTGCAAATATGTGTACCCCAGGTCTTGAGCAAGTAGGGGGCATGATGTGCCCGCGAACGAGAACACAACACCGAGGGGTCATGGGGATCATCTTCGGTGAACCGCTTGCGCCATTT
>Ga0207646_10007015_pt1 | contig 11539 bp, 11 predicted proteins | sample KBSK5502metaG_FD_184343 | JGI IMG/M metagenome (GOLD analysis project Ga0207646, IMG submission 184343) | Corn, switchgrass and miscanthus rhizosphere microbial communities from Kellogg Biological Station, Michigan, USA - KBS K5-50-2 metaG... | ecosystem: Host-associated > Plants > Roots >...
CCGCCCTCGGCGAGCCACCTCGAGCCACTGTCCAAAATGGGCTGTGATGGCATAAAAGTACAAGTTTAACCCATCGCTGGTGAAGAGCGGGAGGCAGCCGGGAGCCAAGAGCTGTCGCAGGGAGTGGATGACCATGTGCGCCACATTTTGGGTGCGGGGACCCAGCTGGAGCACCGGAATAATCTTTGTGAGGGGATCGATAGCCAGCCAGAGCCAGAGCACCTGTTTATGGCTGCGCAGCCTGGTGCGCAGTTCGTCCAACTGGAGGTGTGGGAGCCGGAGATTGCAGAAAGAACGCTCGTGCAAGGTCTGAGCATGCTCGCCAGCGCGAGTCAGCCAGGTAGTGATCGTTGCTTGCCGGTAGCCGAAGACACGCTCTGAGGCCGAAGGATCCAGCCCTTCAGCGAGCGCTGTCAGCACGACTGCGACCTGCTGGGAGGCAGTTTTCAGGCGGTACAAGGGGGTGTAGAGTCGAGCGCTGAAAGTGGTGTGACAGGCCTGGCAACGAAAGGTCTGGATCCGCTCAGCGTGATCATGTGTGCCATCCCCAACCAGGGCGTGGATGTGAGCGTCTGTAATCCCGGAGTACAGGCACTGGTGATTGGGACAGGCGAAGCCCTGCGTGTTAATCCGCTTCGGGGCTCCCCGTCGGCTTTTGACCTCGCGCCAGGGGTGAACAGAAAAGGCTGCTGTTCCCACGCCCGACGAGAGGGTGGAGGAGGGGCGGCAGGCGGGACAATCAAGTGGGGTGCGGGGCTTGAGGAGGCGTTGGATTGTGGTGCGTAAGGTCCTAGCTCTTGAGTGAGGAAGGTTATGATAGAGCGCATAAAGATGACAAAGCCGCGCCAAGTAAACGATGAGTGCGGATAAGGGCAAGAACAAGAACACATAAAAGGCCATAAGGATTCTCCCTGCTTGAATTGAGGAGCATGGATAGTTTACTTATCAGGAAGAATAAGCAAGGTCGAGGGGATAGTCAAGCGGTTAGGAGAGTATACTGAAATTATCCACCATCGAGAGAGGCTGTGCCCACCGACTTCGTAGCGGAACACGTTGTTTTCCTGGCCGAGGAGACGAAAGCCCAGGGTGTCGGTCAAGAGCCTGGCCGTCCGCTCGTAGCCATCCTCCGACAAGGTAACAGTGTGCACGCCCCGCAATGCATGTTCGGCAGGCACTGGTCCCTCTGCCCAGGCCGGACGCAGCCCGGCCTGCGGGTGAGCGACCAGTTCGAGGACGAGCCCATCCGGGTCTTCCAGGGAAAGGACGGTTTCGTCAAAACGCGACACCGGTCCTGAGGAGACGACTTGTTGGCTCAGGCGCTCGACCCAATAGTCCAGTGATCCTTGAGGAATAGAGAAGGACGTCACCGTCACTTGCCCTGTTCCCTGCCGTCCCTTTGGGACTCCTGGCCAGGCAAAGAACGTCAGCAGGGAGCCAGGATGACCCAGCTTATCCCCATAATACAGGTGGTAGGACCTGGGGTCGTCAAAGTTGACCGTCAGTTTCACCAGCCGCAGACCCAGTATCCCGGTGTAGAAATCGACATTGCGCTGCGCGTCGCTGGTGATCGCCGTCATATGATGAATACCGAGAATATCTTGACTCATCATACCTTTCTCCTTTACCTCCCTTTGAAGTCTGCTTTGCGTTTCTCGATAAATGCCTGCATACCTTCACGCTTATCCTCAGTGGCGAACAGCAGGAGGAAATTCTTGCGTTCTATCTCTAAGCCTTCTTCTAACGTCGTTTCAAAGGCTGCCAGCACCGCTTCTTTCGCTAATCGCACAGCAATAGGACCAAGAGCGGCAACCTCTTTCGCAAGTCTGACCGCTTCCCTCAAGTGCTCGCCCTTCGGCACGACACGATTCACCAGTCCATGATCCGCCATTTCCTGTGCGGTGACTTGCACACCGGTCAGCACCATCTCCATAGTGCGATATTTTCCAAGCGCCCGTGCTAAGCGCTGTGTGCCCCCCGCCCCTGGTATGACCCCAAGGGTGATTTCAGGTTGTCCAAAGCGGGCATTCTCTGATGCGACAATCATGTCACAGTGCATCGCCAGTTCGCAGCCTCCGCCCAGGGCATAGCCACCCACCGCGGCAATCAAGGGCTTTTTGATGCGTCGAATGCGATTCCAGTTCTCAAAACCGCCCAGCAGCATATCGATAGGCGACTTGTCCGACATTTCTTTGATGTCGGCCCCGGCGGCAAAGGTCCTCTCGCCGGCACCTGTGAGTACGATACAGCGGATCTCATCGTCACGATCGAACTCCTCTAGCGCATTGGCAAGTTCGCTGACAAGCTGAAAATTGATCGCGTTGAGTTCCTTTGGCCGATTCAGGGTGACAATCCCAACGCGCTCATCGCGGTCAACTAAAATAGATTGATAATTTGACATGCCTCTCCTCTCCTCCCCTATCCTTCACGAGCCGGGCGCGGTTCGGTCTCTTCCTCAATTTCGTAGCGCGTGGTCACTTGCGCGACTCTGCCAAGCATCCCGATAACCGGGCAATAACGGGTTGTGGAGAGCTCGATAGACCGCTCTACGGCCTGGGGATCGACGTTGTGGCCCCGCACCCGGTAGAGCACGTCGAACTGGGTGTAGATCTTCGGATGCTGCTCTGCCCGGCTCCCCTGCACGACTACGTTGAGGCCGCTGACCTGCTGGCGTTTCTTGCGCAGGATCGAGATGACGTCCATGGCTGTGCAGCTGGCCATCGCCAGGAGGAGCAAGCGATGGGGCTGGGGACCGGCCCCCACGCCGCCGACCCCCTCCCCGGCGTCAAGGTCCCAGCGAAAGTCCTCTATATTTCCGATAAAGTGCATGCCCTCTGCCAGGGTGGCAGAGGCGGTTTCTGGCTCCTGATCTTTGTTCTCTGTTTCCATGCTCGATACCCTTTAACTATGATGAACGAACTAAACTCTACTTAGAATGTATTGTGTCCTCGAAGGTGATGAGGCGCGCACCACGTTGAAACGTCGTGAAGTACACCAGCCATTGAAACAGGACCACCAGGCGGTTCCGAAAACCGATCAGGAACATGAGATGGAGGACCAGCCATAAGAACCATCCCACCACACCAGCGGTCTGAAACTTCCCAACCGAGACGATGCCATAGAAGCGTCCCACCGTAGCCATACTCCCCTTATCGACGTAGTGAAATGGCTGAGTCTGCGCTTTGCCGGCGACCCGATCGGCAATCACGGAAGCAGCATAGCGTCCCTGCTGGATCGCGACCTGGGCTACTCCTGGCAGGGGCTTGCCATCCTCCATAAAATTCGCCGTATCACCAATGACAAAGATGTCGGGATGACCAGGGACAGTCACATCGCTGCCGACCTTGACGCGGCCTGCCCGGTCTGTCTCGGCCCCCAGCCACTCTCCTGCAGGAGAGGCCGCCACCCCTGCTGTCCAGATAACCGTCCTGGCGGCCAGACGTTCCCCGGCGATCACGACCCCTTCACTGTCGATCGCTTCGACTGGAGCATTCGTTCTCACTTCGATGCCAAGGCGGGTGAGGGCCGTGTGCGCTTTGCGCGCGAGCGGCTCGGGAAAAGCGGCCAGGACGCGCGGGAGCGCCTCGACCAGCACAATACGAGTTTGTCCTGGGTCGATAGAGCGGAAGTCAGACACCAGGGTTTTATGTGCCAGGCCACCGATCGACCCCGCCATCTCGACCCCCGTGGGGCCAGCGCCCACCAGCACAAACGTTAACAGCGCCTGGCGCTTCTCCGGGTCCGTCTCCCTCTCGGCCTTCTCATACGCCAGCAGAACCGCACGTCGAATCGCGGTCGCTTGCACAATCGATTTGAGTCCGGGAGCGAATTGCGCCCAGTCGTTATGACCAAAGTAGCTGTCACGAGCGCCGGTCGCCAGGATCAAGTAGTCATAGGGGATAGATTGATCGTGCATGAGCACAAGCTTCGCCTCTACATCTACGCCCGTCACCTCCCCCAGCACCACGTCCGCGTTTTTTTGCTTCCTGAGTATGCTGCGAATGGGTGCGCAGATATCAGCAGGGGAGATCCCGGCTGTCGCAACCTGATACAGGAGGGGTTGAAACAGGTGATGGTTATTGCGGTCAATCACCGTCACCCGGACGGGCGCGTCTCGCAAGGCTCTTGCTGCCTGTAGTCCACCAAAGCCGGCCCCAACGATCACGACATGGGGAATGACCGTAGGAACACGAGATGCAACGCCCGGTAGTGTGACCGATTGCTCATCTTCAATGTATGGTATCTCTTGCATGTTCTTTACCTCTTCCTTTACAGTCATCTTGCTCCATACGTTTCTCCCTTTCTATTCGTTGATCATGCACGAAATTGAGCGATCGTCTTGTCTTTAACGACGGCGTTGTACAGCGCGCGCCTTCTCAGCCATTGAGCAAGTGCAAGTCGTAGGCGGCCCGCTCCAGCTGTTCACGGAACTGGGGCGCCGCAATGCTGATCAGCAAGCGAGCCCGGTCAGCGGTACTGCGTCCGAACAGCATGACCCTGCCATACTCGGTGACCACATAGTGGACGTGCGCCCGTGTGGTGGTCACCGTCGCCCCAGGCGTCAGAGTTGGCACGATGCGCGAGACCTGTCCATCAAGCGACGGGAGCTCGTACGGCATGTTGCCCTCCCTGGCCTGGTGTGCGCGAGCCGTCGCGGGGAACGCCAGAACCGGTCGCCCGTGCGGAGCGTCGGCGGCGCCCTGGAGAAAATCTATCTGCCCGCCCACCCCGCTATACTGGGTTGTGCCAATCGACTCGGCACAGACCTGCCCGGTCAGATCCACCTCCAGGGCGCTATTGACGGCCACCATATGGTCAAATTGACGAATGTTCTCGATATCGTTGGTATAGCTGATCGAACGCAGCTCAACCATGGGATTATCATCCAGAAAGTCCATCAGGCGACGCGACCCTATGATAAAGCTGGCGACTATCTTGCCGCGGTCAAGGGCCTTACGGGACCCGGTAATGACTCCCCGCTCGACGAGGTCGACCACCCCATCGGAGAACATTTCGCTATGGATGCCCAGATCATGCCGATCGGTTAATTCCTGGAGGACGGCGTCCGGAATGGCACCGATACCAAGTTGCAGCGTCGCCCCATCCTCGATCAGATCCGCTACATGCCGGCCTATCTCCCGCTGCATCTGGTTGGGCGCTTGCTGCCTCACCTCATGCAGGGGCCCATCCCAGTTCACCGCGTAATCAAGCTGGGACAGATGCACGAAGCTATCGCCGTGGGCCCAGGGTACCTGCGGATTCACGAGGGCGACGACCTGGCGGGCATAATCGACTGCCTCACGTGTCGCATCGACGGACGGGCCGAGCGAGCAATAGCCATGCTTGTCCGGGGGCGAGACCTGAACGAGCGCCACATCGATGGCCCAGGGGCCGCCTGGCATGAAGAGTTTGGGAATAGTGGACAGAAACGCAGGCGCATAACTGGCACGCCCGGCGCTAATGGCCTCACGTTCGCTCGCACCGACGAAGATCGAGCGCACATAAAAGTGCCCCGCCCAGCGTGGGTCCGTGTAGGGAACCGGGCCAAACGAGAGGGTCGAGAGGAGCTCAACGTCCTGGAGCTCATCCCCGCGGGCGACCAGCGCCTCGATGAGTGGCGTCGGGGTCGAATGCCGCCCGTGCAGATACACGCGATTGCCAGACTTGACGACTTGCACGGCCGTCTTTGCGTCACACCATGTGGTCATATTACACCTCATTCTCTCTGATGAACTTGAACAAATATTGACTCAACCCCCAACGCCCGGTGCTGCTTTTCTTTACGCTTCGCCTCGCTCCCACTCCGCGACGTACGCTCGACCATGGCTATACACCTGCGGCGCTAGCGGGACGATGCCGAGTTCACGGATGATCCGCCGGGCTGCGAGCCCCAGGATGGCGGTGAACGTGGGGTAGGCCAGTTCCATCTCAGCCAGTTGCTCGATCTGCATGTCCGCTGCTAAGCAGGTGGCGACGAGTTGGAGGATCTCCAACGCCTGTTCACCCATGATATGTGCGCCCAGGATGCGGTGCGTTGTGGTTGACACAATGAGCTTGCAGAAGCCCTCCCTGTGCCCATCAATAACAGCGCGGTCCAGCGCCGAGTACGGCACTACCGCCACGACGCAGTCATGGGCCGCGTGCGCCCGTTCTTCGGTCAGGCCAACGCTGCCATACTCCGGGTCGGTAAAGCCACCATGTGGAACGATTCTATGCTCCGTGATACGCTTATGCGCCAGCAAGGCGTTTCCTGCCGCCAGCGCGCCCTCCCGGTTAGCGCTCTGCACCAACATCATGCGCCCGGTAATATCTCCTGCCGCGTAGATGTGTGGGGCCGTCGTTTGCAGGTAGTCATCGACCACAATGTAGCCGCGCTCACTTTGCACATGCGCAGCAGCGAGATTCAGCGCCTCTGTGTTCCCTTGCCATCCCACCGACAGTACGACGGCTTCGGTAGTGAGCTGGCGGACCTCGCCTTCGTAGGGGTAGAACACTTCTAAGGCCCCATCTCGTTGTTCGATCCGCTGGATGCCGCCGATGCTCGTGATCACGTCGATTCCGCGCCGGCGGAATGCCTCGGCAATGCTGTGCGATACCGCTTCATCCTCAAGTGTCAGGAGCCGTGGCGCCACTTCGAGCACAGACACGTGGGCGCCAAACGCTGCAAAGCAGGAGGCTAACTGGCACCCGGTCGCTGCACCGCCCACCACAACCATCTGGCGCGGCAGTTTCTGCAACGACCAGATATCGCTGTGCGTCAGCGCGTACTCACTGCCTGGGAAAGGAAGCCGGCGCGCATGGCCACCGACGCAGAGGATGAACTTCTCTGCCTGCAAAGTGGTTCCATCCCCGAGTGCAACGCTCTGTTCGTCAACGAATCGAGCCTCACCAGCGTTCGCAAAGACCGTCACACCCGCCTGCTCCAGGTGACTTTGTAACTGTTTTTTTTCGTGAATCTGGTGGACGATGTTCCCCGTCTGCGCCAGTAATGTCGGGAAATCTACTGCCGGCTTCTCCCCCGCGAGTCCATACTCGGCGTACTGCTCCGCATCACGCATGAGCCGCGCCGCCCTGGCGAGCACGCGAGTCGGCACACAGCCATCATTGGTACAGGTCCCTCCCATCTGCCCGCGCTCGATCAACACGACGGTCGCGCCCAGCTCCCGCGCCCGCATCGCCGCCGTCGCCCCGGCTGGTCCTCCACCGACGACAATCAGGTCAAACATTTCGAGCCTCCTTCTTGCCTTGTCCCCCGGTCCGTCACAGGCAGGATGCTGGCCGCAGCATCCTGCCTGGAGGGCGCGGTCAACGAGAAACGGCTCGTTGACCGTACGCCAACTCCTTCACCTGCGTCAATGGACTTACATGGCCTCGAAGATCGCGGCGATGCCCTGCCCCCCACCAATGCACAGCGTGACCAGCGCATACTTGCCGCCGGTACGACGCAGTTCGTAAAGCGCCTTCACCACCAGAATGCACCCCGTCGCGCCAACCGGGTGACCCAGCGAGATGCCACTGCCATTCGGGTTTGTGCGCTCCATGGGCAAGTCCAGCTCCCGAATCACCGCGATAGCCTGGGCGGCAAAAGCTTCATTCAGTTCAATCGTATCCATATCCTGGATCGTCAGGCCGGTCCGCTCCATGACCTTCTTCACGGCCGGGATGGGTCCGACGCCCATGTATTTGGGCTCCACCCCGGCAAAGGCGTACCCCACCAGCCGGCCTAAAGGCCGCAAGCCCCGCTGCTGTGCCAGGCTTTCATCCATCAAGACGATGGCAGCCGCCGCGTCGTTCATCCCGGAGGCGTTTCCCGCCGTCACCGTTCCATTCGCTTTGAAGGCTGGGGGCAGTTTGGCCAGCTTTTCCAGCGTCGTATCTGCCTTGACATGCTCATCGGTGTCGAAGACCATCGTCTTGCCTTTGACCGTGTACTCGATGGGCAGGATTTGCTCCTTGAAGTAACCGGCCTTGATGGCTGCCGCGGCCCGCTGGTTGCTTTGGAGCGCCAACTCATCCTGGGCCTCTCTGCTGATGTCGTGCTTCTCCGCCACATTCTCCGCGGTGACGCCCATGTGGCCATTCCCAAAGGGGTCCGTGAGGCCCCCCAGGACCGAGTCAATCAGCTTGGTATCGCCCAGGCGCTGGCCCCAGCGGGTAGCTACGTCCCAGTAGGGGCCGCTGCTCATAACCTCGGCCCCTCCCGCCACGGTCACGCTGGCATCGCCCAGCGCAATCAGTTGGGCCGCCGACACAACGGCCTGCAAGCCGCTGCCACACAAGCGATTGAGCGTGAAGGCCGGCGTTTTGACCGGAAGGCCGCCATCCACCGCCGCGACCCGTGCCAGATAGATGTCACGGGTATCGGTAGGGATGGCGCTGCCAAAGACCACGTGTCCCACCTCTTCCGGTTTGATCGTCGCACGCTTGACGGCCTCGCGGACCACATCTGCCCCTAACTCGGTAGGGTGTTTGCCCTTTAAGCTGCCACCATAGGTACCAATGGCGGTACGCACACCGCTCAGAACAACGATTTCTGGTTGTGCCATTTGCTTTCTCCTTTGCTATTGATTGGTTTTTCCTTCTCTTGCTTCCATCCTACGTTTTCTTCTAACGCGGTGGTCGCTCCCCGGCCTGGTAGTGGTAGAAGCCACGCCCACTTTTGCGCCCCAGCCAGCCGGCCGCCACCATCTGGCGCAGGAGCGTGGGTGCGGCGAAGCGGGGCTCTTTGAACGCGTCGAACAGCACATCAGCAATGTGGACCGCGGTATCCAGACCAACGAAGTCGGCCAGCGTGAAAGGCCCCATGGGGTAGCTCGTCCCCAACATCATGCCCAGGTCGATATCCTCTTTGGACGCGAAGCCTTGCTCCAGCATGCGAACCGCATCGAGCATGTATGGCATGAGCAGGTAATTGACGATAAAGCCAGCGCGATCCATGCTCACAATCATGCGCTTTCCCAGGCGCTCGCCCACCACATGGACGGTCTCGAGCGCCTCATCGGAGGTGGTGATCGTACGCACGAGTTCGATCAACTGCATGGTCGGCACCGGATTGAAGAAGTGCATGCCCAGCACGCGGTCAGGCCGCTTTGTGGCTGCCGCCAGTTGAATGATGGGAATCGAACTCGTGTTGCTCGCCAGGATCGCCTGTGGTGGACAGATCTGATCGAGCTGCACAAACAGCTCCCGCTTGAGGTGGAGGTCCTCGATGGCTGCTTCAATCACCAGGTCGCGATCAGCGAAGTCTTCCAACCGCGTCGTCCCTCGCACCCGGCTGCGCGCCGCTTCCTGGTCTGCTGGTGTCAGCTTGCCACGTTGCACCGCCGACTGCATAGAGGTCTCGATGCGGTCGAGCCCCCTGGCCAGCAACTCGTCGTTGATCTCACGCACGAGGGTATCGTAGCCGGCACGTGCGCACACTTCGGCGATGCCGGCACCCATCAGCCCAACCCCTATAATGCCAATGCGTTGAATCTCCATAGTATTCTCTTCTCCTTCCACTCAGTGCCCCGTGTGAAGGATAACTGACTGAGTGATATGCTCGTTTTCAGATAGATCTCTGGCGCGTCCAAATTTGGACAGCGGCACGTCCAGCTACGAGAACAAATGCAAATCATAGGCGGCCCGCTCCAACTGTTCGCGGAACGGGGGTGCCGCAATGGCGATCAGACTGCGGGCGCGCTCAGCGAGGCTGAGCCCGAGCAACATCGCCGTGCCATACTCGGTGACCACATAGTGGACGTGGGCCCGCGTGGTGGTCACCGCCGCCCCGGGCATCAGCGTGGGCACGATGCGCGAGATCTGCCCACCGACCGGTGGGAGCGCATACTTAGAGGGCGGTGTCTCCCCACTGGTCTTGGGTGCCCGAGCCGTTGCCGATAGTGCCAGAATCGGTCGCCCATGCGGAGCCATGGCGGCCCCACGCATGAAGTCCATCTGCCCCCCCACCCCGCTATACTGGACCGTTCCAATCGACTCGGCACACACCTGCCCGGTCAGATCCACCTGCAAGGCGCTATTGACGGACACAAAATGGTCGAGCTGGCGAATGATGTGCGGGTCGTTGGTGTAGGTCACCGGGTACATTTTGACCGCGGGATTATCATCAAGAAAGTCCATCAGGCGGTGCGACCCCATGATAAAACAGGCGACCATCTTGCCGCGATCGCGGGTCTTGCGGGCTCCGGTAATGACTCCCCGCTCGACGAGGTCGATGACCCCATCGGAAAACATTTCGGTATGGATGCCCAGGTCACGCCGATCGGTCAGCGTCTGCAGCGCGGCATCGGGAATGGCGCCGATGCCCAGTTGCAAGGTCGCCCCATCCTCGATCAGCTCCCCTACATACCTACCGATTACTCGCTGCGTCTCGTCGGGTGGTTCTCCTTTCACGTCATAGAGGGGATGCTCCCACTTAACGGCGTAATCCAGCCGGGAAACATGTACGAAGCCATGGCCATAGACCCTGGGCACGTTGGGATTGACGAGGGCGACGACCTGCCGGGCATGATCGACGGCAGTACGTGTAAAATCGACGGACGGGCCCATCGAGCAAAAGCCATGCTTGTCGGGGGGCGAGACCTGAATGAGCGCCACATCGAGGGGAAATGGCCCGCCTGGCACGAAGAGTTTGGGAATATTGGAAAGATATATCGGGACGTAGCTGGCACGTCCGGCGTTGACAGCAGCCCGTTCGAACGCACCGACGAACAACACGTTTGCGTGAAAGTGCCCCACCCAGCGTGGGTCCGTGTAGGGGGCGGGGCCAATCGTGAGTGCCGTGAAGAGCTCAACGTTGCGTAACTCCTCCCCTCGGGCGACCAACGCCTCGATGAGCGGGGTCGGCGTCGAGACAAACCCCTGTACAAACACGTTGTTGCCTGACTCGACGACTTGCACTGCCGTCTGTGCGTCACCCCATATGGTCATATTGCACCTCCGAATGCTTCCTTTGAAACTTGAGCTACCGATCCTACTCCCTGTGACGCTTACGCGCCTGCTGTGTAGCCTGCTGCGCCTATTCTGCTGCCTGCTGCATCTGCTCGAGTCCCTGCCGCGTGAGGGTCTCCGCCATCCCAAACGCTTTCTGATAGGCAGCCAGCGGCGAGCGCAGGACATCGAGCGTAGCCTCCACTGGTGCACGCGTCAGAGTCTGGAGGGCTTCCTGCTGCTTCCTGATCTGCTGCTCTAACTCCTCCAGCAAGGCGCGCATGCTTTCCGCCTGGCTCTTGAGCACTTCCATGCCCTCGTTAAAGAACCCCTGGACATACCGGTTGGTGCGCTCTTGCGCCGCCACCAGGCTTTGTGCAGCAGCCTGGTTGGCCTTGAGCACCTCCAAGCCCTCCGTAAAGAAACGTTCAGCCAGTTTCCTGTTGCGCTCTTGAGCACTCACGAGGTGCTCCGCAACAGCCGTGTTGGCCTCTTGAAAAGAGTTGAGTAGCGTCAATGCAGCCTCCGAGACATTCTTGTCTACCATGAAATCTCACCTCATTCCTTTGTCACCAACAGCGAGAGGGCATCTGCTATCAGGGCTGGCTTCGCT
>Ga0207646_10007016_pt1 | contig 11539 bp, 17 predicted proteins | sample KBSK5502metaG_FD_184343 | JGI IMG/M metagenome (GOLD analysis project Ga0207646, IMG submission 184343) | Corn, switchgrass and miscanthus rhizosphere microbial communities from Kellogg Biological Station, Michigan, USA - KBS K5-50-2 metaG... | ecosystem: Host-associated > Plants > Roots >...
TGCGCGGAGAGCCGGCCCGCACACAGTTCGGCCGCGCCTTGGCGGAGCTGGACATCGAGTGGATCGCAGCGCACTCCCCGCAGGCCAAGGGACGCATCGAGCGGTTGTTCGGCACCCTGCAAGACCGACCGCTTGGTGAAAGAGATGCGGGTGGCCGGCATCGACACGCTGGAAGGCGCCTCTCGTCTCCTCCTGGGGATATCCTGGATGAAGTTGGAAGGCAGTTCATGACTCTATATCCCCCGACCAAGAGGTCTCACTCGTAGATGTCGCGCCGATGGCGCACTCGATAGAAGAGTAGTGCACCGCCTTCAACATCAAACCGAATCCGATAATCTCCCACTCGGAAACGCCATCGGCCTGGACCCGTTTTCCCTACCAGCTTCTTTCCATACTTGAACGGGTCGATCAACAGCTTGTTTTCGATGGCCTCCAAGATTCGCCGCTGAATTGGAGGGTCAAGCTTCTGCACATCAGAAAGGAAGTGTTGGCTGTATCTTGCTTCGAAACGCGCGGGCATTACCGAAGCTTTTTATTTGCCAGGGCAAGTTTGAGCTCGGTGTGGGTCAGGTAGCGGTCCCGCTTGATTTCCCGCGCTCCTTTTTTCAAGCTCCGCTGGAATTCAGCGTCGCTTTCCTCAAGCAAGGTATCGATAAAATCCTCGACGTCCTCATACTGGTCTAGGTGCTCTTTGACGTAGTCCTGGATGCTGATGAGGACCCCCACCGGAAGATTGCGCCGCAGAATGACGAAGCGCTCGTTGTTCCGAAGCGCCTGCAGGACACGACCCAATTGGGTCTTGAGCGTGTAGGCCGTTAGCGCTTTCGCCATTATTCCTCCGTCTTTAGACCTTTTGAATAGGTCAATCCAATTGTACAGATAGCGAGGGGCTTGTCAAGTCTCCTCCTGTGGGTGTCTTAGCTCCATAATTCTGTCACCCCCTGGACAGCAATGTGAAAATGTCACCCCATGAGACAGGAGACATTCACGGCCAGAACGCCGCGGGCGACTTCCAAGGCCACCGCGAGACGCTCGGCAGTCTCTTATGATCTGCCGAGAAGGTCTATGTCGGCCTGCGTAGCTGCTGCCCGGAGACGCTGATCGAGGGTCGCCAGCGGCAGCCGCTCACGCCGCGCCGTGTCGAGGTAGACTGCGTCATAAGCCGAGAGCTGAAAGGCGCGTGCCGTCGTCAGAGCTTGACGCACTGAAAAGAAGTCTGTTTTGCTTTCAATTGCCTGAGCCAAGAGTTGCTCGATATGGACCAGGCACCGATCCGCGTCTGCGACGGTCAGGATGCCCCGGCGTTCGGCGACCGCCAGTCCATTGGCCATTTCGAGATGCCAGAGGGCAGGGACAACGGCGCGTCCGCCGTCGAGCAGGAATTGTTTCACTCGGTTTGCGTAACGTGGGACGGGGTTACCCAAGAACCAGCCCAGCGCAACGGAAGCATCGAGGACAAAGCGCTTCAAATCCGGCCCTCCTCAATCAGGCTTCGCACGGTCACACCCTTTCGCTGCTTAACGCGCTTCCGTATCTGCTCAATGTCATCGAAGATATCATTCAAGCTCGCTTCGCGATCCACAGAGACGATGAGAGCGGCCAGCTTTCCGCGGCGCGTGATCCCAATTGGCTCGCCCTCCTTAGCTCGCTCTACGAGTTCGGAGAGTTTTTGCTTGGCCTCGAACAGCCCCACGGTACGCATGGAACGCCTCCGACTTAATATTCTAGGTCATTATTCTAGATGAATAGACCGTTCGTGTCAATGATTGGCAGACGTAGGGGCGGGACTTCCGGTGCGCCGGCCCTCCAATTGACCGCCCATCCAGCGCTGGTTTTCATACCGCGACAGACGCAGTTTGGAGTTGTCACGACGCCGGCGTTTGAACGAGTTTCGAAAGCCTCAAAAGGAAACGCAGCCCTTCTGGACGCAGTGGAGGAATTGCTGGCGATCCTTCAAGAAGATCCTCACAACCGCAGGGGGCAGCACAAAATCTAGAAGCTTGCCGGGCTTAAGTCCGGCGATGGACAGTGGCGTCTCCGCTGGCGAGAATACCGCCTGAGGTACGATATCTTTGGCGAGGAGGTAGTTCTGCACTCCTTTCGCCACCGCAGAGAAGCCTATTAGACCTGCGTCCTGGAAGCTGATAAGGACCGCAGAGGGGAAGATTGCCTTTTGGCCAGGCTAATAAGGATTTGCACCTATTCAGAGAGATCTTCCTTCTTCTGGCGGGAGAGAAAGCGCCGGATACGCTTTCACCACATAGATCAGCAAGCTGCCTAGGGACTTGCGAAAAACACCTCGGAGCAACCGGACCTCGATCCCGGGGCACTCAGAGCTCTACTGACGGCACCTGTTTACAGCACTCGTACTCCGGGCACGTTCTTGAAGTCCGTGTCACTCGTGATCAATTCGGCTCCCAGAGCCCGCGCGGTAGCCAGGACAAACGAGTCGGCCATCGGCAAAGAGAACTCCAAGCTAAGGTCGGCGGCCCGCAAGGCGAGGTTCTGATCCAGCGGAACGCCACGAGTCTTTTCCATCTGGGCTACACACAACTTCGCCATCTCCTCACCGCGCTCGCGTTTGATCTTTTTGTAGACCTCATAAATGACGATCGCCGGCGTAACTACCTTCTCTGCGTCCTTCAAGTAACGAGCGTAGGCGTCGGCCTTCGGGCCGTCGGTGAAGAACTCAATCCAACCCGATGAATCCACCACAACCACTAGATGCGCTCCTGCTTTTCTCTCAGCTCAGCGCGCGACATGTCCTTGAGGATGCCGCGGAATTTTTCCAGCGGCAGATCGGGGATCGCCGTGATGATCCCGTCTCGCTCGAACAGGGTGATCTGTTGGCCTGCCCGGAGGCGAAGTCTCTCGCGGATTTCGCGCGGGATGACAATCTGGAACTTGGGGGAAATCGTGACTCGAGGCATTTCATACCTCTGGACGATCGATCACGATAGCGTACTACGAACCCGTATGGAGGTCAAGACCGGAATACATGGCTCAGCGCGCGGGATTAGGCACGGCTGTCAGCTGTGGAATCGGGTTGCACCTCAGCGGTGTCTGATTCGAAGACAACCGGTGGATTGCCGCCAACGCCAATTCCTTTAGCCGGTTCAGGGACCCGGCTCTAGAGACCCAGCACAGCAAGCTCGCAGAAGATTTTTATCCATGCACGCACTTGCCCGATAGCAGATCCGGTCTACGAAGCTGCGGCTATTTTTCGGAGACTTCTTCTTCTGGCGGGAGAGGAAGCGTTGGAGGTATCTGGGTCCTTCCTTTTTGTAGCCTTGCACCCCCGTTCTCAACAGCAGCTCACAGATCTGAGAGACACTTCTTTCCTCCGCACTTGCGATTCTCTCGAGATCAGCTCTGATCTCGGGATTGATTCGAACGCCTAAGAATACCTTCCTCGCCACACCAAGAATGAGTGGTTTCGACGAGCCGCGTTTCATGCGGCGAAGCGCTGGCGACGCTGCAGGCGAGAGAAAGGCCATGGCTGTCGGTGATCGCCATGATTGCGCTGCCTTTTCCCCGCCGAGTGGGGCAGCAAAGCCCCTTTTTGGCGCTCGAGAAGCTGGCATCGATGAAGGTCTCCGACAGATCCAGCTTCCCTAGCGCGCGAAGGTCTTCGGCCAGCGCATGCAGCACGCGAGTCAGTGTGCCATCGGGCTGCCACTGCTGAAAGCGGCGATGGCAGGTGCGCGTATCGCGCCATGGCTGTCCTCGCTTCCAGCTCGGTCCAGCTCCCAACAGCGGCTTGAGAATCACCCATTCGGAGTCGGTGAGGTCCATCCCCATGTTTGCTGGTACACTGGCACAGTCGTTTTCGAGCTGCGGCTAGAAGCAGAGCAAGTGAGTTCTCATCCCCAACGTATTGTGTTGACAGGCGGGGCCGGGTTCATTGGTTCGCACCTGGCGGAAGGCCTGCTTCGCCGGGGCGTGGAACTGACCATTGTTGATGACTTGGATGCGTTCTATTCGCCTGCCTGGAAAAAAGTGAACTGCGAAGAGATCCGGTGCGCTGGGGACTACGAGTTCGCCGAGGTGGACATCTGCGCGATGGAGCGAATGCGGGAAGTGATGGCCCGCGCGCGGCCCGAGGCAATGATTCACCTGGCGGCCCGTGCTGGCGTACGGCCTTCGATCGAGCAGCCACTCCTCTATGAACGCGTCAACGTTGGCGGAACGCTGAACTTGCTCGAGCTGTGTCGCGAATTCGGCGTGGGCAAGTTCGTTTTCGGATCGTCAAGTTCCGTATATGGGGCCACCAGCCGGACACCTTTCTCAGAGGACCAAGTTGAGCTGCGGCCGATCTCACCCTATGCTGCCACAAAGCTCGCCGGCGAAATGCTGTGTTACACCTATGCCCACGTGTTCGTGCTTCCTGTGATTTGCCTGCGCTTCTTCACCGTGTATGGGCCGCGGCAGCGGCCGGACCTGGCGATCCACAAATTTACCGCTCTGATGGAAGCAGGAAAGCCCGTGCCCATCTTTGGTGACGGCTCGGCCGGACGCGACTACACCTACGTGGATGATATCGTGGCCGGTGTGCTGGCGGCGCTGGATTACGAACCTCGTCTGGCCACTGGCGTGCCGTTCGAGGTATTCAACCTGGGTAATTCACGGCCGGTCAAACTGGCGGAACTCGTCGAACTGCTCGAGCGCGTAACCGGATGCAAGGCTCTCCGCGACCATAAACCTTTGCAACTCGGGGATGTCCCTCTCACGTGGGCGGATATTTCGAAAGCTGGTCGCCTGCTAGGCTACCGACCCGCAACAAGCTTGGAGGAGGGATTGAAGCGGTTTCTCGGCTGGTACCGTGCCGCCGACCCCAGCCGCCGCGCTTGATCTTCAACTCTACTTTTTCCGTTTGAGCAAACCCAATCCAGCGGGGTGCTCATTCCCACCTGGGCTGGATCATCACGGGCTTGTCTCAGAAGCATTGGACTGACTTCGTCGGGTACATCGATGCCATCAGTTATCTCGACAGGGCACGCTGCCTGATCGAGTGGGAAAGGACGACGAGCCGCTACCCCGAGGAGCCCGAAGGACCGCTGCCCCCGGACCCGCAGTTGATCTGCTACTCCTGGATCAGAGGCATCTCAGAGATGGCCATGGTCGTGTTTGTGCACAAGCGCATACCCGAAATCCAGTACCTGCGGACATGAATCACGGAAAGAGCAGTGCCCGGAGTTCGGCCAGCTGGTCGAACGGGCCATCTGCCAGATTGAAGCCGGCCAGTTCCTGCCCCACAGCGGCATTCGCTTCCCGCAGAATGGCTGCGTGAGCTGCGGACCCCGAGCCATCGACCTTGATTGGCTTGGCCAGCTTGACGACTAACGGACGGCCGCTGGTGCCCCCCAAGCTCAATCGCACGCGCGCCTTGCTCGTGCTCACCAAGATCGAAGAGATCCTGGCCTGGGAGAAGAACACGGAGCAGGAGCGGGAGACACGGTTCGTGGAGCTGGGCCGCTATCTCTGCGAAGTCCGGGCCGGGCAATACTGGCGGCTGGACAACTTCCACTCCTTCGATGAGTTCCTGGAGAAGCGTTTCCCGGAGTCCCTCCGGAAGGCCTACTACTTGATGGCCATCCACGAACACCTCCCGCGGATCCCTAAACCAGGGCTCAAGCTGGTGGGGTGGACCAAAGCAGCTGAATTGGTGAAGGTGGCGCGGAGGGATGGGCAGCGGTTCGATCGTGCAACCTGGTTGCACAGAGCCCGGGAGCTGCCCAAGAAGGAGTTCAAGCGCGAGGTCGAGCGGCACCTGACCGGTCAGGAGACTGAGCCTTGGGAGATCATCTACTTCAAGCTGTACAAGAGCCAGCTGCCGGTGCTTGAGCGGGCTCTGGAAACGGCGGCCCTGATGCTGGGCTCAGACAAATCCCGCGGCTATTGTCTTGAGATGATATGTGCAGATTTCCTGGCCGGGGCCAACCTGGAGAACGGAAACTCTGACGGACTGCTCTTCTCGCTCGGTCGTCTATACGAGTTTCTTTCTCGCTCTCAGAAGCAGAAGTTCCTCGGCCAAGTGAGAGAAGCCCAATGAGTCAGTTCCATTCGAAGCAGCCGCGTCTGCGTCTCGACCCAAAGGCCTATCGAAGACTGTATCATCGAGTGTTGGCGCGGGACGGATGGCGGTGCCAGGGCTGTGGGCGTCTAACCGACCTCCAGGTGCACCATATTCGTGCGCGGAGCCACCTAGGAGACGACGCGGAGGAGAATCTGACCACACTATGCATTCAGTGTCATGGAGCAATCCATCGGGAAAGAATGTAGCTGCTGACAGACATCCCGGACAGGTGGAGTATGTCACCTTCAAGAGGAGATCTGGGATGAAGCGTTGATCGTCTCGCCAGGCTCGGCTGTATCTGACCGGGCGGCCCGTCTGCACTTGTGAGCTTTTGAAAACAAAAGTAGATTACTCTCGTTGGTCTCTTGCGGAAAGGCTCTTTCAAGCAGAAAGCCGCGTGAGGCAATGAAATCTGACACCTTTGCCTGTGTTTCTCTTCGTCGGGAAAGGACCAAACTCGGCTCACCGCGGTGAGGCTTAAATGATCGAGATCCGCGAGAGGGGCCACCGAAAGTTGGACGAGGTCCGGTGTCGGCTGCAGGGCATAGCGATGAGCGAAGCTCCGCATCCGTTTCGGGCACCGGGTCCCACACGATCTGGAGTCGCTAAATGGAAAGGACAGTTCATCGCGCGTCCCGAAGGTGGTTTGCTCTAGCGACGGGTCTCGCCCTGTGGATTTTGTTAGCTATTGCTGGTGCAGCGATTGCGCGCGCAGAAGGAATTCGTGTCGAAGGCGTTGTGCGCGACCGGAGCGGCGCTTCGGTGCCAGGCGCTCAAGTCGAGCTACGGGCGAAAGCCTTCTCCGCGACAATGGCTACAGACGCGTCGGGGGCCTTTGCCTTCGAGCATATTCCGGAACTGTCCGGCACCATCACCGTAACCGCAAAGGGATTTCAGCAGATGGACAAGGAGTGGGCCGCCTCTTCGGGAAACACGACGCACCTAGAGATTGTCCTCACGCTGCTGAGAGTCAATCAACGCCTCATTGTCACCGCGACGCGCACCGAGACACTTTTGGCCGACGTCCCGATGACTAATATCCAGCTCTCGCGCGAGGAGCTGCAATCGACACCCGCCTTGATGCTCGACGACAAGCTACGCCAGATCCCGGGCTTCAGCCTCTTTCGCCGCTCGAGCAGTCGGACGGCAAATCCAACTACGCAGGGCGTCTCGCTGCGCGGGCTTGGCGCCAGCGCATCAAGCCGCGCGCTCGTCCTAGAAGATGGTGTTCCCCTCAACGATCCCTTTGGCGGGTGGGTTTATTGGGATCGCGTTCCGAGGGAATCGGTTGCGACCATTGAAATCGCGCAGGAAGGCGCATCAAGCCTTTACGGGAGCGACGCTCTCGGCGGTGTCGTTCAATTCCTTACACGCCGTGCCGAGCCTGCGGGCATCTCAGTTGAGACCTCCTATGGCAATCAGAACGCTCCGGAGCTCTCGCTTTGGGCGGGAGGCCAGATGGGCCGTTGGGAGTCCGCATTTGGCGGTGAAGTATTTCACACCGACGGATACATCCTTGTTCCCAAAGCAAACCGCGGCAGCGTGGACACAGAAGCCGGCTCCGATCACGGCACCGCCGACGCGATGATCGGGCGCAAGATCGGCAAGCAAAGCGAAATCTTTGCTCGCGGGTGGTACTTTGATGAGTCGCGCCAGAACGGGACGCCGCTTCAGACCAACGGTACGCGGCTGGCTGAAGGCGTGCTGGGCGCGAATCTTCAGCTCGGAGCGGCCGGCGCGCTGGCACTGCGCTTCTACGGCGACGCACAAAGGTATCACCAGAATTTTTCCGCGATTGCGACGAACCGGAACAGCGAAATGCTAACAGACATGCAGACAGTTCCCTCGCAGGGGGTCGGTGGCTCGGCGCTGTGGTCGGTTGCAGTGGGAAAGCATCAAACCCTTGTGGCGGGATTCGATGGACACGAGGAGATTGGCCGAAGCAACGAGGTGTTGTTTTCGTCGGGGAATCCGTCGGCGGCTCTCTCCTCGGGCGGGCGCCAACGGACACTAGGCATTTCTGGCGAAGACCTGATTCAGATCTCGCCCCGCTGGCTGCTGGCAGTGAGCGCGCGGTTCGATCATTGGCGCAACTTTGATGCTTCATCGCTTCGCAACCCCATCAATCCGCCCGGCCCACCGGTGAATACGCCTTTCGCTGATCGCACGGACAACGCGTTCAGCCCGCGGCTGACCCTGCGACATCAAGTGAACGCGAATGTGTCGTGGAACGCCTCGATCTATCGCGCCTTCCGAGCGCCGACACTAAACGAACTCTACCGGACATTTCGTCAGGGCAACGTCCTCACGCAGGCCAACGCGGACCTGGGCGCCGAACGGCTAACAGGCGGAGAAGCGGGGATGGCCGTGTACGGGTTCAACCGGCATCTTGAAATCCGCGGAACCTTTTTCTTCAACGAAATTATCGATCCGATCGCGAACGTTACGCTGAGCAACATGCCAACGCTCATCACGCGTCAGCGACAAAACCTCGGCCGCACTCGCTCGCCAGGATTCGAAATCGGTGCGACCGTGCGTATCACGGATTATTTCCAGATGTCGGGCGGCTATCAATACGTAGCCGCGACCGTGGACAGTTTCCCGGCGAGCGCAGCGCTCGTGGGGTTGTGGGTTCCGCAGGTCCCACGCCACGTCCTAACCTTTCAAGCGCGCTATGCGAATCCCTCGCGCGTGAATATTTCCCTGAATGGTCGCATGGTCGGCAAGCAATTTGACGACGACCAGAACCAATTCGCGCTCGGCCGGTTCTTCGTCTTGGACGCAGTAGTGTCGCGCGGGATCGGGGCGGGGATCGAATTCTTCGCCGCCGCAGAAAATCTCCTGAACGAGAAGTATGCTACCGCCGCGACGCCCGTCCCACAGTTGGGCCTGCCGATCACAGCCCGCTTCGGCCTCCGCTTCCGCTTTCCCTGGCGATAGCCTTTTTTGGGTGGCAGTGTGGTGACGCTCAGCAACGGCGCGTTGCGAGCAGACTGGCGGGCGGCCAGGGTGAGGCTGGCATCCTTTTGGAAACGGCTCGATGTGCGCGGCACTTTTTTCTGGAGCGAGATTGTGAATCCTATCGCCAACGTGACGCTCACAGTGCAACCAAGCCTCATAACCCGGTAGCGTCAGGACCTCGGGCGCACGAGATCGACCGGGATCGAATTGGACGGTGTCGCGCGCCTGAGCGCAACGGTTGAGATTTCTTGCGGCTACGAGTACGTCGCTGCGACGGTGCTGTGCTTCCCGGCGAATAAGGTGCTCGAAGGCTTGTGGGTCCCGCAAGTGCTCCGCCATGACCTTACATTCCAAGCGCGGCTCAAACCCTTCCCGCCTGACGGTCGCCATCCAGGGACGTTTTGTAGGTGCGCAATTTGGGCTGACCCCAGTTGCTACCCTGGGCCCACCTACTGGCTCGCTTCGATCTCCAATAACGGGTTCCAGCGCACTAACGCCTGCCCCGCGCCCTTCTTAGTCCTTCTCCCTTCTCTTAAGGCGCTCGCCGCCCCGATTGTCCCGCTTCTTAGCACGGGACAGTAATTGGCCGGCGGAATGCCTCTCCAGGGGCCGTTGAGACCCAAGGTCTGGAGTCTCTGGGAAGTGGTCACGAAGGGGTCAGTCTGAAGGGTGGCCCACCACAACAATGGTTTTCACGATTTGTCGAAGAACTTGCACTTCTCAGAAGAATTACATCACGGAGACGGACCTCACTTTTTGGGGCTTCCCACCCGGTATCTACTTATCCTGAAAGGCCTTAGCCCGACCATTACCGCATCGGAGTATGCTTCTCTCTGTTGGTCCTTCGATTGCCACTGTGCTGTGTAGCGGCTATCCGGGCACCCGTTTGAGCCTCGACGACCCATGGCGCCCCAGGGGCAAACTCTCTGGGATCCCAGTTCAGCCAGGGGTTTGGGCCAGCAAGCCAAAGGGGCATTACTACTGCCCGGACAGCAAATTGTATGGGGGTACAGAAACCGGTAGGGACATATCCCAGGGGCAGGCCCTGCAGGCCGGATACCGGCCAGCTGCGGAAGAGTGTTCCAAATAGGTGATAACGCCCGGCAAGAGGGTTTGCTGGTGCCAAGAGTCCTGTAACAAGAGCAATAGAGCCTGCGGTAGGGCGCATTCCTTTTTGGCTCGGCGCAAGTTTAAATTAAAGAGATAATAACAAGCTTTAAGACTCAGTTACCGCGCTCTAATTTTGGATGAGGCCGGATTCCGTAGCCCGTCGGAGCCAATCGGTCGGACAGACTGTCCACTCCCCTGTCTATGAAATTTGAACGGACACGCCGGGGGACCCAGAACCTTTGCTGGGCGGGCTTTCTCGTCCTGTTTGTTGTCGCCATCTTGAGTGTGCTTGCCGCAGTGAGCACGGGTTCCCCTCCACCGAAGGTGACCCTTTCTGCCACCAGTCTCAGTTTCGGCAACCAGCTGTTGGGGACCACCAGTGCCGCAGAAACGGTCACGCTAACCAACAGCGGCGGGGCCACGCTGACCATCAGCAGGATTGCGACTACTGGGGACTATGCTCAGACGAACACCTGCGGGACGTCGGTTGCTGTTGGTGCCAACTGTACGATCAGTGTGACGTTCACGCCGACGGCCACGGGGACGCGCACGGGCACACTCTCGATCACTGACAATGCGAAGAATAGTCCCCAGGCGGTGGCACTCTCTGGTACGGGCACGCCCCCGGTGACGTTCAGTCCGGCCAGCGTATCGTTCGGCAGCGTGGTGGTGGGCAGCAGCAGTGCCACGAGCAACGTGCAGTTGACCAACAGCGGCAGCTCCACGCTGAACATCACCTCGATCACCCTGACGGGCACCGACACGACTCAGTTTGCCTTGGTGGCACCGACCAGTGGGTCGCCGGCGTGTTCGTTTGGGGCCAGCAGCATCACTGCAGGCAGTTCGTGTTTCTTCGGGGTGCAGTTCGCTCCGAGCACGACCGGAGCCAAGAGTGCCAGCGTGAGTGTGGCCGATAACGCGGCGGGCAGCCCGCAGACGGTACCCCTGTCTGGCACGGGCACGGCGCCTGGGGTGGGGTTCAGCCCCACCAGCGTATCGTTCGGCAGCGTGGTGGTGGGCAGCAGCAGCGCCACGACCAACGTGCAGTTGACCAACAGCGGCAGCTCCACGCTGAACATCACCTCGATCACCCTGACGGGCACCGACACGACTCAGTTTGCCTTGGTGGCACCGACCAGCGGGTCGCCGGCGTGTTCGTTTGGGGCCAGCAGCATCACTGCAGGCAGTTCGTGCTTCTTCGGAGTGAAGTTCGCACCGACCTCGACGGGGGCCAAGAGTGCCAGCGTGAGCGTGGCCGATAACGTGGCGGGCAGCCCGCAGACGGTACCCCTGTCTGGCACGGGCACGGCGCCTGGGGTGGGGTTCAGCCCCACCAGCGTATCGTTCGGCAGCGTGGTGGTGGGCAGCAGCAGTGCCACGAGCAACGTGCAG
>Ga0207646_10007017_pt1 | contig 11538 bp, 15 predicted proteins | sample KBSK5502metaG_FD_184343 | JGI IMG/M metagenome (GOLD analysis project Ga0207646, IMG submission 184343) | Corn, switchgrass and miscanthus rhizosphere microbial communities from Kellogg Biological Station, Michigan, USA - KBS K5-50-2 metaG... | ecosystem: Host-associated > Plants > Roots >...
CTTGGTCGCTGCATTGACGCCCGGCCATGCGTCCGCATGTTGCGGCCAGTATGATGCAAAAATTTCAAAGGTTTTGCGCCCTACCAACAGATCAAACGGCTTACTCATCTGCCCACGTATGACTGTTCCTGAAACATCGTCGGCATAGAGACCTGTCCACCCGCCATACGCGAAGCCACCACTGGTATCTTCCTCTGGCCCGCCTGGGGCTTGGATGACACCATCAAGGGAGACGAAGGAGAGTACAATCACTTTTCTCATGACCGAGTTCCTCCAACATCTGGCGACCTTTGGTGCTGATCACGTGTGTTCATCGGTGTTTCCTTTCTTTTCTCTCCCTCTTGCATGCGGCATGACTGATGGAGAGCGTAGATTTTCGTGCAAGTTGCACGTCTATCTATTCTATTGGCAGAGCAAGAAAAAAACTTCTCCTATCTTGCTCAAATCCTCGGCCCGACTCTTGCCTGGGAAAGATCAGCCGACGCGCCTGACCTGGCTTGACGAAAGCCTAGCATGGGTGCTGACGGAAGTCGCTCTCCTACGAATGTACAACATGTGCATGCAACAGCCCGCTGGCTTTCGCCATTTTACGGAGGCCTGCGAGGTCGCTTCCCATGTTTCGCGCCGATTTCCTCCCATTCACCTCAAAAATCGTCGAACATTCACGCTATTTACCAGCAGGGTCTTATATTGCCAAAAACATCCGTCCTTTGCCTGCACCTGGCCGGGTTGCCAACCCCATGAGCCAGGTTATCTTTCAAACCACAAGTAAAGATGGCAATGATATAATGCTGGAGCAACCATAAGAGAAAGAGATTCATATGGAAGACACGTCTGCTGCTCAGCAGATAAATGTCATAATCAAAAAGTATGATGATTGGCGGGGTGAGATGTTGTCACGGCTGCGCGCTTTGATCAAGCAAGCTGACCCTGCCTTAGTTGAAGAAGTGAAGTGGAAAAAGCCCTCAAGGCCCGAGGGAGTTCCCGTGTGGTCTCATGATGGAATACTCTGCTTTTGCGATACCCTCAAGAACGCCGTAAGGTTGACATTCCCCAAGGGTGCTCAGATGAAAGATCCGCACAAGCTCTTTAACACGCGCCTAGATAGCAAGACGGCTCGTGCTATCGACTTTCACGAAGGTGATACCATCAATGAAGCCGCGTTAAAAGCACTCATTCTGGAAGCTGTGGGGCTGAACAAGTCAAAAGCAAATGAGCCCTCACTCTATGAAAGCCATCATTTATGGTGACTTTTTAGATCGTTTATCGAGTACTACTTTTTGTACCGAAGGGCTTACTGCCTTATCGGTGCGGTGAATACAGCCATACCAACAGCAAGGTCGGCGCATGCCCTCTTTGAGTTCCGTGCGCACCCTTTCAACATGCTGCCTTCTGGTTTCTGGTTTTTTAACGGAAATCGCCCAGCATATCCATTCATTGCGCGCAAGAGGCGTAAGATCCTCCCATGAGGCTCTCGCCTCTGCGTCAGAAGCGAGGGTTTTCCGTAAGTCCTCTGGCAATTCGTGGACAACACCACCGGAGATTTCATTTTTGGTCATAGTCATAAGTCTATACTACTACAAAATAGCCCTCTCTCGCAAGGATTGCAGGAGTTAACGGCGTCTTCAATTTGCCTGTCTTCTCCCGTGCCGAATTTACAAAAATGGTGTGCAAATGTTCGCTTGTGGAGCGGCTTGATCTGCTGCCAATGGCTGTGCTGCTCATGATTGGGGGCAAACTGCCCGCAAGACGGGCAAAATCCGCTCACTTCGTAGGGCATTTACCACTCCGTCCTTGAAATCGGCTGCGGAACCGGGGAATGGCTGCGCGTGGTGACACGGCAGTATCCTGGTCTCCAGGGTATCGGTATCGACGAAGACAAACTTCAGGTGAAGGTCGCCAATGCCCTGGCCTCTCGAGATGGCCTGGCGCAAGTCGCGTTTCTCGCGCACGCAATCAACGATCTTCTCCCCACGCTCTTTCCGGAGGGAAGCTTCGACCTCGTCCATCTCAGCTTCCTCAGTCGGTACATCCTGACGGTGGACTACTCCGCACTTGCGCAGATGTGCGCAGCCCTGTGCCATCCAGGCGGCATCATGTGCTGGACAGAGGCCGAACTGCCGATCACCACCAGTGCGGCATTCGAGCGCCTGACCGAACTCGTCTGCGAAGCCTTGCAGCGGGCCGGGCAGAGCTTCATCCCCGAGCGGATGTGGGGATGGGCAGAACTTGTTGCTGCGCGCTCAGCAAAGCCAGGGCTTGATCGCTCCTCGTATAAGCGCCGTCACCTGGGCATCACACCCATGCTGGGCCGTTGGCTATGCGATGCGGGCTGTGGTGCGCCACGTGAGAAGCCCCTATACAGTCTCTGGGGGATAGACGAGCGCGTGATCCACCAAACAGTGTATGCGATTGAAGTATCAGCGGGGCAGCCAGCCCACGACGGGTTCGTCTGGCGGGCGAGACACTTTGTGCACCAGGTAAAGCCATTCCTGCTGCGCACCGGGGTGATCGAGGAGAGGGAACATGCCGTCTTGTGCGACCAGCTCGCAGCAGAACTGACCAGCCAGGCGTTCTGTGGACTGTCCTTCCTCCTGCGGGCCTGGGCGCCACGCACGTAACTCCGGTCGGCATGCATGTGGTTGAGCCAGACACATGTGGACGACAAGGGAGCTATGTGCTTGTCTGAGATGCTCCGCCAGTCACCTTGTGTAGAGAGGAGAGGAATGATGATGGAATTTCAAACACAGGCAAGAGCCTTTGGCACATCTGCCGTGTTCCGCGTGGTCGCGGGCCAACTCGCCACCTCGCTTGCCAGCCAACTCCCGCGCAGAGAACGTTGGGTATTTCTGCTCATCGATGGGAGGCACTCGGTCGCTGACCTGGCCTGTTTAACTCGGCGAAGCGAATTCGATATCGCCTACACACTTGCCAGATTCCTCCAATGGAGTTACATTGAGCCAGTGAACACGATAGAGTACACCACCAGTCAATTCGAAGCCGGATACAGCCCTGCTTAACGTTGCTACAGGGCACTACTTAACACACCATTTCAACATATCTTTTACAGGGTGAGGCACACGAAACTGCATTGCCTCGCCAAAAATCCTTCCCCGGCAGTTTCTCGATTCACCAAGTACTTCCTCTTCACCGCTTTTCCACGTCAGCCAGAACACCTCATACCAAAAACGCAAAGCATCCTGTTTCTCCTCGGCAAAAGCCAACAAATGGCGCGTCTTGCCGACACTCCTGTCGGCGATCAAGCAGCAGGGTCCCACACCTTGTACTGAGAGCAGGAGCGGAGGAAACGCGTGCTGGGCTGGCGGCGCACCCACAAAGACCCCTTTGAGGGGGAATGGGAGCAAATCTTCTCCTGGCTCCGGGCCAATCCTGAACGGAGCAGCGGCAACATCTTTCGGGAGTTGCAGCGCCGCTCCCCCGGAGGCTATCAGCCTGTGCAAATCCGCGCCCTGGGGCGTGGGATACGGAAAATCCGAGCCTCTCTGCCGCAAACCGTTGAGGAGTACTGGCAAGAGGAAGTGATCCGTGGAGCATCGCCCACGCCCACCGCGCCAGCCGAGAGGGCACCCAGGAGCACCTGACCATCGGTTGAGCACACCCCAGGTCTATTTTTTAGTGGGCTATGCCTGGATTATGCTGATGGATTGCATGAGCACAAACCTGAGGATGCCTGACCAGGAACTTTTTGACTTTCCTAGGTCAAAAGCAACTCGGAATTTCCCCCTCTTTCCTCTTGACTCTGTAGTATGGTACAGAGTGTATACTTTTTCCCGAAAGGAGGGACAGAGATGGAGACTCTCTCGATTGGACAGGTGGCAAAGAGAGCCGGGGTCGGCGTGGAAACGGTGCGGTTCTACGAGCGCGAGGGTTTGTTGGAGGAACCGCCGCGTCGGGCCTCGGGCTATCGGCAGTACTCCGAGGAGGTGGTCAGCCGTCTCCGCTTTATTAAACGCGCACAACAGTTGGGCTTCTCACTCAAAGAGATTAGCGAGCTGCTGCTGTTGCGTGTGGACGCCCAGACCTCCTGTGAGGAGGTCAGGCAGCGCACCGAGGCGAAAATTGCCGAGGTGGAGCGGAAAATGGTCGAGTTACATCGCATGCGGCAGGCCCTGCTCCAGGTACACTCGCTCTGCACAGGACAAGGACCGACCGGTCGCTGTCCCATGCTGGATGCACTCAACCAGCAAGAGACGCTCGATCTGGCCTGAACGACAAGCAGAGTGAGCTACATCGATGGTCTCAACTGCATACCACGATGATGCGGTGGTGCCATAACGGAGGCTCAGCCGCCTTTGCCGTCTTGCAGCGTCATGCGATGCAACAGGTTGTTCCCTGGACACCGAGGGATGAACACGAAGGAATCACAGCGATGAACGCCAGGCACATGTGGCCTCAGTTGCACACCAACCTCAATGCTTTGGTGAGGAGAACACAGGTGTGCATGGAAAGAAGGGACATGCTCATGGATACGAGAGAAGAGAAAGTGGAGACCGGTCTGCTCAAACCCTTGTTTGAAGCTCGGCTCCAGTACCAATCGGATATGGAAGCAATAGTGTTGGCTGAAACCCGGGAAGGTGAGCTGGTGGGGAGTGGTGATGGGCGCGTTTCGGGAGATCTGCTCAGTGGGAACGCGCGCTGGTCGATGTATGCGGGCAACTGCGCCTATGTCTTTGTGCGAGCCGGTCTCGAGCCGCCACCCGGGCAACATCTCTGCACCGTTCATCCGGCTGGCGTCATCGAAACGTCCGACGGGGCCCAAATCTGGTTCGACGCCAGAGGGTATGGGCTGCGCGGGGCAGAGCAGGACCGACCGCATCTGTGGAGACTCACGATGGCGCTGCAATTTACGACCGCGGACCAGCGCTATCAGTGGCTGAACAACGCCCTGGGGGTCGTGATCTCCGAATTTGACGAGCGTGCTGGACGCGCGCTCTGGCGGGCGTTTCTCCCATAGTGGACGCGCTACCGGTCACCCACGAAAGGGACCTCTATGTCACAACGACGATTGTGGATACGCGGAGGCGGAAGTCCTCTTGCTGCACTGGCAGCCCTTTTTACCACGCTGTGCTGTCTGGGATTTCCTGCCCTGGTTGGGTTGCTCTCTGTCCTGGGGGCAGGGTTCTTGCTCAATGACCGCTATCTGGAGCCGCTTCTGGCCGGAACGCTCCTGCTCACGCTGCTCATCGCGGGACTCCACCTGCGGCGGCATCAGCAGCCCTGGCCCTTCCTGCTCTCACTTGTGGCAGCCGGAAGCGTGTTCTTCGCCATCTACGGCATCGGTTTGCTCCCACAGGCGACGGACGGCGATCACATGGCCGATGGCATGGCTGCAACCCCCACCTGGAGTCCGTTCCTGGCCTATGGAGCGATCCTCGTTCTCCTGGGCGCACAGGTCTGGGACCTCTGGCTCTACCGTCGGTGCGCGCTGAAGGCCGCACCTGTTCCCACTCACTCGGCACGTGCTTTACCGGAAAGACGAAAGGAAGGCGCCTGATGCGTCGAATTGGTGGCGTTGTGCCGACCGTGACGGGCTTGCTCGCCTGTCCCTGTCACCTGATCATTACCCTGCCGTTGCTGATCTCAGGGCTTTCCGGAACAGCCGTGGGCAGTTTTCTCAGCCGCAATACTGGCCTGGTCTACACCGGGGCGGGCAACTACTTCGTGGTGGCGCTGGCGCTGGGGGCCTGGTTCTTGTTCGGCCCGAAACGTGAGAAACGTGAGGGGGATGCGGCCTGCCCCACCTGCGCGCCGGTCGCATCTGAGACGCGCATGCAGGAGCGTTCCCCCATGCCAGATGACCAGCCTGCGACAAGGAGATAACACATATGTCAACCCAAGAGCGCTATGACCTGGTGATTCTGGGCAGTGGCTCGACCGCCTTCACCGCTGCCATCCATGCCCAAGAGCTGGGCAAAACGGCCGTGATGACCGAGGGGCGCACCCTGGGCGGCACCTGTGTCAACCGGGGCTGCCTGCCCTCCAAGAACCTGATCGAGGCGGCCCGCCTGGTCTACGATGCCGCCCATCCGCGTTATCCTGGCCTCACGCCTGGGCATCTGGGCATCGATTTTCCTGCGCTCATCGCCCAAAAGGATGAGGTCATCCGTGCGTACCGTGACCAGCACTACGAGAGCATCGTGGACGACACAGATGAGGAAGGTCAGCCTCCCATTGAGGTCGTGCCCGGGCATGCCACGTTCGTCGATCCGCATACCGTTCTCGTGACGGCCCCTGATGGCACCTCACGTCGGCTCGTAGGCGAAGAGGTGCTGATTGCCACCGGTTCCTCGCCGCTCATCCCCGACATTCCGGGGCTCTCGGAGACGCTGTATCTCACGAGTGACCTGCTGACCAGCCAGGAGGAGATGGAGCTGACCAAGCTGCCCCGCTCGCTGCTCATTCTGGGCGGTGGCTCCATCGCCCTCGAACTGGGCCAGATGTTTGCTCGCTTTGGCTCAGAGGTGACCCTCGTCACGCGCGGACCGAGCATCCTGACCGGCTACGAGCCAGAAATCGCTGAGGCCCTCACCGAGATCCTCCAGGAGGAGGGCCTGCGCATTGTCACCGGAGCGCACGTGCGCGGGATGCGCTCTGAAGGAGAGAGAATCGCGCTCTTGGTGAAGCTCCACGACAGCCAGCACATACTCTCGGCAGAAAAACTTCTGGTGGCGACCTCCCGACACCCCAACACCGAGGCGCTCGGCCTGGAGCGAGCGGGCGTAGCAATAGACGCGGCAGGAGCCGTGCGGGTTGATCGCACGCTGCAAACGTCCGTCCCCCATATCTGGGCCGCCGGTGATGTGATCGGGCGGGAAACCGAGAGTCAGATGGCAACGCCCGTGGGCGCGCACGACGGCAAGATCGCTGCCCACAACGCCCTCTCCGGGGAGCCGCTGCAACGGGTCGATCACCGTGTCATCCCCCGCACCATCTTCACCGACCCCCAGGTGGCGGTCGTCGGCCTGACCGACGAGGAAGCGGTTGCAGCCGGGATCGAATGCTCCTGCAACACCATCCCCCTCTCTGTCGTCCCGCGAGCCGGTGCCATCCGCGACACGCGCGGCGTGATCAAAATGGTGCTGGACGCTCCCACGCGCCGGGTTGTCGGAGTCTCCATGCTGGGGGTGAACGCGGGCGAGGTCATCCACGAGGCGGCCATGGCCCTGCGCTTCGGGGCGACGGCCGATGACTTCATCGACCTGATCCACGTCTATCCGACGATGGCCGAGGCGCTCAAGCTCGTCGCCCTCTCCTTCACGAAAGACGTGAACCGGCTCAGTTGCTGCGCCACCTGAGCTTACTCGGATGCTCAACCGGTTATGGAGACGTGCGTTCCACGCCGATCAGAGTGGCACGGTTGGACAACGCGTTCATCCATGACCCAGAGATACTGAAATAGAGGCAAGTCTTCTGGTACGATCAGGAATCCAAGCTAAGGAAACACAAAGGAAACAGACATGAGTCTATCAGAAACACCTGCAGATCCTCTCGCCCTGGCCATTGCGAACAGCGGGCCCTGGGAGCGGATGGCCTACTTCCTGCCGCTCATGCAGCTGCTTGCCAACGGCGCTCCTGTCTCTCGAGAGCGACTGGCGACGGTGCTCAAGCGTTCGGTCGCTGAAGTGAACGAGGCGCTGCGCCAGTTTGAGGATATCGTCTATGATGAGGAAGGCCACGTGGTCAGCGCAGGGATCTCCTTGCAGCCAACGCCGTATCACTTTGAGGTCAATGGGCATCTCCTCTACACCTGGTGCGCGCTCGATACCCTGATCTTCCCGGCGTGGATCCAGTGCCCGGCACAGGTCTCCTCTTCCTGTCCTGTGACCGGGCAGCCGATTCACCTGCGCGTTTCGCCAGAGCGCCTGGAGTACTTTGACCCTCGATCTCTCGTGCTGTCACTCCTCATTCAGGACGGAGTAGCGACCTGCTGCAACATTCGTGAAGCCTTTTGCGCGTATAGTCAGTTCTTCGCTTCACAAGCAGCTGCTTCAGCCTGGCAGGCTTCGCACCCCGGTGGTCATGTGCTTCCCATTGAGGAGGCGTTCACCCTCGGGCAAGAGCTTACCCGGCTGACCATACAGCGGTTCCAGAATGCGGGAAGATGAGCGTACGCGCCCGGCGCTGTTCACCTGACAGAGAGGGACAACCAGTCGCGTGGCGCGATGCGACTTCCGGAAAGAAACAGGAGGAATGACTGTGACGACAACAACCGTTGATGTAATTGTCCTGGGGACCGGCTCTGCCGCCCAGAGCGTCGCCTATCCCTGCCGTGAGGCCGGGTGGAGCGTGGCCGTCGTCGATGACCACCCCTTCGGGGGCACCTGCCCGCTGCGCGGGTGCGACCCCAAGAAAGTCCTGTTTGGCGTGTCCGACCTGGTGGACTGGAGCCGCCGCATGCAGGGCAAGGGTGTTTCCGCTCCGGGCCTGTCCATCAGTTGGCCGGACCTGATCCGCTTCAAACGGACCTTCACCGACCCGGTGCCAGCGCAAAACGAGCAGAGCTTTGTGCAGGCCGGGATCATCACGCGGCATGGCCGTGCCTACTTCGTGGACCGGACCAGCGTTCAGGTGGGCGAGGACACCCTGGTCGGTCGCCACGTGGTGATCGCAACCGGCGCGTGCCATGCCGATTTGGGGATAGCGGGCGAGGATTTGCTCACCACCAGCACGCAGTTCATGGAACTGGACGCGCTCCCGCGCCGCATCGTCTTTGTCGGCGGTGGCTACATCGCCTTCGAGTTCGCCCACATCGCGGCGCGCGCAGGCGCGCAGGTCTGGGTGCTCCACCGGGGCAGTCGTCCCCTCGAGAAGTTTGACCCCGATCTCGTCTCCCTGCTCGTGCAGGCCAGCCGGGAACTGGGCATCGATGTCCACGTGAACAGGGCGGTCACCGCCATTGAACGGCAGGGCGACCACTTGCTCGTCCACGCCCGCACGGGAGCGCAGGAGCACACAGTCGAGGCGGATCTCGTGGTGCATGCCGCCGGGCGTGCGCCGGAGATCGACAAGCTCGACCTGGCGGCGGCTGGCGTAGCCTATGGGAAGGAGGGCGTTTCGGTGAACGAGTACCTGCAAAGCGTGAGCAACGAGGCCGTGTATGCAGCGGGGGACGCGGTGGCCGGCGGCGGGTTTCCGCTCACCCCCGTGGCAGGGATGCAGGGAGGCATCGTGGCCAGGAACCTGCTGGAGGGCAACCGGCACACCCCTAACTATACCGGCATCCCGAGCGTGGTCTTTACGACCCCACCTCTCGTACGGGTAGGCCTCCTTGAGGAAGCGGCTCGCGCACAGGGCTTGCGCTTTACGACGCACCACGAGGACACCTCGGGCTGGTTTTCCTCGCGGCAGGTAGCGCTCCGGCATACAGGGTTCAAGACCCTCGTGGAGGAGGGCACCGACCGCATCCTGGGGGCGCACCTGTTGGGCCTGCACGCCGAGGAGGTCATCAACCTCTTCGCCCTCGCGATCCGCGCAGGCCTCTCTGCGAGTGATCTCAAGAACATGGTCTACACCTACCCCACGAGCGCGACAGACGTAGGCTACATGCTCTAATCGAAGTTGCGCTGCCTGGACGATGAACGGGGACTTTGCCGCCTGGAGGGCTTCTCTTCCAGGTGAAACACTGATGAAGAGGAGATGCATGTACGAGAAAGAACTGCAACGACTTGCCAGGCAACTGGCCGAGGGGTTGCGCGGTGACCATGATGCCTTCTGCCGCGAATTGGTCCGGCTCCTCGCCAGCGGGCATCCTGTCACACCAGAGCGCCTGGCGAGCGCGCTCCAGATGACGGTCGAGCAGGTGGCGGAAGTGCTCGCGGGCTTAGCTGATCTCGAGGTGGACCCAAGCGGCAACGTCGTGGGATGGGGACTCACCTTCATTCCCACGCCCCATCGCTTTCGAGTGAATGGCCAACAGTTCTACACCTGGTGCGCGCTTGATGCGCTGACCTATCCCGCGCTGCTCCAGGTCGTGGCGAGCGTGGAGTCATCCTGTCCGGTCAGCGGCACTCCCGTGACGCTGTCGATCACACCTGCAGGTGTTCACGACCTGGCCCCTGCCGGTGCTGTTGTTTCTGTAGTGATCCCTGGACAGGGCAGCGCTTGCGATGGTGACCGCGGTTCTTTCTGCGCTCAGAGTCTGTTTTTCCGCTCAAGACGAGAGGCGCTACTATGGCAGGCATCCTCTCCCACCGCCCAACTGCTTTCGGTTGCAGAGGCCTTCCAGGTTGGCCGCCTGGTCGCCCGCTACCGCTACCCATCGTGAAGAGAGAATGCCGGATAGAAATAGAACAGGAAGGCTACTGATGCAAAACACACGGCTACAAGCCATCGCTCAAGCGGTCTGTCGAAGACAGGAGCGCTACCAACGCCATACGCTGCTGTTTGACCAGCTTGCCCGGCTCTTAGTGCAAGGACGTCCCGTTGCCCCAGAACTGCTTGCGCGCCTGCTCCATAGCGAGCTGGACGAGGTACGCGCGATCTTACAAGTACACCCCGAACTCGAGTATGATGAGTACGGTAATCTTGTCGGCTCGGGGCTTACGCTTGTCTCAACCACGCACCAGTTGCAGGTGGGGCAGCGCACCCTGTTCGCCTGGTGCGCCTTCGATACCTTAACCTACCCGATGGAGCTGCACCTCTCCGTCCAGGTCACCTCGCGCTGTCCGGTCACCGGGGACAGCATTCAGCTTACGGTCACGCCCCAAAAGGTGCTTGATCTGGACCCGGGAGAGGCTCAGGTCTCGCTCGTCGTGGATGTCGCGGCGGAGTGCTGCTCCAATGTGCGGGAGGACGTCTGCAACTACGGGCACTTCTTTGCCTCACGCGAGGCTGCGACCCGGTGGCAAGCGGCGCATCCCCAGGTGGTCATCCTTTCGGTAGAGGAGGCCTACCAGGTAGGAAAGCTGGTCGAAGGCCCTCTCCTCCGAGATGCGGAACCACAAGCGAGTTGGTCGGAGAGCCAGCTCTTTTTCAACCGTTGACGAAAGAAAAGGAAGGGTAAAAAAGGAAGGAAGAAGAAACCCATGCAGCACCTCTCACTCGAAACGATTGCTGAGCGCCTGTCGGAGCAGACGCGCTGTGAGCAGGAGGATCTCTGCCGCCCCATTGTGCAGCAGATCACGCACGGCAAACCCGTTGCGCAGGCCGCTCTTCGGGCCTCACTCCAGGTAAGCCAGAACGAGCTGGAACAGCGCCTGGCCAAGCTCCCGCCAGATGTCGAGTTCGATCGGGCCGGCAATATCGTCGGCCTGGGGGTCACCCTGGTGCCGACCTCCCACCGGGTTCAGTTGGGTGGGAAGGTGCTCTACACTTGGTGCGCCTTTGATACGGTCCTGCTCCCCCCACAGCTCGACGTCGAGGCCCAGGTCCAGTCGACGTGCCCCGTCACCGGTCAGCCCATTACCTTTGTCGCCACGCCAGAAGGCACGGTCCTGGACCTGCTCCCTGCGGGCAGTGTGATGTCGCTGATCGTGCCAGCCGAGCGCGGCGGCTGTACGCGAGCCACCTTTTGCCAGC
>Ga0207646_10007018_pt1 | contig 11537 bp, 9 predicted proteins | sample KBSK5502metaG_FD_184343 | JGI IMG/M metagenome (GOLD analysis project Ga0207646, IMG submission 184343) | Corn, switchgrass and miscanthus rhizosphere microbial communities from Kellogg Biological Station, Michigan, USA - KBS K5-50-2 metaG... | ecosystem: Host-associated > Plants > Roots >...
CGAGCTGATCACCCCGATCGCCCTCGAGATCGGCCAGCGCTTCGCGATCCGCGAGGGTGGCCGGACCGTCGGCGCCGGCGCCATCGTCACGATCGCCGAGTAAGACGATGGCCCGAGTCGAGGCGCGGCCTCCGATCCAGCTTGCCTGCACCGAGTGCAAGGAGCGGACGTACACCACGCGCAAGAACAAGAAGAACGATCCGAACCGGATCGAGCTGATGAAGTACTGTCCGCGGGACCGTCGCCATACACTTCACCGCGAGGCGAAGTAGGCGGCGGCGCCGCCCTCGCAGGGGTGTAGCTCAATTGGCAGAGCACTGGTCTCCAAAACCAGCGGTTGTAGGTTCGAGTCCTATCGCCCCTGCCATCCTCTCCGGGCGGATGGCCTGATCTCCGGGCCCTCCCATCGGAGAGCCCGTGTTGGTAGAACGTAGCTGAAAGAAGAACCACCGACGTGAGTCGACTTCGCCGCTTCATTGACGAAGCGTGGTCCGAATTGAAGAAGGTCTCGTGGCCGACGCGGGAGCAGGTCCGCAACCTGACCGTGCTCGTCTTCGTGGTCAGCTTCGCCGTCGGTGCCTATATCACAGTCCTGGACGCCGGCTTCACCCAGGTCGTTGCACGGTTGGTCGGAGGGTGACGGACACGACGATGACCGAGCTGACGACAACCGAGACGAGCAAGGCGCCGGACAAGCGCTGGTACGTCATCCACACGTATTCGGGCTACGAGAACAAGGTCAAGGCCAACCTCGAGCACCGGATCGAGTCGATGGGCATGGAAGACCGGATCTTCCAGGTCCTCGTCCCGATGGAGGACGAGATCGAGATCCGCCAGGGCCAGCGCCACACCGTCCAGAAGAAGGTGTACCCGGGCTACGTCCTCGTCGAGATGATCCTCGACCCCGACAGCTGGTTCGTGGTCCGCAACACGCCGGGCGTCACGAGCTTCGTCGGCGGCGCCAACATCCCCGGCGTCCGCAGCGAGCCAATCCCGCTCGACGAGAACGAGGTCAAGCAGATCCTCCGGCACATGGGTGTCGAGACGCCCAAGTTCCGGGTCGCGTTCACGAAGGGCCAGAGCGTTCGGGTCACCGACGGGCCGTTTGCCGAGTTCATCGGCACGGTCGACGAGGTCAACCCGGAGCGCAACAAGGTCAAGGTGCTGGTGAGCATCTTCGGCCGCGAGACCCCGGTCGAGTTGGACTTCCTGCAAGTCGAAAAACTGTGAGCACCCACCGGACGGCCGATGCCGGCGTTGTCGGCTCCGCGCGCTCACGTATGCACTGGTGTGCGCTCGCTCGCGTGCTTGGCTCCGCCTTGGCCTGGACCGCCCGGACGGGCGCTCACCGGGCCGCGGCCCGCTAGAAAGGATTCCCGACCACCGTGGCCAAGAAGATCCGAATCGTCCTGACCCTCCAGCTGCCGGCCGGCAAGGCGACACCCGCGCCGCCGGTTGGTACGGCCCTGGGTCCGCACGGCATCAACATCGTCGAGTTCACGAAGTCCTACAACGAGAAGACCGCCGACAAGGCCGGCCAGGTCATCCCGGCCCAGATCACGATCTTCGAGGACCGGTCGTTCAGCTTCATCCTGAAAACCCCCCCGGCGGCGGATCTCCTGCGCAAGGCGGCCGGCGTCGACAAGGGCGCTTCGACGACGAAGCGGGAGTCCGTCGGCCGCGTCTCGCGCGACCAGGTCCGCCAGATCGCCGAGGTCAAGATGGCCGACCTGAACGCCAATTCGATCGAGGCCGCGATGCTCCAGATCGAAGGCACGGCTCGGTCTATGGGTATTGAGGTCAAATAACGGTCGGCCCTGATGCAGCCCATCGCGGGCGTTGCGGCCTGCGCTCCTCGCTCACGGGCATTCGAGCCCGCTCGCTCCGGTGCTCGGCCGCGCCTTCGCGCTGGACCACCTCAGCGCCGAGGACCGGTTCATCCATCGCAAGACGCGGCCCTGAAGATCAACTAGCATTCCGGACTCGCGGCTCACCCCGGCCGCGAGAGACACAGTAGGGGGAGGTCGGTTCTGCCGGCCGCCGAAAGGAACCAGCGACATGGCACACGGCAAGAAGTATCTCGAGGCGGCGAAGCTCGTCGACCGCGACCGGATCTACACGCCCTCCGAGGCGGCGGCCCTCGCCAAGGAGACCGCCGTCGTCAACTTCGACTCGACGCTCGAGGCCCATCTCCGCCTCGGTGTCGATCCGCGCCACGCCGACCAGATGGTCCGCGGTACAGTCGTGCTCCCGCACGGCACCGGCAAGGTCGTCCGGGTCGTCGTGTTCGCGCAGGGCGACAAGGCCCAGGAGGCTCTGCGGGCCGGCGCGGACGAGGTCGGCGGCGAGGACCTGGTCAAGAAGATCGAGGCCGGCTGGCTCGATTTCGACGTTGCGCTCGCGACCCCGGACTCGATGGGCATGGTCGGCAAGCTCGGCAAGATCCTCGGCCGGCGCGGCCTGATGCCGAACCCCAAGGCGGGCACGATCACGTTCGATCTCGATCGGGCCGTTCGTGAGGTCAAGGGCGGCCGGGTCGAGTTCAAGGTCGACAAGTCCGGCATCATCCATACCGCCTTCGGCCGGTCGAGCTTCGAGGCCGAGGCGCTCGTTGCGAATCTCGCCGCGTTGATCGACGCGATCAATCGGGCGAAGCCAGCCGGCGCAAAGGGCCAGTACCTGCGCGGTCTCACGATCGCGACGACGATGGGCCCGGGGATCCGGGTCGACCTGCCGGCGGTCCTCGCGGCAGCTGCCGCCTGACGACGGCCACCATACGCGGTGACGGCCGCGCCTTCGGGCGAGACGCGCCACCACAACTGAAGATCGACGGAACAGCCAGAGACAGCCTGCGCCCGCGGGCCGCGACGCTCCACCGAGCGTGACGGCCGGGGCTTGATCCATCGGATCGGATCGATCAGCCGCGAGGCGATCGGGGACGACGGTGAGCACGCCGAGGCAGGACATGTGCGCCACCGCGCGGTGGCCGCGCCCCTGCGTTCAAGGCCAGCCGAACAGGCGCCGTCGCAGGGGCGTCGCGATTCCGGGCCCGATCCGGATCAGCGGCGCGCCACCGCCGCGCACCGGCCGTGCGCCAGAAGCTGGAGGGCTCCATGCCCACAGAGGCCAAACGGGCGACCGTCGCCGAGCTGCGCGAGGCGCTTGCCGGCAGCCGGACGCTGATCGTCGCCGAATACCGCGGCCTCACCGTCCGCGATATCGCGGAGATTCGTCGCGCCCTGCGCAAACAGGACGTGAGCTACCGCGTCGTCAAGAACCGGCTCATGCGAATTGCCGCCCAGGACTCGGTGGGGGAGGCCCTCAGCCCGCTCCTCGTCGGTCCGACGGCGATCGCCTTCGGCAACGACGAGTCCGCGACGGCCAAGGCCGTCCTCGACGCCACCCGTCCGTACAAGATGGTGACGGTCACCGGCGCCGTGCTCGGCAGCCGGTCGATCGACGCCGACGGCGTGAAGACCCTGGCCAGCCTGCCGTCGCGCGAGGTGCTGCTCGGCAAGCTCGCCGGCGGAATGCAGGCCCCGATCGCGACCCTGGCCGGCCTGCTCGTGGCAAACATCCGGAACCTCGGCTACGCGTTGAGCCAGGTCCGCGATCAGAAAGCCGCGGCTGAGGGCGCGTGATCCGCGTCCGACCCACTGGCCACACGAACCATCCAACCGCGCGCCCGGCGACTGACCGGCGCACCCGACAAGGAGACATGACATGGCGGTCCTGACCCAGGACGACCTGCTCGAAGCCATCGACAAGATGACCGTCCTCGAGCTGTCCGAGTTCATCAAGCGCTTCGAAGATCGATATGGCGTGACGGCCGCGGCTCCGGTTGCCGCGGCAGCGGCGCCGGCGGCCGGCGGCGGCGTCGAGGCGGCGGCCGCTCCCGAGGAGCAGACGGAGTTCACCGCGACCCTGACCGAGATCGGCCCGAACAAGATCCCGGTCATCAAGGTCGTCCGTGAGCTGACCGGGCTCGGCCTCAAGGAGGCCAAGGACCTCGTCGACGCGGCCCCGAAGGCCGTCAAGGAAGGGGTCACTCGCGACGAGGCCGAGAAGATCAAGGCCGCGTTGGAGGAGCAGGGCGGCAAGGTCGAGATCAAGTAAGGACTCTCCGAAGCCCGAGGCGGTGCTCAGCTGTCCGAGCTTCCGCGAGGACGGCACCCACCGGCCCGAGGAAAGTCGAAATCAAGTAGTCGAGAGCCGGCAACCTCAGCGGGTTGCCGGCACTCGCTTACCGTGGTCCGGGCCTCTGGGGGTGTCTCAGTTTGACGGGCGCCCGAATAACCGAAGCAACATTCGCTTCATGCGATGCCAGCTCGACTCGCGCGCTTTCGCATCCAGACGGCGAGCACCCGCCTGACCGGGACCACGGCCGCCCGAGGACCGAACAGGGGAGGCCGCGCCCGCAACGGGCACGGCCTCTCGGTCGGGCGGGCGTAGATCAGCTTAGTAGCCGACCGCCCCAACGAAGATGTCCGAATTCCCGAAGAGTTGGCCCGTTCTACTTGCTGGGCACTGGAGGTCGGGGTTTGGTTTGGCGCCGGTCCCCGAGCGGAATGCGTCGACCGCCGCACAGGGAGTCGAATTGCGGGAATCGGTCCAGACGAAGTAGCCAGTCGAATTGGTCGACACTGCGGTCGCGTAGTCGCCGAGGAACTGGGCGGTGAGCCCATTCGTGGACGAGCCGTCTGGGTCTCCCGAGGCCGTACTCAGGAGTTGTCCGCCTGTCCAGGCGCCGTTGAAACGAACGTTGAAGGCGGCTCCCTGGGTCACAACCCCCGCACCCGACGCGGCTCCGACGGGCTTCCAGGTCTGCAGAGGCCAGCCGACGAAGACATGCGTCCCATCCGGGCTCACCGCGACTGAGGGGAAGAATGTGTTGAAGACGCCCTGGCGTCCGCCGACCGTCACGGGGGCATTCCAGGTGGCTCCGCCGTTCGTCGACTCGGTGAACTTGATCAAGGCGGTCGACGAGGCCGCATCGAAGTCCGCCCACACGACGTCGATCGCGCCCGTCGCCTGGTTCACGTCGACCGAGGGGAAGCTGTTGTCCCGGAAGCTTGAACCTGAGAGCGGGCTCGGGATGTCGTTGACCTGTGCAACAGGCTTCGGGCCGCTGAAGGTGGCGCCTCCGTCGTGCGAAATCGCAGCCAGGAGCTCTGAGTGGTGGAAGATCGCGCCTCTCCAGAAGACATAGACGGAACCGTCGGGACCGGTCCGGACGGCCGAGCCCTGGCGACCGCCGGCCGAGCCGTTATTGGCGCTCTGGCTCAGGCGGACGGCCCGACTCCATGTGTGGCCTCCGTCCGTCGAACGAGCGACGACGATCGGCTCGGGCGAGAACGTATTGCTCTTCCCGAACTTGCCGGCCCCTTCGAACAGCGTCCACGTGGCGTAGACGTTGCCGAAGAACGGGCTGGCCGCGTTGCCGTCAGCTGAGATTGCCGGCTTGTCATTGAAGTCGACCGGGTTGGTCGTGCTGCTCACGGTCACCGGAGACATCCAGGTGGCTCCATCGTCTGGTGAGCGGGAGACCGCATAGATCGGCACCGCGCCACCGGTTGGGAAGGCGAGGTTTCCGTAGTAGACGACGCTTCCGTTACTCCAGCTGAAGGCGCCGGCCTTCAATGCTGGACCCACGGTCAGGACCGGGTCGCCGAACGACGCAAGGCCCAGTTGGCAGTAACCAGGAAGTGTGTGGATCGTCTTTCCGCATTGGCCGGAGTACGCGGGCTGCGTCCAGTGCGCGCCTCCGTCCGAGCTGACGTAGAAGCCGGAGTTGCCCACGCCATCCACGAACGGACAGTTGCCCGGGCTACCAGCTGTTCCGGCCCCCGTGCAAAGCGGCTCGTCGATCTCGTCATTCGAGCCGGCGACCAGGGCCCCGGTGACCGGATCGATCGCGATCGTCGGTTCGTTCTGCTTGTTCTGCGGGAAATTGTCGACCTTGCCTGCGGGCGGCGCCGCGGCTGTCAGATTGACCTGAGAGTTGAAGAGAAGCGTTGGCCCGGTAATTCCGACCGCCACCGGCACGGCCAAGGCAAACGCCAGCGGCAGGGAGGCCGCGGCAACCAGACCGCGGCGCCACGAACGGATGCGCATCGGAGCAACCTCCTGCTTACGCCCCTGGGACCCGGCATCGTGGAGATATCGCGACCGCTCGGGTCAGTACACGATCAGATACGTCGTTCCGAGTACGCTGGATCGCCGGAACCCTCTTTCGGCGCCGCCTTTGATCTTCAAATTCGGTATTCAACCGGCCCCGGCCCGCGGAGGCCGTAATGAGGGCGGCGCGCCCCCGTCGCCCGAGTTTCACCGACTCCAAGGTGGGCGGAGCGTCCCCGTCCCGCCCCCAGGCTGTTGGCTCAGTTGGCTCGACTTCGTTTGACACCTCGCAGAATCGCGGTATCCTACTCCTTCTGTGAGCGCGGCCCTTCCCTTGTCCCCAAGCCTCCGTCAAGGAGTGGTGTTTCATGCTGTCTGCTGAGTCGTCCAACCGGACGGCTGTGGCGCTGGCGCGTACGCGCTATGCCCGCATCCCCGAAGTCCTCCCCATCCCGAACCTGATCGAGCTCCAGCTGGACTCGTTCAAATGGTTCATCGACAAGGGCCTCCGGGAGCTCTTCGACGAGATCAGCCCGATCAAGGACTTCACCGCCAAGGTGATGGAGCTCCAGTTCCTCGACTACGAGTTCGGCGAGCCCAAGTACTCCGAGGAGGAGTGCCGGACGAAGGATCTGACGTACTCGCGGCCGCTGTACGTCAACGTCGAGCTCCTGATCAAGGAGACCGGCGAGATCCAGCGCCAGCGCGTGTACATGGGCGACTACCCGTGGATGACCAACCAGGGCACGTTCGTGATCAACGGCGCCGAGCGCGTCGTCGTCAGCCAGCTGGTGCGCTCGCCCGGCGTCTACTACAGCGAGCTCGAGGACCCGGCGTCGGGGCGGATGCTCTTCAGCGCCAAGGTCATCCCGAACCGCGGCGCCTGGCTCGAGTTCGAGACGAACAACAAGGACCAGCTCTGGGTCAAGGTCGACCGCAAGCGCAAGATCGCGGCGACGACCCACCTCCGCGCCGTCGGCTACGAGGAGAATGACTCGATCGCGGCGCTCTTCTCGGGCGTCGACACCGATCCGGACCATCCGTTCACGGCGAACACCCTCGACAAGGACCTCACGAAGACCCAGCAGGAAGCGCTGATCGAGGTCTACAAGAAGCTCCGCCCGGGCGATCCGCCGACCGGCGACAACGCCCGCCAGCTCGTCGAGAGCCTGTTCTTCAATTTCCGCCGCTATGACCTCGGCCGGGTCGGCCGCTACAAGTTCAACAAGAAGCTGGATGGCGTCGCGGGCCGGATGGGGATCGAGCTGCCGCGCGAGCAGCGGACGATCACCCGTGAGGACATCGCGGCCATCGTCGGCAACCTCATCGAGTCGAACCGCGGACTTCATCCCAAGGACGACATCGATCACCTCGGCAACCGCCGGATCCGGGCGAATGGCGAGCTGATCCAGAACGCGTTCCGGATCGGCCTCCTTCGGATGGAGCGGGTCGTCCGCGAGCGGATGACGATCCAGGAGATCGACAAGGCGACCCCGAACGCCCTGATCAACATCCGGCCCGTCGTGGCCGCGATGAAGGAGTTCTTCGGCGGCAGCCAGCTGTCCCAGTTCATGGACCAGACGAACCCCCTTGCCGAGCTGACGTCAAAGCGGCGCTTGAGCGCCCTCGGGCCCGGCGGGCTCTCCCGCGAGCGGGCCGGATTCGACGTCCGGGACGTCCACCACAGCCACTACGGCCGGATCTGCCCGATCGAGACCCCGGAAGGCCCGAACATCGGCCTGATCGGATCCCTCGCCACGTACGGGCGAGGGATCCGCTATGGCTTCATCGAGACGCCGTACCGGAAGGTCAAGCGGACGGTCGGCTGGGACGACCCGAACATCGCGACGTTCGAGGCCGGCGGGGACCTGCTGACCAAGGGCGGCGAGACGATCCTCAAATCCGGCCAGGCGTTCACGACCGGGGCGATCGCCGAGCTCAAAAAGCAGAAGGCCAATGCCTTCCCCATCCGCCCGATCGTCACCTCCGAGATCGAGTACCTCCCGGCCGACGAGGAGGAGGAGCACGTCGTCGCCCAGGCGAACGCACCGCTCGACGCCGACGGCCATTTCCTCGCCGAGCGGATCCCGTCGCGCTACCGCGACACCTTCCCCGAGGCGCGGGCCGGCCAGATCGAGTACATGGACGTCAGCCCCAAGCAGGTCGTCTCGGTCGCCACGGCGCTCATCCCGTTCCTCGAGCACGACGATGCCAACCGCGCCCTCATGGGCTCGAACATGCAGCGCCAGGCGGTGCCGCTCCTCGAGCCGGAGTCGCCGATCGTCGGGACCGGCATGGAGGAGCGCGCCGCGCGCGACTCCGGTCAGGTCGTCGTCGCCCATCGCGGCGGCGTCGTGACCAGCGTCACCGCCGAGCGGATCCGCATCGAGACCGACTCGGGCGAGCTCGACGAGTACAAGCTCCAGAAGTTCGTCCGAAGCAATCAGGGCACCTGCATCAACCAGCGCCCGATCGTCGACGTCGGCCACCGGGTCGCGGACGGCCAGGCGCTCGCCGACAGCTCGTCGACCCAGGAGGGGGAGCTCGCCCTCGGCCGGAACGTGCTCGTCGCGTTCATGAGCTGGGAGGGTGGCAACTACGAGGACGCGATCGTCATCAGCGACCGCCTCGTCCGCGACGACCTCTTCACGAGCATCCACATCGAGAAGCACGAGATCGAATCGCGCGACACGAAGCTCGGGCCCGAGGAGATCACCCGCGACATCCCCAATGTCGGCGAGGAGTCCCTCAAGGACCTCGACGAGGAAGGGATCGTTTACATCGGGGCGGAGGTCCGGCCCGGCGACATCCTCGTCGGCAAGATCACCCCGAAGGGCGAGACCGAGCTGACCGCGGAGGAGCGCCTCTTGCGGGCGATCTTCGGCGAGAAGGCCCGCGAGGTGAAGGACTCGAGCCTTCGCCTGCCGCACGGCGAGCGGGGCAAGGTCGTCGAGATCCGCGAGTTCCGGCGGGAGCTCAATGACGACCTCCAGCCGGGTGTCAACCGGCTGGTCCGAGTGTCGGTCGCCCAGAAGCGGAAGATCAGCGTCGGCGACAAGATGGCCGGCCGCCACGGCAACAAGGGCGTCATCGCCAAGATCCTGCCGGCCGAGGACATGCCGTTCCTGCCGGACGGAACCCCGGTCGACATCGTCCTCAACCCGCTCGGCGTGCCGAGCCGGATGAACATCGGCCAGATCCTCGAGACCCACCTGGGCTGGGCCCTTCACGCCAAGGGCGAGAAGGCCGCGACCGCCGTCTTCGACGGCGCGACTGAGGACCAGATCAAGGCCGAGCTCCGCGAGGCCCGCCACAAGGTCTACGGCGTCGAGAAGTCTCTGCCCGAGGACGGCAAGATCGACCTGCGCGACGGCCGGACCGGCGAGATCTTCGACCGCCCGATCACGGTCGGCTACATCTACATGCTCAAGCTCCATCACCTCGTCGAGGACAAGATCCACGCCCGCTCAACCGGCCCGTACAGCCTGATCACCCAGCAGCCGCTCGGTGGCAAGGCGCAGTTCGGCGGCCAGCGCTTCGGCGAGATGGAGGTCTGGGCACTCGAGGCGTACGGCGCCGCGAACATCCTCCAGGAACTGCTCACTGTGAAATCGGACGACGTCCTGGGGCGCGTCCAGACCTATGAAGCCATCGTCAAGGGGGAGGAGATCCAGCCGCCGCGCGTCCCGGAATCCTTCAAGGTCCTGATCAAGGAGCTGCGCAGCCTCGGGCTCAACGCGGAGATCCTCGACCAGAACGACGAGGAGATCCAGCTCGCCGAAGACGACGTCTCCGGCTACATGCTCCCGGATCTCGGCGGGATCAATCTCGCCGGGTTCGAGGACTGACGGCTCTGCATTTCATTGCGCACCGGTCGGGTGGTGGCCCGACCGAACCGGCCTCACGCGTCCTGAGGTCGCATCGCACCGCCGGGCCAGGCGGCGGCGCGGAGGAGAACCATGCTCGAGGTCAATAATTTCAGCGCGATCCGCATCTCGCTTGCCAGCCCGGACCAGATCCGGGAGTGGTCCAAGGGCGAGGTGACGAAGCCCGAGACCATCAACTACCGGACGCTCAAGCCGGAGAAGGACGGTCTCTTCGACGAGCGCATCTTCGGTCCAACCAAGGACTGGGAGTGCTATTGCGGCAAGTACAAGCGGATCCGCTACAAGGGCATCATCTGCGACAAGTGCGGCGTCGAGGTCACCCGCTCGAAGGTCCGCCGTGAGCGCATGGGCCACATCCAGCTGGCCAGCCCGGTCAGCCACATCTGGTACTTCAAGGGCACCCCGAGCCGCCTCGGCATCCTGCTCGACATCAGCCCCCGCAACCTCGAGCGCATCCTCTACTTCGCCCTGTACATCGTCACGAACGTCGACGAGGACGCCCGCAAGCGCGCCCTCCTCGCCCTCGAGGACGAGGCCGCCGGCCGGGGCGGGAAGGCCGGCGAGGCCCTCGCCGAGCTGGAGGACCGCCTCCGCGCCGACGTCAACCGGACCAAGGACGAGCTGACCGCCGCGCTCGCCGCGACGAAGGCCGACCTCGAGGGTCAGCGCACGGTCCGGACGGAAGAGGTCGTGACCGCGGCCCAGGCCGTCGAGGCCCAGCTTGCCGCGCTCAAGAGCGGCGAGGCCGAGGACACGATCGTGTTCGCTCCGACCGGCGAAGTCGTAGTCGCCGCGGGCGCCAAGGGCGGCAAGGAGGCAACCGCCGCCCTCCGCAAGATCGTGTCGGCCGAGACCGAGCGGGTGACCGCCGAGCTCCAGCAGCGCGAGCGCGATGAGGAGCGGGCGGTCGAGCAGAAGATCGCCGACCTCAGTGCGGGCGTCGACGAGACCCTCCGCAACGAGCGCGAGCAGCTCTCCGGCGGCGCCCAGGCGGCGAAGGATGAAGTCAAGAAGCTCCGTGACGAGATCGAATCGCTGAAGCCGATGCAGACGCTCGGCGAGCTCGAGCTGCGGGGCCTCGAGGAGCGCCACGGCAGCGGCGCCCGCGGCGGCCGCCTGTTCAACGCCGGGATGGGCGCCGAGGCGGTCCGCGAGATCATCAGCCGGATGGATCTCGAGGAGCTGTCGCGGTCCCTCCACGTCGAGGTCCGGACGAGCTCCGGCCAGCGGCGCAAGAAGGCGATCAAGCGGCTTCGCCTGATCGAGGCGTTCCGGCGCAGCGGCACGCGGCCGGACTGGATGATCCTGTCCGTCCTGCCGGTGATCCCGCCGGACCTGCGGCCGATGGTCCAGCTCGACGGCGGCCGGTTCGCGACGTCCGACCTGAACGACCTGTACCGCCGCGTCATCAACCGAAACAACCGCCTCAAGCGGCTCCTCGAGCTCGGCGCGCCCGAGATCATCATCCGCAACGAGAAGCGGATGCTCCAGGAGGCGTGCGACGCCCTGATCGACAACGGCCGCCGCGGCCGG
>Ga0207646_10007019_pt1 | contig 11537 bp, 6 predicted proteins | sample KBSK5502metaG_FD_184343 | JGI IMG/M metagenome (GOLD analysis project Ga0207646, IMG submission 184343) | Corn, switchgrass and miscanthus rhizosphere microbial communities from Kellogg Biological Station, Michigan, USA - KBS K5-50-2 metaG... | ecosystem: Host-associated > Plants > Roots >...
TTGTCGGGGAGCGCGGTCGCGGTAAGATGCTGAAGCGCGAGCCGACTCTCTGCTAGCCAACTCTTCATGAGCCTGAACCCAAAACGCACGGTTGCCGAATTGAAGGAGCTTCGTGCCCTCACAGATGACGAAAACGGCGCGCAGCGTGTGGCATGGACCGATACTTGGCTAGAGGCGCGCGAATGGTTCGCGTCAAAGGCAAAAGAACTCCCTGTAGAACAGCACCTCGACGCGGCAGGAAACAGCTGGGTGACGCTGCGAGGTGCATCCGAAAAATCATTGCTCATCGGCGGACATCTCGATTCCGTGCCCAACGGCGGTTGGCTGGATGGTTCGCTGAATGAGCTCGCCGGCCTCGAAGTGCTCCGTCGAATTGCTTCGGAATTTCAGGGGCATCCCCCGGTCACCGTACGTCTCGTGGACTGGGCCGATGAAGAAGGCGCACGCTTCGGCCGCAGCTTGCTGGGTTCTTCGGCATTTGCTGGAACGCACTCCATCGAAGCAGATCGAAGTCGCACGGACCGTGACGGCGTTAAATTGGAAGCTGCATTGAATCGTTGCGGCGTGCAGATCGAAAGATTTCCCGGGGCCCAAAAGGAACAAAAAAACGCCGCAGCATATCTCGAACTACACATAGAGCAGGGGCCCGTGCTTGAGCACATGGGCTTGCCGCTAGGCGCGGTGTTGGGCACGAAAGGCGTCGAACGGCACATCATCACTTTTCACGGTCAAGAGGCGCACTCTGGTTCAACACCCATGAACGCTCGACGCGATGCCCTCGCCGCGGCAGCAAAGCTGGCGCTCGAAATTCGCACTATCGCCAAAAAACATGACGATGCTGTTTGCACCGTGGGTAGCGTGAAGACTTTTCCGGGAATCGCTACCGCGGTCGTAGGCCGCTGCGAAGTCACGTTGGACCAGCGCGACCTGGACGGCAATGTGCTGGCTCAGATGTATCATACAGCTCAAGAAGCAAGCCACCGCTTCGCTGCGGAAGAGAATTGCACGGTCAACTGGTCGCGCCTCTGGAACATCGAACCCGTACCATTCCACTCTCAGCTACTGGATCTGTGCGAGCAAGCCGTTCGGGAAACTTCGGGCACTTCGCATCGCATGCCTTCAGGTCCGCTGCACGACGCTGCGGAAGTCTCGCGCGCGGGAATCCCCACGGCTATGATGTTCGTGCAGTCTCTCAAAGGCATCAGCCACAACAAAATTGAAGACACGAAGGAAGAGCACCTCGAAATGTCGGTAGTGGCGCTCGACCGTTTGGCGTCCAAAACAATGGACTGGATTCTTAGGCAGCCTTAGAGGCTTGCAGTGTTCCAACGATCTTAAGGAAGGAAACGCAACTTATGAACTCTCACTCACAAAAAGTAGTCCAGGAGAATCGCGACTACACGATGTTCTCCTGGTCCGTGCAGGCGACAGCGAATCCGATGCATATGAAACGCGCAGAGGGCGTTTGGTTTTGGGATGGTGACGACAATCGCTGGCTGGACTTCAGCTCGCAGCTCATCAACTTAAATGTCGGCCACCAACACCCCAAGATGCTCGAAGCCATCAAAAAGCAGGTGGACGAGCTCTGCTTTGCCGGACCCGGCTTCGCCACGGAGCCGCGCGGCCTCCTCGGTAAAAAACTCGCCGACGTAACCGGTCTGGCCAAGACATTTTTCACGTTGGGCGGCGCCGAAGCGAACGAGAACGCCATGAAAATGGCCAAACTCGTAACGGGCCGCGAAAAAATCATCACGCGCTACCGTTCCTACCACGGCGCAACGATGGGTTCGATGACTGCTTCCGGTGATCCACGGCGTTGGCCCGTCGAGCCGGGTATTCCCGGTATCGTTCGCGTCTTCGATCCCTACTGTTACCGCTGTCCGTTCGGACAAAAAGTCGAAACATGCCACCGCGAATGCGTTTCGCATATCGAAGAAGTCATCCAGATGGAAGGCCCAAACACAGTTGCCGCCATTCTCGTGGAAGGAATTACCGGATCAAACGGCTTGCTTGTTCCTCCAGACGATTACTATCCCAAGCTCCGCACCCTCTGCGACAAATACGGCATCCTGCTGATCGATGACGAAGTCATGAGCGGATTTGGCCGCACCGGCAAATGGCTTGCCACACAACATTACGGCATTCGTCCGGACATCGTGACCTGCGCCAAGGGTCTCACGAGCGGTTATCTCCCCCTCGGTGTGGTGATTGTTTCCGACTCGATCGCAAAATATTTCGAAACCAACATGCTTTGGGGCGGACTCACTTATAGTGGCCATCCCGTGTGTTGCGCCGCTGCGGTCGCCAATTTGCAAATCTACGAGGAAGAAAAAATCTTTGCCAACGTTGAACGACAAGGACGCTATCTCGCCTTACGTCTGGAAGCCATGAAGCAGAAGTATCGTTGCGTGGGCGACGTTCGCTACAAAGGACTCTTCAGCGCACTGGAGCTCGTGAAAGACAAGTCCACACGCGAGCCTCTTGCTCCGTTCAACGGCAGTAGCTTGGAAATGACCAGGCTCGCCGGGCACTTGAAAAGCAAACATCTTTACGCATTCAGCCGCTTCAATATGTTGTGGGTTTGCCCGCCGCTTATCATCAACGAAGAAGAACTCCGCCTAGGTCTGGACATCGTGGAAGAGGCGCTAGCCGTGGTCGATGCCATGCTGTCTCCGACATCCACCGCGCAGCCTGTCGAGACTCTGGCGCGAAAGTAGGAAATACATTCAGCTTCCGAGATGGTCGCTCTCGCGAACGCTATTCGGCGATAGAGCGGGCACAAGCCCTCGGGAAGAAAGGCTTAGGGTGCCGGGCTGTGGCGACACCCCTGTGAATTGGCACTTGCAGGACAACTTGCTGTCGTTCCGGCGCGCCTAGACTGCTCGCTGCGCCGTAGCTTTCCCAAGAAAATTCACCAACTCGGTGTTGACTTCTTCCGCGTGTGTCCAGGTTATGCAGTGCGGCCCGTCCTTCACCACGGATAGGCGCGCTCCCGGGATCTGTTTGGCAGTCCGGAGCCCCGAGGCAGCGATGGGCAGAATCCTGTCTGCATCCCCGTGAATGACTAGCGCTGGCACATCAATTTTCTTTAGATCATTTCGAAAGTCTTCATGCCAGGTTGGCACGCAAGCAAGACTGGCGGTGGCCGACGCGCCGGCTGCTAGGTTCCAGCTTGCCTGCACAGCCTTTTCGCTGACACGCTTGTTAAGGAGGAGGTCCGTATTGTAGAAATTCTTGAAAAACTCCGTGAAGAACGCGTAGCGATCCGCCGCGACCGCTTTCTGTATTCCCTCGAAGACACTGCCGTCAACCCCCTCCGGATTGTCTGGCGTCTTCAGAAGGAACGGAGGGACGCCCGAAATGATGACTGCCTTGCTCACGCCTTTCGCTCCGTATTTCCCCAAATAGCGGGCGACTTCGCCGCCACCCATGGAGAAACCCACTAGCGCGAATTCACGCAATTCTAGATGTGTGATCAGTTTGTGCAGGTCCTCAGCGAAGGTGTCGTAGTTGTAGCCGATTGTTGGCTGGCTGGATTTGCCGAACCCCCTGCGGTCATAGGTGATGACCCGGTGTCCTGCGCTCAAAAGAACCGGCACCTGTTTCTCCCACGACGCACCGCTTAGTGGATATCCGTGAATCAAGACCACCGGCTGACCGGAGCCATGGTCTTCATAGTAGAGATCGATGTTGCTCGAGTTTTCCTTACCAACAGTAACGTAGGCCATTGAAATTCTCCTTTCTCGTTCGTTTCAGGCTGAAGGTGATTTGATGTTGACGGCTGTTGACCTGTTGCTGCCCCACTTCGTCAGTCGATTCGTTCTGACTGCCTCTTTGATGCGTCGTTCCACGGTGTTCTTTGCTTCGTAGAATCAACAACCGGAAAGTGTCAAAGACGTCAGTTTTGGCACCTCATAATTGTGAATCCTATTTTGTGAAGCGCAGCCGCTTGCATCGAACTCTTTACATCTAGTCAGCTGGGATTGCCTGCGTTTCTGGTTCCCAGCTCTCTCGTTCAATTCCCGAATGAGTTTCGTCTTCATGGCGTTCGTGCATCAGGTCGGCCTCAAGGGCCGCAAGTTGGGCGTTAATCTCCTGCTCGGCTTTCCGCTTGCGAATAACTTCTTCACGATAACGGCGCAGGAAATAATCAATGGTTTCAACACGGATCCTGATTGAGCCGGACGGCTTGTTTTCATCGAGATCTTTAAAACAGAAATATGGTGTTCCGGACTGCTCGATGATGCCTTCGACGACGCCGTAGATGGGTGCGTCGTGCCCGCACTTGAAGCTGGAAATTTCGAGCGCGACGAGATTAGGATGCCGGGCCGTGAATTTCGCGGCCCAGACTTTGTGATTGGTGCTGCAGGAATAGGAATTCTTCCAGGCGTCGGTGATATCGAGTGGGCTGCTGATCACGCCCGCTCGCACTTCGTCGCCAAAGAGCCTTTCCAGTAGGTCTTCGTCGATTGGAAGAGTGTTCTGCGAGAAGATGGGATAGCCCAACTTCTGAAACTCATCCAGTATTTCGTGATTCAATCCCGGATCGTGGTGATATGGACGTCCCAACATAACGATGCCAATACGGTCTTCTCGCTCCAATTGGTCGAGCACTTGCCGGGCGCGCTTGCGGACGGCAGTCTCGTATTCTTTCAGCGCCGCAAATCCAGCTTCTACTGCGCGATCGTTTTCCTCGAGTGAGAGACCGAGCAAAGCTTGCCACGCTTGCAGCATCTGATGCGCGAATAGCTTGCGGTCCGCGAAATTGAGCACCGGGTCGATGTATTTCAGATTGTGCTCGGCGAAGACGTCGTTTTCCTTTGTGAATGCCGCTTTCACGGTTTCTGGAGTTGCAGTCACCGTGGGGCAGGCATTGGTGCCGACAACTTTGAGCAACGACGTATGCAGAACGTCGTACATCGGAAAAAAGATGGCATCCAGAGGCTTCTTGCGATGCTTTTCTTGAATGAGATTGTAGACGTGCGAAATCCCAATCTTTGCCGGGAAGCACGGGTCGATGGCGCCTCGGCTCGCGCCAGCGCGATAGAGTTCGGAGCTTGTATAGTCGGAATAGATAATATTCTCCGGCTGCAGGCCTAAGCTTTCAAAGTAGGCATTGAATACAGGCGCGTAAGTATAGATGTTCAGCACACGCGGAATGCCGATGCGAAGCTTGCTGCGATTTTGCATGAGGACAACGCGTTCCTTGTTTCCTTTGGTCCATGCCCGCGTGGGAACTGGGTCCGCAACGTTCTTCGCGTTTGTGGGACGAAAGACTTCTTTCGACGCCACATCGACGAAATTCGGATGCTGCTCGCGAATCTGGTCCAGTCCGGCCTTGATGTCTTTCATCTCATTAACGTCTTCCACGGTACCTTTTTCGCAGGTAGCAATGATCAGCCGCTGCTCGCCCTTCATAAGAGGAACTTTGGTGACCCGCTGGATCGGAACAAAGTTTTTGACCGGCTCGGTGCGCACGTCGATGAAAGTGCGCAGGCAATTGTTCTTGCAGAAGTTGCAACGGGTAGCTTCGTTACGTGTTGTGCGGTACTCAATCTTGCGGACCGAGTCCAAGCCGATGAAAGTGGTCTGCTGGCCATTTCGCCAGAGCCGCAAGGCCTCCTGCGCCGCGCCAATGGCGCCTGATTCTCCGCAATGCTCGTGCACGATGATCTCCGGCTGCTTGCCTGCGGCACGGAAGCTATTGCGGATAAAATCGACTTCCGCCTTAACGACCGCGAGATTATTTTGCGTTCCTCCTTGCAGCACAAAACGAGAGCCTAGCGCTGCAAGATTGGGGATGCTGGCAACATAGAGGAACACATTCTTTGGGAGCACTGCAGCAAGGCCGGCAAGAATTTCTTCGGCCTGCCAGCCCTGGCGCTGGAAGTTCACGATATCGGATTGCATAAAAACAGCGCAGCCGTACCCGAATACCGGCATGGCTTGCGCAGAAAAGGCCAGATCCGCGTACTGATTCACGTTCAGCCCGAAGCCTTCTGCCGTGGATTGCAGAAAGTATCCGTTTCCCGCGGAGCACTGCGTATTCAGCTTGAAGTCTTTCACACGGCCATTGTGCAGAATGATGATTTTGATGTCCTGCCCACCGACATCGACGATTACGTGCGGGTCTTCATAGAACTTCAGCGCGGATTCCGTGTGTGCCACGGTCTCTACCAAAGCTACGTCGGCCTTTAGGACGTCTTTCAGAATGTCTTTGGCGTACCCGGTGGTCGCGACTCCGAGCACTTCCAGTTTTGCATTCTGTCCTTCCACTTGGCCGCGCAAGTTCTCAAACATCTCAAGCGTGTCCTGAATCGGATTCCCGTTCGAGAGTTGATAGGACTTGCAGAGTATGTCGCCCTTTTCGTCCAGCAGCACCGCTTTGGTTGACGTAGACCCGCCGTCAATCCCGATGAACCCGCCGACCGTGCTGCCTCTCTGGAAGCTCGCCGGCGTGAACTTCTTGCGCCGGTAAGACTCTTTGAAGGTCTCAAATTCGCCGACGTCCTCGACCAATCCTTTGCCGCCCGCCTTGACTTTTTCTTCTTGGCGGCCGAATTCGATGTAGTGAACCAGACCATCGTAGCCGCGATAGCAGCCGACGCAGTCCTCTTCGCTGCGCCCAAACTCAATCGCACCCAGGGCCGCAAAGTATTGGGCGTTTTGCGGGACTTTGATGAGATCTTCCGGCTTAAAGCCTTCCGGAACCGCAACCTTCCGCTCCTGCCACATGCGCGGGATATTTGCCTGCCACGCCTCGCGCATACCGCGAATAAAGCTGTTCGGTCCGCCGAGGAGCAAGACATGGGGCCGCAAAGTGTGGCCGCGAGTCAGCACGCTCAGATTTTGCAGCACGATGGCCTCAAACAATGACGCCATGAGTTCGTCCGGTGGCGTTCCAACCTTCTGCAGGCCGTTGATATCGGTTTCTGCGAATACGCCGCATTTGCCGGCAACCTTGTGGAGCTTGATGCCGTGGTACTTTTGTTCGGCGAGTTCGTCCGTGGGAATTTTGAGTTTCGCGTTGATCTTGTCTATGACCGCGCCCGTGCCACCTGCGCACTTGTCATTCATCGATGGGATCTTTTTCTTGCGACCTGTCTCAGCGTCGTCTTTGAAAACAATGATCTTTGCATCCTGGCCGCCGAGCTCGATGACCGAGTAAACCTCGGGATGCAACTTCTCTACTGCCAGCGAAACGGCTGTAACCTCCTGCACGAATTTTGCACCGATCTGGTCGGCGATTGCGCCGCCGCCCGAGCCCGTTACGAACATCCGTGTATTGTGGGGATTGATGCCGGCGTCGGCTCCCATGCGCTTCAGGAATTCCAGGGTCTTTTCTGGCTGCTTGGTCTCGTGTCGCTGATAATCCTGCCACAGCACTCTGTCGCTTGCGGCTTCAACGACTACAGCCTTCACGGTCGTTGAACCTACATCGAGTCCTACCAGAAACTCGGTCTTGTGATCGTGAGGCACTTGCTGCGCAGGACGCGTTTGGGGCTTAAGCGGAGCGATCTGGACTAACTTAGGTGCGGTGTGGTCGTGCATGGTCCTCTCCCTTTTCACAAAAGCTTTTTTTGGCGACCGTTTCTCGCGCTCTTATGTCGGCTTTGTTACGTTTTGCCAAAATACCCCAGACAGTTTGTCAGTCGCCGGAAGTCGCAGGAGTCGTAATTCCAGGCACGCGGGCCCGCTTCCAAAACCGAGTATCTCTGTCGATTCGATCACTGACGTGTAGAACGAATTGTGCCGCCGTACCCGCAACTCCTTCGCGATGCGGCACGCAATAGAACGGGCGCTTCAGCTCAGGATGCTCGTCGATGTACGCGCGAATCTCCTGAAGGGTCTTCCCCGTGGAGTTGAGGCACTGCTCAAATTCGGCCTTGGCCTTGACCTTGGCTTCGCCGAGCGCCATTTGCACGCGACTGTGCGCGTTGACTTCACCTTCGCCCGAAGTCTCGATGGGCAGGAAGATCATGTCTTTGAACTTGTTGATCACCGCCGATTGCACTCCGTCCGACTGTGAGGACGGCATGCATCCAAACGGCTTCAGCGCGAGCACCATGTGGCAAAGCTTGTGGATGGTGTAATAAACATTCTTTCCGACTTCGAGATGTCCTTCGCCTCCGCGGGCAAATTGGTTGTAAAAGGGATGCGCCAGTTCCGCTAGCTCGGTCTGCGGCACAAGATGGTGCGTAATCCCGCCCAAATGTTTGATCGTGCGATGATAGAAGAAATTCCACATCCGCTGGCCAGCCCCGATTGCCCACAGTTTTTTGCGCAGGCCAATATAATTAGCCAACTGCTTCTTGATCTCGTACCATTTCGGACTGCGATGTGGACGATTGACAGGCCACTTTGCCGTAGCGTGCGCTTTCGCCTGATACATCAGATACGCTACCCAGGTTGCGATGGGCTCGACGATGACCTGTGCGCCCTCGCGTTCCAGAAATTCAAACATGTGGAAGTTTCCATCGCCTTCCGTGATCTGCGCCCAAAATTCGCCGGTGATTTTGACCACGGGCTTTACACGCAGGCGGTCGACTTCAATGGAGTTCATTCTCTCTTTGGCGTTGCGTAACGCGTTCAGGTAATCCCTACCCCACATGTGCTCGTGCCACTTGCCGAACACGTTAAACGTGTTGCGCAGGATCTTGTTGTTTTTAAACTTTGGCTTCGCCCAGCCCGGCGCTAGTTGCTCGATCTCAAACGCCTTGCGATTCTTCAGATCGGCGCACAATCCGTCTACTGTCTCGCGAAACATACGATCGGTCTCGCCTTTGTTCATCTCAAACGGACGAATCTGGTAGACCAAGTCGTTGATCACGTCGCCCAGGTGCATGGCGTTCAGCATTCCAAAGCCGAAATCAACGCTGAACTTCAGTCCCGGCTCTCCGGACTCGGCCTTGATTCCGTCGCTATCCTTGAATAACAACACTCGGAAACCGTCGAAGCCCGCGTTCTTCAGCGCGAAACGATATTCGGCCTCATACATTCCGAAGCGGCACGGGCCACAGGAACCCGCGGTGAAGAAAACGTAGTGATCCAAAATGTGCTGGCGTGAGAGACCCTGCTTCTCCAAAAACTGGAGATACTGTACGAGGTTTCCGACGGTGAAGTATGTTGGATTGCATTGCCCGTTATTGCCAAACTCCTTCCCCGTTTGGAAGCCGGCGACGTCTGGGACGGGAAGCTTCTCGCAGTTGTAACCGCAGCCTTGGAACACGGCGCGAATCAGGTCCTCGTGCTTCCAGGTAAAGCCGCCAAACAAAATCGTTACTCGGTTGCGTTCCTCCGCCGTGAACGCTCGTTCGACGGGACGGTGGAAGTGACTCGGCGCGGTAAGTCCAGCCTTTTCCCGTAGACGGGCTCTTTCGGCCGCGAGGCGTTGTTTGAGTTCCTGATCCTGCTCAATTTGTACGAGTCTCGTTGCCATGTTGTCTCCTTATCTTGAATCTAGATCCTGCGTAGCCTTGTCCAAATTCCTTTCATCAGGTCTCATCCATCGCAACGTCAATGATGGCCGCTGCGGCGACGTGAACCTACTGCATGTCCTCTCCTAGCTGTCGTGCCTACTCGGTGTGCGCCTCATTTATCGTGTAATTTTGATGGTCGATAGTGAGAATCTTCCTGCCGTAAAATCTGACGTGCACCGAGGTCTCATCCTTTAAGGGCAGCCAAAAATCACCGATTTTTTGATAGCGCCGCACGAAGTCAGCCTTGTCAACCCATACAGACAGCTTTTTCGCCGGGTGTCCCACAATCTGCGCAACCGCATAGTCTTGGGCGTCAATCCACACCTTCCCATCGAAAAGATACTTGTCCTTTCGCGTGGGAGTCGCGTGTACTACGAAGCAGCGGTCTGGCCCGAGATCCTGCTCGCCAAGCAGCTCAAAAGTGTAATTCGCTCCATTGATACTGCTGTCCCGGTGGCTCTTGCCCGACGCTGCTTCTATTTCGCTTTCCATCAGGCGGTCGAGGACGAGATGGCGCACGACAGCCGATCCCTTTTCCGAGATCGGGACAAAGGATTTTGTGTCGGGTGCGCGATAGTCCAGCCGAACTTCCGTTTGTGCATGCACTTTTCCCTTCTGGTCGGACAGCGAGTAACTGCGCATTTCCGAATACGACCGCAACTCTGTGTTGCGGAGATCGTTGCGGCGTATCAACTCAGCGAAGATCCGTTCCGCGGTTGCGCCAGCGCGCGCGGTCAGAAGTGTCGGGTCGCTCTGCTGTTCAAGAGCGGACTTTCCCTGCGAATCCAACTGTGTTGAAAGGAGAGAGCCTGCCACAAGGGCAAGCAAAAGAATTTTTCGATAGAACTGCGGCACACGAAAAGTAGTCATTGCCATGATGACCTCAGTCCTCGAAGCTGCGCGCGCCGCCCTGAAGCCGGTTCTTAGCCAGATTGGTCCACAGCCACTTCATGACCCGGGCATCGTTGTAGCAGTAGGCAAGATTGTGATTCAGCGTCGAGAAACAGTGACGCTGGCAAGTCTTCTTCATCGCGCCTAATTGCTGCTGGTCGAACTTGGGTTCATCAATATTTCCCCAATCGAAGCTGGAGGGATACATCGGAAAACATGGCGCAACCGTGCCGTCAGTGCGGATAATCACGTTGTTCTGTCCGGCGCGGCAATTCCATTCCGTAAAATGAAGCTCTCCGCTAGGGTCCTGCACAATCCCAGGCATCGAGGCGAGTAATTCAGAGGTATGCCCATTTCCATTCGTTCCATTCCCGTACCAACCCAATTTTTTCAAGTTCCTTCCCGAGGCCATGCGCACGAAAGCCTTCATCTCTTGCAGGCGCTGCACGGAGTTCACCATCTGATATCCGGCTTTGTTTTTCTCGATGAGCCAATCGATCAGCGTGTCGACGTCGCGCCAGTCTTGCGGGCGAATATAGGTGGGATTTTCCTCCATGTGCCTGAAGTGCTCATCCTGCTCAAGCATCGGCGTCTCATTGATGTGATAGTCGGTAGCGACGCGCTGATCGTGCGCATAGTCAGTAAGTTGCCGCACATCCTCGAGATTGTTGCGGCAGATGTTGATATTAAAGAACACCATGTACCGATAGACGTACTGCTTGCGCAATACGTGGTCCAAATTCTCTTTGGCAGGAATAAGAGCCTTCGGCAGACTCGGTTTTAGATCCCAGGAATCCAGCGCGAAATTGAACACCGCAACCCCTGCGTCGCCCAAGCGGTCCGCGACATCCGGACGCAGCAGACGTCCATTCGTGCCGATGTAGATCCAGAATCCTTTTTTCGCCGCGTAGTAAACCACCTTATGCGCGAACTGCGGCCGTAGCAGCGGCTCTCCGCCCATTAGAGCCAGGACGCGGCAACCATGGTCATGCAGCCAGTCGATCGAACGTCGCGCGACGTCCTCGGTCATTCCCTTTATACGATTGTCGTAAGCCCAGCAATACCAGCAATCGAGATTGCATTTGTATTCGACAAACAGATAAGCAGTGATGGGGTGAAACTCTCCAGGCAACACGCGCGAGCGCATATAGGGAAATAGCCAGCCGC
>Ga0207646_10007020_pt1 | contig 11536 bp, 12 predicted proteins | sample KBSK5502metaG_FD_184343 | JGI IMG/M metagenome (GOLD analysis project Ga0207646, IMG submission 184343) | Corn, switchgrass and miscanthus rhizosphere microbial communities from Kellogg Biological Station, Michigan, USA - KBS K5-50-2 metaG... | ecosystem: Host-associated > Plants > Roots >...
ACCGATGCAGCACCAGAGGATCAGCCCGAGGTCGTCGGTGAGTGGCAGGGCGGCGCAGAGCAGCAGCGGTAGGCAGGACCAGGCGCGCAGCGCGGTCAAGCCGTTGGGCCACCCGTAGTAGTCGACGCGCTGCCCCGACGGGGTCACCAGCAGAGGAGCCCCGCCCGCCAGGACGAGGGCGACGAACAGCCACCAGCCCGTCGCGGCCAGCGCGGCGAGCAGCGCAGCCCGAGTCGACACCAGCTGAGCGACGCCCACCGAATAGGCCTCGGTGAGGAGCAGGCCGGTGACCACCCAGGCGAGCAGCGAGGTGCGCAGGTGGGCGCTGGAGCGGATCCTCCCCAGGGATTCCGCGTAGAGATCGACGAACCCGCGAAGACCAATTCTCGGGGGGACTCCCCCCGGATCTTGCCGCACCGGCAGAGCCGAGCGCCTCCTACTGCACCGCCAGGCAGGTCACCGTCTTGAAGACGCCGTCGATGCGCTGCACCTTCTCGACGATGAGGCTGCCGATGCCGGCGACGTCCGCAGCCTCGACCTGGGCGATGCAGTCGTACTCGCCGGTGATGGCGTCCGCCTGGATGATGCCCGCCTGGCCGGCCATCGAGGTGGCGACCTGGATCGCCTTGCCGGGCGAGGTGCTGATGAGGACGTAGGCGCGGACCATCTGGCTCTCCTACGCGCCGGCAGGGGTCGCTGCGGGCCGGCGTCGCCGGACTGTAGCACCGGGCTGCGAGGCATTCCCGCCGCCCCGCGGAGCGGTGGAGCGTTTGTTGGGTTGGGTGTCTTCCCAACCGCGGACCTTTCGGGTATCCTCAGTGGCGCACCTGCTCCCGGCAGGTTTCTGAGTCTGCATTTCACCCCTTCCTGGCGGGCGGACCGGCAACGGTTCGCCCGCTCTTTTCTTCCACCGACCACCGCGAATCCGTGGTGACCCCCGGTGCGGCTGGCTCCGCCCCGGTCGGCGGAGGCGCGGCCGCCTGGCGCGGTCCCCGGCGCGCCGCGGTGGTCCGCGAAGCGCCGGGTGTGAGCGTCGCGCGCTTGGGGGATCATCAGCGTGGATACCGCGATGCCCGCCTTCTTCGGCCGCCTGCTGGCCCGCCTCGCCGTACTGGGGATCTTCGGCGCCCTGGCGCGCCGGGCGACCCGGCGGTACCGCACCGCCGGCCAGCCCACCGGCCCGGTGGGCCGGACGCCCAGAGCGGTCTGGCCCCGGCGGCTGCGGACAACCCTCGAAGGCGCCCGCCTGGCCGGGCGCGCCGCGGCGCTGGTCGCCTTCGCCGGCTTCGCCTCGGTGCTCGTCGCCGCGGGCACCACGCTGACGGCGCTGGGGCCGCGGTGGCTTGGCATCGCCCTGCTCGTGGTCGCGGGACTCTTCGTCGCCGCAGCTGCCGTCGAGCTGCGCGTCGTGCTTCGGCTGCGCACCCTCTGGCGGCGGCGTCGGTACGAGGAGCACCTGCGCCGCCAGGGCTGACACTGCCGGGCGGCGAAGAAGCCCGCCGGATCCCTCGCCGCGGCTCTTGAGCCCCGCCCTGCTGGGCCCGCCCCGTCTCTGCTAAGACGGGCAGCATGGCGACCCCCACCGCCGTCGCCGACGTGCTCGTCGAGCGGTGGCCGCGGCCAGACGGCGCCGCGCGCTCGGAGGCTGGGCCCGCCGCGGCGCGCATCGCCGCTCTGGCGACGGCCGTCCCACGGCACGTCGTCGCCGCCGACCAGGTGGCGGCGGCGCTGCCCCGGATCTGGCCGCACCTGGAGCGTCGACTCGGGCCGGTGCTCCGCCAGCAGGGGGGCGGCCGTCGTCATTTCGCCCGCACGCTCGAGGAGATGGCCACCGGCCTGCCGCTGGGCGAACAGACCGTTCGCTACGCCGGCGTGGCCCTCGACCTGGTCGCCGAGGCGGCGGAGGCGGCGCTGGCCGGATGGGCAGGGGACGCCGGAGACATCGGCCTGCTGGTGGTCGCGTCGTGCACCGGCTTCGTGCTCCCCGGTCTCGATGCCAGGCTGGTGGAGCGGCTCGGGCTGCGTGCCGACGTCGTGCGCATGCCCTTCACCCATCTCGGCTGCAGCGGTGGGGCGGCAGGTCTGGCGCGGGCCGCCGACTGGGTCCGCGGCGGCAGCGGCGGCCGGGGTGAGTGGTCGGGTGCGCAATCCGCTCCGTGCACAGCGACGAGGGCGGCATTGGTGGCCGCGGTCGAGTTGCCCTCGCTCACCTTCCGCCCCGGGGACACCTCGATCGACAACCTCCTCAGCGCACTGGTCTTCGGCGACGGCGCCGGCGCGGCCGTGGTCGAGCTCGCTGGCACCGGCGCGACCACAGCCGAGGGTGCGTCCGCTGGCGGAGGCCTGTGGGCGATCGGCCGGGTGCACGGCGAGCTGGTGCCCGGCACCGCCGGCGCGCTCGGCTACGCCATGGCAGACGACGGCTTCCGGGTGATCCTCAGCCGCTCGCTGCCGGCGCTGATCGAGCGCGAGCTCGCCGACATCGTGCATCGCTTCCTCGGCGCCGCCGAGGTCAGCTCGCTGGACGCTGTCGCCGCGCATCCCGGCGGCCCGACCGTGCTGGCCGCGATCCAGCGCGCACTGCATCTGCGCGACGCCCAACTGGCGGCTTCGTGGGCAGCGTTCCGCGCCGTGGGCAACACCTCGTCGTCGGCGATCTTCTTCGTGCTCGACGAGCTGGCGCGGATGCCGCCGTCTTCGCGGGCACGGGCGCTGGCCATCGCCTTCGGCCCTGGCCTGAGCGTCGAGCTCCTCGAGCTGCGGTGGCCCGGCTGAACGGGCGCGGCTACCTGATCCTGGTCGGCGGGCTGGGGGTGGAGCGGTTGGCGGAGCTGGCGTGGTCGGCGCGCAACCGGAGGCGCTCCGGGCCCGGCCGCCGCGCCGCGCCGAGCACCTTCCCGCTGATGGTGGCGGTCAACGTGGGGCTCTTCGCCGTGTGCGCGGCGCGGGCTCGGGGCCGTCCCGCGCCGCCGCCGGCGGTGGGCGGCGCGGCGCGGGTGGGCCTGGGCGGTGCGGTGGCGCTGCGGCTGTGGTGCATCCGCAGCCTCGGGGAGGCCTGGAACGTCCAGGCGAGCGTCCCGCAGCGGCTGCGGCCGGTGACCAGCGGGCCCTACCGCTTCGTCCGCCACCCCAACTACGTCGCCGTCGCATTGGAGTTCGCCTGCCTGCCGGTTGCCGGTGGCGCCTACACCGAGGCGTTGTGGCTCTCGGCCACAAATGCTCTGGTGCTGGTGCCCCGAATCCGCGCCGAGGAGGCCCTGCTCGACGCCGTGCCCGGATACCGCGAGGCCTTCGCGGGTGTGCCCCGGTTCCTCCCCCGGCTGCGCTGACCACCGGCCGGGCTAGAAGCCGAGCAGCGTCAGCCAGTCGCGCGGCCGGAGCCGCCCGAACCCCCAGTACCCGCAGTTGACGCCCAGAAGGGCGCTCAGCGCCTGCGGACGGGCCCGTGCCGCGGCGACCGCCCGGCGGCCGAGGGTGGGGTGCTCGGCGAGGAGCAGGGCCAGGGTGGTCAGCCGGCGCCGGTTGCGCCAGAGCCGCTGATGGTCGGCGGCATAGGCGGCGGCCGTCTCGTCCAGCGTCGCGCGCCCCTCGAGCGCCGCGTGGAGACGGTGCCCGAGCGCCTCGCCGAGCTCGAGGCCGATGCCCAGCCCCTCACCGGTGGTGGGGTCGTGGTAGCCGGCGGCGTCGCCGACGAGGAAGAGGCCGCCGCCGGCGATCCGGTGGGGCCGCTGGCGGAACCCGCCGGCGGCAAGGGGCTCGCCGATCAGCTCCGCGTCGCCCAGCTCGGGCAGAGCTGCTCGGGCGGCAGTGGCGTAGCCGGCGGCGAGGGCGGTGAAGCGCGGCCGGCGCGCCAGCACCGAGACGAGCAGCTCGTCGGGCCCCACCGGGGCCTGATACCACTCGTGATCGCCGCAGAAGGTCACAGTGATGCCGCGGTGGCGTGAGCTGTCGACGCGCCAGTGTCCGGCCATCCCGTAGCGCGCTGAGCGGCGTGGCCGGGCCACGCGGCGGCGGCTCCAGCCCGCCCGGGCGCGCAGCCGCGAGTGCAGCCCGTCAGCGGCGACCACGCAGCGCGCCCGCACGACCTCGCCCGCGGTGCGCACCCCGACGATGCGCTCGCCCTCGCGGACCAGGTCGCTGGCGGCGGTCGACTCCAGCAGCTCGACGCCGCGATGTGCTCGCAGAGCGCCGGCGAGGGCGGCGTCGTAACGCAGCCGCCGTACGCCCAGGCCAAAGCCGGGTCCGCCGCCGGGCGGGGCGGGGAAGGCGGCGGTGACCTGCGGAGCGCCTCCGGGGTGGGTGTAGGTCACCCCCTCGAGGGGCTGCGCACCGGTGGCGAGCACCGCCTCGAGCAGGTCTAGGCGGCGGAGCACGGCGACGCCTGAGGGCATCATCCCCTCTCCACAGGGCTTGTCACGGGGGAATCGCGCCCGCTCCAGGACGACCACCGAGTGGCCGCCGGCGCGCGCCAGCGACAGCGCCGTGGCGACGCCGCTCGGCCCCGCGCCCACCACGACGACGCCGGCTTCCTCCACGCGCAGATCATCGTCGAGCACCCTGATAGCCTTGGCCGGGCATGGCCACTCCGATCGCCCCGGGAATCCCCCCGGCCGGCGCCGAGGACCGTCCGGCACGCGGTGCCGAGGGCGTGCCCGCCGCACCCGCCGAGGCCAGCGCCGGTGTGCCCGGGAGCATCACCGAGCGCAAGATCAACCTGCTGCGCAAGCGCCGCTACGACGCTGTCCACCGTGGCGGCGCGGCGGCGCGCGCCCAGCACCGCAAGGGCAAGCTGACGGCGCGCGAGCGCATCGAGCGGCTGCTCGATCCCGGGTCCTTCAATGAGCTCGACGTCTTCGCCGTGCACCGCACCAGCAGCTTCGGCATGGACGAACGGCGAGTGCGCGGTGACGGGGTGATCACCGGCTGGGGCACCATCGGCTCGCGGCAGGTGTTCGTCTTCAGCCACGACGCCAGCGTCTTCGGCGGCTCGCTCGGCGAGGTCTTCGCCGAGAAGGTCTGCAAGATCATGGACCTGGCGATGCGCACCGGCTGTCCGTGCATCGGCATCAACGACTCCGGCGGCGCGCGCATCCAGGAAGGCGTCGTCTCACTGGCGGGATACGCGGAGATCTTCTATCGCAATGTCGATTCCAGCGGCGTGGTGCCGCAGATCTCGCTGATCGTCGGCCCCTGCACCGGAGGCGCGGTCTACTCGCCGGCGATCACCGACTTCATCGTCATGGTGCGCAAGGTCGGCTACATGTTCATCACCGGGCCGGACGTCATCAAGGTGACCACCGGTGAGGAGGTGAGCTTCGAGGAGCTGGGCGGCGCCGATGTGCACAGCCAGCGCAGCGGCGTCGCCCACCTCGAGGCCGACACCGAGGACGAGGCCTTCGCGCAGATCCGCCGGCTGCTCTCCTACCTGCCGAGCAGCAACCGCGAGCCGCCGCCCCACCGCGCCACCCTCGACGATCCGCTGCGAGCCGACGCCGAGCTGCAGTCGATCGTCCCCGACAATCCCAACCAGCCCTACGACATGCGCGCGGTGATCACCCGCGTCGTCGACGACGGCGACTTCCTGGAGATCATGCCCCACCACGCCGCCAACCTGATCACCGGCTTTGCCCGGCTCGACGGACATTCGGTCGGAGTTGTCGGAAACCAGCCACGGGTGCTGGCCGGCGCGCTCGACATCGAGGCGTCGATCAAGGGAGCGCGCTTCGTGCGTTTCTGTGACGCTTTCAGCATCCCGCTGATCAGCTTTGTCGACGTGCCCGGCTTCCTGCCCGGTACCGACCAGGAGTACGGCGGCATCATCCGTCACGGCGCCAAGCTGCTCTATGCCTACTGCGAGGCGACGGTGCCCAAGCTGACGGTGATCACGCGCAAGGCGTACGGTGGCGCCTACGACGTCATGTGCAGCAAACATGTCCGCGCCGACTACAACGTCGCCTGGCCGACTGCGGAGATCGCCGTCATGGGACCGCAGGGCGCGGTGAGCATCATCTTCAAACGCGAGATCAGCAGCAGTGCGGAACCGGCGGCGCGCACCGCCGAACTGATCGAGGAGTACAAGGAGCAGTTCGCCAATCCCTACGTCGCCGCCGAGCGAGGCTACCTCGACGATGTCATCGAGCCCAAGCAGACGCGGGCGACGCTGATCAGCGCGCTTCACATGGCGGCGGACAAGCAGGTGTCACGCCCGCAGCGCAAGCACGGCAACATTCCGCTGTGAGGTGCGCACCACCGCGCCAGCCTGAATCCGGGATGAGTGTGACGGAGCCGAGCTGATGAGCGACGAGAGCGACCAGGAGCAGCACGCGGACGGCGAGCAGCCGCAGGAGGCCGCTCAGGCCGGTGCCGGCGAGCATCACGAGGACGACGCCGCGCAGTCGACCGACCCGGAGGTGCTGCTGACGCACGCGGGCGAGAAGTACATGGCCGGCCAGTACCAGGACGCGATCGACGCCGGCCAGCGGGCGATCGCGTTCGCGCAGAGCAACGATCAGCTGGCCCGCGCCTACTACGGGATGGCGCTCTGCCACCAGGGGCTCAACGACTTCACCGGCGCCGCCGAGCAGATGCGCCTGCTGCTCGCGCTGCCGGAGGCACCGAACTACCCCTCGCATCAGGACTACCAGAGGATGTTCGAGCTCTACCAGCGGGGCCAGCCCTGGCAGGGCGACATCGAGCCAGCGCCGTAGCCCCGATCCGCCCCGGGTGCTCGACGCTGCGGCTGTGCCTCGCTAGTGTCGACGGGGGCATGCGCAGCACCACCCGCCGACTGGCCCTCGAGGTGCCGCCCGACGCGGCCTTCGCCGCCTGCGTCGAGCTGCTGCGCACCGCGGACCCGGCGCGCGGCGTCGTCGCCCGCCACTGCCAGCCCGATCCGCCGCGAGTGGGGAGCACGGTGGTCAGCCGCATGCGCGCCAGCGACGGTGCCGAGCGCCAGGTGCGCTCGCGGGTGGTGACCTTCGAGCCGCCGTCGCACCTGGCCACGGCCAGCGACGGCGACGGCCCAGCGGTGCGCACCAGCCTGCACGTCGAGCCTCGCGGCACGGGCTCTCGGGTCACGCTGCTGAGCGAGGTGGCCACCGGCCTGCCTCTGTGGGGCCCCGCGGGTCGTGGCCTCGACGCGCTGCTCTTCGCCCGCGTCCAGCGCCGCGCCGCCCGGGCGACGTTGCGCCGCCTCGCCGAGCTGGCGGTCAGCGCTCGCGCAGGTCGGTGATGCGCACCCCTACGTGCGCTTTGTTGGCGCGGTTGATGCTGAGCAGGAGAATGGTCAGCGCCTCCGCCTCACGTGCATGGCGCAGCGCCCCGCCGTCGACCGCGCGCACTCCGGGGAGCAGCTCGGCGAGCTCCATGGTCACGCGTTTGGCCTCCTCGTCGTCGGCGAGGACGACGACATCGGAGTCGACGCCGCGCTCGACCCGACCGAGGATGCTGCTGCTCAGCGAGTGGAAACCGGCGGCGACCCGGGCTGCGGGCAGCAGCCCCGCCGCCTGCTCCGCCGCCGAGCCCTCGGGCACCGCCACGGCCACGGGCCCGACATGGGGGTCCCAGCGAACGGGTACGACGGTGCACACCACCACCTTGGTTGCGACCGCCTCCGCTACCGAGGGGAGGAGCGACGCCTGCCCCTCGTAGGGCACGGTGATGAGCACCGTGCTGGCGAGCGCCGCCGCCTCGGCGTTGGCGTGGCCGGTGATCTCGCCCACTCCGTCGCCACCGACCCTCTGCGCCACGGCGCCGACCTTGGCGGCGGTCGCCTCGCCCTTCTCCGCCTGCCGCGAGCCGATGTGCACGCGCATCCCGGCCAGGGCGAAGCGCAGCGCCAGCCCCGGCCCGGAGCGGCCGGTGCCGCCGAGCAGCGCGACGGAACCACCCATGACGCGCACCGACACTATCCAACGGGGCGATCAGGGCGACTCGCGCGCCAGGGCGGCGAGCTCGACAGGGCGCGCCGGGCGGGCGCCGCGAGGGAGGGCGACCAGGGCGACGCCCGCCAGCACCAGCGCCCCGCCGATCAGGGTGGCCGCGGTGGGGCGCTCGCCGCGCAGCAGCGAGGCGAGCACAGTGCCCGCCACCGGCTGGACGAGCAGCAGCGGGGTCACGTCCTGCGCGGGTACGTGCTGCAACGCCCAGAACCAGGCGCCGTAGCCGATGCAGGTGGTGAAGAGCGCCAGGTAGAGCAGGCCGGCCCAGCCACGCGCGCTGAGGTGCGGAGCGCCGTCGCGCAGGCCGACGACCAGCTCGGCCGGCCCCCAGGCGAGCAGGCTGATGCACACCGCGGCGGCGGTGACCGTGTAGGGCGAGCCACGGCGCATCAGCTGGGCGCCGACGATGGTGGCGCCCGCCTCGATCGCCAGCGAGGCGACGACCAGCAGGTCACCGGTGGCCATGGGGCCGCTGAGCCGGTGGGGGACGACCAGCCCGCCCTCGACGAGGACGTACACGCCCAGCGAGCCCAGCGCCAGGGCCATCGCCGCCAGCGGCTGCAGGCGCTCGCGGAGGACGAGGACGGCGAGCACCAGGGTGACCAGCGACTCCGTGGTGATCAGCAGCGCGGTGTCGGTGGCGGTGGTCAGGGAGAGGCCGGCGTACTCCAGCGCCTTGTTGGCCACGAACCCCAGCGCAGCGAGGGCGATGAGCCGCAGCACTCCGGCGCGGTCGCGGGGCAGGGCTCGCCGGTAGCGCCAGCAGAGGGGGACGAGGACGACGCTGGCGATGGCGAAGCGCAGGCAGTTGAGGGTGACCACAGGGACGTCGTCGAGGGCGTCCTTGCCGGCGACGTAGCTCCCTGCCCAGACGATGTTGGCCGCCGCGGCGACGGCGAGGGCGGTGCGGCGCGAGGGCACGGGGCGATGATGCCGGTCGCGCCAGGCGCTTCCTCTACACTCCGGCGCCGCTCGTTCGACCCTGAGGCCGCCGCCCGTGAAGCTCCTCGAGTACCAGGCGAAGCAGCAGTTCGCGCGTGCCGGCATCGCCGTCCCCGAGGGGCGGCTGGCGCGGACCGCGGTCGAGGCCGAGACGGCGGCGGCGGAGCTCCAGTCGGGCGACGGGGTCGCCCCGGCGCGTATCGCCATCAAGGCCCAGGTCCCCATCGGCGGGCGGGGCAAGGCGGGCGGCATCGCCCTGGTCGACAGCCCGCACGAGGCTCGCCGCGAGGCGGAGCGCATCCTCGGCATGGACATCCGCGGCTACCCGGTGCGCAGCGTCTGGTGCGAGACCGGGCTGCGCATCGCGCACGAGCTCTACGTGGGCACCACTCTCGACCGAGACCGCCGCCGCATGGTGGTCATCCTCAGCGCCGCCGGGGGCATGGACATCGAGGAGGTCGCGGCGAGCCAGCCGGAGCGCATCGCCAAGCTCTGGCCGGATCCCTTCCGCGGGCCACAGCCCTTCGAGGTGCGCCGGCTGGCCTTCGAGGCGTTGCGCAGCGCCCCCGCGCTCGCCTCCGCCCGCGCCGCCATCGCCTCGCAGCTGGTGGTGCTCGCCCAGAAGCTGTACCGCCTCGCCATCGAGCTCGACGCGGTCACGTGCGAGATCAACCCGCTGGTGATCACCGAGGAGGGAAGGCTGGTCGCGGGCGACGGCAAGCTGGAGGTCGACGAGAACGCCGAGTACCGCCACGGTGACCTCGCCGCCGCGCTGGCAGCCGACACTGCCGGCGACGGCGCCGCGGCCGGGGGGGAGGACCCCTACGAGGCCGAGGCGAAGCGGCGAGGGCTCACCTACGTCCACCTTCCCGGAGGCACCATCGGCTGCATCGCCAACGGCGCCGGCCTGGCGATGAACACCCTCGACCTGGTCAAGCAGATGGGCGGAGAGCCCAACAACTTCCTCGACATCGGTGGCGGCGCCAGCGCCGAGAAAGTTCGTGACAGTCTCGACATGATCCTGCGCGACCCAGCGGTGCGCGGTGTCTTCATCAACATCTTCGGAGGCATCACGCGCGGCGACGAGGTGGCGCGAGGCATCATCCGCGCCCGCGACGAGCTGGGGGTGCGCAAGCCCATCGTGGTGCGCATGACGGGGACCAATGAGGTGGAGGGACGCCACCTGCTCGCCGAGGCGGGCATCACCCCGGGGATCAGCGCTGCGGAAGGAGCGCGCAAGATCGTCGCCCTCACCGCCGGCAGTTGACGCCGATGTCCATCCTCGTCGACAGCGCCACCCGGGTGATCGTCCAGGGGATCACCGGCCGCGAGGGCAGCTTCCACACCAAGCAGATGCAGGAGTACGGCACCACCGTCGTCGGCGGTGTGGTGCCCGGACGCGGCGGCGACGAGCATCTGGGGCTGCCCGTCTTCGACACCGTCGCCGAGGCGGTGGCCCAGACCGGCGGCGACGCCGCCTTCATCATCGTCCCCGCCGCCGTCGCCGCGGACGCGGTGATGGAGACGGCGGCCGCGGGCGTGCCGCTGGCGGTCTGCGTCACCGAGGGAATCCCCGTCCACGACATGGTGCGCGCCAAGGCCTTCGTCGACAGCACGGCCACGCGACTGGTGGGACCCAACTGCCCTGGGGTGCTCACCGCAGGGCAATGCAAGATCGGCTTCATCCCCAACCACGTCGCCATCCCCGGACGGGTCGGCGTGGTGGCCCGCTCGGGCACGCTGACCTACGAGGTCATCCAGGCGCTGAGCCAGGGGGGGCCGGGGCTGACCACGGCCGTGGGCATAGGCGGTGATCCCGTGCTGGGCACGAGCTTCACCGACGTCCTTCCTCTCTTCGCCGCGGACTCGGGCACCGAGGCGGTGGTGCTGGTGGGGGAGATCGGCGGCAGCGACGAGGAGGCGGCGGCGGCGCTGATCGCCGGGGGCTACGGCAAACCGGTGGTCGCCTTCATCAGCGGGCGCACGGCTCCGCCCGGCAAGCGCATGGGCCATGCGGGAGCGATCATCAGCGGCACCACCGGCTCGGCGCAGAGCAAGATCGAAGCGCTCACCGCCGTCGGCGCCGTCATCGCCGACACCATCGAGGACATCGTGCGCTTGGTCGAGGCGCGACTGCCGCGCAGCCACGCCAGGCGCCGGCGGTGACCCTCGCCATCCTCGCCGCTCTGCTTCTCTCCAGCTTCGTGCTGGGCGTCCTCCTGATGGCGACAAAGCTGACCCCAACTCGCCCGCGGCCCGGCGGTCGTGGCGGCGTCATCGACCGGCGTCGCTACGACCCGCGCCGCATCGGTGAGCGCACCGCGCGCCGGCGCCGCGAACGCCGGAGATAGCTCACCCCGCGTATTCCGCACCTGCTGGTGCTCAGCGAGGGGACGTCAGACCTCGCGGATGAAGACGAAGGTTGCGCTGTCGGGATGCAAGCGCCGATCGCCGACGACGATGCCGAGCATGGCGGGTGCGCTCCGGGTGACCTCGACAGGGCCGCCTGAGCGGCAGCGCTGCGCCCATGCTCGGGCGGCTGCGCCAACCGCGCCTGAGCTGTCGCTGAGCAGTCGCTGAGGGGACCCTGAGACGCGGGTGCGGCGGGACTCGGGTACGGTCAGCGCATGCCCGAGACGACTGTGGCCGTGGAG
>Ga0207646_10007021_pt1 | contig 11534 bp, 10 predicted proteins | sample KBSK5502metaG_FD_184343 | JGI IMG/M metagenome (GOLD analysis project Ga0207646, IMG submission 184343) | Corn, switchgrass and miscanthus rhizosphere microbial communities from Kellogg Biological Station, Michigan, USA - KBS K5-50-2 metaG... | ecosystem: Host-associated > Plants > Roots >...
CGGCAGCCTGCCGGACCAGCTCATCAGGATCGGGGTGCCCCGGACTGCGGACGGCTATCTCCCGCCGTGGCCGGCCCGGTTCTTCGCACCCGCAGATCAGGCACATGACCGCTCCTCCATCACGGGTGATCGACCTTGGTCGCGGAGGCGTCGCCGGCCGGCCAGGAGTGAAATACGGCATCCAGCTCCGCGACCAGTCCGCCCCGCAACCTCAGGTGCTCCATTCCACGGCCCATCATTCTCGCCCCGGTGTCGGCGTCGACCCAGGCGCCTTCCCAGGTATCGACGACCACGTCGGCCGTCGCGACCGCCAGAGCCTTGCTCGGCCTGTATCCCTTCTGGCGCCCCAGCCGGCGGCGGACGTGCTCACGGAGCTCCTGCTTGCCGTTCAGCGTGGGTTCGCCGGCGTAGCGCGCGACGACGTCGTCTGTGAACAGCGAAGAGATGGCATCCAAGTCCTGAGCCGCAAACGCGACTTCAGCCCGTCGCAGGAGGGCCCTCGCTGCCTGGTCTGATGCGGACGAGCCGCTTCCGGCCGCTCGCACGGCACGCTTCATTTGAGCCAGGTGCGCGAGGTCATGGCCGGCCAGCTTCACCAGCATGAGGCTGACGTTCTCCAAGCCTTGCTCACCGTGCGTCGCCTGTCTCGAAAGCTGCTGCCCGTCCAGCGACCGCAGGAGCTCCAGGTTTGCCGAGCGCAGACCGCGAAAGGCCTGTGCGAGCGGTCCGACGTCGAGCTTCGGTAGGCCTGCGAAGCCCTTTTCGTTGTATCCCGGGTAGCTGGGGACGTCTTCGGTCAGCGCCAGCCGGAACCTGAAGCCGTAAACGATGTCGACGTCCAGCAGATGTCCGAGAACGTCCCGAAAGGACCATGCGCGCCCTTCCGCGGTGGCGAGAGCCTGGGCGTCAGCCGAGGCGATGATTCGGTCGACTTCAGAGGGCGTGCCCTCCAGGACTTCGAGGGGATCTCGATCGCCGAGGACATTGACCAGGGCCTTGACATACGCGGCCGGTTGGGTCGTGGCGTCCGGGATTTCGACCTCGCCGAGATCGATCGAATCCGCGCTCATGCTCATTCTTCTCCTCCTGGCAAAGCCGTCAGCCCGCCCTGTGCGGTGGTGTTGAGGTACTCACGGACAAGGGCTATGCCGGCTCGATCCAACCCGCCGTCCTCGATCACTATCTCGTGCTCGGGCGCCAGCGCCGCCAGGCGGCTCGCGCAGTCCCTCGAGGTGACCAGAACCGCGCAACCCTCCAGCACCTTCGCCAGGGCTTTTGGGTCGTCGATCCTGGCCTTTCGCAGCTTGATGCGGATCAGGCCGGCCTTGTCCAGCGACTGCTCCAGGTTGTCGGTCCCTTCCGAGTCCTCGCAGACCACCCCGACGCGGGTGCGGGGCGGGAGCTGGATCAGCCTCATGAGGGTGTTCAGCGAGGCCTCGGGAAGGAGCGCGATCACGGGGATCCGTGTGTCGTCGAGCAGTGCCTCGACCTCCTCGACGTGGAAGAACGTGGTGACGGCGAGGCTGTATTCGCTGAGGAACCGCAGCTCATGCGCTCGGCCTGCCAGCTCCGAGAGCAGGCAGGTGTCGACATCGACTTGCAGCTCCTCCTGCAGGTTCCGGCTGTAGAGGCGCAGATTCGGTCGATTGCATTCGACCAAGACGATGCGCGCGCGCGAGCGCGAAGCGCGTGCCATGGGCTTGGTGAGCAGCGCCAGCGCCAGCGCTTCGGGGTCGACGCGGCGCGCCACGGCGCGCGCGATGGTTTCATCCACGAGAGCCTCGAGACCGGCCGCGTCTTCAGTCAGGCCGGGGTTATCGGTGACGAACACGCCTTTGCCCTGATGACCGCGGACGTAGCCGTCTCGTTCAAGCTCGCGCAGCGCCCGCAGAACGGTGTTGCGGTTGACGCGCAGAAAGCCGGCCAGCTCGCGCACCGCCGGCAGCTTGGCGCCGGGTTCGAGCGCACCCCGGCGGATCTGCTGCTTCAGCTGCTCGCGAAGCTGGACTGAAACCGGGAGGTAGCTCGTCGGGTCGATCGCGACACGCACTGGCCTAGTAGTCTAGGACAGTATCCCCCGTTGTTTCATGACCGGTGCAGTCCCTTGCCTGACCTGCCCGGGCGGCGCGGCACTGGCTGCCAGCCGCCCGAGCTGACGTAGGGCCGGAGGACGCAGCCCGCGCCGCCCTCGACCAGCGCCAGATCATCGCCGCGGTCATCCTGGGCCCGCGGCCACGTCTCGTCATCGCTGGCGCCGCCGGCGACACCGTCACGACTGTGATCATGAGCGCCTTCGGCGGCGTCTTTGCCCGGCAGGGGCTCGAGCCGGACATCGAGACCGTTCATCCTTTCCAGGCTGGGGACCCTCACGGCGTGATCCTCTTCTTCGTCGTGGTCGCCATCCTGATCTCGAGCCTGGTTGCGGCGGCTGGTGGCGGGGATCCGGGCCGGCGGCGGGATGGCCGCGCAGCTCATCGGGCTGGCAGCGTACGCGGGGCTCGGCGCTGGCGCGGCGATGGGTGTTGCGACCTGGCTGACGGGGGCCTATGGGGACAGCTTCTTGGCCGCGGCCGGCCTACTCGCGCTGACTTCCATCGGGGTGGGCAGCGTGGTCGCCGGAGCGGCGGCGCTGGCGGGCGCACCAGGCGTCGCTCTCACTGGTATAGGGGTGGTCCTGCTTGGCCTGGTTGCCTCGGGCGGCCCAGTTGGAAGCCAGGTGCTGCCGGACTTTTATCGCGCCGTAGCACCCTGGCTGCCGGCGGGCGCCCTGCTGAGCGCGCTCAAGGGCGCCCTCTTTTATGGCGGCGTGGGCACGGGCGAACCGGTCGTCGTTCTGACCGGCTGGCTGCTAGCCGGCCTGCTGCTGATGCTGATCGCGCAAGCCGCCGGCCGGCGCCGGGCCACGGATGCCCCGTAGCGGGCGCCGGCCGGGGGCGGGCGGGACGCGGGAAAGATCCTGGCCGCCGCGCGGAGCCGGTTCGGCGATGTGGGCTGCGAAGGGTCGACGATCCGGGGCATCGCAAGCGCGGCCGGCGTCGACCCGGCGCTGGTCCGCCACTACTTCCGCTCCAAAGACGGCGTCTTCCGGGCCGCCATGGTGCTCGCTTTCGACCCGGCTGCGGTCCTGCCCGACCTGCTTGCGCCGGGGCTGGACGGCCTGGGCGAAAGGCTCGCCGGATTTTTCCTGGAGACATGGGAATCTCCTCGCGGAGAGTCGATGCTGGGCGTGCTCCGCTCGGTCGTCAACAACCCGGAGGCGGCGGCGCTCCTGCGCGCCTTCGTGTCACGCGAGGTGCTGGCCCGCCTGGCTGCGGCACTAGAAGTGGACCAGCCCGAACTCCGCGCGGCCCTAGCAGCCAGTCAGCTGATCGGCGTCGCTTTTGCGCGCTACGTGGTGGGCCTGGAACCGTTGGCTTCGGCGCCAGTCGCGGACGTAGCTCGCTGGATCGGCCCGACACTGCGGCGCTACTTCACCGACCGTACCCCGGCCTAGCTGCGCTGCACGCACGTTCAGATTCGCGCGCTGCGTGTCAGACAGGAAGTGTGAAAAGCGTTGATCGCGTGCCGGTTCAGGCACAGTCAAGAATCGAAGATCAAGGGTTTTTGTGACCGAGTATCGTTCGTTTCGAGTTCAACCCTGGTTCTCGTAGCTGGGGGCCAAGGGGTCGCGGGTTCAAATCCCGCCTCCCCGACCAGCCTCCCGGAGAGCCGTTGGCTGAATTCGAGTCGAGTTCAGGTCAAGGATCCGGGTGAAAGGGTCAAGTCAGCCTCAATCGGACGAAAAATCGTCGGACAAGGGGCGTTGAAGGCTTTTTGCAGGACCCTTGGCTCGCTCAAATGAAGGAGTGACGGCCATGGCTTCGCCCGCGCTGAAGGTCCTCCCCGGTGGTTCTGCCGGGACCCCCTACAACCGCTTCTGGGACGCCCGGGAGTGGTTCAAGACCGAGAAGGAGGGCGACGCCTGCTAGCCCAAGACCCTCGAGTACTACCGCTACCAGGTGGTGCCCTTCCTGGAGTGGCTGGAGCGCGAGCACCCCCAGGTCCTGGACTTCCCCCAACTCTCGGCCGACCATCTCCGCTCTTATCGCGCCTGGCTTTCGAAGCGGCCGAAGCGGAACGGGGGTCGGCTCGACCCCACCAGCCTGCTCACCAGCCACAAGGCGCTCCGGGCCTTCCTCAAGTGGATCCAGGCCAACAACCGCCAGCTGCAGATGGATCCCGCCCTGCTCGAGTTCCAGCGCCCGCGCCAGCCCTACAAGCAGGCGGTTCTCTTCGACCTCGGCGAGCTGCGCCGGATCCTGAAGGTCTGCGAGACCCCGGCCGAGGAGGTGGCGGTCCGGCTTTTGGTCGGTGCGGGGCTCCGGGAGGCCGAACTTTGCGGGCTCCGAGTAAAGGGGCTTGATGGAAATCCCAACCTCCTGGCCGACCCCAGCGAGCCCGGTCGTTTCCTGCTCCGGGTCTCTGGGACGCCGGCGCCAAGGGCAAGAAGAGCCGCTACGTGCCCATCTCAGCCAGGCTGGCGGCCCAGATCCGGCGCTACCAGGCCAGCGGCCGGCCGCCCGACTGCCCGGAATCCTCCTTGCCGGTTAGGGCGCGGCGTCGGCATGCGCGGACACTGGAGGTGCTGGGATGAGCCGATGATGCTAGGGCGATGAAAGAGGCTTGGATAAGAGCGCTTGTCCTCGTAGTCGGCGCTCAGCTCGGTGTGGGTCGTAGGGGGTCGAGCTCGCGCCCGACCCCTACTACAAGCGAAACCTAGGAGACGAAGAAGTGGTGGTCAACCTCGTTCGTGATCGGCAGCTTGTTGCTGAAGACCGCGTTGTTGCTGGAGGACATCACCTTGGTGTCGAACGCCATGTCGACCACCATGACGGCGAAGCCCCTCGACATGAACGTCAGGACGTTCTGATCGTTGTTGCTTAGGTTGTCGCACCAGAGGAATGGATTGTCCACGCAGCCGCCGGGGGAGATGCCGATGCCCTCGAAAAGGCCTGTGGTGCCGCCGAACAGGTTCACATCGTCCTGAGTCTTGCAGCAGTCTTGGCCTGTCAGCACACCGCTGGCAGGAATTCCCGCAAGATTGAATTGTTCGGCGTCTGTCCCAACCGGTGAGAAAGCTTCATGGTTGAGGCCGATGGATTCGAAGTACGCGTCCCCTTCACTCTCGGCCACCTGAGAAGCCTTGTACACCCGATTCGGAAATTTCTCCGAGGCCGTGCGAGTGAACAGATCCGGCCCTGCGGGATCGAGCACGCCGACGACGTAGTTCGGCGTGGCAGTGACGTCAGCGTCGAGGTCATACCCGATGTGGCTCAAGTCGTTCGAGCTCAGATGGCTCACATAGTAGTGGGAGCCCAGCTCTCCCAGTTCCTCGCCACCGAACCAGATAAACCGCAGCTTGTTAGTTGGAGTGACGTTCTGCATCTCCTGTGCTATGTCGAGGATGGTCGACGACCCCGAAGCGTTGTCGAGCATTCCCTCGCCGTAAATCGCATCCAGGTGGGCGTCCACGACCACCACGTGGTTTGGATCGCCGCCTTTAGATTCAGCGATGACGTTGTAGTCAGGAGCGTTCGCCTTGGTGATCGCCGGGATGCTCAGGCTCTGCACCGGTGGTGTGCCAGCGTTGTACGCGTTGAAGAGCGTCTGGCCGATGGCGAAGGACGTGAAGGCGACCGGAATCGTCGGAATGATCGGGTTGCCATTGGCATCGACGAGGCTGCCTGAAAACACGCCGCTGCGTGCGGGGGTGTTGCCCTCGTTGAAGATGACGACACCCGATGCTCCTGCGGCCTGGGCATTCAACACCTTGACACCGAAGAAGCAGGTCCCGCGCTGGATGAGAGCAATTCGGCCCGGCACGAAGCCCGTGAAGTTGCTTGCGCTGCAGCCGCTCGTCGAGCCGCCGGGCGAGGGGATGATGATGCCGCCCGCCGGCTGAAGCGTCGCACCGCTGACTGAGCCTATGCTCTGGCCGGGGTTCCAGTCAGTGGTGAGAGCGAAGGTCTGGGCGACTGGTGAGGTTTCGCTCCAACTTGGAATACCTGTGAACGCGTAATAGGTGAACGTGTAGGTCTGGATCGTCACGGTGTAGCCGGCCGCGCTCATCACCGAGGCGACGTAGTCGGCCGACGCTTTGTATCCGGGCTCGCCAGAGTTGCGTGAAGGATGTCCATCTGCAGGACTTGGGTTGGCCTGCGCGATAGCCTCGAAGTTCCGCATGTGGTTCATCAGATCCCTCGTCTGCACACACTCCACGAGCTTGCCCGGGGTGTCGTTCACGCGCGAGAGGCATTGAGCTGAAGTCGGTGGCTTGGTCGAATTGCCCGCGTGAACGCTGGCAGCCGGAGACAGCGCCAGGGCGGCTACGCCGACCGCGGCCAGCCGCGAGTAGAGCCGCCGTGACAACAAACGCCGAGCCATGTCAAACCCCCTTCCCAACGCCGGCCTAAGACACTGATCGGTGCGCTTAGCTAATCCTAGGGCGGGTGTTAGAGGAAAGACAAATCCTGACGTGGCCGCAAGCCAAAGGCGGTGGGGGCGTCATTAGTCGAACCCGCTCCCGGTATCCCGGAGGCCGGCCCAGAGCAAGAACTCTCGGGCACGGGCTACTGGATGCGGAGGGCGGTCCCCACGCCGCTCTGGATGAACGCTCTCGGGGCAGCCGCGCCAGCTCGTGTGTCGCCTCCAGCCGGTGCAGTGGCCGGGGATGAGCAGCCCCGAGAATCGGTCCACTTCTTGTAAGTTTGGGTTTCCAAGCCCATTTGCTAAGCGAGCCAAGAATGGTTCGTCTTCATTTCACAGTGAGCCTCTGCACCGCCTGAACGAGTGCTTGCTGACCGCGTCGGCGATGACGTAGTACGTTTCGCCGTTCCCGGTGAAGTCTTCCTGCGTGCAGTCGATCACCCCATCGGCTCCACACCTGGTCCGGTGGGAGGGCAAAGCTCGATCCATTGGGATCGGCGATCCGGCCTGGATGCTCGAACTCCTCCGCATTTTCCTCCCCACGCTGGCACAGCTCTACCAGAAGGCGGCCCGACCTCCTGGTCGAGAACCTGCTCCTGCCGCACCCACTCCAAGTCGAGCTCCGTTCCCGTCCTCGGCCTGACCTCAAGACCAGAGACCGGTTCTACTGGCTGCTGGTCCGGCGCCTCTACCCCGACTAGAAGCAGCATCCTCAGGCGATCTGGGCCGCCGACCAGCTCGTCGTCCAGACCCTGACCTTCCAGACGCTCTACGCTCTTCGGGCCGTCAGGTCCGGTTCGAATCCCGGGCCCTGCCAGTTTTTCGTTGCCCGAGCGGCGTATCCAACGCCCATCATGGGCGACATCCACGATGAGAACGATTCGGAGGTTCTCTGAGCTCTCCGACGGGCCCTGGGAGATGATGGACCACTGGTCCAGTGTGGGCAAGATTCGTGAGCACGCGAATGGGCATCCAGCATGAGCAGTGCGCTGTTGGGCCGCGAGCCGGAGCGGGCGATGCTGGGGGACCTCCTCGACGCGGCCCGTCGGGGACGCAGCACCGCGGTCGTGTTGCGGGGTGAGCCCGGCATTGGCAAGACCGCGCTCCTGGAGTGCGCGGTCGGATTGGCGACTGGTTTTCGGCTCTTGCGGGCGCGGGGCGTCGAGTCGGAGTCCGAGCTGGCGTTCTCGGGCTTGCAGGAGCTGGTGCGGCCGGTGGTGGGGTTGATAGAGGCTTTGCCGAAGCGTCAGCGCGCCGTCCTGGAGGGGGCGTTGGCGCTGGGCCCACCGGTTACGGGCGATCCCCTGGCGGTGCGCGCGGCGACCTTGAGCCTGATAGCGGCGGCGGCCGAGGACATGCCTTTGCTGGCAGTTATCGATGACGCCCACTGGCTGGACCCGTCCTCGGCAGAGGCGCTGGCCTTCGCTGCGCGACGGCTCCACATGGAGGGGGTAGTGGCTTTGTTCGCAGTGCGCGTGTTGGAGCCGAGCTCGTTCGACCCGACCGGGCTGCGTGAGGTGACGATAACGGGACTGGGCGAGCAGCCAGCCAGGAGGCTCCTTCGCGAACGCACGGGTCGCAAGCTCGCTCTGGAAGTCGCGGAGCAGCTGATCCGGCTGGCGGCTGGAAACCCGCTTGCATTGCTGGAGTTCTCGATGGCGCTCAGTCCGGGGCAGCTCGACGGCAGCGAGCCCCTGGAGCAGCCATTGCCGGTGGGAAGCGGAATCGAGCGCGCCTTTACTCGGCGCCTGGGTCAACTCCCACCTGATACACGGGAGGCGTTGCTGATCGCAGCCACCAGTGAGCTGGACGAGCCGGGGACGGTTGCCGCTGCACTACGGACGCTGGGAGTGAGCAGGTCGGCGTTCGACGCCGCGGAGCGGGCCGGGTTGATCTCGCTCACGGACGGTCGGTATCGGTTTCGTCACCCGCTGGTGCGCTCGGTCGTGTACCAAGCCGCGCCGAGTGAGCGCCGCCGTGCCGTGCACTCCGCGCTCGCGGCCGGCTCAGAAGATGTCGTGGATGGGCACGCCTGGCACCTCGCGGCTGCCGCGTCGGGACCCGACGAGCACGTTGCGGCTGCGCTTGAGGAAGCCGGCGAACGGGCGGCGGCCCGCGGGGGACTTCCCACCGCGACCCGCGCGTACGAGCGCGCGGCTGCACTCACCCCCAAGCCGGAAGCTCGCGTCCGGCGGCTGCTTGCGGCCGCGACCTACGCCGTGCTGAGCGGCAGAGTCCAATGGGCCTCAGAGCTGATCGACGCCGGCTCGGCACTGACTGACGGCGCATTGATCCGCGCTGACTTCCGCCATCTCTCTGGTGTGGTTGAGCGACTCCTGGGATCGGCCTTGCGGTCGCACGAGATCTTCTGGGATGGCGCCGATGCGATTGCCGACCTGGACCCGGCGCGCGCGACGTTCATGATGATCGATGCGACCACGACGGACATCATGATCGGCGACCTTGAAGCGGCGATGGCCAGCGGCCGGCGGGCGCGCCAGCTGGTCCAGGTCTGTCCCCCGGCGCTCCGGCGATTGGCAGCCTATGCGGCGGACACCGCCGCGGCCTATCGGGGGGAACTGCCGCCTGAAGAGCTGGGCACGGAATCCGCGCTCGTGGCCGCAGCGTCACTTGAGCTGCCTGCGATCGCGGCAGCGGCTATCGACCTGAGCCTGACCCGAGGGCTGGTGGCCGAGGGCCAGGTAGAGCGCGGCGCCATCCTCGAGCGCGCGATCAAGGAGGCCCGCGACCTCGGCGCGCTCGGCAAGCTGCCGTTCGTGCTCGGACACGGCGCTCACGCCGACTTCCAGGCGGGGCGATGGGCGCGCGCGCGGGCGCGGGCGAGCGAGGCGGTCGAGCTCGCCGGGGCAACCAGCTATCGCGCCTGGGGACTCGTCCACCTGGCTCGGGTATCGGCCGCCGAAGGACGTGAGGAAGAGTGCCGGGCGGCCGTGGAAGAGGCGTTTTCTCTCGCCAGGGCGCGAGGTCACCGTTCGCTCGAGGTGCACCTCCTCTCGGTGCTGGGGCTGCTCGAGCTGGGACTCGGCAACATCCGCGCCGCGGTTGAAGTGCTGGTGCGGTGCGCCAGGGAAGCGGAAGCCGAAGGACTCGGCAATCCGCCCACCGTTCCCTATGAGCCCGATCTCGTGGAGGCGCTCCATGCCGCGGGCCGCGATGAGGAAGCCCGGATGGCTGCGGAGCTGCTCCAACTCCGTGCCGAGCATGTCCGCTCACCCTGGGGATTGGCAACTGCCGCGCGCTGTCGAGGCCTGCTCGCGGGCAAAGGCGAGTTCGAAGTCGAGTTCCAGGCCGCGCTCGCGCTTCACAACCGCGTTCCGAGCAGGTTCGAGCTGGCTCGTACACAGCTCGGCTACGGCGAGCGGTTGCGACGTCTCCGCCGCCGAACGGAAGCCCAGGAACAGCTCTCCGCCGCGCTTTCCACGTTCGAGCAGTTTGCCGCCCAGCCGTGGGCCATCCGGGCACGACAGGAATTGCGCGCGGCCGGGTTCCTCACGCGCCCGCAGCGGGGCCGCAGCAGCGCTGAGAAGCTCACCCCGCAAGAGCTCCGCGTCGCGCTGATCGTCGCGGAGGGCGCCAGCGTCCGCGAGGCGGCCATGCAGCTCTTCCTCAGCCCTAAGACGATCGACGCGCACCTGAGCCGCGCCTACCAAAAGCTAGGAGTCCACAACCGCGCTCAGCTCGCCATGACGTTCGCCCACCAACAGACCGGCTGACGCCCCCGCGGCGTCACTCGGGCACGGCCGAGAATTTAGGGGAAACACCTGATTCGTCTTTCGCCGGTCCGGCTTACGGTCGCGGCAGTGAAGCTCATCCATGGCCTGTCCGGGAGATCAATCAGATGGTTGACGTTCGTGGTCGCACCGCACGCGATTCTCCAGTGATGCGCAAAGCCATGCTGACGACGATCGGAGTCCCGCTGCTGGTGGCTGCCACCTCCGCAGAAACCATGCGGAGCGACCTGTCGATGGCCGTTTCAAGGACGGCGACGGACCTCATCGAGAGGTGGAAGGGGCAGGGCGAGCGCGGACAAATCCTGCGCTTCGTCCAGCCGTCTCTCATCGGCCTGATCGACGGCACCATCTCCACGCTGGCGCCGATCTTCGCCGCCGCCTTCCTCGCCGGCTCTCACGCCGCCCTCCTGGTGGGCCTGGCGGCTTCGCTGGGGGCCGCCATCAGCATGGGGCTCTCGGAGGCGCTTTCCGACGACGGCGAGCTGAGCGGGCGGGGGAACTCTCTGGTCCGCGGCGCCCTGACCGGGATGGCGACCTTTGTCGGCGGTACGTTCCACGCTCTCCCCTTCCTGATCAGCGACACCCAAACAGCCCTGAAAGTCGCCTACCTCGTGGTCGGGATGGAGCTCATCACCATCGCCTGGGTGCGCCGGCGCTTCCTGCAGGTCCCGCTTCACCGCTCGCTAATCCAGGTCACGATGGGCGGTCTCGTGGTAGCCGGCCTCGGCGCTCTCATCGGCCACGCCTAGCCGTGAAACGACTCTCGCGTGTTTTAGCGATGACTGCTCTGGTGGTCGCCCTCATGCTCGCGACAGCAGCGTGGGCGGGCGCGACCTTCAGCAGCGAAGCACCGGCACCACCGCATTTCCCGTCCGCAACGCAGGGCCCGCACCCGATGCCGGGTCCACATCCATGAGTCCATTAGCGTCAACGCATAGGGGCAGATGGCAGGCACTCGGCGCGATCGTCTTAGGTTCACTGGTTCTTGGGCTGGATACGACGATCGTGCTCACCGCACTGCCGACCCTGTCGGCCAAACTGGGTGCCACCACCGACCAGCTGCAATGGATTTCGGCCGCCTACACGCTCGCCCTGGCCGGCTTCATGATTCCCGCCGGCGTGCTCGCCGATCGCCTCGGCCGCCGGCGAATGCTTCTGGTCGCGCTCTTCCTCTTCGGCGCCTCCTCGGTCGCGGCCAGCCAGATGACGACTGCCAACGCGCTGATCTTGATGAGGGCGGTGATGGGGGTCGCGGGAGCCTTCATCTTTCCGATCTCGCTCGCCATCCTGCCGACGATCTTCTCGGAGCGGGAGCGA
>Ga0207646_10007022_pt1 | contig 11533 bp, 8 predicted proteins | sample KBSK5502metaG_FD_184343 | JGI IMG/M metagenome (GOLD analysis project Ga0207646, IMG submission 184343) | Corn, switchgrass and miscanthus rhizosphere microbial communities from Kellogg Biological Station, Michigan, USA - KBS K5-50-2 metaG... | ecosystem: Host-associated > Plants > Roots >...
CCGAGCGTCGCATGAGCGCCAGCGATGTCATCCGGCGGTTGCAGCCGGCCCTGGCCGCAGTCGACGGCATCACGCTGTTCATGCAGCCGGTGCAGGACCTCACCGTCGAGGATCGCGTCAGCCGCACGCAGTTTCAGTACAGCCTCGAGGATCCGGACGGGCGCGAGCTGAGCGAGTGGGCGCCGAAGCTCGTCGAGGCGCTGACGGCCGCGCCCGAGCTGCGCGACGTGAGCACCGATCAACAAGATTTGGGCCTCGGGACACGTCTCATCGTGGATCGCGCGACGGCGTCGCGGCTCGGCATCACGCCGCAGGTGATCGACAACACGCTCTACGACGCCTACGGCCAGCGCCAGATCTCGACGATGTTCACGCAGCTCAACCAGTACCGGGTCGTGCTCGAGGTGCAGCCCGCGTTCCGCCAGACCGCCGCCGGCCTGCGCGACATCTACGTGCGCGGCAGCAGCGCCGGCCAGCCGGTCGTGGTGCCGCTGAACACGATGATTCAGACCGAGCCGGTCACGGCGCCGCTGGCCATCACGCGGCAGGGGCAGTTCCCGGTCGTGACGCTCTCGTTCAATCTCGCCCCGGGCGCGTCGCTCGGCGACGCCGTGCGCGTGATCGAGCGGACCACGCAGCAGCTCGGGCTGCCGGGGAGCATTCAGGGCGCGTTCCAGGGCACGGCGCAGGCGTTCCGGGCGTCGCTCTCGCGCGAGCCGCTGCTCATCCTCGCCGCGCTCGTCGCCGTCTACATCGTGCTCGGCGTGCTCTACGAGAGCTACATCCATCCGCTGACCATTCTGTCGACGCTGCCGTCCGCGGGCGTGGGCGCCATCCTTGCGCTGCGGCTCTTCCATGCCGAGCTGAGCGTGATCGCGCTCATCGGCATCATCTTGCTGATCGGCATCGTGAAGAAGAACGCGATCATGATGATCGACTTCGCGCTCGATGCCGAGCGCCGCGAGGGCAAGACCCCGGTCGACGCCATCTACCAGGCGTGCCTGCTGCGCTTCCGGCCCATCATGATGACGACGCTGGCGGCGCTGCTCGGCGCGCTGCCGCTGGCCATGAGTGCGGGCGTGGGCGCCGAGCTGCGACGCCCGCTCGGCATCGCCATCGTGGGCGGCCTCATCGTCAGCCAGATCCTCACGCTCTACACCACGCCCGTCATCTATCTCGCCTTCGATCGTTTGGCCCGTCGGGTACGGAACGCATGAACTTCGCGGAGCCGTTCATCCGGCGGCCGGTCGCGACGACGCTGCTGACCCTGGCGCTCGCGCTGGCCGGCGCGCTCGCGTTCGGCCTGCTGCCGGTGGCGCCGCTGCCGCAGGTCGATTTCCCGACCATCCAGGTGGCGGCGGCGCTGCCGGGCGCCAGCCCGGAGACGATGGCGACTTCGGTGGCGGCGCCGCTGGAGCGTCGGTTCGGCCACATCGCGGCCGTGACGGAGATGACGTCCACGAGCTATCTCGGCTCGACGGCGATCGTGCTGCAGTTCGACCTGAACCGCGACATCAACGGCGCCGCCCGCGACGTCCAGGCCGCGATCAACGCCGCCCGCGGCGACTTGCCGACCACGCTGCCGAACAACCCGACCTATCGCAAGGTCAACCCGGCCGATGCGCCGATCCTCATCCTGGCGCTCACCTCGACCACCCTCGGCCGCGGCAAGATGTACGACGCGGCGTCGAGCATCCTGCAGCAGAAGCTTTCGCAGGTGCCGGGCGTCGGACAGGTCATCGTCGGCGGCGGCGCGCTGCCCGCCGTGCGGATCGAGCTGAACCCGCTGGCGCTGAACCGGTACGGGATCGGCCTCGAGGACGTCCGCGGCGCGCTCGCGGCGACCAACGTCAACCGACCCAAGGGCCAGCTCGCTACCAGCGTGCGCGCGAGCGAGATCCTCGCCAACGACCAGCTCTTCAAGGCCGCGGAGTACGCGCCGCTGATCGTCGCGTATCGCTCGGGCCGGCCGGTGGTGCTCTCCGACGTGGGCAGCATCGTCGACTCGGTGGAGGATCTGCGCAACATCGGGCTGTCGAACAAGGATCCCGCCGTCGTGGTGGTGATCTTCCGTCAGCCCGGCGCCAACATCATCGACACCGTCGACAATGTGCGCGCGCTCCTGCCGCAGCTGCGCGCCGCCGTGCCGGTCGCGATCAATCTCGACGTGGTGCTCGACCGCAGCTCGACGATCCGCGCCTCGCTGCACGACGTGGAGCGCACGCTCGTCATCTCCGTCGTGCTGGTGACGCTGGTCGTGTTCGTGTTTCTGCGGAGCGTGCGGGCCACCCTCATTCCCGCCGTCGCTGTGCCCGTCTCGCTCGTCGGGACGTTCGCCGCCATGTACCTGCTCGGCTTCAGCCTCAACAACCTCTCGTTGATGGCGCTCACCATCGCGACCGGCTTCGTCATCGACGACGCGATCGTCGTGCTGGAGAACATCACCCGCTATCGCGAGGCGGGCCAGACGGCGCTGGAGGCGGCGCTCCTTGGCGCGAAGGAAATCGGCTTCACCGTGCTCTCGATCAGCGTCTCCCTCGTCGCGGTGTTCATTCCGATTCTCCTGATGGGCGGCGTGGTCGGCCGTCTGTTCCGCGAGTTCGCGGTGACGCTATCGGCGGCCATCGCGATCTCCCTGCTCGTGTCGCTGACCACGACGCCGATGATGTGCGCGATCCTGCTGCGCCGGCAGGGCGAACGGAGTCACGGCCGTCTGTATCGGTGGAGCGAGCGGGGATTCGACGGGTTGCTGCGCGCCTACGACGTGACCCTCGGCGGCGCCCTGCGCCATCCGCGCGGCGTGCTTGCGGTGGCGTTCGTCACCATCGCCCTCAACGCCTATCTCTTCGTCGTGGTGCCCAAGGGATTCTTCCCGCAGCAGGACACCGGCCGCCTGACCGGGGCCATCCAGGCCGCGCAGGACATTTCGTTTCAGTCCATGCAGCAGAAGCTGACGCAGGTGGTGGGGATCATCGCGGACGATCCCGCCGTCGACAACGTCATCGGCTTCAGCGGCGGCGGGGGCGGAGCCGGCGGCGGCGCCACCGTGAACACCGCGCGGATGTTCGTCGCGCTGAAACCGCGCGAGGACCGCGGACTCACCGCCGACCAGGTGATCACGCGCCTGCGCGCCAAGCTCGCCGCCGTCCCGGGGGCGCCGACGTTCCTGCAGGCCGTCCAGGATCTGCGCGTCGGCGGCCGCGCGAGCAACGCGCAGTATCAGTACACGCTGCAGGGCGAGGACGTCGCCGAGTTGAACGCGTGGGCGCCGCGCGTGGCCGAGCGCCTGCGCGCGCTTCCCCAGCTCGTGGACTTCAGCAGCGACCAGCAGAACCAGGGACGGCAGTCCTCGGTGGTGATCGATCGACGGACGGCGTCGCGGCTGGGCCTGACGCCGGCGATGATCGACGACACGCTCTACGACGCGTTCGGCCAGCGCCAGGTCTCGACGACCTTCACGCCGCTGAACCAGTACCACGTCGTGATGGAGGTGGCGCCGCGCTTCTGGCAGCGGCCGCAGACGCTGCAGGAGATCTACGTCCGCGCGCCGAACGGCGCCGGCGTGCCGCTGAGCACGTTCACCCGCTACGAGGACACGTCCACCGCGCTCGCGGTGAATCACCAGTCGCAGTTCCCGTCGGTGACGCTCTCCTTCAATCTGGCGCCCGGCGCCTCGCTCGGCGACGCCGTCGACGCCATCGAGACGGTTTCACGGCAGCTCGGCCTGCCCGGAAGCATCCGCGGCAGCTTCCAGGGCACGGCCCAAGCCTTCCAGGCCTCCCTCGCCAGCCAGCCTCTGCTGATCCTCGCCGCGCTGCTCGCCGTCTACATCGTGCTCGGCATCCTCTACGAGAGCTACATCCATCCGCTGACGATCCTGTCGACGCTGCCGTCCGCGGGCGTCGGCGCCATCCTCGCGCTGCTGCTCTTCCACACCGAGCTGAGCGTGATCGCGTTGATCGGCATCATCTTGCTGATCGGCATCGTCAAGAAGAACGCGATCATGATGATCGACTTCGCGCTCGAGGCCGAGCGCCGCGAGGGCAAGGCGCCGCGCGAGGCGATCCACCAGGCGTGCGTGCTGCGCTTCCGGCCGATCATGATGACGACGCTGGCCGCGATGCTCGGCGCGCTGCCGCTGGCGCTGGGCACCGGCGTCGGCTCCGAGCTCCGACGGCCGCTCGGCCTTGCCATCGTCGGCGGGCTCCTCGTCAGTCAGTTGCTCACGCTCTACACGACGCCCGTCGTCTACCTCTATCTCGACCATCTGCAGCGGTGGCTGCGCAGCGTGCGCGCGGCGTCCGCGCATGCGCCCCGGCGTGAGGCGGCGGCCGAGGGACTCCACTGATGCGCCGCCGCGGACGCTTCATGCGCGTGGGACTCGTGATGGCGGCGATCGCGGTGCTGAGCGGCTGCGCGGTCGGCCCCAACTACGCGAGGCCGCCGGTGATTACGCCCGAGGCCTACAAGGAGCTCGACGGCTGGAAGGTCGCCGAGCCGGGCGATCTCACGCTGCGCGGCACGTGGTGGGAGACGTTCAGCGATCCCACGCTCAACGAGCTCGAGAACCGCGTGAGCGCGGCGAACCTGACGCTGGTGGCCGCCGAGGCGACGTATCGTCAGGCGACCGCGCTCGTGCGCGAGGCGCGCGCGGGGTTCTTCCCGACGGTGACCATCGGCGCCGGCTACACGCGCTCGCAAGTGTCGTCCACGCTCACGTCCAGCGGGTCCAATGCCAATGCCACGGCCGGCGCGCTCACCGGCGGCGTCTCGAACACAACCGGCAGACCGACGAACTTCTTCCAGCTGCCGATCGACGTCTCCTGGACGCCCGACTTCTGGGGCCGGGTGCGTCGGACCGTCGAGTCCAACCAGGCCGCGGCGCAGGCGAGCGCGGGCGATCTCGAGACGGCACGCCTGAGCCTGCAGGCGGAGCTCGCGCAGGACTACTTCCAGCTGCGCACGCTCGACGCCCAGCGCAAGCTCCTGGACGAGACGGTCGCGGCCTTCGAGCAGTCGCTCGAGCTCACGCGGACGCGATACCGCGGCGGCGTCGCCTCACAGGTCGACGTCGTGCAGGCCGAGACGCAGCTGGAGACGACGCGCGCGCAGGCGATCGACGTCGGCGTGCAGCGCGCACAGTTCGAGCACGCCATCGCGGTGCTCACCGGTCAACCGGCCTCGACGTTCAGTGTCCCCACGGCGCCGCTCGCGACACCGCCCCCCGCCGTTCCGGTCGGGGTTCCGTCGCAGCTGCTCGAGCGACGGCCCGACATCGCGGCGGCCGAGCGCCGGATGGCGTCCGCCAACGCCCAGATCGGCGTCGCGCTCGCGGCGTACTACCCCATGATCACGCTCAGCGCGTCGACGGGTTTCGAGAGCAGCAGCATCACGCAGTTGTTCACGTGGCCGAGTCGCTTCTTCTCCGTGGGGCCGTCGATCACGCAAACCGTCATCGACGGCGGGCTGCGGCGCGCGCAGACGGATCAGGCCCGGGCCGCGTACGACACCAGCGTCGCGAACTATCGTCAGACCGTGCTCACAGCGTTCCAGGGCGTGGAGGACAACCTGGCGGCGCTGCGGATTCTCGAGAGCGAAGCCGACGTTCAGGAGCGAGCGGTCAAGGCTGCCCAGCGGTCCGTCTCGCTCACCACCAGCCAGTATCGGGCGGGCACCGTCAGCTACCTGAACGTCATCACCACCCAAACCATTGCGCTGGCCGATGAAGTCACCGCGGTCCAGATCCTGGGCCGGCGCATGACCGCCACCATCCTGCTCGTGCAGGCGCTCGGTGGCGGCTGGAACGCGGGCGAGCTGCCCTCGGCCGCCGCGGTGACGGAGAGGACGACGAAACGATGAGCGGGTTACCAGGGGCGCAACTTCGGCGCGTAACGGAATTCATCGACGACAACCTGACCCGCGCGCTGCCGCTCTCGGAGCTGAGCGCGGAGGCCCACATGAGCCAGTTTCACTTCGCGCGGCTCTTCAAGGAGAGCACGGGGCTGCCGCCGCATCGCTTCGTCGTGCGGCGGCGCATCGAGCGCGCGTGCGCGTTGTTGCTCGACGGACAGCTGTCCATCGACGCCATCGCGCGGGCGGTCGGGTTCCGGACGCGGAGCCATTTCTCGATGGTGTTCCATCGCCAGACGGGCAGCCCGCCGACGGTGTATCGCGCATTCGCCGGCCTGCAAAGAGGCGACGGCGCGATGCACGGGCAGAATGGCGAGGAGCGCCAGACGATGTGAGGTCGTGATGTTGTAGCATACGCGGGCCATGAAGATCACCCGCGTGGAGACCTTCGTCGTCACCCTGCCGATGCTCATCGAGGGCGCGACGCCGCGGCTGCGCGACCGCGCCGTCACCAGCATCGACGTGCTGCTGGTTCGCGTCGACACCGATCAGGGCGTCAGCGGCTGGGGCGAGGCGTTCGGCCATCGCATCTTTCCCGCCACGCGCGCGGCGATCGACACGGTGCTGGGCCCGATGTGCCTCGGCCGCGATCCGACGCAGATCGCGGCCATCCACGACGACCTGCAGCGCCTGCTGCACGGCATCGGCCGCAACGGGCCGACGATCTATGCGCTGTCCGGAATCGATATCGCGCTCTGGGACATCGCGGGCAAGGTCGCGGGCCTGCCGCTCTACCGGCTGCTCGGCGGCGGGACGCGGGCGGACCTGCCCGCGTACGCGAGCCTGCTCCGCTACGGCGCCGCCGACGCCGTCGCGTTCTACACCGAGCAGGCGCTCAAGCGCGGCTATCGCGACATCAAGCTGCACGAGATCACGGTGCCGGAGGTCCGCGCGGCGCGCGACGTCGCCGGCACGGACGCGCGCATCATGCTCGACACCAACTGCCCGTGGACGGTCGTCGAGGCCATCGAGATGGCGCGACGGCTGGCGCCGCTCGGCTTGCGCTGGCTCGAGGAGCCGGTGTTTCCTCCCGAAAACGTGGAAGGCCTCGCGCAGGTGCGGCAGCGCGGCGGCATTCCGACGGCGGCCGGCGAGAACTACGGCACCGTCTGGGACTTTCGCCGCGCGTTCGAGGCCGGCGCGCTCGATTACGCGCAGCCGAGCGTGACGAAGATCGGCGGCGTGACCGAGCTGCGGCGCGTGGTCGCGCTCGCCGAGACGTTCGGCGTCACCGTGGTCCCGCACTCCGCCTACTTCGGCCCCGGGCTGCTCGCCTCCATCCACTGCATCGCCGCCATGCCCGGCGAGACCCTCGTGGAGCGCTTCTATTGCGATTTTGCGAAAAACCCGCTCGGCGCGGCGATCGATCCGGTCAACGGCCGCATCGCGGTGCCGCAAGGACCCGGCCTCGGCGTGGACCCCGATCTGCGGATGCTGTAGACTCGCGCACTCACAGAACCCGACCGACTCGTTCGCGGAGGTGGCCCTGATGACGCCGCTCCGTCGCTGTGTCCGCTTCGCCTCGCTCGCCCTCGTGCTGGTGCTTGCCCTCACGCTGCCCGCGCCCGCGCAGGCGCCGAAGCACGGCGGCGTGCTCACGATCCATCCGCTGACGGCGCCGCCGAGCCTGTCGCCGCACGAGGAATCGACGATCGCCACCGTACAGCAGGTGAGTGCCTGCTACTCCAGCCTCGTCTACTTCGATCCGGCCAAGAAGCAGGAGAGCCCCGACACCATCATCCCCGAGCTCGCCGAGAAGTGGTCGTGGCAGGACAACTACCGCAACCTCGTCTTTCTCCTCCGGAAAGACGTGAAGTGGCACGACGGCAAGCCGCTCACCTCCAAGGACGTCAAGCACACCTTCGACATGGTGCGTGGCGCGGCCGACGCCGACGCCAAGCTGCGCATCAATCCGCGCAAGCTGTGGTACGAGAACGTCGAGGCGATCGAGGCGCCCGATCCGCACACCGTGGTGTTCCGGCTCAAGCGCCCGCAGCCATCGCTGCTCCTGCTGCTCGCCTCCGGCTACTCGCCGATCTATCCCGCCCACGTGCCGCTCGCCGATCTCAAGACGACGTGCGTGGGCACCGGGCCGTACAAGCTGAAGGAGTACCGGCCGGGCGAGTTCGTCGAGTACGTGCGAAACCCCGACTACTTCATCAAGGGCCGGCCCTACCTCGACGGCGTGAAGTGGGTCTACATCAAGGACCGCTCGACGCAGATCGCGGCGCTGCAGGCCGGCCAGCTGGACGTCGCGGGCAGCGGCTGGAACCGCGCGAACGCGGAGACGGCCAAGAAGGGCAAGCCCGAGCTCGTCGTCGTCGAGAACGACTCCAACGTGAACGACAACGTCCTGGTCAACGCCAAGCGCGCCCCGCTCACCGATCCGCGCGTGCGCCGCGCCGTGAATCTCGCGCTCGATCGCAAGGCCTACCTGGTCGGCCCGCGCCTGGGCGCCGCGACGTTCGGCGGCGCGATGCAGCCGCGCCCGTCGGGCGTGTGGGGGTTGCCCGCGGCCGAGGTCGCCACGCTGCCCGGCATGGGCGATCCCGCGAAGCAGAAGGCGGAGGCGAAGAAGCTGCTCGCCGAGGCGGGCTTCGGGCCCAACAATCCGATGAAGCTCACGGTCAGCACGCGCGCGCTGGCCATCTACGTGGACACCGCCTCGTGGATGGTGGACCAGCTCCGCCAGGTCGGCATCGACGCCGTGCTCGAGCAGATCGAGACCGGGGTGTGGCATCCGAAGATGACGCGGCTCGATTTCCAGGTCGCGCTCAACCTCACGGGCACCGCGGTGGACGATCCCGACGCGATGTTCTTCGAGAACTACCGCTGCGGGTCGCAGCGCAACTTCTCCGGCTACTGCTCCGAGGAGATCGACCGACTGATGGTCGAGCAGTCGCAGACGCTCGACCGCGCCAAGCGGCTGAAACTCGTCAACGAGATCGACCGCAAGCTGCAGGCTGAGGGCGCGCGCCCGATCCTGGGCTGGGCCAAGCAGTACGCCGTGTACTGGCCTCGGGTGAAGGCCTTTCCGCAGCACGAGAACTCGATCTTCAACACCAGCCGCTTCCAGGACGTCTGGCTGGACAAGTAACAGGCGGCGGCCCGCATGCGCGCCTACATCACCAAGCGTCTGCTGATCGCCGTCGTCACCCTCGTGGGCATGTCGATGGTGATCTTCTTCCTCATGCGGCTGGCCCCCGGCAACATCGTCGACATCCTCTTCGAGTCGGCCGGATACGTGGACCAGGCGGACAAGAAGACGCTCGAGCGTGAGCTTGGCGTCGACCGCCCGCTCGTCGTGCAGTACGCGCGCTGGCTCGGGGAGCTGGCGCACGGCGACCTCGGCAAGTCGTACCGCTACGACATGCCGGCCTGGAGGATCATCAAGCCGCGGCTGCCGGTGACGCTCGAGCTGGCCTCACTCGCGTTGCTCTTTTCGATCCTGCTCGGCGTGCCCTTCGGCGTGCTGAGCGCCGTGCATCAGGACCGGCCGCTCGACTACGTGCTGCGCGTGCTCTCCCTGGCCGGGCTCTCGATGCCCGCCTTCTGGCTCGGCATGGTCGTGATCCTCGTCTTCGTGCGCTCGCTCGGCTGGATGCCGTCGGTCACGTATGTCTCGCCGTTCGTGGACCTGCCGGCCAACCTCTGGCAGTTCGTCGTTCCTGCGCTCGCCGTGGGCTATCGTTCGTCCGCGCTCATCATGCGCATCACGCGCTCGGCCATGCTGGAGGTGCTGCGCGAGGACTACATCCGGACGGCCTGGGCCAAGGGTCAGCGCCGGACGCTCGTGGTGTGGCGCCACGCGCTCAAGAACGCGTCGCTGCCCGTCATCACGGTGATCGGCATCGAATTCGCGTTCCTCATCGGCGGCCTCGTGGTGACGGAGACGGTCTTCAACCTGCCCGGCGTGGCGCGTTATCTCGTCGACGCCATCCAGCTCCGGGACTATCCGGTCGTGCAGAATCTCACGATGCTCATCGCCATCGTGGTGGTGCTGGCGAATCTCGCCGTGGATCTGCTCTACGCGTGGGCCGATCCGCGCATCAAGTACGAGAAGGCCTGATGGCCGTCCGCACGCTCGACGTCGGCGCCGCGTCCCAGATCCTGCCGGTCGAGCGTCCGCGGGGCGCAGCACTCGCGCGCTTCGTGCGCAAGAAGCCCTTGGGCGCGGCCGGCGGCTTTCTCGTGGTCGTCCTCGTCGCCACCGCGATCCTCGCCAACGTGCTGTCCACCCACAACCCGGTGCGGACGTCCAACGACATCCTCGTGGCGCCGGGTGCCCCGCACTGGCTCGGCACCGACAATCTCGGCCGCGATCTCTACAGCCGCGTCGTCCACGGCTCGCGCATCTCCCTGCTGGTGGGGCTGGCCTCGACGCTGGTCGGGACGATCCTGGGCGGCCTCATCGGATTGATCTCGGGGTACGCCGGCGGCAAGACCGATCTCCTGGCCCAGCGCGCGATGGACATCATGCAGGCGCTGCCGATCCTGGTCCTCGCCCTCGTGCTGGCGGCCGCACTCGGACCCTCGATGACGAACGCCATCGTTGCCATCTCGATTCCCATCGTGCCGCGCGCGGCGCGCATCATCCGCGCCAGCGTGCTGGCCATCCGCGAGACGACGTACGTCGAGGCGGCACGCGCGCTCGGCGTGCGCCACATGCGCGTCGCGCTGCGCCACATCCTGCCCAACACGATGGGGCCATTCATCGTGCTCGCCACCGCCCAGCTCGGGGGCTCGATCCTCGTGGAAGCCGCGTTGTCGTTCCTCGGCCTCGGCATTCCCGAGCCCTATCCGTCCTGGGGCCGCATGCTGTCGATCGCCGCCGCGGAGTACGCCGAGAAGGCGCCGTGGCTCGTCATCTGGCCCGGCCTCGCCATCAGCCTCGCCGTGTTCGGCACGAACCTGCTCGGCGATGCGCTGCGCGACACGCTGGATCCCCGCCTGCGCGGCTCCTAGAGGCCGTCCGGCGGTCGTGACAGTGCCGACGTACCGGCTCCTGGTGCGAACAGAAGCAGAAGGAGGACAGACGAATGAAAGCGCGAGGTCGTTCGCCGCGTGGCCGGCACCCTCGGCGTCGCACGTCTCCGCCGCGATCGAAGCGAATCGTCTTGCGTCCCGGGCAACGTCTCGTGACGTCCAGCGTGATCGTGATCGCGCGACGGGCGGGAGGCGGTGGTTTTGGCGTGACGACGACGGTCAGCTGCGCGTGCACCAAGGCCGAGCCGAACATGCCGGACTGTCAGCCGACGGTCACCACCAGTCCCGGCGGTGGAACGATCACCGTGACCTGCTCGAAGTCCGGTGGATGCAAGACGTGCAAGCAGACCACCACGACATCTGGAGTGGTCATGGCGTGAGATAGCGCGCGAAGAATGCTTCGACCTGCTTGATGCTGTCCTCGCGCGCCCGGTTGTCGCCGCCGATCGTCGCGCCGCGCCCACGCCGCGCCTCGGCGATTCGCATCACTGGGTTGTACGTGTCGAAGCTGTGGTAGGCGCCGGGGTAGACGACGATGCTCACGGGCTGCCCTTGGGCGCGGGCGCGGTGCGCGAGGAGTTGGCACGGCGCCGCCGGCGTCCAATCGTCGAGCTCGCCGCCGAGGATGAGCAGCGGA
>Ga0207646_10007023_pt1 | contig 11532 bp, 10 predicted proteins | sample KBSK5502metaG_FD_184343 | JGI IMG/M metagenome (GOLD analysis project Ga0207646, IMG submission 184343) | Corn, switchgrass and miscanthus rhizosphere microbial communities from Kellogg Biological Station, Michigan, USA - KBS K5-50-2 metaG... | ecosystem: Host-associated > Plants > Roots >...
CGTTCTCAACGCCACCCCCCGGACCAGCCGGGGATGACCATGCAACCCCTTGGGACTCGGCCCCGTGGTGGATTCACGGAAGGCCGGTGTCCCTTACATGATCCGGGGCTCTGGCGGGCGGCGCGTCTTGTCCCATCGGTGGGGGGTGCCGCTGCAGGAGGTGGCCTGGCATGAAGGTGCTGTACGAGCGCGTCGCCGGGATCGACGTGCACAAGGACATGATCAAGGTCGCGATCCGGTCCCCGGGCGAGAAGCCGTGGACCCGCAAGACCGAGATCTTGGAGTTCCGGACGTTTTACGGGGTGCTGCAGGCGATGGCCTGCGAACTGCGCCGCCGGGGCGTGACCCACGTGGTGATGGAGGCCAGCGGGGTCTACACCGAGCCGGTGTATTACGCGCTGTGCGAGCAGGACTTCACCGAGGTCGCGGTGATCAACCCGGCGCACGCCAAGGCGCTGAAGGGCCACAAGACCGACGCCAGAGACTGCGCCCGGCTGGCGGAGTTGTTCGAGTGCGGGCTGCTGCATGGCTCCTACATCCCGGCGCCGGAGCTGAAAGAGGTGCGGGACCTGACCCGGTACAGGATGAAGACGGTCCAGGCCCGCACCTCGGAGATCCAGCGGCTGGGCAAGGCGCTGGAATCGGCCGGCATCAAGCTCGGCTCGGTTGCCAGCAGCATAACCGGGACATCCTCGACGGCGATGATCGAGGCGCTGATCGACGGGGAACGTCGCGGCGGCGTGCTGGCGGACCTGGCCCGGGGACGGATGCGCGACGCCGGGAAGCTGGCCGACCTGTCGATGGCGCTGTCCGGCCGGTTCACCGAGCACCACGCGCTGCTGTGCCGCCTGCACCAGGACCGCATCGCCGGCTTTGACGCCGCGGTCGCCGGGCTGGATGAGCGGATCGCGGGCAAGGCGGCACGCTGGCAGCGCGAGGCCGGCCTGCTCACGTCCGTCCCCGGCTTCGGGGACGTGGTGGCGCAGGCCTGGCTGGGCGAGATCGGCCCGGCCCCGCACCGGCACTTCGCCACCTGCGAGAAGCTGGCCTGCTGGGTCACGCTGTGCCCGGGGAACAACATCAGCGCCCGCAAGCGCAAGCACGGCCGGACCGGGGATGCCGGCACCTACATCAAGCCGATGCTGGTGCAGGCCGCCTGGTCCGCGATCCGGGTCCGGGGGCGGCTGCAGGCCCGGTACAACCGGCTGGTGCGCCGCTTCGGCGGGGACAAGAACCCGGCCGCGAAGAAGAAGGCGATCACCGCCATCGCGCACACCCTGCTCAAGATCGCCTACCAGGTGCTTAAGAGCGGGACGCCGTACCAGGACCTGGGCGCGGACTTCTACACCCGCCGCGAATCGCCGGAGCACAAGCAGGCCTGGCTGGAGCGCCAGCTGCAAAAGCTGCACCCGGGCTGCACCGTCACCATCACCATCAGCCCGCCAGAGGCCGCCTTAGCACCCGGCGATTAACTGGCGCCCTTTCCCCGCAGGCCCCGGAGCCGCCGCCGACCCCGCACCCCGGCCATTCCCGCCGGACAACCAACGCCATCCTCTAGCCTTGCCGCCGCCCAGGCCAAGGTTCGCTGCCGCGCGCCCACCGGGACCCGGTTTTCGTGTCAGGCTTTCCGTGAGCGCGCTGCGGCGCCGGACGGTGCTAGGACGCCTCGGCACCGGAACGGCGAAAGGGGTGCACCAGAGACGTGATGGCTGCCTCGCCGGGGCGAAGCCGTGGCCACGGGATCGCCGACGACCAAGCGGCGCTGCGCCGCGTGGCGGTGGTGGCGGCCCGCGCTGCACCGCCCGGCGAGGTGTTCGCGGCGGTTACCGAGGAGGTGGGGCGGCTGCTGGGCGCCGGCCACGCGGCGATGAGCCGGTATGACCCCGACGGGGCGGTGCGGGTGGTCGCCGCGTGGAGCAGCACCGGCGCCGCCGTTCCCGTCGGCACCCGGGTTGGTGTCGGCGGGAGGAACGTCCATACGCTGGTGTTCCGGACGGGTCGGGCGGCCCGCCTCGATGACTACGCCGGCGTCTCGGGCGCGGCCGCCGATGTCGCCCGCGAGTTCGGCTTCCGAGCGGCCGTCGGCGCGCCGATCAGCGTCGAGGGCCGGCTGTGGGGCGTCATCGCGGTGGCGTCCGCGCACGAGCAGCCGCTGCCCGCGGATACCGAGGCGCGGCTGGCCGGTTTCACCGAGCTGGCCGCGACCGCGATCGCTAACGCGCAGGCGCGCGTGGAGCTGCGCGGGTTCGCCGAGGAGCAGGCGGCGCTGCGGCGGGTGGCGACGCTGGTGGCCCGCGCGGCACCGCCGCAGGAGCTGTTTGCCGCGGTCACTGCGGAGGTCGGGCGGGTGCTGTCCGCCGACGGCACGATCATGAGCCGCTATGAGCCGGAAGACGCGGCCACAGTCGTCGGCGTATGGAGCAGCACCGCCGTCACCGCGCCGGCCCGGTCGGCAGCCGATTCGAGCTCGGTGGGCGGAATACATACGCTGGTGTTCCAGACCGCCCGGTCGGCCCGCACGGACCTCGCCGAGGCCTCGGGCACGGTCACCGGCGTCTTCGGCGAGCTGGGACTCCGCTCGTGTGCCGGCGTGCCTATCAGCGTCGCGGGTCGGCTATGGGGCGTCATGATCGTGGTGTCCACTCGCGACGAGCCGTTGCCGGCCGACATCGAGGCGCGGCTGGCCGGCTTCACCGAGCTGGCCGCCACGGCCATCGCCAACGCCGAGGCCCAGGCGGCTCTCACCGCCTCACGGGCGCGGATCGTGGCCGCCGCCGACCAGGCGCGCCGGCGGATCGAGCGCGACCTGCACGACGGCGCCCAGCAGCGGCTGGTCTCTCTTGCCCTGCAGCTGCGGGCCGCGCAGGCGGACGTGCCGCCCGGGGCTGGCGAGCTGGCTCAGCGGCTGGAGGGCGTGGTCACGGAGGTGACCGGCGTGCTGGAGGAGCTGCGCGAGATCGCCCGCGGCCTCCACCCGGCGGTCCTCAGCGAGAGCGGGCTGGGCCCGGCGCTGAGGGCGCTGGCCCGCCGCTCTGCCGTCCCGGTCAGCGTGGACGTCCAGGTGGCGGGGCGGCTGCCCGAGCCGGTTGAGACCGCCGCCTACTACGTGGTCTCCGAGGCGCTGACCAACGCGGCCAAGCACGCGCACGCCTCCGCCGCCGAGGTCGAGGTGGCCGCCGGCGACGGCGTCCTGCAGGTGCGTGTCCGCGACGACGGGAGTGGCGGCGCCGATTTCGGCCACGGCTCGGGCCTGGTCGGGCTCAAGGATCGGATCGAGGCGCTCGGCGGCCGGATCTGGCTGCACAGCCCGCCCGGGGCGGGTACCGTCGTGCAGATCGTCCTGCCCGTCGATGACCCCACGGCAGCGTAGTGACGAACTCAGGCCGTCCTTCTTTTGGCCGAACGGGCCGTGGTACCTGCCCCGCCAGCGCTGGCAGGAGGGGATGCATAGATCCAGGACGTGTAGACCTGGGCCGTGTCGTGCTCGCGCTGGATAGCCCGGAGCGCGGCCCGGGCCTGGCCGGCGCTCAGCCGCCGTCCGGGGTCCTTGGCGAGCAGACCTTCGATGACCGGGCGCAGCGGGCCGGCGCGCAGAAACGGGGCCGGCCCGTCGAGAAGAACAGCGGTGAGGGTGGCGAGCAGCGAGCCCCGGTCGAAGGGCGGCCTGCCCTCGATCGCAGTGAACAGTGTCGCGCCGAGCGAGAACAGGTCGCAGGCCGGCCCGGAATCACCGCCGTCCAGCCGTTCCGGCGAGACGTACGCCGGGGTACCCGGAAACGTGCCGGCCGCCAGGGAGGCATCGTCAACGGTGCATGCGATGCCGAAGTCGGTGAGGACCACCCGCCCGCCGCCGCACAGGTGCACGTTGCCCGGCTTGACGTCGCGGTGCACGATACCCGCTCGGTGGGTTGCCTGGAGCACGTCGACTAGGCGAAGCCCGACTCTTGTCACCTGGCGGACGGGCAGTGGTCCCGCCTCGTTCAGTGCCTGCTGCAGGGTTCGGCCGGGCAAAGGCTCCATCACGATCCACGGGCAGCCCTTCTCCCGGACGACGTCGTAGATCCTGACGGCTCCGATATGGTCGACTCGCGCGGCGGCCCGGGCCTCCCTGAGGGCACACGCCCAGGCCTGCGCGCGCATCTCCGCCGACTCAAGGCCGTGCAGCAGAAGCTGCTTGACCGCGACCGGCCGGTCCAGCAGTTCGTCATCCGCGAGCCAGACCCGGCCCATGCCGCCGCGGCCCAAGAGCGACCGCAGCCGGAAGCGCCCGGCGACCAGGCGGCCGCCGGGCTCGCAGGCTCGGCAGCCAGCCAGCTGTTCCGGGACGGTCAGATACTCTTCGGCAGCGGTGCCCCACCGGCGCCGCGTGCCGCCCGGGCTCCTGCCTCCCAGCTCCAAGAGAGCCTTCATACCGGATAACGATGGCGGGCACGGGGTCTCATGTCGTCAGGGCAGACGCCCATCCTCGCTACCTGCTAGCGGGAAACATATGGCCCTGATAGCGGCACGCCCCCGCATCAGGCCCCCAGTCTGCCTGGCCCCGGCTAGCTGGAAGGCCGGAAGTAAAGCCAGCACCATGCACTGACAGGTGCTAGCCGCGATGCGCGATGCCACAGCCGGAGCCACCCTTTACTTAGCGCTCTGGCCGGCCGGAAGTGACCCGCAGCCGGCTGGAGCGATCCATATCGTCCCCGGCGAAGGCAGGAACCCGGCATGGAACGCACCGAGTGGCTGAGCCTGAATTCGGCCGACGCCCGCTTCCTCATGCTGACCGCGATCACCCACCACACGTTCAGCTCACCGATCTGGGGGGAGCATGAGGTCCGTAAGCTCCATGCCGAACTCGCCGAGCTCGACCGGCTGGCCGCCCAGGCGGTCGCCGATCACAACGTGGCTCGATCCGAGGCGCGCCGGATCATCCGCCCGTTTCTGTGAGCTATTGCTCGCCGTCGGCACTGACCGGAAGCTGGCAGGACACCGTGGTGCCGCGGCCCGCCGGGCTGTACACGGAGAACGTCCCGCCTAGCGCCTCGATACGGTCCTTCAGCCCCAGCAGTCCTGAGCCCCGCGCCGCGGTGGCGCCGCCGATACCGTCGTCGTGCACGCGCACCCGGAGCGTGCCTCCGGAGGTCTCCGCATCTACCTGGATCATCGAGGCACGCGCGTGCTTCGCCGCGTTCGCGAGCATCTCCGAGACCACGTAGTAGGCACCCACTTCGACGGGTTCGGGAAGCCGGCCGTCGACCCGCACATCCAGTTCCACCGGGACGGCCGAGCGCCGCCCGAGCGCCCGCAGTGCCGGGCGCAGCCCCGCCTTGGACAAGATGGCCGGGTGGATGCCACGGGAGATTTCCCGCAGGTCGTCGATCACGCCCATGAGCTCCGCGGCGACGCCAGCGATCTCGGTACCGAGCTCGGCACGTCCGGAAGGTGGCTCCGCTGCCGAGCGCAGCCTAAGCGCCAGCGTCACGAGCCGCTGCTGCGCGCCGTCGTGCAGGTCGCGCTCGATCCGCCGGCGGACCTCATCCGAGGCGGCGACGATCCGCGCACGAGAGGTGATCAGCTCGGCCCGGCTCTGCGCGTTCGCCACCGCCGTCGCGACCAGCTCGGTGAATTCCGTCATCCGCTGCTCGGTGTCGGGCGGCAGCGACGCCTGCCCGGACCCCACGGCGATCATCCCCCACAGCTGGCCGTTGACGTGTATCGGCAGGGCGACCGAGGACAGGATCCCCTCCCGAAGACGCACCTCCGCGCCTGGAACGTCGCGGTAGTCATCGATGCGGGCGGCCCGGCCGGTCCGCCGGACGGTGACGGTCAGCCCGGTCGGCGGGTAGCCCTCCCAGCGCTCGCCGACCCGCACGTGTGACTCCGTGCCCGCGTTGGCCAGCAGCGTCGCCGTTCCGTCGACTTCATACCTGATCAACCTGGCGGTACCGCCACCGAAATACCGCTGCACCTCCTTGGTCACCGCCGCGAACAGGACCTCGGGCGGTTCGTCCCGCGCGACCAGCATCGCCAGTCGGCGCAGCGACGCCTGCGTGTCGGCAAGCTCGCGCAGTTTCTGCTCGGCCTCGGCGTTGGCGATCGCCATCCCGGCCAGCTCCATGAACTCCGCCATCCGCGACTCGGTATCGGCCGCGAAGTCCTCCCGCGAGGTCGCGGCCACCATCACGCCCCAGTAACGCCCCCGGGCCACAATGGGCGTAGCCACGGCGGCCCGCAGGCCCAGCCTGCCGACGATCGCACCGAACGGTCCTTTCGCCAGGCGCTCACCGTTGATCCGCGCCGGGCGACCGGTCCGCAGGGCGGCCGTCATCACCATCCCGGGGTTCAGCTTCACCTGGAAGCCGACCGGCACCTCATCCCTGACCCAGCCATACGAACCCTCGACAGTGATATACCCCTCGGGCTCTGCGCGTTCCCCGGACATGTCAGCCACAGGAACCCCCAGCCAGCTGGCACTGGAGGGGTCAACGCGGGAGACGAACGTCGCCTCGGCGCCGATCAGCCGACCGAGCTCGTCCGCGACCGCCGTGAACACCTCGGTCGGCCGGGCGCCGCTGGCCACTAGCGTGGCCACCCGCCGCAGCGCGGCCTGCTCGTCGGCAAGCTGGCGCGGCCGGTCCTCGTCCGGCTGATCACGGCCCGGCCCGGCGTCGGCGGTGCGGCCCACGCCGCTCCCGGCGTCTGGCGCGTTCACAAGGCTGACGGTAGCCCGAAGCCCAGCGCGAAGCTAATCCGGCCCGGCGCGAGTATCTCGATCTGGCCCGCCCGCACCCGGGTGCCGAACACGGCCAGCTGGCAGTTGCCGGGATTGGTGCCCTGGCCGGTCAGCGCGTCGAACTCCCACTGGTGGTTCGCGCAGGTAAGCGTGCACCCGTCAAGGTCGCCCTGGCTGAGCTGGAAACCCAGGTGGGGACAGCGGTCCTCGAAGGCCCGGATCTCGCCCCCGGCGTTGAGCAGGACGATGTTCTTCGCGCCCAGCCGGATCCCCGTCAGCTCTCCTTCCCAGAGGTCGTCGGCCGGCATCACCACCTGCCACGTCTCGTCCCGCGCTGGCATGATGAGCCCTATCCCGCGAGCCCGGCCTCGTTGAGTACCCGGCGCCGGGCCGAGTTGGCGGCGTTCTCCGCAGTGTCCGCCGCGCCACCCCCTGCCGGCAAATGCCCCAACAGCGCGCCGAGCCCGGCCGCGGCCGCCTCGGCGCGAGGTGTCCACCGGGCGACCCAGCGCTGCAGGACGTCCCGGTTGCCCGCCCGCTGCCCGATCGCGTACCGGGCGAGCGCGGTGCTCCACCGGGTGCAGCGGTCGGCATCGGCGGCCAGGCTGCCCAGCAGCAACCAGGTCAGCTCGTCTCCGTTGCCCTGGGCCGCGATCGCGAGCTGCCTGAGCAGGATGTGGTCCAGCGTGGGCCGCAGGACCAGGTTCATGGCAGTGAAGCACTCGGCCCAGTCGTAGGCGGTCAGCAGTTTCTCCACCGCTTCCCTGGCCGGCTGCCAGGCCTCGTTCCGCTCCCACGCGACCCGTTCGGTGCGGCCGATGGATGAGCCGGTCGCGTCGGCCAGCTGCCGGGTCCGGTAGGCCACCAGCGACACCCAGCGCAGCAGGTCCCCGGCTCCGAACACGGCGCAGTTGGAGATGTAGGACGCGGGTGCCATGTACCCCAGGTAGGCGGTGCACATCTGCAGCGCGTGCACCGGGAACCTGGTGGGCGTGAACAGGGTCGCGAGGCACTCCACCCACTGCCCGGGGAGCGAGGCATCGTGCCCGGCCGGGCCGTACTCGTCCAGGACCCTCTCGACGACGGTTTCCTGCTCGTCCTGCATCGTCACGTATGTGCGGTAGGTCAGCTCGTCCGGATCGCGGAAGCCGAGCCAGTCGCCCGCCTGCAGCGGCGACTTGTCCCGGTAGGTCAGGTACCACAGGTTGGCTGCAGTGGTGGGGTTGGACTCCAGCGCCGAGGTGCGGTTAGGGCGGGTGGTGTAGTTGAGAGCGTGCGTGACGACCTCGTACTCGCTGGGAATGCGCCCGAGGTGACCCAGCGAGCTCCACGTCTTCAGCCGCCGTGGCGGGCGAACCCCGGTCATGCCGGCGCCCCGGGCCCGCCGGTCTTGAGCCGCCACCGCACCTCGTCGGAGGTCATGTCGATGCGCCCGGCGAAGGCGGACATCAGCCCCTCGAGCTGACGCATCTCGAAGTCACGCCCGAGATGCCGCTCGATGGACTCACGGGTCACCCGCAGCTCGCCGTCGCCGCTGACCCGGGTGTAGGCCCCCCGGTCCACGACGGTGACCTCCCGGCCGGGGTTGTCGTCCACGATCGCGGCGACGATCGCGTCCACGTCGTCGGACATGCGCAGCACCGGCCCCACCGGCTTGCTCATCGGCGCCCTCCCTCCGCTACCCGGGCCCAGCCGACGTTCACGACGTCCAGCGCGGAAATCCCGGACTCGGCCACGGTGACATCGCCGGGGACAGCCATGCCGTCGAGGCGGACTACGAGCCCGCCGTCTCGCGGGGGCACGCGCCTGCCCACCACCTGCGCGGCGACCTTCCGGGCGGCCTGGTCCACGGTGTCGGTGTCTTGCACGACCACGAGCTGGGTGACGAAATCGTCCTCGAACAGGGCGTTGACCGGCACGCGCTGTCCTTGACCGGCAGGTTCCGGAGTCTGCGCCGCCTGCCCGTCCCGATCCCGGGTCCCGGTCTCGGCTCTTCCGGGCCGGTCCCCGGGCTGCCGGCGCGGCGCATAGGGCCTGGCCCACCGGTATCCGTAGGCGTCCTCGCCCCTGACCTCCGGGGTCAGGCCCATCCAGGTCAAGATGCCCTCCACCGTCGGCGGCTGGATCTGGCCGCCGAGCAGCCGCTCGATCACCGTCGGGTCGTACAGGGTGTCCCGGTCCTCCCACCAGATCTGCCGGCACGGCCGCGAGCAGAAGTGGTAGGTGTAGCCGTTGTATGTGAGCGGGTAGCTGCGCACCGGGTACTTCTCGTTGCGCGGCGAGCCGGCCGAGCCGACGGGCAGGTGGCACAGGTTGCACAGCCACGGCAGCGTCTCCGGCAGGGTCAGCTCTACCCGGTCGTCGTTGATGTTGCCGATGATCACGTCCCAGACCGGGCCGAACTGCTCCTCCCAGTGCGGGTACTTCTCGTGCAGCCAGTCCCGCTCCTCGGGGGAGACCCCGCCCTGCGGTTTCCACCAGACGGTCGGGCGCCAGTACCAGACGCCGAGGTGCAGGGAGTGGTGCCAGGTGTCCAGCCCGGCCATGAACTCGTCCCAGTACCAGGGCTTTTTCAGCCCGTAGTCGTCGAGCTGGTCGACGAACTGCCCGGCGACCCACTCCTGCATGAACTCCCGGTAGGACTGCCTGCGCATCGGCAGCGGCGTGTAGTAGTCCATGCCCGGGCCGGTCAGGACGGAGAACAGCCGCGCGGACACCCAGAAGGTCTTGTCGATGATCCACTGGGCGCGGCGCGGATCGTGCTCGACGAGGATCTCCAGAGTGGGGCCGCCGTGCTGGGAGTGCCGTGCCTCATCGGTCTGGATCGAGGAGATCATGTTGGCGAAGTTGATGTCGCCGGATTCCAGCGCGTCCGCGGCCAGCGCGACGAACTGGACGTTGGTGAACCCGGTCTCGAAGGTGAACGGCAGCTGGACCGCGACGTCGACCACGTTCGGGTTCATCATCATGCCGTCGAAGGTGGCCCGGGCCGCGATGACGGCCCACTGGTTGGTGTGATACGCCTTGTGCGCCCAGTCGTACTGCGGATCCTTGCCGACCAGCGCATGCGGGAAGTACAGGCTGATCTGGGTGTGCCGGGTCTCGTCCAGGGCGCCGAAGGTCGCCATGTTGCGCCAGGTCGGCGACAGGCCGAACCGCGCCATCCGGAGCTCCGCGTAGGCGGCGAGATCCTCGACGAGGGCAACCGCGCCGAAATGCTCCTTGGCCACCGACTTCCAGCCCTCGTCCAGCTGGTCGAAGATCCGGGATTTCTGCAGCACCGCCTTGACCGAGTACGCTCCGGTCTCCTTCTCTCGCTGTGTCGCCACGTACTCCGGATACGTGACCTTGTACGGCTCATCCCACCCAGCCCAGGCCTCGCGGGGAACCTTGCCCTGTCCGGACATCCACTCCGGGAACACCTCCTCGTAGTCGACGTAGGACAGTTCCCAGTCCAGGTCCCGTGCGATGTCGTACCACTTCTCGCGGGCCATCCGGGCCATGGTCTCCTCCTGGCAGGCCTAATCGATCTCCAGGCAACCCAGTTGCTTCTTCCAGCCCACGTTGTCCCAGTAGCCGACGATGTCGTCGATCAGCCCGTCGCCGGTCACGTGGAACAGGAACAGGTGCGGCAGCTCGTAGCGGCCGCCGGTGCATTCGATGATGCCGAAGTCCCTGGCCTGGGTCCCGCCGATGCAGGCCTCCGCCGCGACGTTGCCGTCTGGATCGGCGCGCAGGCTGGTCACGGCGTTGGCCAGATCGGGGAACGCGTCGATCAAGGTGGTCCAGATCACCTTGCCGACGGTGCGTACCTTGCCTTCGCCGTACAGCACCCGCTGGCGGCTCCGCACCTCGAACGGCACGTAGCGGAAGCCGGCGCCCTCCGCGCACAGGTCAACCATGCGCTCGACATCGTGCGCCCGGTAGGCGTCAAAGAACGCGCGGACCACCGCTTCAGCGCTGTCTTCGCAAGGTGCGGTGCCGGTGCCGACCCGAAGTGCCTCGGTAGTCATCGCCACCTCACCCCGCCGTGATCGTGATCTGGTCGAGCCGTTTGACGCCGAGCCGGCGATACAGCTGGTTCTGGTCCCAGTATGCGATGACGGCGCTGATCCGGTCGTCCGGCGTGAACGTCAGCATCCAGGCTTGGTCCAGATTGACCTGCTTCTCCTGGTTGGCCACCGCGAGAAAGTTATCGGCCTGGGTGCCGTCGATGGTGATCTCGGCCACGGCGGTGTTGTCGGCGGTCACGAACAGCCGCCGCACGCGAACCAGCAGGTCGGGGAAGGCCCGGGCCAGCTCACGCAGGTAGGACGCACCATCAGCCGCCATCGGGCCGTGCCGGTTCAGCGGCACCAGGGACACGGTGGCGTCCGGCGTCATCATGCCGAGGATCTCGTTCACCTCCCCGGCCTCGACGTGGCCGAAGAACTTCTCCGCCAGCTCACGCGCGCTCAACGGTTCACCCCCCAAGCCGCCTCAGCAAGGCGCCGGCCGCGGCTTCGGCTGATCCCGGGTTCTGCCCGGTGATCAGGTTCCGGTCGACGACCACATGGGACACCCAGGCCGCGTCGCCGTCGTCGAAGATCGCGCCGCGGTTCTTCAGCGCCGCCTCCACGTACCAGGGCATGCCGATCTTCCCGGCCTTGGTCTGGTCCTCCTCCTCGTCGGTGAACGCGGTCATCCGGTAGCCGTCGAACATCCACGCCCCGTCGGCCTGCGGGGCGGACAGGAGCGCCGCCGGCCCGTGACACAGCGCGGCGACGGGCTTGCCCGCGCCGTGCATCAGCCGCAGGACGCGGCCGATATCG
>Ga0207646_10007024_pt1 | contig 11530 bp, 6 predicted proteins | sample KBSK5502metaG_FD_184343 | JGI IMG/M metagenome (GOLD analysis project Ga0207646, IMG submission 184343) | Corn, switchgrass and miscanthus rhizosphere microbial communities from Kellogg Biological Station, Michigan, USA - KBS K5-50-2 metaG... | ecosystem: Host-associated > Plants > Roots >...
CGCAGAACCGAATGCGGCTCGCCCGTATGACGGGCGAGCAGGCGCTTTCCGCCGTGGTAAAGCCGGGCGGCAAGCTCGTCTCGCTCGAGGTGGCCGAATCGATCGTGCGTTTCATCGCGGGCGGCTCCGAGCTGCGCAATGCGGAGGTCGAGCCGTCGCTATTGAGTCTCATCTGCCGCGAGCTCAACAATGCCCGGATCGCGAAGGGTCGCGCCGAAATCTCTGTTGACCTCCTCGCGGGATCGCACGACACGATCCTGGCCGACTTCTACGAGCGCGCGCTCGCCGACCAACCGGAGGCGGTGCGCCGCTACATCGAAGACGAATTGCTGACCGACTCCGGCTTTCGCGAAAGCATTGCGGAGGAGCGCATTCGGAAGGCATTTGCCGCGGCGGGTGCGCGGCCCGATGCGCTGGCCGCGCTCGTCGACCGGCGGCTGTTGCGCATCGAGGAGCGGCTCGATGTGCGTCGGGTGGAGCTGACGCACGACGTGCTCTGCAGCGTGGTGCGAGCCAGCCGCGACTTGCGCCACGAGCGCGAAGCGCGCGACGAAGCCGAACGCAAGCTCGACGAGCAACGCGCGCGCCAACGCGCGACGCGGAAGGCGCTCGTGCGCGCGCGGCAGATCGCCGCGGTTTGCGCGGTGCTCGCGGTCGGCGCGGTTGTCAGCGCCGTGTTCGGCTACCTCAACATGAAGCGCGCGCAGGAAGCCGAGCTGAAGGCGCAGCAGACGCGCCTGATGGCCGAAAGCGCGCGAGGCGAAGCGGAAAAGCTCATCGTCTATCTGCTCGACGACTTCTATCTCGAGCTCGAACCCGTCGGCCGGCTCGACATCGTCGCCGCGCTGTCGAAGCGCGCCGTCGATTATTACGCGGCGCTTCCGCCGGAGCTGCGCACCGCGGAGACCGACCGCAATCGCGCGCTTGCGTTGGTGCGCTACGGCGCGGCGCTGCGCACCCAGTCCAAGCTAGACGAAAGCGGGAAGGCGCTGTCCGAAGCGGTCAGCGTCCTCAGCAAGCTGCGCAAGGAGGGCGATCAATCGGAAGCGACCGCTATCGGGCTTGGGATCGGATTGATGACCGAGGCGCGTGTCTCCGACAGCCTCAACAAGCGGGACCAATCGCGAGAGCTTTCGACGCAGGCAGCGGATGTGTTGAGACCGCTGATGGCGGCGCCGAACCCTTCAATTCCCCTGCGGCGCGCCTATGGCCTCGCCATGACCTACCTCGGCTTCTCCCAATTGCGCGACAACCGGGAAGAGGCGGCGGTCACGACGCTGGACGAGGCGCGTCAAGCCTACCGCAGTATCGATGGTCTTAAGCTCGACGACCTGCCGTCGGCGGTCGCCTACGCCGAAGCATCCGCCTGGCAGATGAATGCGCTGCAAAACCTGGGACGATTAGACCAGGTCAGGAAGGTCGGTGAGGACGCTGCCCGAGTAGCAGGGGAGGTGTTGGAAAAGCGCCCGGGCCATATGTCGGCCCTGCGCGCCCGGGGACTGATCGTCGAGGCTCTTGCACCGGCCGAAGGATTCGACCTTCACCTTCGAAAGGCTCTGGCATTGGCTGAACAGGGGGCGCGTGATTGGGAAGCGATCACCAAGCTCGACCCGAGCAACCAGATCGCCTGGCACAACTTGGTAGGTGCGCGGCTTGGAATGGGGTTCTGGTCGCTGGGCTTGGGCGATGTCCGTGAAGCCCAGGAGCAATGGCGCGCGGCACTTGCTCTTGAGCCACGCGCGAAAGAATCAGCGCTCATGGGTACCATACTTTCGGTTGCGGCGGGCTACCTTACGATGCTCGAAGCCGATTTGGGCAACCGGCAGGCGGCACAGGCGGCGCTTGCGGCGAACCGTCGACTCGTCGAAATGGCTGTCCGTGGCCTCCCCGCGGATTCGTTCGGCGGCGGCTATCTCCCGGAATTCCTGGGTTACTACGGTTTCCCGACGACCGGCCTTGGTTACGGCGTTTACGCGCTTCCGTTCACGGCCGGTGACAATGAGACCGTTCGCAGAGAAGCTCTAGCATCGGCCCGGCGCCTGGAGCAGATAAAGAATGCCACCACCCAAGAAAACCTCGACAGGAACCGCGCGCTGGAGGTCGCGTACCGCACCGCGGCCGAAGCCTCGTACCGGCTGAAAGACTACGCGGCGGCGGACGTGAACATCAAACGGGCGTTGGAAATTCGAAAGTCCATTCCGACGCGTACGCTGTCGGAGGAGCGCGACGCAGACGACCAGCTCATGCTCGCGGCGATGATCGCCGCCCGGCTGGAACGCTATGCCGAAGCGCAGCAGATCATCGAGCCCGTGCTCAAATTCCATCGCGGGCTCTACGCGCGCAAGGATAACGAGGATCTGAGCCAGCGCATCCAGTTCGCGCATGCTCTTTATGTCTCCGCGCTCGCAGCTCCGGGGCAGAAGGCGTCCCAGCTCGCACAAGCCGCTGCCATCATCGACGGTTTGCCGCCGCTGATGCGACGTCAGATCAGCATCACCGTCTTGCGCGACCGGATCGCCGAGGAACAGAAGACGCGGCGCTAGGCATGACGCCTGGCGAAGCCTGCGACTCGATTCGCACCCATCTCGCGCGCGGCGCGCCCTGGGATGCCTGCGATGCGTTTCGCGAGGCCATCGCGAATCATCCGGGTAACGCGGAGTTGCTGTACTGGGGCGCTCTGGCGCATGCGCGCGCGGGCGCCGGCAACCGCGCTCATGCGTTGCTGGACGAAGCGCAAAAGTCGCCGCAGTCCTCCTCTAGGTTGGCGGACATCCTGAGCCTCCGCGGCCGTCTCTGGAAAGATGCGTTCGCCCGCGCTCCCGAGCATCCTGCCGCAACGGCCACTGCGCAACGCGCGCGAGACGAGTACCTGGCCGCCTACGCGCTGGCGCGAGACCCGTACCCCGGCGTCAATGCGGCGACGCTCTCGATGCTGCTCGGCGATCGCGACGCGGCGCAGGCGCTCGCGAACGAAATTGCCGGCCGGCCCGCCGCGCAAGCGGAACCCGCAACGTGCTGGGATCACGCCACTGCGGGCGAGGTGGCATTGCTGCTCGGAGCATTCGATCGGGCTCGCGAGAGTTACGGGGCGGCCCGCGCGCTCGCCGCGCAGGATGCCGGAACGATCGCCACGATGCGGCGACAGGTGAATCTGCTCTCGCGCGTCATACCGCACGCCTCTCAACTGCTCGAAGTCCTGCCGGCAGCGGACGTGCTGGCATTCGCGGGTCACATGATCGACGCACCCGACCGTTCGACGCCGCGATTCCCCGCCGCGCTCGCGCCTGCCGTGGCCGGCGCGATCCGCGAGCGCCTTACGCGCACGCATCTGCCGGTCGTGTACACGTCGGCCGCGTGCGGCGCGGATCTGATGTTCGTGGAGGCTGCGCTCGAAATCGGCGCGGAGGTGAACGTCGTGCTTCCATTCGACCGTGAGGATTTCGTGCGCACGAGCGTCGCGCCCGCAGGCGACGGTTGGGCGGCTCGATTCGATCGCGCGTTATCCCGCGTCGCGCGGATCATCATGGCGACGGAAGAGCGCTACCTCGACGACGACGTGCTGTTCGAGCATGCGGCGATGCTCCTCGAAGGGCTGTGCGTGCTGCGCGCAGCGCAGTTGGAGGCGTCTCCATTACTCCTGGGCGTGGTCGACGCCGCTGCCCCCGGGCGCGTCGGCGGGACGCGAGCTTCGTACGAGCGCTGGACGCGAAACGTCGGGACGCCCGAGGTCATCGATCTGCAGCAGATTCGTGGTCGCTTTGAAGCCGATCTGCGACCACCAAAGAGCGTTCCTAGATGGGCGGCGCCGCCACAATCGACGGAAGCGCGGCCCTCGACGCCGCCAGCGGTGTCGGGATCCGCATCCGTCGCGCGGCCGCAGCGCACGCTAAAAACGATGCTGTTTGCCGATTTCGCGGGCTACAGCCGACTGCACGATGAGTTCGCGCCGCTTTTCCAGCAGCGCTTCCTGGAACTCGGCGCGCGGCAGATCGAGGCGGCAGCCGTCAAGCCGCTCGAGGCGAAGACCTGGGGCGATTCGCTCTACATGGTGTTCGAGTCGCCGCGCGAGGGCGCGGAATTCGCGCTTGGGTTCCTCGCGAGCATGCTCTCCGTCGACTGGCGCGCAACCGGCTTGCCGGACGAGAGCCAGATTCGCGTCGCGTTGCATGCGGGACCCGTCTTTCGCAGCTTCGATCCGGTCATGGGGCGGGACGGCCACTTCGGATCGAGCGTCACGAGGGCCGCGCGGATCGAGCCGGTGACGCCGCCCGGAATGGTCTACGCGAGCGAAGCGTTCGCCGCGACGCTCGCCGCGACCGGGCAGCGCGACTACGCGCTCGAGTACGTCGGCAGGCTGCCGCTCGCCAAGAACTACGGCGAGTCGCGGATCTACCGGTTGGAGCGCCGATGATCCGCATTTGCTGAACGAAGTCGAGATCTCTGCCGAATTACTTCAGCAGCACGTTAATGCCAGGCTGAACATCCGCTTCGTCGATGTAGCCGATCGCACCAGGCGTGGCCTTCACAAAGTTGATTACATCGGCGCTGCTAGTCAATTCGCGAGGCGACGCCCCTTTACCGATGTAACGACGCACGGTCCAGTACGCCGTGTACTTGTCTTCATCCTCGTTGAGATAGAACTGCAGGAAGCGGTTTCGAACAGCGCTGCCGCTATTGGCGTTGACCGGCTTGACGGGAATACCGTCCACCTCGATGACCCTGCCCGTGTAAATTCTTTCCAAGGTAGCGACGTCGAGTCGGGTGAGACTCGCGTGACCGATCACCACGACGCCGCCCGCCGCGTCCAGTTCGCTTGCCGTGCATGCCAGCGCGAGGAGCAGTGTCCGAAGGCCTGTCTTGAACACGGGCGCGCTCATCAGAACACGAAGTTGTACGACAGCGAGAACACGTTGATGTCTTGGTTGCGAATATTGCTACCAGGCGGCGCATCGACCAGGCTCGACATCTGGCCGATATGCGCCCGCAGATACTCGGCCTTGATCTTGCTTTTTGCAGAGATCGAGTACGAGGTCCCGAGGGCCCAGGAATTCTGATCGTAAGCGATCAGGCGATCCGCGCCGGCGCGTTGCGACGCATTGATCATCGCGGCGCCGGGAATGAAATCGGGTACTTTGTTGTTGTTGACGTTGTTGTAGAGATTGCGGATGCCTGACGGCGAGCGCAGGAAAGCGAATATGACGTAGGGGGTCCACTTGTCGATTCGCTTGAGCAGCGAGGCATAGCCGCGGGTAGACGCGCTGGAGGCGTCAGTGTCGGGGACAAAGCTACGTGCAAGTTCGCTCACTACGCGGAAACCGGAGCCGAGGCCAACCTCCGCTCCCAGAGTGATGGCCGTGCCGATGAAGCTGGCAGTCGTTGGTACTCCAGGGCCGGGGAGCGAGGCGTCGACCTGATAATAGCCGATGCCGGGAGCCTGGGGCAGCGCGACGAAAGGGAAGGTCGTGGGAGCACGAACCCCGTCCCGCAGCCTGCCAATCCCCCGGTGGACGCCGAGGTGATAGGTGTCCTCGTTCCCCTTGTACGACAGGACGAGTCCTCCAACCTTGACGTCCTCTCCCACAAATACCGGGCCTGGACTCTGCACTTGCGGAATGTTGTCGCGTAGCCAAAAGCGGAAATCGAGCTTGGACTTGCCCCAGTAGCCGTCAAGGGAAAGATCGCCGCTCTCCATTCCCCAGTTCTTGCTGAACGAAAGGCCGGTGATGTCATTGCTCGGGATGATCGAGTACATCTCCGTCGGTAGGCGGGCAAAATCATAGGTGACGCCGACGTCGAGGGTCTCCGAATAGAGGTAGAACGGAATGCGCTGCTTGCCGGCGCGAAAAAGCCAATCGTTGGTCGGGCGATAGGACAAGAACGCCCACGAGACGGTGCCCTCGTAGCGGTTGTCGTTGGCCGTATCGGGGGCCACCTTGGCCTGCACCGTGGCTCCGAACTGGTCGGCTAACCTCGCATCGACCTGCAAGCCGGCGAGCGAATCGCGCACGAACGTGCCGCTCTTGTCGATGAAGCGCTGATACGTGTACGGTTGGTCGGAACGCGCATAGCCCAGCGTGCCGAATGCTGAAACCGAAAAATCAACTGCGGCAACGGAAAAGTCAACCGCGGCAACCGGGAGCGCAACCAAATTCATCAAGACCGCCAGCAGCAGCGCCGCCCAACGGGTTTTCCTGAATGACCCTGCAACAATTCTGCGGGACTTCACAAAGTCCTCATTTCATGTGACGTCATCGTCGCACGAACGTTACCGGAAGGAAACAAAAGCTCTTTGAAACCATGCGCCATCGACGGGATCGCGACGCGTGCGCCTTTTTTGCGCTATAGCATCATTTTCTCGCGCCGGAGCCGAGCGCCGGCCGCTGATCCGCAGAATTTTCGGGCAACAGCGCCAATGCAGTGTCAAATTCAAAGTCATTGAGCGCCAACGAAATACGCTGCATCACGTGAAATGGCAGGCGGGCGGCGATCTCCTCCTGCCTGGACTCCCAAAGTTCCTTGGCTTCGACGTCTCCTTCCTGCAACAGGCCGCGGAAGCGAGCAAGCCAATCTGAGGGCGCGGCCGCGGCGGGGTCGGCGCCGGCCGGCGCGGCGTTTGTCGCGTGAATTCCGCCGGACCGCGAGTCCGCACTGTCCTCGAGGCCGAAGTGGACGCGGAGCGCGGACACCAAAGGCGCCAGGCATTCGCAGGTCTTTGCCAGATTGCTGCGCGCCGCGGCGATGTCATGGGTGCGTGCAGCGTTCTCCAGTGCCGCGGCCCAGGGCTGGACTTGGTTCGCACCCAGGCTTCCGGCAATGCCCTTAAACGTGTGGGCTTCCCGTGCCGCATCCTCCCAATGCCCCGCCGCCAGCATGGACTCCACGGTTGTTGCGAATTCCGCGAAGTCGCCTGCAAACCGTTGCAGCAGCTGCGAATAGAAAGAGGCCTTGCCGCCGGCATGGCGCAACCCGGCGCGCACATCGAGGCCGACGATTTCCGGCAGGTCTCGATCGTCAGTGCCTGCCGCCGGCGCGGCTAGCGTTCCAGGCGACGTCGTCGGTCCGGGACGCAGTGCAGCGCCCGGGGTGTTGAACCCCGCCAACGCGGCATAGAGCATCTCCGGATCGATCGGCTTGCTGACATGCCCATTCATGCCGAGAACCTGGCAACGCTCGCGTTCATCCGCCATTGCGTGTGCGGTCATGGCGACGATCGGCAGATCCACATATCGCGAGTCAAGGCGCAATATGCGCGTCGCCTCGTAACCGTCCATCACCGGCATCTGCAGGTCCATCAACACGACCGAGTAATGTGCCGGCGGATGGGCATTGATGCGTGCGATCGCCTCCTGTCCGTTGTTGGCAACATCCACGGTCGCGCGCCTGCTTTCCAGAAGCTCGACGGCAAGCTGCTGGTTGATCGGATTGTCTTCGACCAGCAACACCCGCAATCCAGCCAGATCGGCAGTCGTCGCCGGCCGTTGCTGAAACGGGCGATTGGCCGCTTCATTCCCCGCCAGCCACTTGAACAGATCGCGCAGCGATTCGGGGAGCACGGGCTTGGGCAAGAAATGACGGCCACCGAGTTCCTCTGCCTTACTGTGCATGCTCTCCGAATCATAGGCGGAGACGATTACTGGCACCGGCGTTTTGGCGCCCGCGCGCGCCTTGAGCGCCTTCAACACGCCCTCGCCGTTAAGGCGCGGCATCACCCAATCGATTAACAGCACGTTATAGGGTCGCCCGTCCTGCTCCGCACGTTCAATCATCGCGAGGGCGGTGTCGCCGTCGTCCGCGCAATCGATTCCACCCGGAAAAGCAGCGCCGACGCCTAGCGCGCCGAGCAAATCGGTCAACGCCAGACGGGCTTCGACCTGGTCGTCGATAACCAATACTCGCATCGAATCCGCCCGGGGTAACGGTGGCGAAGGCGCCGCCGGTGGTATGGTCAACGAAAAGCGCGCCGTGAAAATAAAACGCGAACCCTCGCCGGGGGCGCTTTCAACCCAGATCCTTCCGCCCATCAATTCGACGATCTTCTTGGAAATGGTGAGGCCCAGACCGGTTCCGCCGTACTTGCGCGTGGTGGAGCCGTCCGCCTGCGTAAATTCCTGAAACAGCCGACCGATCTCCTCGTGCGTCATGCCAATGCCGGTGTCGCGCACCGTGAAGCGCAACGTCTCGGTGTCCGCATCGCGGTCTTCGACACCGATCATCAGCTTGACATAGCCGCTGTGCGTGAACTTGACGGCGTTCGACAAGAGATTGGTGAGGACCTGACCAAGCCGCAGCGCGTCACCCATAAGCGCGCCGCCTTCTCCAAGCAGCCGCGGCTCGGCCACGTCGAATAGCAATTCGACATCCTTTTCGTGAGCGCGTTGCCGAAGCAGGGAGAGCGAATTGCCCGCGACATCCTCGACCCGGAAACGTCCCTGCTCAAGTTGGAGCTTGCCTGCTTCCATCTTGGAGAAGTCGAGGATGTCGTTGATGACGCCGAGCAGCGACCTGGCCGCGTTGTGGATCTTGTTCACATAGTCAAGCTGCCGCGCCGTAAGGTCGGTTTTCAAGGCCAAATAAGCCATCCCGAGTATCGCGTTCATCGGCGTCCGGATCTCATGGCTCATGTTGGCGAGGAACATCGACTTGGCCTCGGTCGCGTCTTCCGCCTCCTTCCGGGCTGCTTCGAGCTCCTTCTGCACGACATGACGGCGGCCGATGTCATCTTCGATGGCCTGCGCCATGGAATCAAAAGTGCGGCCCAGTGCGGTCAGTTCATCGACTCCGCGGAGCCCGCCCATGCGCGTTGCGTAATCGCCTGCAGCGAGCAGATCGGCTCCTTCTCCGAGGCGGTGAATCGGTACCAGGACCTGCTGCCGAATGACGCGGAACGCCAGCATGACCATGACGATGGTCGCTGCCATGCTGATCAGAGATATCAGGATCGAGCGTTCGACTTTCCTTCCCGCTGCAACGACTTCGGCGCTGGTGCGGCGGTCGGTCATCGTCACCAACCCGTCGACGGCTGTCGACAAATCGGCCTTGAGCAAACTGTACGCGTCGCTGTTAACCAGCTTGCTGGCAAAGTCGAGGCGAGGCTGGCCATCGGACACGAATTCCTTGGTCTCCGGGTTGTAAAGACCCTGCGTCGCAGCAAAAGCGATCTGCTCGATAGTGTTCATTGCCGCGGTGGCGTCGAGAACCCGTTTCAGCGCAAGCAGCTCGTCTTCGCTGAAACCTTGCGATTTCATGAGATCCGCGACCGAGCGCTTGATGCCCTCCTTTGGAATGCTGTGCTTGATGCGCCCGGCAATCACATCGTCCCAGTAGGTTCTCGGGTTGAAGTTCGCCGGTGCAGGCTTTTCTCCTTGGCGCACGCCCAGAATATCGTAGTAGTAGAGCAGGTAGCGGGGCTCGCCGGTGGCCGTGTACGCACGAACCAATCTCGCAAGCTGCTCAGTTTCCTGATGCAATTCGTTGGCGAGTTCCAGCGCGCTCTGGCGATGCTGCTGCGCGGCAACTACGGTGTCGTAGGACTGCTTGATCAGGAGCAGAAACATGGCGTTCGCGGCAAGCGCGAGCAGCACGATCGGGAAAAACCACGACGATACTTTGCGCAGTCGCATGCGCTCGTGTCCGCTAGATCAGTGTCCGGCCCGGCTCTTCGACGTAGCCGTGCACCGCGTACGCCATAACGGGACGATGGAATCCCTTGAGGGGAATTTCGCCGATCGGGTCTGACTTGGTGAAGTCCGCGACAAATCCCTGCACGCGCTGCGAAATGAGAATCTGCCCACCCGCTGCCTCGCCGCACAACCGCGCGGCAAGATTGGCCACGGTCCCGATCGCGCCGTAGTCACGGCGTCCCTCGAACCCGATGGCGCCGATCGTTGCGTAGCCCTGCGCCACGCCGATTCCCATCGCGAGTTCATAACCGCGCTTATGCCATCCCTGTGCCAGCATCGCAAAGCGCTCTTGCATGGCGATCGCCATTTTCACGGCCTTGCCGGCGGGGTTGTCGACCTGTACCGGATCATTGAAGAAAATCATGATGCCATCGCCCGTGAATCGTTCGATTGTGCCGCCGTGCGCCATGACCAGCTGGCCCATCGCTTCGTGATACTCGCCGATGACGCCCATGACGTCTTCCGGGTCCGATCTCTCGGTGAAAGCGGTAAAGCCGCGCAAGTCGAGAAACACGGCCGCGATTTCGCGGCGGTGACTCTTCAACGGATCTTCTGCCGAACCCGATAGCAAAAGATCCACTACCGAGGGCGAAAAGAATCTTTTCAGGCGCCCCAGACGATCGAGCTGGTCGATTCCTTCCGCCACACGCTGTTCTAGGGTGCGGTTCCATTCCGCGAGTTCCCCGGCTTGCGCCTCGAGCTTCGCGATCATGTGTTCCATTTGCCGGGCCTGAACGTACAACGCGAGGTGGGCCTTGATGCGCGCCTTCACGATCGGCGCGCTTATCGGCTTGGTGACGTAGTCCACGCCCCCCAGCTCCAGCCCTCTGGTTTCGTCTTCGACCTCGCTCATCGCCGTCACGAAGATGACCGGAATGCTGCGCGTTGCCGGGTTCGCCTTGAGCCGTCGGCACACTTCATATCCGTCCATGCCGGGCATCATGATGTCGAGCAGAATCAGATCCGGTGGGGTCCCGGAAAACGCGAGCTTCAGCGCCTTCTCGCCATTGACGGCGGCCTTGGTCCGGTAATCGGATTTCAGGACATCGCTCAGAAGGGAAAGATTGGCCGGCGTGTCATCAACGATGAGAATCGTCGGTTTTTCACGTACGGTAGCCACGGAACTCCCCTTGCTGGCAATGATTGCGACCTGCGGTCGTTCGGTCGCGTCGACACGAGCGAAAGTCTTCACCGCGACCGTGTCGGTGCCGAGCGGGTTAGATTATGCCGGAAGATCGTGCTCCGGGTGCGGCACGCTGGGCGCCAACCAGTCCGGTAGGGGCGAGACCGCTTTTTTCACAACTTGACAGACAGAATCCCCCGGGGCTCGGCGAGGGCGTCAGGATCATCTCCATCGGCTCCGGCGCCGGCAGTCATACGCCGTGGCCGAGGATTGCCGACTACGCCGCGACCAAGGCTGCCGTCGCGTCGTACACCACGGGCTGGGCGCGCGATCTCGGGCCGAAGGGCATCACCGTCAACACCGTGCAACCCGGCCCGAGCAACACCGACATGAATCCATCGGATAGCGATTTCGCGGCGATACAGAAGGCGGGGACCGCGCTCGGACGGTACGGGCGGCCGGAAGAAGTTGCCGTGGCGGTCGCGTTTCTTACGAGCCCGGAGGCGAGTTACGTCAGGGGGACTACGCTCGGCGTGGAAGGCGGATTCAACGAGGATTGAGCGCTACTTCCGCGTGACCGAGATCGTGGCCGTTTTCGTCACGCCTGCGTAGGAAGCCGAGATCGTCGCCGTGGCGTTCCTCCCTGTCGACGCAGTCGTCACGGTAAAGCTTTTCGACGTCGTGCCGGCCGCGACGAGAATGCTCGCAGGCACGGAAGCCAAAGAGG
>Ga0207646_10007025_pt1 | contig 11528 bp, 11 predicted proteins | sample KBSK5502metaG_FD_184343 | JGI IMG/M metagenome (GOLD analysis project Ga0207646, IMG submission 184343) | Corn, switchgrass and miscanthus rhizosphere microbial communities from Kellogg Biological Station, Michigan, USA - KBS K5-50-2 metaG... | ecosystem: Host-associated > Plants > Roots >...
CCGACTCCAAGGCGGACCTGCTCGAGGAGGTCGCCGAGGACTACGTCACCAAGCCGTACCACTACCCCGAGCTGCGGGCCCGAATCGCGCGGGTCATGCGCCGGCTGGGCGACAAGGTGCCGAGGCGTGAGCTCCTGCTCGGGCCGGAGCTCACGCTCGACCTCCGGCGCAAGTCCGCGACCGTGAAGGGCGAGACGGTCCAGCTGACCCCGACCGAGTCACGCCTGCTGTATGCCCTCGCGGCGAACCTCGGCAACACGGTCAGCACCGAGACGCTGCTCGACCGTGGGTGGGGCGACACCGACGACGCCGACCCGTCGTACGTGTGGGTCACGATGCGCCGGCTCCGCCAGAAGATCGAGCCCGATCCGGACCACCCGGTGCACCTCGTGACCGTCCGCGGGATCGGCTACCGGCTCGTAACCCGCCAGCCCGTCGATGGCACCAGGGGCGGCGCTCCCGCATGAGCAACGCCGGGAGGCGGCCCATCGACTTCCCAGCGCATGGCACACCCCGGCCCGAGCCGCAGCGGATCGGGCCTTCGATGTCGTTCCGGGCGAGGCTGACGCTCGGGCTGGTCCTGGGGGCGGTGGTGCCCGTGACCGGGTTCGGGCTCGTTCTCGTGGGCACCGAGGTCGCGCGGACGGGCGAGCTGGACTCGACGCTCGTCCGGGTCCTGCTGTTCGTCCTGGCTGCGGCGGTCATCGTCGCGGTGCTGTTTGCGTACCTGCTCACGAACAACCTCACGGCGCCGCTGAAGGCCGTGTCGCGGGCCGTGGAACGCGCCTCGGCGGGCGACCTGTCCGTTCGGGTCGAGGTCGCCGGTGAGGACGAGCTCGCCCGCCTCGTCGAGAGCCACAACCGGCTCGCGGCGGCGCTCGAGCAGCGAAACGCCGAGCTCCGACGGATCCTGCTGGCGATCGGGGAGACCTCACCGCAGGACGGCCTCGTGCGGCTCGTCGATCACGCCACCCGGAGCGCGCGGGCCGCGTTCGGGATGATCGATGCCCGGATCGAGCTTGGTGACCCGTCGATGGTGCCGACCGAGGAGGACATTCCCGGCGAGGCACGGCCGGTGCGCGCCGTGCTCGCTCTGCCGGACGAGCGCGTCGGGGTGCTGGTCGGCCACCTGGCGGCGACCCGTGGCTGGGACGCTGCGGACCAGGACCTCCTCGAGCTGTACGCCAGCGAGGTCGCCGTGGCCATCCGCAACCTGGAGCTGTTCGACCAGGTGGAGCGACAGCGGCTGCAGCTCGTGGAGCTCGACCAGGCCAAGGACGAGTTCCTGCGCGGCATCAGCCACAACCTGCAGACGCCGCTGACCAGCATCCGCGCCTACGCGGAGCAGCTCGGCTCGGAGCAGCCGGACCAGCGGCTGTCGATCATCGTGGAGCAGTCCGACCGGCTCTACCGGATCGTCCGCCAGCTCGTCGCGACGTCGCGTCTCGAATCCGGCCGGCTGCGGCCGGCCAAGGAAGTGGTGACGCTGGGGCCACGGGTGCAGCGTGCCTGGGACGCCCTCGGTGCGAGCGCCGTGCGGTTCGAGCTCGAGGATGACGCCGCGGGCTGGCTGGCGATCGCCGATCCCGACCAGCTCGACCAGGTCCTCTGGGCGCTCCTCGATAACGCGGTCAGATACGGCGCCGGAGCGCCGATTCGCGCTCACGTGGCCCCCCGCGCGGACGCCGAGCAGCTCGCGGTGACCATCACGGACGCCGGGCCCGGCGTCCGCGCGGAGGATCGAGACCGGATCTTCGACCGCTACGAGCGCGGCGCCGCGGGCGCGAGCGTCGAGGGCACGGGGCTCGGGCTGTATGTATCGCGCTCGCTGTGCCAGGCGATGGGCGGCGACCTGATCCTGGAGTCGCCGCGAGAGGGTGAGGGGGCTGCTGCGTTCACCGTGCTGCTCCCGGGGGAGCCGCCCGCGACGGAGACGTAGCCGCCCGGGTAGTTCACAAGGGCCAGTACCTCCGGCTGTTGCGGTTCCGAACCAATGGCAAGGTGACGGGAAAGGTCGCCTGCGAAGACTGAAAGGTCGATGGCGACCACCCAGACGACACGCACCGGTCGCGCGTGTGCGCGAGGTGGTGCTGCGCGCGACCGACGGAACGGCGAGCTCGGACAGAGCCTCGCCGAGTTCGTCATGACCGTTCCGATGCTCCTCCTGATGGTCCTCTTCGGCGTGGACTTCGGGCGCGTCTTCCTCGGCTGGGTCGCGCTCAACAGCGCTGCCCGTGAGGCAGCGAACTACGCGGCAATGAACCCCGATGCCTGGACGCTGCCCTACAACCTCGCCGTCCAGGCCGAATACAACAGGCTCGTCACCACCGAGGCAGCGGACATCAACTGCCGGCTGACCACGCCGATCGCCGATCCCACGTTCACCAGCGGGACGAGCATCGGCGCGCCCGCGGAGGTCCGCCTGACCTGCGCCTTCGACCTGATCACGCCGTTCATCGGCGCGCTTGTCGGCAACCCGGTCCCGGTCAGTGCTTCGTCGGCCTTCCCGGTGCGCTCAGGGCTCATCGAGGGCATCCCGATCGAGACCGACACGCCGTCCCCGACCCCGTCGCCGACGCCGGCACCCACGCCGACGCCGACGCCCGGTCCGACCGCCGCGCCCACGCCCACCCCCGCGCCCACGCCAACGCCGACCCCGACGCCGACGCCATCGCCCACACCGGTCACGTGCACGGTCATCAGCCTGCTGAACGACCAGACCAACAAGGCCCAGGCGGACTGGAACGCCGCCGGGTTCAGCGGCCAGGTGATCTTCTCGCCGCTCGTGCCGCCGAACTACCGCATCCAGTGGCAGAGCCTGACGGTCGGGACGCAGGTCCTGTGCACGAGCGGGATCACGGTCCGGAGCAACGCGCCGTGAGCGGGCTCGGGTCTGGCGGGCGCCTTGGAGCTCGCCGGGGCCGCAGGGGCCGCCGCGGCCAGCGCGGCCAGAGCCTCGTCGAGTTCGCGTTCGTGCTGCCGATCATCATCCTGGTGATCGCCGCGTTCATCGAGATCGGGCGCGCCGTCTTCGCCTACAACACGATCGCCAACGCGGCCCGGCAGGGCGCGCGCGTCGCGGCGGTCAACCAGCTCGCCGACACGACCGACTGCGACGAGAGCCGGCCGATCGAAGATCCATACGAGCCGCACTGGTCCATCCGCGGCTGCGCTCGCGCGGCGGCTGGTGCCCTCGGGATCACGTCCTCGAACGTCACCATCTCCTACTCCGCGCCGCCGAGCACCACGCTCGCCTGCGACCCGACGTTGCACGTCGGCTGCATCGCCGCGATCACCGTCACCTACGACTACGCGGTCTCGACCCCGTTCCTGAACTGGGTCATCCACTCGTTCACGATGACCCAGACCTCCGAGATGCCCATCGAGCGGGTGTTCCCGTGAGCCAGCCGTCCTCGCCCCTCGGGGAGCGTCGCCAGCAGACCGGCCAGGCGATCGTGATCATGGTCGTGGCCCTCGCGCTCGCGCTCGCGATGGTCGGCACCATCGTCGACGGCGGCAACGTGCTGGCGCAGCAGCGCGTGACCCAGAACGGCGCTGACGCAACCGCAGAGTCCGGCGCGGTCATGCTCGCCGAGCGACTCGCCGGCGCAACCGCGCCGTCTGGCGGCTGGGACACCAACATCTCGGCTCGCCTTGCCCAGACCGCGACCGCCAACCACATCACGATCGAGGCCGCCTACTACACCGACATCTGCGGCATCCCGCTGCAGCTCGACGGCGCCGGCGCGATCAACGTCGATCGGACCGAGAACCTCGCCCTGGCGCTGCAGGTCGGCAACCTCACGAACGCGCTGCCCGGCGGCACGGCAACCGCGCCGGACTGCCCGAACCGCCTCGTCGGTCCGGTGGCGGGGGTGCTCGTGATCGCGCGCAAAGATGTGGGCGCGTACGTCGCCGGCGCCATCGGCATTCACAGCTTCCGGATCAATACCCGCGCCACGGCGGTCGCCGGCTACCTGCAGGGCTACTGCGACGCGAGCGAGGGCCACTACTGCGCGCTGATCCCGCTGGCCATGCCGGTCAACGCCATCTCGTGTGACGGCCAGCACAACCCCGTCGATACCGGCTCGCCCTGGAAGTTCAACATCGTCTACAAGGTCCCGCTGTGCTCGACCTCGTCGGGCAACGTGGGTTGGCTCGACTGGGATCCCAAGCAGGGCGGCGCCGGCGAGGTCGTGTGCTCGATCCTGTCGCCGGACAACCCAGCGATCGACCTCCCGTCGTGGCAGTACGTCGCGGAGGCGGGCAACCCGAACGGTGGCGGCGGACCGTGCAGCATGAGCCTGGAAGAGGCTATTCGCACCTACGAGGGCATGACCATCCTCGTGCCCCAGTTCGACCTGACCTGCAATCCGGGCAACAACAGCGACCCGGTCAGCACCCAACCCGCCATCGTCACGGCGCCGAACTACGGCTGCCCAGCCGGGTACCTGGGCGGCAACGGCTCGAACATGTGGTACCGGATGCCGAGCTTCGCGTTCTTCGAGCTGTGCGGTCCGACCGTGATCGGCTGCGGCGGCCTGCACGCCGCGTACATGCAGGGCAACAACACGGCCGAGTGCGACACCGGCAACGGCGCGACGTCGTGCCTCATCGGTCGGTTCATGAACATCATGGCCACGGGGACGGTTGGGGCCGGCGTGGGCTCGGGTACCGGCAGCAAGGCGATCGGGGTCCAGCTGATCAAATAGCCGCGGCCGCTCCGCGGGCCGGGGGCCTGGCGCTTTGTACCCCCCGCGTCAGGCCGGGAGCTCGCTCGGCACCGGGTCGCCGGATTCGGCGACCCGCGTGATGCCACCCCTCGGATCGACGTCGAACGTCCACACGTGGCGGTTGATACAGCCCGCCGGGCAGTCGCCCCAGCCGATCGTCAGCTCGACCCGATAGCCGCCCCCGGCGAGCGGCTCGGCCTGCCACCACTTCGAGGCGCCGATGATGTCCGGCGTCAGCTCGATCGCACCGGCGAAGCGTGGGTCGGAGGCGATGACGATCGCCGCGGCGTCCGCTCCCGACGCCACCGGCACGACGATCGGGGTCGGGGTGGGTCGGGGTGTCGGCGACGGGGTGGGCTCCGGCGTGGCAGTCGCGTTGCACGCCGCGACTGCAAGGGCCAGGCCCAGGACGAGCTGCAGAACCTGAACGCGTACCCTCGCGCCATGCCCACGCGAGCCGAGGCCTGGCAGCTCCTGTGCGAATGGACGAAGACCGATGCCCTGCGTCGCCACGGCCAGGCCGTTGAGGCCGCAGTCGCGTGGTACGGCGAGCACCGGTTCGGGATCTCCGGCGACGAGCTGGAGGTGTGGCGCTCGGCTGGGCTGCTGCACGACTTCGACTATGAGCGATTCCCGGACACGCATCCACTCCGCGGGGCGGACGAGCTCCGCAGGCTGGGGTATCGGGACGATGTCGTGGAGGCGATCCTCGGTCACGGCGACCACACCGGCGTGCCGCGGACCAGCCTGCTCGCGAAGGCCGTGTATGCCTGCGACGAGATGACCGGCTTCGTGATCGCCGTGACCTATGTCCGCCCGAACCGAAGCCTCGACGAGGTCGACGTCCGCTCGGTCGTCAAGAAGATGAAGGACAAGGGCTTCGCCCGGCAGGTCCCCCGTGACCAGCTGGAGAAGGGCGCAGACGAGCTCGGTGTGCCGTTTGATGAGCACGTCCTGAACGTGGTCGAGGGGCTGAAGACGATCCGAGGCGAGCTCGGCCTCTAGTACCCATCACCCAAACGGATGGGCCGTGGGTACCCCGTCACGCCTATGGACCTTTGGGGCACCTTCCGCGATACCACGTGGGTCTGCTGCCGCTCGGGGGAGCTTGGTGACAAAGCGCGCGCTCCTTGGGCGCCTGCCCATGCTCTATCCCCTCGTCTATGTCGCAAGCCTCGCGTTGGTCGTGCTCAGCTCGGGCGCGCTCGCGCTCCTCGGCCACGCTCACGTGGTCGATGCCGCCGTCGAGGTCGGGGTTGGCGATGATCAGGGGATTGTTCGAGCCTTCGTCGAGTCGAGCCTGACGGCGACCGACCTCGAAGGCGGGACGCTCCCATCGGACAGGCTCGAGGCGATCCAGGCGGGCCTCGCTGATCTCGTGCGCCAGCACGGCTTCACCGACATCGCCCTCCTCCCGGCGACGGCGGGTCGGGTCCTCGCCGAGGCCTCGGATGCCGGGGCTGCCGCGGCCATCGCTGCGGGGACGCAGGCGGCGGCGTCCGCGGGTCGGGCCGATGCCTGGATCGCGCCCGGCGCCGACGGGGCGAACCAGTCGCCGGTTCTCGTCGAGGCGATCCCGGTCATCCAGGGCAGCGGCGTCCGCCTCGTGTTCCAGATCAGCCGTCCCGCGGCGCCGATCCTGGCCCGCGCCGATGAGGCGTTCAGGGACGTCGTGCTCGTCACGTTGTCGGCGGCGCTCATCCTGGCGATGCTCCTGTACGTGATCTTCCGCGCCGCGAATGTCCGGCTCGGACGGCAGGAGGCGCAGCTCGCAGAGGCGCGTCGGCGCGATCCCCTGACCGGCCTCCGCAACCACAGCGCCGCGATTGCCACGCTGACCGAGCTCGTCGAGGCCGCCCGTCGGGACGACAGCTCGATGGGTGTCGCGCTGATCGACATCGACAACTTCCGGCTCCTCAACGACGTGCACGGATCGAAGGCCGGCGACCAGGCCCTCCTGACCGTCGCGGCTGCATTCCGCCCGGAAGCAGAGCACTGGTCGCTGGTCTCGAGATTCGGGCCGGACGAGTTCCTCGCGATTGCGCCCGCCTCGGTCGCTCGCGACCTGCCCGCGGCCACCCGCCGGATCCGAGAGCGCCTCGAGGCAAGCCACCTGGACGTCCCCGATGCAGAGGTCCTGCCCCTCACGGTCAGCGTGGGCATCGCGTACTTCCCGTTCCACGCCGGGAGCGTGACCGAGCTCGTGTCGGTCGTTGCGAGAGCGCTCGGGGAGGCGAAGGAATCGGGCGGGAACGGGGTCGCAATCGCGGGCGCCTGGACCACCGATCCGCAGGGCCCGTACTCATCCTTCGACGTGCTGCAGGGGCTGGTCCTCGCGGTCGACCGGAAGGACCACTACACGAGGCTCCATTCCGAGGATGTCGCGACCTACGCCCTCTACATCGCGGAGCGCGTGGGCCTCTCGGACGAGCTGCAGGCGAACCTGCGCATCGGGGCACTGCTCCATGACGTCGGCAAGATCGGCATCCCCGACGACATCCTCCGGAAGCCGGCACCCCTGACCGCGCACGAGTACGACATCCTCAAGCAGCATGTCGCGCTCGGCGACCTCCTCGTCGGGAGCATGCCTGACGTCCAGCAAGTCCGCGACGGCGTCCGCTACCACCACGAGCGCTGGGATGGCGAGGGGTATCTCGTCGGGCTCGCCGGCGAGAACATCCCGCTCATCGCCCGAGTGCTCGCGGTCGCCGATGCGTACTCCGCAATGACGACGAGCCGCCCATATCGCAAGGGGATGCCGGTTGAGCGCGCGCTCGCCGAGTTGCGGTCGGTTGCCGGAACCCAGCTCGACGCAGAGCTCGTGGACGCGTTCGTAACCGGGATGGATCAGGACGAAGATGCCCCGCGGCAGGGCGCAAGCGGCAGCGCCGGGCTCCTCTGGAAGCCGCGGGCTGCCTGATGACGCCCGGACGCCGACCGCCCGCGCGACGCCGAAGCGGCATCCGCGCACTGGGAGCTTCCGGAGGGATCGCGGTCGGAAGCCTGCTGCTGCTCGCCCTCGTCGGCAGGCCGGTCGCAGGCGCGGGCCCGCTGCCGGCGGTGACGCTGTTGCCGTTGCTGACGCTGCTCCCGACACTGCCGCCGCTCCCGCTGCCGACGCTGCCGCCGCTCCCGTTGCCGACGCTGCCGCCGCTGCCGCTGCCGACCCTGCCGCTGCCGACCCTGCCGGTGCCGACGCTGCCCGTGCCCACCCTGCCGTCGGCGTCGCTGCCGCTGCCAACCCTGCCGGTGCCCACCCTGCCGTCGGCCTCGCTGCCGCTGCCGTCGAACCCGGTGCCGTCGCTTCCCCTGCCCTCGCTGCCGACTTCCACCGGATCGCCGGCCCCTTCCGGCTCCGGGACGGCCGGCTCACCGCCACCGTCAGGCTCGACCGGGCCTGCGGCGTCCGCCTCGGCCACGAGCGATGCGCTCGGCTCCCCCGCCGGCCCAACGGTCGATCAGGGATCGTCCCCCTTCGGGTTCGCCCTGCCGCTGATCATCGGCGGGATCCCGATCGCCGTGATCCTGCTGATCGTGGGCCTGCAGATCGCCGGCGGGGCCGCGTGGCTGCCCGTGATCCGGCGCTGGCTCAACCGGACGCCCACGACCGGTCCCTGATCCGGGTTCAGCCCTTCGGGCGAATCGCCGCCAGGCGCTCCGCGGCCGCGCGCAAGGTCGCCAGCTGCTTCGGGAACGCGAAACGCAGCTTCGTCCGCCCCAGGTCAGGGTGGGCGTAGAACGACGACCCGGGGACTGCCGCGATCCCGGGGTCGATGATCAGGCGGCGCGCAAACGTGACGTCGTCTTCGTCGGTCAGGGCGGCGATGTCGGTCATCACGTAGTAGGCACCGTTCGGGCGCCAGACGCGGAAGCCCGCCGCCTCCAGAGCCGGCATGATCGTGTCCCGGCGCTCACGATACCCAGCGAGCAGCTGCTCGTAGTACACGTCCGGGAGCCCGAGCGCGACCGTGGCGGCGGCCTGGAGTGGCGCGGCGGCGCCGACGGTCAGGAAGTCGTGGACCTTCCGCACGCCGCTCGTGAGCGAGGGAGGGGCGATCACCCAGCCGACGCGCCAGCCCGTCAGCGAGTACGTCTTCGAGATCGAGTTCACGGCGACCGTCCGCTCGCGCATCCCCGGCAGGGTCGCCATCGGGATGTGTTCGCCTTCGTACACGAGGTGCTCGTAGATCTCGTCGGTGAAGACGAGCAGGTCGCGCTCGATCGCGACCGTGGCGATGGCATCCAGCTCGTCCCGGCCGAAGACCTTGCCGGTCGGGTTGTGCGGGGAGTTCAGGACGATCGCGCGGGTCCGACGCGTGATGGCATCTCGCAGCTCATCCGGATCGAACGACCAGTCCGGGGGCCGCAGCGCGACATAGCGCGGCGTCGCGCCGGTGAGGATCGCGTCCGGCCCGTAGTTCTCGTAAAACGGCTCGAACACGACCACCTCGTCACCGGGATCGAGAATCCCGAGCATCGCCGCGACCATGCCCTCGGTCGCGCCGCAGGTGACCGTGATCTCGGTCTCCGGGTCGGGGTTCCAGGCGGGATAGGTTCGGGCCGTCTTCGTGGCGATCGCGTCGCGCAGCGGCTTCGCGCCCCAGGTGATGGCGTACTGGTTGACGTCGGCGAAGATCGCGTCCGCCGCGGCCTGTTTCAGCGCGTCGGGGGCGGGGAAGTCAGGGAAGCCCTGTGCCAGGCTGACCGCGCCCTGGGCGACGGCCAGGCGATTCATCTCCCGGATCACGGATTCGGTGAATCGCTCCGCCTTGGCGCTGACCCGCCCGGCGTTCGAAATCGACGTCGATGTCGACGATCTCACCGCTGTCACCTCGCGGAGTCTACGGCTCGATCGATCAGGTGCCCGACGCCCTCGGCAGCAGGTACAGCACCATCAGCCCGCCGATCACCAGGATCCCGATGGTCGGGTTCACGAAGGCGATCACGAGCGCCGCGGCGCTGATCGGCGGCCCGAGGAGATAGCTGCGATTGATCGCCTCGATCACGGATCGGGGCACACCTGGCTTGAGGACCTTCTTCACCGAGAGCCAGAGCAGGTTGAACATGACGGCCGTGAACACGAACACGCCGGCATAGACGACCACGCCAACCTGCTCGCCCGGCTTGCCCAGCGTGTCGGCGAGCAGCGCCGTCGGGAACGGCAGGAACCCGATGGCCATGAGCAACAGGAGGTTCGTGATCATCAGGCTGTGGCTGACGCGCCCGACGAGTCGGAACAGGTTGTGGTGGTTGATCCAGGCGTTGCCGATCGTCAGGAAGCTGACGAGATACCCGATATAGCTCGGCCATAGCGAGCCGAGGGAATTCAGGAGCGACTGCGGTGACGGGTTCTCGCCGAGGCTCGGTACCTGGATCTCGAGCACGAGCAGGGTGATCGCGATCGCGAAGACGCCGTCGCTGAAGGCCTCCACTCGCTCCGGCCCGCGGGCGTCCAGCCGCTCGCCCTCGATCACAGCCGGGTGCTCCCTGACACGTCTCGCATCCTAGTCGGCGACAGAGGCGCGCTGGAGGCATCGGCTACCATGCGCGTCCGGGCCGACATAGCTCAGCGGTAGAGCAGCTGTTTCGTAAACAGCAGGTCCTCGGTTCAAATCCGAGTGTCGGCTCCACTCCCCGTCATTCGGGTGCCAGCGCGAAGCAGGCGTTCACGATCTCCTGCTGCCGCCGCAGCCACGTGTCGCGCCCCGTGAGGATGTGGGTGTTCGTGAGCAGCGCCACGATCAGGTCCGCCACCGGGTCCACCAGGATCTGACAGCCGCTCGCGCCCGGGTGCCCGAATGTCGAGAAGGACGCGAGCTCGGCGAACACGGCCGGTGCCTCCTCGGTCTGAAGGGCGAAGCCGAAGCCCCACGGGATGCGCGCGTTCGGCGGGAAGCCGTCGAGCAGGGGATGGTCGCCGGGGGCGCCGGCCGTCTGGAGGCTGGTCATCGCCCGCACTGTGGACTCGGCGAGGACGCGCGGGCCGCCGGGCGCGAAGTGCCGCAGGAACGTGACCGCATCGTCGAGGCTCGCCACGGCGGAAAACGCGGGGTGGGCCAGCGACCGCCCATAGGCCGAGTTGTACATCGCACCGTCGGTGCCGTCGTTGAAGACGCCGCGGACGACGGCGACCCGTCCCGAGCCGCCGTCCTCTGGGCGCATGAAGGTGTCGGCGAGGCCCATCGGCTCCAGGACAAGGGAGCGGACGACGTCCTCGAATTGCGCACCTGCCACGACGGCGACGACGCGACCGGCGAGGCCGTAGGCGAAGTCGCTGTACTGGAACCGCGTTCCGGGGCTGAAGAGCAAGCGCGCGACATATGCCTCGTCGATGAGGGCATCGGTGGAGGTCTGCGCGGCGAGTCGCTCCCCCATCTCCGGGGACTCGTACGGCAGTCCCGAGGTATGCGTGATCAGGTGGCGAACGCGCACGTCCTCACGACCCGCGCCGGTGAACTCCGGGAGGATCGACCAGATCGGCGTGTTCACCGTGAGCTCGCCCAGCTCCACGAGGCGCATGACCGCGGCCGCCGTGTACAGCTTCGTGATCGATGCGAGTGGCCACAGCACATCCGGTCCGGCCGGGAGTCCGGGCGCGGCGTTGCCGGCGAAGTGCTGGAACACCGGCCGATACCCACGCAGCACCGTGACCGCGGCGCCGGCGAACGCCCCGCTCGCGACGTTCCGATCCACGACGGTGGCAAGGCGAGATGGCGTCACGGCACGGCTCAGGGTACGAGCCGCCATCACGGGCGGTAGTCGAGCTCCGAGTTCTTCCAGATCCGGTTCAGGACG
>Ga0207646_10007026_pt1 | contig 11525 bp, 9 predicted proteins | sample KBSK5502metaG_FD_184343 | JGI IMG/M metagenome (GOLD analysis project Ga0207646, IMG submission 184343) | Corn, switchgrass and miscanthus rhizosphere microbial communities from Kellogg Biological Station, Michigan, USA - KBS K5-50-2 metaG... | ecosystem: Host-associated > Plants > Roots >...
CGGCGCGCCGGTGCGCGGATCGATCAGGTGGTGCACGCGCTGCACGCCCAGCTGCCAGGCCCGCTTGCGGGCGGAGGAGGTGGCCGCGCCCTGCTCCCGCAGCATCACGGTCACCCCGGCGAAGTCCACCGGCCAGCCTTCGCCATCGGGGCCGGGGCCCCGGGCGCTCAGGTCGCCGCCCAGGTTGGCCAGGGCGTTCTCGCCCAGGCGCTCACTCAGGCGGTCCGCCATCCAGCCCTTGGCCAGGCCGCCCAGGTCCAGCCCGGCGCCCGGCTCCAGCCGGGCCCGTCCCGGCACCACCTCGAGGACGTCGGGCAGCGGGCGCAGCGCTACCGCCTGGGGCGCCTCTACGCCGACCGGCAAGCCTTGGCTCAAAGGCCGCTCGTAGCCGATCCCGCGCATCGCGGGCAGCACGGCGATGTTGACCAGCCCGCCGCTCAGCTCCCAGGCGTGCAGCGACTCCCGGAGCAGCTCCTCCAGCTCGTCGCCGACCGGGAACCAGGCGCCGGCCGCGGCGTTCAGCCGCGAGAGCTCGCTGTCCGGCTCGAAGCGGGTCAGGCGCGCCTGCAGGGAGCGCACCCAGGCCTCGCCACGCTCCAGGCGCTCGGCCGAGATGTCGACGCCGAAGAGAGCGCAGGTCGTGCCCAGCGCCTCGAAGTGCCGGCTGCCTACGTCCTCAACTGGCATAGGTGGAGGTCACCGCCTCCACGTGGCTGGTGTGCACCTGGGCCGTGATGACCAGCTGGCCGGCACTGGCCTGGGCGAACACCACCGGCGGGTGCAGCGGCGCGGAGCCGTTCTTAACGTGCCCGCTGACGTAGCCCGCCGAGCCGAGCGCCGACAGCAGCGTGAGCAGCGTCGCTCCGGCCTTCAGTACCAGTGCCTGCATGTCGCTCTCTAACCGAACGCCGCCACCGGGCTCTTGAGAACACCCAGCTTGTCAAACGCGTCGCCCAGGATTTCCTTGGGGTCGGCGCCCAGGTGCCCACCGAGGATCTCCTGGTAGATCGACCGGAAGTCGACCGAGAACCTGAGGTTGCCGGTGGAGTCGAGGTCGGCCAGCGAGGGCGCCTGCCCGTACATCCCGCCTTTGACCGGGTTGCCGATCAGCAGGACGGGCGCGGCCGCGCCGTGGTCGGTGCCGCCGCTGGCGTTCTCCTTGGGCCGTCTGCCGAACTCGGACCAGGTGGCGACCAGCACTTTGTCGGCCACGCCGTGGGCGTCGAGGTCCTGGTAGAAGGCGCTCACGGCCTGGTCCAGGTAGCCCATCAGGTCGTCGTGCCGGTTGAGCTCCGTGTAGTGGGTGTCGAAGCCGCCGAGGGTGACGTGCAGGAGCTTCACGCCGGTGCCCGTGGTGATCAGCTCGGCCGCCAGCTGGAGCGCCGCCGCCAGCTGGTTCTTGGAAGAGTAGACGAGCTTGGCGTCGTCGGTGTAGTGGGCCATCGGCTGGTACGCGCCGGCCGACGACTTGAGGGTGCTGATGGTCTCGCGCGCGGTGGCGATGGCGGTGTCGAAGAGGGCGCCGTAGATGCCCGGCGTGCCCTTGTACAGCGCGCCCACCGCGGCCTCCACCTCCGATCCGCCGCTGAACCCGAACTGCTTCTGGTTGTTGATCACGGTCAGCGTGGCCTGGAGGTCGCGCAGCGCGCCGGGCACGTCGGTGGTACCGCACGCGCAGCCCGTGAGCGGATGCCCGAAGGAGTCGTAGGCCTGGGCCAGGGTCCGGCCCAGCCAGCCGTCGACCTGGCGGCGGGTGGGATCCCCGGTCTCCCAGATCCGGATCGACTCGAAGTGGGAGAAGGTCGGATTGGGATAGCCGACGCCCTCGACCACGGCGACCTTGCCCTGGTCCCAAAGGCCCTTGATGCCCTTGAGGTTCTGGTTCAGCCCGAAGTCCTTGTTGATGGGCAGGGCCTGGCCCACGGACATGCCGGCCAGCTTCGGCCGCAGGTCGTGCAGCTTGGAGTCCTGGAGAGGGATCACCGTGCGCAGGCCGTCGTTGCCGCCCGCTAGCTGGATCATGACCAGCACGTGGTCGTTGCTGACGCCGTTGGTCTTGGCCGCGTAGACGGCGCGCGCGAAGGCGTCGGGGACCGCGGCATAGCCGGCGGCCAGGCCCGAGGCGCCGGCGCCGAAGACCAGGCCGGCCCGCAGGAAGTCCCGCCGCTTCAACTGGTTGATGCCGATCTCTTCCGTCATCGCTGTTGCACCTACTTGAGCTGGAATTCCGGCGAGGCCAGGACCAGCAGCCAGCGGCTGTGGTCGTCACTCACGTGGTTGAGGGCGGCCGCGGTCTGCGGGCTCAGGACGCCGTCCAGGTGGTGGCGGTAGGCGTCCCCGGCCGGGGGTGGGTTCTTGACCTGGTCGAGCAGCGCAGTCACGAAGTTGACGCGCGCGACCACGGTGTTGGACGAGATCCAGGCCTCGTTGTTCGGCCAGCCGCCCACGTCGGGCGGGTCAAACAGGACCTGGCCCATGTTGGGGGCCGCGCCCATGACCAGCTTCAGCTGGGTCTCGCCTCCGAGCGCCCGCAGGGCGTGGACCATGAACTCGGTCGGTGACTTGACCAGCGACCGGTAAGCGGCGCCGCTGGTGAACTCGGGGCTCTTGAAGACGTCGCGCATCAGCGTCTTGACGTCGTACTTCGACTTCCGGAAGTCCGTCGCCAGCCGGTTCACGTAGTCCTTGGGCGGCGCCTGCATCACGAAGTGCTGCAGGACCCTGGTCACGATGTAGGGCGCGGTCGCCGGCTGGGCCAAGATCTGGTCCAGGACCGTGTCCGTGTTCCACTGCGCGGTCTTGCCGAGGTACTTGAAGGCGCCACCCTTGTAGGCGCGCTGGGGGACGAAGGCGCCCGCGACCGGCTGGTCGTAGGTCGGAACCTGGCGGGTGACGTTGTTCTTGGGGTCGACGGTGATGGTCGCGGTGCCCGACGGCCGGGGCTCGGTCCAGCCGGCCAAGGCCTTGGCGGCCGCGCGCACGTCGTCCTCGCTGTAGTTGCCGGCGCCCATCGTGAAGAGCTCCATCAGCTCGCGGCTGTAGTTCTCGTTGGGGCTGGTGCCGGTGCTGGTGCCGAGGTCCAGGTACCGGAGCATCGCGGGGTCGGTGGTGACCCGCTTCAGCATCGACCGCAGGTCCGTGAGCGCCATGTCGCGCCAGGTCAGGTTCTGCCAGTAGACGAAGGGCGTCTGCAGGCCGACCTTGCGGTAGTCGCTCGTGAAGTGGCCGTGCCAGAAGAGCGTCATGCGCTCCGCGAAAGGCGTCGGCGAGGTCAGGATCTGGCCCAGCCACCACGACTGGAGCTGCTGCAGGTTGAGCCGGCCCGCGCTCAGGCCATCGAAGGCGGGCGGGGCCGCGTACCGGGTCTCCACGAGGCGGTCGACGGTCTTCCCGAAGCCGTCGGAAGCCGCTTTCTCGAGGTCGGCGGAGGAGGCGCCGAAGGTGGCCCGGCGCAGGAGCTGGGCGACCTGGGCGCTCTCGCTGCCCAGGGGCGAGTTCCAGTCGCCACGCCCGGCCAGCGCCGGCTGGGTCTTGGCAGGCACCAGGCCCTGCAGCGCGGGGCCCCAGAGCCGGATGGCGGCGACACCCGCCCCACCGGCCACGGCGGCGCCCAGAACGGCTCGGCGGCTGACTCCCCGGAGAGGAGTGCGGGCGATGCTCATGTCCGAATTAGACCGCCGGGGACCGGGGCCACGGCATCAGTCCATTGTCAAAAGTTCGTAAGTCCTCTCAGGAGATTCACAGGCTGAACAGCGCTCTGAGATCAATACTTGATAGAGTTGATGTGGCGATTCCTTAGAACGGAGGTGACGCGAACGTGATCCACGCGCTGCTGCTGATCGCGGTCGTTCTGTTCGTGCTCTGGCTGCTCTTCCACGCCGCGGCGGGCGCCGCGATGAACCTGGTCTGGCTGGCCATCATCGCCCTGGTGGTGCTCTGGCTGGTGGGCTTCTTCCGGCGCAGCTCCTCGTACTGAGCCTGCACCGGGCCTTACCCTTCGGGGCCAATGGCCCGGATCCTCTTCTGCGAGGACAGCCCAACGATCCGGCGCCTGCTCAGCGTGGCCCTGCGCGGCAGCCAGCACGATATCGAGATGGCCGCCGACGGGGCGGCCGGGCTCGCCCTGGCCCTGCGCTGGCAGCCTGACCTGATCGTCACCGACATCTCGATGCCGGACATGGACGGCTTCCAGCTCGTGGCGGCGGTGCGCGAGCACCCCCGCCTGCACGAGGTCCCCGTGCTCGTGATGTCGGCGACCATGGAGCGCGACAAGCTGGAGTCGATCGTCGAGCAGGGAGCCAACGGCTACCTGACCAAGCCCTTCAGCCCCCAGTCCCTGCGCCAGGCGATCGAGGCGGCTCTTCGGCCGGGCTGATCACGATCCGGCCGTCGTAGGGGTGGGGCTTGCCCCTCCCTAGATCAGTCCGCGGCCGGTTCGTAAGCCAGGTTCGGCCGCAGCCAGCGCTCGGCTTCGGGTACCGACATGCCCTTGCGCGCCGCGTAGTCGTCGACCTGGTCGCGCCCGATCTTGCCCAGCGTGAAGTACCTGGCGTCCGGGTGCCCGAAGTAGAGCCCTGAGACCGAGGCCGGCGGCGTCATCGCGTACGTCTCGGTGAGCCGGATGCCGGCCGCCTCCGCCCCCAGGAGCCGGAACAGGGTCGCCTTCTCGCTGTGATCGGGGCAGGCGGGGTAGCCGAAGGCCGGCCGGATGCCGCGGAACTTCTCGGCCACCAGGTCCTCGGGCGTCAGCCGCGGGCCCTTCTCGTACCACTCGCGGCGGGCGACCTCGTGCAGGTGCTCGGCGAAGGCCTCGGCCAGGCGGTCGGCCAGCGCTTTGACCAGGATCGCCCTGTAGTCGTCGTTCTCGCGCTCGTAGCGGCCCGCCAGCTCGCCGGCGCCCAAGCCGGCCGTGACGGCGAAGGCGCCGAGGTGGTCGCCGGCGGGCGCCAGGTAGTCGGCCAGGCTGCGGTTGGGCCGCTCGTCCCCGTGGTCGACCTGCTGCCGGAGCATGGGGAAGCGCACCGTCCCCCCACCTTGCCTCCCCCCGCCCGCGGGGGGAGATTGGAGGGGGGCACAGTCGAGGACCAGGTCGTCGCCCTCGGCGTGGGCCGGCCAGAACCCGTAGACGCCACGCGCGGCCAGCGAGCCCTCGGCCACGATCTGCGCGAGCAGCTCGCGCGCGTTGCCGTAAAGGTCGCGCGCGGCCGCGCCCATCTCGGGATGGTCGAGGATGGCCGGGAACCGCCCCTTCAGCTCCCAGGCGTGAAAGAAGAAGGTCCAGTCGATGTAGGGGATCAAGGTCTCCAGCGAGGGCTCGACCAGGCGCACCCCGGTGAAGGATGGCTTCTCCAGGTCTGTGAAGGGCAGCCGCGCCCGGTTCTCCCGGGCGGCGTCCAGAGCGAGTAGCGGCCGCGCGACCTTGTCGGCGTGCTGCACGCGCAGCTTCTCCTGGAGCTCGCGGTTCTCGGCGTCCAGCACCGCCTTGCGCCGGGGGTCGAGCAGGTCGGAGACCACGCCCACCACCCGCGAGGCGTCCAGCACGTGCACCGTGGGCTGGCTGTACTCGGGCGCGATCCGGACCGCCGTGTGCTGCTTGGAGGTGGTGGCGCCCCCGATCAGAAGCGGCAGGTCGAGCTTGCGGCGCTCCATCTCCCTGGCCACGTGGACCATCTCGTCCAGGCTCGGCGTGATCAGCCCGGAGAGCCCCACGAAGTCGGCCCCGATCTCGGCGGCGGTGTCCAGGATGCGGTCGGTGGGCACCATGACCCCAAGGTCGGTGACCTCGTAGCTGTTGCAGCCCAGCACCACGCCCACGATGTTCTTGCCGATGTCGTGGACGTCGCCCTTGACCGTGGCCAGCACCACCTTGCCCCGGGCCTGGCGGTCAGCACTGTCCTTCTCGGCCGCCATGAAGGGCTCCAGGTAGGCGACCGCGCGCTTCATGGCGCGCGCGCTCTTGACGACCTGCGGCAGGAACATCTTGCCGGCGCCGAACAGGTCGCCGACCACCTGCATGCCCGCCATCAGCGGCCCCTCGATCACGTCCAGCGGGCGCCGGTACCGCTGGCGGGCCTCCTCGGCGTCCTCCTCGATGAAGTCGGCGATGCCGTGTACCAGCGCGTACTCCAGGCGCTTCTCGACGGGCGCCTCCCGCCACGCCAGGTCCTGCTCGCGCTTGGTGCCTTCGCCGGTGACCGTCTTGGCGAACTCGACCAGCCGCTCCGTGGCGTCCGGCCGGCGGTTGAAGAGGACGTCCTCGACCAGCTCCAGAAGCTCCTTGGGGATGTCCTCGTACACCACCAGCTGGCCGGCGTTGACGATGCCCATGTCGAGGCCGGCGCGGATGGCGTGGTAGAGGAACGCCGAGTGCATGGCCTCGCGCACGCGGTCGTTGCCGCGGAAGGCGAAGGAGAGGTTGGAGATGCCGCCCGAGATGCGTGCGCCCGGGCAGCGCTCCTTGATCCGGGTGGCGGCCTCGATGAAGGCGCGGGCGTAGTCGTTGTGCTCTTCGATCCCGGTGGCCACCGCGAGCACGTTGGGGTCGAAGATGATGTCCTCGGCCGGGTAGCCCGCCTTCTCGGTCAGCAGCTTGTAAGCCCGCTCGCAGATCGCGACCTTGCGCTCCGCGGTGTCGGCCTGGCCCCGCTCGTCGAATGCCATCACGACCACGCCCGCCCCGTAGTCGCGGATGCGCCGGGCCTGGGCCAGGAACGGCGCCTCGCCCTCCTTCAGCGAGATCGAGTTGGCGACGCCCTTGCCCTGCAGGCACTTGAGCCCGGCCTCCAGGACGCTGAAGCGCGAGCTGTCGACCATGATCGGGAGCCGGGCCACCTCGGGTTCGGTGGCGAGCAGGTTGAGGAACGCCGTCATCTCACGCTCGCTCTCCAGGAGGTCGGCGTCCATGTTCACGTCGAGCAGGTTGGCGCCGCCGCGCACCTGCTCCAGCGCCACCTCCAGGGCCCCGGCATAGTCGCGGCCCTCGACCAGACGCCGGAAGCGCGCCGAGCCGGTCACGTTGGTGCGCTCGCCGATCGTCACGAACCCGGAGTCGGGACCGATCTCGTAGGGCTCCATGCCGCTGAAGCGAGCCCGCGACGGGCGTGCGTGCGCCCGCCGGGGCGGGATCCCGGCCACGGCCTCTCTGATGGCCGCGATGTGCTTGGGGCCCGTCCCGCAGCAGCCTCCAACGGCGTTCACCCAGCCGCTGCGGGCGAACTCCCGGAGCAGGCCCGCGGTGGTCGGGGCCTGCTCGTCGTAGCCGCCGAAGGCGTTGGGCAGGCCGGCGTTGGGGTAGCAGAAGACCGGGACCGGGGCGACTCGCGCCAGGTCGGCCAGGTAGGGCCGCATCTCGGTCGCGCCCAGCGAGCAGTTGACGCCGACCGCGATCGGGCGGGCGTGCTCGATGGAGATCCAGAAGGCCTCCACCGTCTGCCCCGACAGGTTGCGGCCGCTGCGGTCGACGATGCTGACCGAGATCACCAGCGGCAGCTCGGGCGCCACCGCGCGGGCGGCCGCGATCGCCGCCTTGCCGTTCAGGGTGTCGAAGATGGTCTCGATCAGGAGCACATCGGCGCCGCCGTCCTTCAAGCCGCGAGCCGCCTCCGCGTAGCCGTCGCGCAGGCGGTCGAAGGTGATCGTGCGGTAGGCGGGATCGTCGACCCTGGGCGAGAGGCTGAGGGTGACGTTGGTGGGCCCCAGGGAGCCGGCCACGAACCGGCCGGGGTACCCGGCCACGGCCTGGCGTGCCAGCTCGGCACCTCGCCGGTTGATCTCGTAGACGTGCGCCTCCAGGCCGTAATCGGCCTGGCTGACCGGGGTGGCCGTGAAGGTGTTGGTGGTGACCCAATCGGCCCCCGCCTCCAGGTAGCCGCGGTGCATGTCGAGCACGGCGTCGGGGCGGGTGAGGTTGAGGAGGTCGATGTCGCCCTGGAGCGGCCGCGGGTGGTCTTTGAAGCGCTCCCCGCGGAAGTCGGCCTCGCTGAGCTTCAGGCCCTGGACGAAGGTGCCCGAAGCCCCGTCAAGGACCATGATGCGCTCGTCCAGGAGCGCGCGCAGGCGCTCCTCGACACTGCCGTTGCCTACCTTGGTGCGCTTGGTTTCTGACACTTTGTTGCCTGGAGAAAGTGGCCGCATCTCCGCTCGCGGAAAGGCACCTTGGCGTGCCGGCCAGGTTGCCGGGCCCGGCCCTGATCAGGCGCCGGGCCGCTCGGGATGCCGCTACAGGATACCCGACGCTCGGTAAGCCTGATGTCCCGGGATATCGGCCATAAATCGCGAGTCGGGTGCCTGATATCCCGGGATATCCGGCCGTGCGGTCCCTCTTCTAGCGGTTCGTCTCAGAACGGACGAAGAGCGCGGTCCCGACCACCATCAGCACCACGAACATCGCGCTCATCAGCGCCAGGTTGGTAAGCGGGCTGAAGAGCACGATCCGGTCGTACTCCGGGCGGCCGGTGTACAGGATTCCGCGCATCAGGTCGACCGCGTAGCGCAGGGGCGAGATGAGCGAGAGAGGCGCCAGGTACCAGGGCAGGATCTTGATCGGGTTGAAGATCCCGGCCAGGAAGAACTGCGGGAAGATCAGGAACGGGAAGATCTGCTGCGCCGCGCGCTGGTTGCCGAGCACCGACATCACGGCCACCCCGAAGGCGCCTCCCAGCAGGCAGGCGATGATGGCCGCGGGCACCATGAGCAGCACCTGGAGCGGCGTCAGGGGCACCCGGAAGACCACGGCCATGATCACCATCGGAACGGCCTGGAACAGCGCCACCCCGGTCTCGCCCAGGATCTTTCCGAACACGATCGAGTAGCGCGAGACCGGCGCCACGAACATCTCCTGCGCGAAGTCGTTCTCGCGGTCTTCGATCAGTGAGAGCAGGCCCTGCGCGGAGGACTGGAAGAGCGTCATCGCGAGCACGCCCGTGAAGATGAAGCCGATGAAGTTGAAGCCGGCCGCGCGCCCCAGGTTGGCCTGCAGCGCGCCGCCCATGAGCCCGATGAAGAGCACCGGGAAGACGAAGCTGAAGACGACGCGAGCGCGGTCCCGCGCCAGCTTGAGCACGTCCCGCGAAGCGATCGCCAGCACCGCGTGGACCTCGTTCACGCCAGGGCCTCCACGGCGCCGCTCACGATCTTGAGATAGGCGTCCTCGAGGGAAGGCGAGCCCGTGCGGAGCAGCGACAGCGGCGTGCTCAGGCTGCGGATCACCTCTTGTGCCGAGTGCCCGTTCAGCTCCACCCGGAAGGGACCGGCCTCCGTATAGGCAAGGCCCATCCGCTCCAGTTCGCGGCGCAAGCTCGGCCGATCGTGGGCGTCCAGCAGCAGGTACTCGCCCAACAGGTCGGCCTTGATCTGCGCGGGCGTGCCGATCGAGAGCACCCGGCCCTGGTCCAGGATGCAGATGCGGTCGGCCGCCTCAGCCTCTTCCAGGTAGTGCGTGGTCAGGAAGATGGTGATGTCGTAAGCCGCGCGCACCTCCCGCAGGTAGGACCAGAGGCTGCGCCGGCCGGCGGCGTCGAGCCCCGCGGTCGGCTCGTCCAGGAAGAGCACTTTTGGCCGATGCATGAGGCCCCGGATGATCTCCAGCTTGCGCTTCATGCCCCCGGACAGCTTCTTCACCGGCTTGAAGATCTCCCGGTCCAGCCCCAGCACCCCGGCCAGGTCGCGGAGCTGCTCGCGATAGGCGCTTGGCATGGCCCGGAAGAAGGGCCGGTACGGATAGAGGCCGTAGAGGATGGCGTGGAAGCGCACGTTCTCCTCGCCCGACAGGTTCAGGTCGAGGCTGTGCTGCTGGAAGATGATGCCCACCCGCGCCCGCACCCCGGCGGGGTCGCGGACCGCGTCGCGGCCGTCGATGACGACCCGGCCGGAGGTTGCGGTGAGGGTCGTGGTCAGGATCGAGATGGTCGTGGTCTTGCCCGCGCCGTTGGGGCCGAGCAAGGCGAAGAACTCGCCGGCGTCGACGTCGAAGGACACGCCATCCACCGCGTTGCGGTCGGCCTTCTTGTACCGCTTGACCAGGTCCCGCACCTCGATCATGCCGGTCATCGTAGGGGAGGGGCTGGCCCCTCCCTCATTCAAGGAAGCGCGCTATCTCCTGGGCGAACGTTCGCGTATTGATCGGCTTGCCGATGTAGCCGGAGCAGCCGGCCTCCAGCGCGTGCGCCTCGTCCCCCACCATCGCGTGCGCGGTCAGCGCCACGATCGGGATGTCGGCGGTGGCGGGCTGCGCCTTCAGGTCGCGCGTGACCAGGAGCCCGTCGCGGTCGGGCAGCGCGACGTCCATCAGCACGAGCTCCGGCCGGCGCTCCGAGATGGCCGCCAGCGCGGCCGCGCCAGAGGAGACGGCCTCGACCTCGTAGCCCGCGCGCTCGAGGACGGCGCGGGTGAGCGCCTGGTTGAACTCGTTGTCGTCGACGACCAGGATCATTTGAGCGCCGGTTCGGCGGCCGGTTTTGGCCGGCGGCCGTTCAGCAGCTCGTTGAGCCAGGACACCAGGTCGACTCCCGCCACCGAGGATTTGTCGAGCACCGCTGCCGCCTGGCCGTTGAGCCACCGCTTGTCCGCCGCGGTGAGGTCCTTGGCGGTCATGACCAGGATCGGGATCGCTGCCGTGGCCGCGTCCGACTTGAGCGCGGTGACCACGTTGAAGCCGCTGAGGTCGGGCATCAGAAGGTCCAGGATCACGACCGACGGGCTGGAGTCGCGCGCCCGCTGGATGCCCTCCAACCCGCCCATGGCGTTGATCACGGCGTAGCCCTCTGACTTCAGCAGCCCCTCCAGCCGCCGGTGGTGCAGCGGGTCGTCGTCGACCACCAGCACCGGCCCCTGGTGACCGGCCTGGCGGCGGATCAGGCGGTGGCGTCCGAGACAGTCGAGCAGCGCCTTGGGATCGACCGGCTTGACCAGGTAGTCGACCGCGCCCAGGGCCCGGCCGCGCCCCGGCTCGTCGACGACGGTCACCACCACGACCGGGATGTCCGCGGTCTCGGGGTCGTGCTTCAAGGCCGCGAGCACGTCCCAGCCGTCGATCTCGGGCAGCAGCACGTCGAGTGTGATGGCGTCGGGGCGCAGCCGCCGCGCCTGTTCCAGCGCGCCGGTGCCGTTTTGGGCCACCTCGACCTGGTAGCCGCCCCGCGACAGATAGGTGGTCAGGAGGTCGGCAGCCTGCCGGTTGTCCTCCACGACCAGGATCAGGGGCGCGCCCGGGGCGACCGGCCGCAGCGCCGGGGGAGCCGCGGCGGCGGCGGGGCGCGCTTCGTGGGGCAGGTGGAGCGTGAAGGTGCTGCCGCGGCCGACCTGGCTGCGCACCTCGACCCAGCCCCCGTGCAGCTCGGCGAAGCGTTTGGTCAGGGCCAGCCCCAGGCCGGTTCCTTCATGCGACTTGCCGGGCGCCGCCCCCACCTGCTCGAACTCCTCGAACACGCGCGCGATGTCGTCGCGGGCGATCCCGACGCCCGTGTCGCGGACCGCGAGCGTCACCTCTTGCGGGCGCCTCCGGCAGTAGACGTCGACCCGCCCCCCGG
>Ga0207646_10007027_pt1 | contig 11525 bp, 6 predicted proteins | sample KBSK5502metaG_FD_184343 | JGI IMG/M metagenome (GOLD analysis project Ga0207646, IMG submission 184343) | Corn, switchgrass and miscanthus rhizosphere microbial communities from Kellogg Biological Station, Michigan, USA - KBS K5-50-2 metaG... | ecosystem: Host-associated > Plants > Roots >...
CCTGACCGAGTACCTGCAGACCGGCGGGCGGCCGGCTTTCGCGGCCCGACTCGTCCTGGCCGCCACGTTGGGCGCGAGCTATGGAATCTACGGACCCGCGTTCGAGCTGGGTGAGAATCGCGCCAAGGAGCCCGGGTCTGAGGAATACCTCGACTCCGAGAAGTATCAGATTCGCAGCTGGGACCGCGACAGTCCCAGCAGCCTGCGCGAGCTGATCACCGTGGTCAACAGAGTTCGCCGCGAGAACCCGGCCCTGCAGAGCGACAACGGCTTGATGTTCCACCCGACCGAGAACGACCAGATCGTCGCGTACACCAAGAGCACCGACGATCTCGCCGACGTCGTCCTGACCGTCGTCAACGTCGATCCGCACCACCGGCAAATCGGAATGGTCACCCTGCCGCTCGAGACCCTGGGCATCGACCGCGAACGCAGCTACCAGGCCCACGAGCTACTGAGCGGGGCGCGCTATATCTGGAACGGTCCCCGCAACTACATCGAGCTCGACCCGTTCTCGACGCCGGCGCAGATCTTTCGTTTTCGACGGCGCGTCCGCAGCGAACACGACTTCGAGTATTTCCTGTGATCACCGAGAAGCCGGAGGAAGCGCCGATCAACGAGCCTTCGCCCAGCCCGCCTCCTGACCTGAAGGCCGCGCCCAGGCGGCGCAAGAAGGAGACGTACACGCTGGACGACGACCCGCTCTGGTACAAGGACGCGCTCATCTACGAGGTTCACGTGCGGGCCTTCTACGACAGCGACGGCGACGGCAGCGGCGACTTTCGAGGCTTGATCGACAAGCTTCCGTACCTTCAAGACCTAGGCGTGAGCGCAATCTGGTTGCTGCCCTTCTATCCATCGCCGATGCGCGACGACGGCTATGACATCTCTGACTACACGGATGTCAACCCGATGTACGGAAACCTGACCGACGCCCACCAGTTCATCAAAGAGGCACACCGGCGCGGGATCCGAGTCATCAACGAGCTCGTCTGCAACCACACGTCCGACCAGCATCCGTGGTTCCAGCGGGCACGCCGGTCGCGGCCCGGAAGCGCGGCCCGTGAGTTCTACGTCTGGAGCGACACCAACCAGCGCTACCAGGACGCACGGATCATCTTCAAAGACTTCGAGACCTCGAACTGGACCTGGGACCACGTCGCCGGAGCGTACTTCTGGCACCGGTTCTACTCCCACCAGCCGGACTTGAACTTCGACAACCCGAAGGTCAAAGAGTCGGTGCTGAAAGCGATGGATTTCTGGCTCGACGGCGGCATCGACGGCATGCGCCTCGACGCGATCCCCTACCTGTTCGAGCGGGAAGGAACGAACGGCGAAAACCTGCCGGAGACGCACCAGTTCCTGAAGGAGATGCGCCGGCACGTCGACGAGAGCTATTCCAACCGCATGCTCCTTTCCGAGGCCAACCAGTGGCCCGAGGACGCGGTGGCGTACTTCGGCAACGGCGACGAGACCCACATGGCATTCCACTTTCCGCTCATGCCCAGGCTCTTCATGTCGATCCGCATGGAGGACCGCTTCCCGATCGTCGACATCCTCGCCCAGACACCCGCGATCCCGGACACCTCACAGTGGGCCCTCTTCCTCCGCAACCACGACGAGCTGACCCTCGAGATGGTCACCGACGAGGAGCGCGACTATATGTATCGCGCCTACACGCAGGACCGCGCCGCTCGCATCAACCTCGGCATCCGGCGGCGCCTGGCGCCGCTGCTCGGCAACGACCGCAAGCGCATCGAGCTCATGAACGGCTTGCTCTTCTCGCTACCCGGAACACCTGTCCTTTATTACGGCGACGAGATCGGCATGGGCGACAACATCTTCCTCGGCGATCGCAACGGCGTGCGAACACCGATGCAGTGGAGCGCCGACCGCAACGCCGGCTTTTCGCGGGCCAACCGGCAGCGGCTCTACCTGCCGATCGTGACCGACCCCGAGTACCACTACGAGAGCGTCAACGTCGAGGCGCAGACCCAGAACCCGCACTCGCTGCTTTCGTGGATGCGGCGGCTGATCGCGCTCCGCAAGCGGCACCGCGCCTTCGGCCGTGGCTCGCTCGAGCTCCTGCGGCCCGAGAACCGCAAGGTGCTGGCGTTCGTTCGCGCATACGAGTCCGAGCAGATCCTGTGCGTGGCCAACCTGTCGCGCTTTCTACAGGTCGTCGAGCTCGACCTGTCGAAGTGGAAGGGCATGGTGCCGGTCGAGCTGTTCGGCGCCACCGAGTTGCCTGTCGTTGGCGACACCCCCTACTTCCTGACGTTGGGCCCGCACTCCTTCTACTGGTTCTCCATGCAGCCGCGAGCCGCGGCGACCGTGCCGGCCGACTGGGGATTGGCGGCGGCCGTCCTGCCCGAGATCAGGGTCGCCGGGAGCTGGGACTCCGTGCTGTTCGGCGTGGCGAAGGACCGGCTGGAGGCTATCCTCCTCCCCTACATCAGGCAGCGGCGGTGGTTTGCCGGCAAGGCGCGACGCCTGAAGTCCGTGTCGATCATGGATGCGATCGAGGTCAACGGCATGGACCGAAGCGCCTATCTCTTGACGCTGCTCGTGAGCTACGCGGAAGGAGACCCCGAGACCTACCTGCTGCCGGTGACATACGCCAGCGCGGCCGAGGCGCCTCAAGTCATCGAGCGATGGCCCTTCGCCGCGGTGTCCTGGGTGCGAACACAGAGCGAAGAGCAGCGGGGCCTTCTTTATGACGCCCTTGGGCCGCCGGGATTCGCGGAAGGCTTGCTGAACATCATCGCCAAGCGCAAGCGCGCGGCGAGCGCGACCGGGATGCTGGTCGGATCGACGACCCGCGCTTTCGCCCGCCTGCGTGGTCCGGAGACGATCCGGCTCGAGGCTGCCCTCTCGGTGGCCGAGCAGAGCAACAACTCCGTAGTGTTCGGCGAGCGCCTGATCCTCAAGGTGTTTCGCCGCCTCGAGGAAGGCGTGAATCCGGAGCTCGAAGTCGGTCGCTTCCTCACCGAGAAGACGGACTTCGGCCAGATCGCGCCACTCGCCGGAAGCCTCGAGTACAGGCGCGATCGAGGCGAGCCGGTGGCGCTGGCAGTCCTGCAAGGTTATGTCCCAAACCAGGGCGACGCGTGGCAGTACACGCTTACAACCCTGGCCCACTACTTGAAAGCGATGGAGCCGCCGGTGAGCGGTGAGCCTCCTGTCCTGCCGCGGAACCTGCTGCAGGCGAGCTCAATGGACCTGCCCGAGGTCGCCTCCAAGACGATCGGCGCATATCTCGACTCCGCGCGGCTGCTCGGCCGGCGCACCGCCGAGCTCCACGTCGCGCTGGCGTCCGATGCCGAAGACCCTGCCTTCGCGCCCGAGCGCATCTCAGGCCAGGACCAGCGCTCGATGTACCAGTCGCTCGCCGGACTCGCCGCCCGATCGCTCGAGCTCCTTCGCAGCCAGCTCAACCGCCTCCCCGAGGGCGCCAAGGACGAGGCCAAGCGAGTGCTCGAGCTGGAGCCGCGCATCACGCAATCGCTGCGGGCTTTTCTCGCGAAGCGACTGACGACCACGCGCATCCGCGTCCACGGCGACTACCACCTGGGTCAGGTCCTGTACACCGGCCACGACTTTGTGATCATCGACTTCGAGGGCGAGCCGTCGCGCACCCTGTACGAGCGCCGCCTCAAGCGCCTGGCCCTGCGCGACGTCGCAGGCATGCTGCGCTCGTTCTCTTACGCGAGCCAGGCCGCGTTGCGATCTGATCAGCTTCTCCCCGACGCAAGCACACGCCTGGAAGCGTGGGCGCGGTTCTGGGCAGACTCGGTGTCGGCCGCTTTCCTGCGCAGCTACCTGACCACCGCCGGCACTGCCTCGTTCGTGCCACAGACGCCAGACGACCTCGACCTCCAGCTGTCGACGATGCTGCTCGAGAAGGCGCTGTACGAGCTCCGATATGAGCTCAACAGCCGCCCCGAATGGGTGCGGATCCCACTTCGAGGGATACTCGAGGTCGTGCAGCCGGCATGATCGCGCCTTCGCTCTTGACGCCATTCGACCTGCACCTCTTCAACGAGGGCACGCACAGCCACCTCTACGAGAAGCTCGGTGCGCACATCTCGAAAGATCCTGAGGGGACCTCGTTCGCCGTCTGGGCACCCAACGCCGACTGGGTCAGCGTCATCGGCGATTTCAACGGCTGGAATCGAGACGCCAACAAGCTCGTGCCGCGTGAGCAGTCCGGCATCTGGGAGGGCTTCATCCCAGACGTCGGGCACGGCGCTCTGTACAAGTACCACGTGCATTCGCGCGTCACGCGCAGCGGAGCCGACAAGGCCGACCCCTTCGCGGTTTATGCGGAGCAGCCGCCACGACAGGCTTCCGTCGTGTGGGACCTGAGCTATGGCTGGGGCGATGCCGAGTGGCTCTCCAGCCGCCAGCGGGCCAATGGCCGGCAGGCGCCGTGGTCGGTCTATGAAGTCCACCTCGGTTCGTGGATGCGCGTGCCCGAGGAGGAAAACCGCTGGCTCACATATCGCGAGCTCGCCCCACGCCTGGCCGACTACGCCCACCGATTGGGCTTCACGCATGTCGAGTTCATGCCGGTCATGGAGCACCCCTTTTACGGCTCATGGGGCTACCAGGTAACCGGTTATTTCGCGCCGACGAGCCGCTTCGGCACGCCTCAAGACTTCATGTTCCTGGTCGATCACCTGCACCAGCACGGAATCGGTGTGATCCTCGACTGGGTGCCGTCGCACTTCCCGTCTGACGAGTTCGGGCTCCAGAACTTCGACGGCACGCACCTCTATGAGCACGCCGACCCGCGGCTGGGCGTCCATCCCGATTGGGGTAGCTCGATCTTCAACTACGGACGCAACGAGGTGCGCGGGTTCCTGCTCAGCAGCGCATTGAGCTGGCTCACCCGATATCACGCCGACGGTCTGCGTGTCGATGCCGTGGCATCGATGCTGTACCTCGACTATTCGCGCAAACAGGGGCAGTGGCTGCCGAACAAGTTCGGCGGCAACGAAAATCTCGAGGCGATCGACTTTCTTCGCCGATTCAACATCGAGGTCTACAAAGAGCACCCGGACGTGCAGACGATCGCCGAGGAGTCGACGTCGTGGCCTCTGGTTTCCAGGCCGACATACCTGGGTGGCCTCGGCTTCGGTATGAAGTGGGACATGGGCTGGATGCACGACACACTGTCGTACATGTCCAAAGACCCGGTTCATCGCCGGTTCGAACATCACCAGCTCACGTTCCGCGCGCTCTATGCGTTCACGGAGAACTACATGCTCCCCCTCTCGCACGACGAGGCCGTGCATGGCAAGGGCTCCTTGCTCTCGAAGATGCCCGGGGACGACTGGCAGAAGTTCGCCAATCTGCGCTTGCTGCTCGCCTACATGTACGCGGTGCCGGGCAAGAAGCTCTTGTTCATGGGCGCTGAGTTTGGACAGTGGAGCGAGTGGAATCACGAAGCGAGCCTCGACTGGCACCTGCTCAAAGAGCCGATGCACGACGGGCTGAGCCGGTGGACCGGCGACCTGAACCGTGTGATGCGCGAGGAAAGGCCGCTGCATGAGCTCGACTTCGACCCTGCCGGTTTTGCCTGGATAGACATCACCGACGCCGAGCAGAGCGTGATCAGTTTCATGCGCCGAAGCTCGAACGATGAGCTGATCATCGCGGTCTTCAACTTCACGCCGGTACCGCGCCACAACTATCAGATCGGCGCGCCATTGCCAGGTCGGTGGCTCGAGCTGCTCAACAGCGACGCGCCGATCTACGGGGGTAGTGGCCAGGGCAACCTCGGCGGCGTTGACGCCGTGCCGGTCGGGAAGCACGGTCACCTGCACAGCCTCACGTTGACGCTCCCGCCCCTAGGAGCGCTCTTCCTGAAACCCGAGCCGAGCGCCGAGACCTGATGCGGTTTTTCGCCCTGCTCGGCTGGGCGATCGGTGCTTGTGCTCGTCTTCTTCGGCTCCGACGCGGGCGCGGCGTCGTCGAATGTGTTGACGCTGCTCATCCTCGTCTGGATGGTGATCGCACCCTGGCTGGCGCGCTTCGTGCGCACGGCGACGCAACAGAAACGCAGTGGCGAGCTCGGCGGTCATGTCATCGCTGGAGTCTTCTTCGCGGTGGCGGTAGTCGCGGCATTCGCCGCATCGGGGCTGGTTCTGGCGCCGGGTTCGTAGAATCACTCGATAAGCGCGGATTATCTTTTGCGTTCGCGTTAATTTCCTGAGTTAACGGGCCGATAATCGCGGCGATACAGTGCCGTCAGGATCCGACAGTGCGCCGCTGAAGCCTTTCCAGACCAACGGCCTGGTACGCCGGGTCACGCCCTTCATGGGCGCCGGACTCGTGGCCCTGGTGGTGTTCAGCGATCCCACGTTCAGCCGCCTCCCGTGGGCTGACGTGCTGGCTGTGGTCGTCGCGGGAGGAGTGATTGCGGCCTCTCTGGCGCCGATCGAATGGGATCGACTGCCGCGCCTGACGATCGCGGCGCCGATCGTGGTCGCCCTGCTCCTCGCCTTGGGAGCCACCTTCACAGAGGGCTCACTCGCGGCGCTCGCCGCCGGGGCGGCAGGGGTCGTGGTGATCGCCGCGATCTACGCTCTGCCGTGGGACCGCCTGCCGCGCTGGATCCACGAACTACCTGTGTTCGGGGGCATCGTCGCGGTTTTTGTCATCCAGGCCACCGTCCACCCGCCGGGTTACAACGCGGCGACGGTACTCCTTGTCTTCCCGCTCTACCTCACCACTCTTTTGTTCGCGGCGCTTTATGACACAACCAGAGTCGTCGGGGCAGCAACCACCCTGGCGACTCTTGGAGTCCTGGTCCTTTCCATAAGCGGCGGGCGTCAACCCGGCCAGCCGGCGATATCGATCCTTGTCGTGGCGGTCTTATGGGTTGTCGTTCTCACCGTGCATGCCGCCGTTGAGCAGCGCAAGCACTCCGAAGATTTTGTGCGAGGGCTCAACGAGCAGCTCGTGAGCTCGAAGGCGCGTCTGCAGGCGATCGTGGACACGTCGTTGAACGCAATCGTCGGCATGGATGAGCGAGGCCGGGTCACCGACTGGAACCCAAACGCCGAGACCACATTTGGTTGGAGCCGCGACGAGATCCTCGGCAAGGTCCTCGCCGAGATGATCATTCCCGAGCACTACCGCAACGCTCATAGCGCGGGACTCGCGCACTATCTGGCGACAGGAGACGGACCCGTGCTGGGCAAGGTTGTGGAGCTCACTGCGCTAGACCGTGCGGGCCGCGAGTTCCCAGTCGAGCTGGCGATCTCACGAGCATCGGCGCCGGGCAATGAGGCGCTGTTCGTCGGCTTCGTGCGCGACATCACCACTCGCAAAGAAGCCGAGGATGCGATCACCACACTCAATGCGGAGCTGCGCGTCGCGAATCAGCACAAGAGCGAATTCCTGGCCACCATGAGCCACGAGCTGCGCACGCCATTGAATGCGATTCTCGGTTTCTCCGAGCTGCTGCTCGACGACAGCACCGGCAAGTACAACGTCACGACGAGGCAGAAGTTCCTGGCTCAGATCAGCACCAGCGGCAAGCACCTGTTGGACCTGATCAACGACATCCTCGACCTCTCCAAGGTCGAAGCCGGACAGATGTTTCTGGAGCTGGAGATGGTCTCGATATCGGCGACGGTCGGTCAGGTGATGAACACCATCGAACCGATCGCGTCGAAGAAGGGAGTCAGAGTCGAGGCGGACGTCGGCGCCGCCGGCTCGGTGCAGGCGGATCCGCACAAGTTGGTCCAGATGCTGCTGAACCTGGTTTCCAATGCGGTCAAGTTCACGCCTGAAGGGGGAAGCGTGGCGATCTCCGCACAGCGCCATGCGGAAACCATCGAGATCTCGGTGACCGACACCGGCATCGGGATCGCGAGGTCCGACCTCGATCGCCTGTTCAGGGAATTCCAACAGCTCGACTCGGGCCCTGGGCGCTATCAGGAGGGAACTGGTCTAGGCCTGGCTTTGACCCAACGCTTGGCGGCTCTGCATGGGGGAAGCGTCCGCGTCGTCAGCGAACCAGGCAAGGGCAGCGTCTTCACCCTCGAGCTGCCGCTGCAGCAACGGGCCGGCGCCGGCGTGCGGTCGACGCGGGCCTAGGGCACTGCATCCAGCGACTCGTGTGTTGCCGATAAGCGCGACCTATTCATTGTTATCTGTTAATTCCTGGAGTTAACGGCCGGATAATCCTGGCGGAACTAGTTGCCGCCACCTTCAGACGATCCGCACCAGACCTTTCAGCTCCTGGACGCAGTGCCCGATGCCGTTGTAGTCACGCGCCCCGACGGCCGCATCGAGTTCGTAAACGGACAGGTCGAGCGTCTCTTCGGATACCCGCAGCATGAGTTGATCGGCCAGGCCGTCGAGATTCTTTTGCCCGAGCGCTTTCGAGCCCCCCATGAAAAGCATCGAGGCACGTTTCGAGCACAACCGTGGACCCGGCACATGGGCACCGACCTCGAATTCATGGGTCGGCGCCAGGATGGCAGCGAGGTCGCGGTCGACATCAGCCTGGCTCCCTATCCGACGGAACAAGGGAGTTGGGTGGTGGCGGCCATCCGCGACGTTTCGGTGGCGTCCGCGGAGCGAAAGGGCCTCGAGGCGCTGCACGAGGTCGCGGTCAGGTCGAGCGGCATGCTTGATCCCGCTGCCCTTGGCCGGCTCGTCGTGGAGGCTGCGCGCGGCTTGGTGCGGAGCGACGACGCCACGCTGGTTTGGTGGGATCCACTCAAAGGCCAACTCAATGTGCTCGCGGACACCTTCGCGACACCATACGCAGGCCCGGTCGGGCCTGGGGAAGGGGCGGTCGGGATTGCTTTCCAGCGTGGAGAGCCGGTGGTCGTCGAGGACTATCCGTCCTGGGAGCACGCATTGCGCGATTCGCTGCCGCGAGGATTGAAGAGCGCAGCGGCGGTCCCTCTTCTCGTGCGAGATCAGCCGGTCGGAGCCCTGGCAGTGTCGTTCAAAACGTCGCGGCGGGTAGGACAGGCTGAATTGCGATTGCTGACGTTGCTCGCCGGGCAGGCCGCGCCGTCGCTGGAAGCTGCACGCCTTCACGATGAATTGTTGAAGGTGGCTGCCGAGCTCAAGGACGCGACCGCGGCGAAGAGCCGGTTCCTGGCCAGCATGAGTCATGAGCTGCGGACACCGCTCAATGCGATTCTTGGATTCTCGGAGCTCATCCTCGATGACGCTTCAGACAAGTTCGACGGTGCCACTCGAAGGCGATTCCTCGCGCAAATCAACGCCAGCGGGCGCCATCTTCTGGGACTTATCAACGACATCCTCGACCTGTCAAAGGTCGAGGCGGGCCAGATGGTGCTGCAGCTTCAGAGTGTGTCGATTGTCGAGGTGGCGAATGACGTCGTGAACACGATCGAACCGATCGCGGCGAAAAAGAAGATCGTGATCAATGTCGAAGTCGGGTCCGGTGGCCACCTTAAAGCTGACGGGGGCAAGCTGCGGCAGATGCTTCTGAACCTGGTCTCCAACGCGGTCAAGTTCACGCCCGCGGGCGGCACCGTCACGATCAAGGCGGAAAGGTTCGCCAAGACGGTCGAGATCTCGGTTGCGGACACCGGCATCGGCGTCGCCGAATCCGACCTCCGCCGCCTGTTCAAGGAATTCCAGCAGCTCGAGACGGGGGCAGGGGGCCATCAGGAGGGGACCGGCCTCGGACTCGCTCTCACCAGGCGCCTCGCGGCCCTTCACGGCGGCGATGTGCGCGTGGCCAGCGAGATCGGAAAGGGCAGTATCTTCACGATCGAGCTACCCGTCGAAGCTGAGCCCCCGGCCGCGCCGGTTGCGACTGCGCAACGAACGCCCGATGGCACGCACCCGCTCGTCCTGGTCGTGGACGACAACCAGCAGGCGGCCGACCTTCTGGTCCGTCAGCTCGAGCATGGCGGCTTCCACGGCGTCGTGGCCGCCAACGGAACCGACGCCTTGGCCAAGGCTCGTGAGCTGCGGCCGGTGGCCATCACCCTGGACATCCTCATGCCCGGCGTCGACGGTTGGGACGTGCTCGCCCAGCTCAAGCGCGACGACGCCACTCGCGACATTCCAGTCGTCGTCGTCAGCGTCGTCGACAAGCCGGAGCTCGGCCGCGCGCTGGGCGCCCTGGACTACTTCGTCAAGCCGGTCGAGGGCAAGGTTCTCCTGTCGAGCCTGGCCAAATACAAGTTCACGGGCAAGGTCGGGACCGTGGAAACACACATCCTCGTCGTCGATGACGAGCCGGCCAACGTCGAGTGGCTGGAAGGTGTCTTGAAGCCGGCGGGGTTTTCAGTCACCTCGGCCGGCGGCGGCCGCGAGGGCATCGATCTGGCCCGACGCAATCAGCCCGACCTGATCCTGCTCGACCTGATGATGCCCGAGGTGAGCGGCTTCGACGTCGTGGAGGCGCTCAACGCCGACGAATCAACGCGCTCGATCCCGATCATGATCCTCACCGCCAAGGACCTGACCGTTGAGGACAAGCGGCAGCTGAACGGGCACGCGAAGGCGATCCTCGCCCGAGGCTCCACCGGCGCCACCGACATCCTGGGCTGGCTCGATCGACTGATGCCGGCCCGGTAGGCTCCCCACGCGTGGGGAGCTCCCCGCCGCGAAGCGCCGGGGTGAGGGGGCCTAGGGCTCGACGGTCAGCGGGCCTCCGAACCGGTTTGTCAGGCCGCTCTCGGCCCGGATCACGTGCATGACCGCGTTGATGAGAGCCAGGTGCGAGAACGCCTGCGGGAAGTTGCCGAGGTGACGGCCGCTGCGCGGGTCGATCTCCTCCGCGTACAGCTGCAACGGGCTCGCGTACGAGAGCATCTTCTCGCACAGCTCTCGGGCGCGCGTGATCTCACCGATCTCGGCTAGCGCTGACACCATCCAGAACGAACAGATGGTGAACGTGCCCTCTTCGCCGGACAGCCCATCGTCCGTTTCTTCGGGGCGATACCGCAAGACCATGCCGTCGTCCGTCAGCTCGTCGGCGATGGCGAGCACCGTCGCCTTCACTCGAGGATCGTCGGGGGGCAGGAAACGGACGAGGGGGATGAGCAACACCGAGGCGTCCAGTGCGGTCGCGCCGTAATGCTGCACGAACACCCCACGCGAGTCGACGCCCTTCGCGCAGATGTCAGTCTTGATCTCATCAGCCTCGGCCTGCCATCGTTTGGCCAGGTCGAGGTCGCCGTGCAGCTCGGCAAGACGGGCGCCGCGATCGCATGCTACCCAGCACATCAGCTTTGACGAGGTGAAATGCTGGGGCTCGCCGCGCACCTCCCAGATGCCTTGGTCCGGCTTTCGCCAGTTCTCGATCGCCGCCTCGACGCTTCGCTTGAGGATCGGCCACACGACCTCCGGCAGGTAGTCGCGCGACTTGGTGTGTAGGTACACCGAATCGAGGACCGCACCCCACACGTCGTGCTGCTTCTGCGCGTAGGCGGCGTTGCCGGCGCGCACCGGCTTCGATGCCTCGTAACCGCTGAGGTTGTCGATGGTTCGCTCGGCCAGCTCGCGCTCGC
>Ga0207646_10007029_pt1 | contig 11523 bp, 11 predicted proteins | sample KBSK5502metaG_FD_184343 | JGI IMG/M metagenome (GOLD analysis project Ga0207646, IMG submission 184343) | Corn, switchgrass and miscanthus rhizosphere microbial communities from Kellogg Biological Station, Michigan, USA - KBS K5-50-2 metaG... | ecosystem: Host-associated > Plants > Roots >...
AGCTCAAGACGACGCTTTCTGTTCTTTCAACGTCTCAACTAAGAAAGCGCGTGCTGAGTAGCGCGTAATGTTCGGATAGTTACGTGTTTTTGCGACGGTGAGTGCAAAAATATGTACCCTATGTCTTGATCAAGTTTGCGGGAGAGACCCCCATGGTGAGTCTGATCGCAAGGAGGAGCAACTTGATGCGTTGAAGAAAAGGATCATGGAGGAGGTGCAGGCTGTTGGGAAGGCATGTGTGAACGGGATGGTCTTGCATGGCCGCTTCGTCCTGCGCGCTCCCCTCTTCGCTGGCTGAGGACGATGTGGCGGCGTTCATCGAGGAAGTGCGCCGGGTTGTCCAGCGCTATCTGATGTAATCACTTCACGCGACGGATTCTTTGCCGTCTCGAGATCTGGACAGTGGGCATCAGAGAACCGACCCCCCCCACTCACGCGCCACTGTCTATGCTCATGCGAGCCTACGAAGGACTGCTGGCCGATGCTGACGTGATCAATCATGTTCGTGTCGCGGAGCGGGCTCACAACTGGTAGCACCCTGGAAGGCTGATTTCATCGGCGTGAATCCACATGCTATACCGGTCGAAGAGGCGTTTTCTCATGCTGAGGAGGAGTCGTATGACCGATGACCGCCGTAAGCGGTTTCCCCTGGGCAGCCCTCACTCGCAGGATCTTTGGCATCTTTTCTCTCCTTTCTGTCTCTGTACCCCCATTCCGCAGTTTGATTGATAGTTTTGGCGAAAATTGCTAGTGAGGCTCAGAGAGAGGAACAAACCAGAGAAGATGACGGTATTGGCCACATGACCCGAATGCACTGCTCTGCGTCTGCGCTCAATAGACAAGGAAGAGGGAGCAGCATACTAGTGCCTCAAGGTTTGCCAACGGGATCGATGAATGGGAGAGCCCGCGGTGTCTCTTCAAGGTAGTGTTTGGGAGAGCACAGCCACAACGAAACATGTGCTGGCTGCATCGTCTCCTCAACCACGGCCGTTAGCTTTGCGCATAACTGGTTCAAGTCCACCTCATCGCGTATGGTCGCACTGAACGCGGCGAGCGTGCGGACCGCGTCATACTTGCGCCGGTAGAAGCGCCGGTCTATCTGCGCACGCGTGCGATCATGCAGGGGCTTGAACAGAAGCCCTATCAGTAAAGTGGAAGCGAAAATCGCCAATTGATTTCCCCGTATGAGTGGGAGACCGCCTGTAAGAGATTCGAGCGTGAACACGCTGACTGCGTAGACCGCAGCCAGCATGAACGTCAAGGTGCTATAGACCAGCGTGCGGTGAATGATGATATCAATGTCCCAGAGCCGGTAGCGCAGAATGGCAAGGCCTACGCAGAGCGGGACGATGAACAAGATTACGATAGAGGCAGTTGCAGTGACAAGCTGATAGAATGAGCCAGCTTGCCCCAGCGAAGGGAAGAGATACGGTAGCACAGTTAACCCGACTGCGATGATCACTGCCACACTTCCACCGAAGAGTAACCACTTGGTCTGCTGGCGCTGCAGTGGACTGGCAGCAGTGCGATAGCGATAGACTTGTGCGATGAAGAGCAAGCCTAATGCTGCAAGCCATACTAGAGTATAGAACGGGGAGTACATGAACATGAAATAGACAAATGCCGCTACAGGCCAGCAGAGGAGAAGCCAGCGCGCCCATCGTGTAACAAACCGCCCAGCAAAGAGTGAAAGGAACAGCAAAGACATTCCAGTTCCAAGTACAAACAAAACCATGGCAAGCCACCCCCATGCCGAGCTCATGTCCATGGCAAATACATTGTTGTTCAAGGCGACTGACGCCACCACCGCCAGCGCACCCAGGAGCGCCATCCAGTCATCGGACTTACGCCAGAAAATCACGGCACCGAGAGTGAAGCAGACGAACGCTAAGGCGATCGTGAGCGCGAGGGTGAAGGCGGCATAGGCGCTGACGGAGAGGCCAAGCTTCTGGAGGACCTGTGCGGAGTCAGGGGTGGGTTGCGCACCACACATGGCGCCTGTGCACACGGTCTGAAGTGCTGTATAGTATGCCGGGAGCCTGGCAAGAAAGAGCGCCACTAGCAGGCTGACCACTGTTACCCATACGACGCGCGCAAGGATGAGCCTGCGCCCACGTAAGCGCGTGTCTGGCGCTCCTGAACGATCGGAACTCCTCGTGGCCTGGCTGGCTACAAATGCATCGTTGAGAGGTGTGCTCATGGTTGCCCTCCTCAAGCTGCGCATCAAGCGCTGAAATGCGAAAAAAGAACGCACTACTCTTCCTGTGAGATGTCAACCTTCCTTGCTATCATAGCACTTTCCCACCCAGAAATAGACGCTGCACTGTGCAGACCTTCACCACCTCACTCACTATCGCGCTGCGTCTGGAGTCGGTTCATCGGCTGATCTTAACACTCTTAGGGCCGCTTTATGTGAAAATCTATAATCCCTCTGGCTGAAACTGCGGAATGTGGGTCTGTATTTGCCTCCTTTCTTCTTCTATCAGCACTTAACGAACGCAGCAGTAAAGCCCAATGAGCGGTAGAGGTAGCAGACGGTGTGATTCGTCATAACAACACCTGGTGCTTCGCCTGGGCAAGGAGTTCCCTTATCAGTGCTTTGGCTACGCCCTACCTGCGCTTTTCAGGAAAGATAGACATATCCAGAACAAGTCCCTTGTCCCTTGAGATCACTTGCTCATTGTCCGATTTCGATGGCGCTGCGTTTGCCCAACTTCAGAGCCGCCAAGGAAGAGTGATTTTTCTACATATTACCTCTCAGGAGATTTCTTCTCAAGGGGGCTCCGGACGCACCTCCACTACATGCTGCACTTCACCCGATAGTTCAGGCTCCTCGACGCCCAGCGCTCGACACAGCGCGAGCGCCTCCTGTGTCGCCTATGTGACAGGAAATGCCCTTTGCGTCAGCACAAAGGCAGCCCAGGCTTCCATCCCCCGCTCGATGAGACGCCTGCCTCCCGGGTCTGTCAAACATCGATAGCAGAGTGCCTCCCCGATCTTCATCAGCCGGTAGCAATCCCAACAATCCATGCGGTCGCACCACGCCTGACCCGCGGGATCAAAACGCACCATTTGCGCTCGTGGATGATGTGGACAGCGATTCCTTTGTGGAGAGGTATTTATTTGCTCTGCCCTTGCGCTCTGGTCTGCTTCACAAGGGAGCACCTCTTGAACTTCCACCGGTGGTACGGATACATGCAAATGATTACCCACGAGATGCGCAACGAGCTATCCGAGCAAGCAATCAGACAAGGAAGATTGGGTAAGTTGGTGCTGAAAGTGCCTGGCTCTGGCATACTACACGGACATTTGCTGTAGGAGGTGCTTATGTCCGTCGTTGCCACCGCTCCCGTCGCTATCCAAACCTGCCCCCAAGACGTTCCCTCGCTTCCCGCATGGTTTGCGGAAGTCACCTTACTGGCCCACCACCTGAGCCGGCGGGGCATCCTTGATGCGCTGTGTGACCAGGTGCATCTCGCGCGAGGACGGATGGGCCACTACGAGGTGATCGATTTTCTCGCGGTGCTCTTTGGCTATGCTATCAGCGGAGAGCCGACCCTCGCGGCGTTTTTCGAGCGTCTGGCCCCTTTTGCTGGTCCCTTCATGGCGCTCTTTGGCCGGGAGCGGCTGCCTCACCGCTCCACGCTCTCTCGCTTCCTCGCCGCTATCGATCAGCCGTGTTTGAAAGCGCTGCGAACCCTCTTTGAGCAGGAGTGCTTCCAGCATGGGTTCTCTCAGGCGCACGTGGGTGGCTTGTCGGATCGCCAGGGGCGGCGCCTGGTGATCATCGATGTCGATGCTACCCGACAAGCGGCTCGCCAGCGCGCCCTGACCACCTGTGCGCAGTTCCCCGCCCCGCGACGGCGGCTCGCGGAGGTCTGTGCGCCCGGCTACACGGGGCGCAAGCGCGGAGAAGTCGTGCGCTCCCGCACCACTATTTTGCAGGCCCATACCCAGCAGTGGCTGGGCACCTTCTCGGGGGCGGGTAATGGCGATTACGTCGCCGAACTGGGGGAGGCCTGTCAAGTCGTGACCCACTACCTGCACAGCCGAGACATTGCGCTCGCGCAAGGGCTGCTGCGGCTGGATGGCTTGTATGGCAACGCCTCGGTGCTGACCCGCATTCAGCAGGCCGGCCTGGGCTTCCTCACGCGGGCGCGGGACTAGCAGTTGCTCACCCATCCCCGGGTGCAAGCTCGGCTCGCTGGCCCATGTGATCGTGAACTGGTCCACCCCGAAACCGGCGTGCGGCGTGAGGTCTTTGAGGTGGGCTACTTCTCGGATTGGCTCGAGCCCTTGTTTGAGCAGGAGTTGCACTGCCGGGTGATCGTCACCAAACGGGCGGCGCCGGGTGATGGGGAGCAGGTGAGTGTCGGCAAGCTGGTGGGGCAGCACGTCTACGAACTGTTCTTGACCTCCCATCCCGCTCGCTGCTTGCAGGCCGCCGATGTGGTCCAACTCTATCTGCTTCGCGGCTCCTTTGAGACGGTGCTGGCCGATGAAGACAGAGAGCAAGACCCCGATCGTTGGTGCTCGCACACCTCGTATGGGCAAGAGTGCTGGCAGATCATGAGCCAATGGGTCTGGAATCTCCGTCTGGAGCTGGGCTGCGTCCAGCAACAGCCCCAGCTGCGCCACACGCGCCTGATCGATGACGCCATCTTGCCAGAGGCGGTGATGCCTGCCCCCGCCACGCCTCAGCTTGCCGAGCCGATCGAGGAGGAAGTGATCGAGAACTATGGCCCCTTGGAGATGGCGAAAGAATGGGCCAAGTGCCGCGGGCGCTTCTCGGGCAAGGATTTCGTCCTGCTGGATGAGGCCACGCTGCGCTGCCCGGCCGGCAAGCTGCTGCGGTCGCGCAGCCGGCTGCCGCTGCGCAATGGCAACCTGCGCATTTGTTATTCCGCCAAGATCGGGGATTGTCGCAGTTGTGCCCTGGCTTCGCAGTGCATCGGTCTCAATGCCTATGGGGACAAGCCCAGGCAAGTCAGTGCCATCCGCCAACGTTTGGAGCCCACCCGACGCCCCAAAGTCACGCCGTGGCAGGAACCAGAAGCACTGCCAGGGTCTGCGCCAGAAGTGCCCTGCGAGTTGGTGTGGTGTGATACGGGCGGTCGCAAGCTGCGACGCACGTGGTTGGTGGGACTGCGCAGACAACAGGTCAACGTGCAAGAGCACGTGCCACCGCCCACCCAGTCCTCCTCACAGCCCACCCCGGCGAGCCCTCCGCTGCTGACCCGGGCTCAACGGGCTCACGCTCGGCTGAGTTGGCAAGATCGCTTGGTCCGCAATGCGCGCACCAGGAGCAGCCTGCAGTTCCACATCACGCTCTTCGGGGTGGCTCCACAGGTCGCTGCCTACCTCAACCTGGCCTCACTCTCTCCTGGGGCGTAGCTCGTTGCGCATCTCGTGGGTAATCAACGTAATCAGTCGCATCACTCTGGGTAGTGCCATCACAGCTACCACCGCCAGGAGTTGCATGACCACTCGTTTGGTGAGCATCACCCTGTTTGATCTGGCCGTTCCCTTGCGATGGCCGCTGCATGTGCCCCTGACTCCTCTCCACTGAGAGCTCGAGGTACCGCCCATCAAGTCGCGCGACCTCACCGGTCTCCTCCATCTTGCGTAACATCGAGCGAGTTGTGTGATAGTTCTTCCCAAGCGTGTCGGCGATCTCACGTGGGCTCATTCCATCGAGACGTTGCTCGCGGAGCAGGTCGAGAATCTCCTGGCGCGCCCTGGTGTGACCGACTTCATCGGCATTGCCGATCATGGTCCACATCGCCGTGGTGGCATCGAAGCTCAAGGCCAGTTGTTGCTCGCGTTCGATGTCGCGCCCGGTTACAAAGAGCGTCGCCTCTGCCTGCCCACGCTCGCGTTTCAAGATGAGCGTCCCGTCGACCGCCCCGGTCATACCGATAGAACCGATGATTTCGTCGAGCACATCACTGGAGCCGGTCTTGCGCAGGTGATGCACCGCCAGGATCGAGACGTGATAGGTATCGGCTACCCGTTTGAGAGGGATGAGGGCCTCGTAGTCCGCCTCGTACTGAGAACTGCGGCGCTCTCCCGATGGCGACGCAACCCTGGCCCAGGTATCAATGACCACCAGCCGCACGTTGGAATGCGCTTTGAGGTAGTCTTCGAGCGAGGCCAACCCTCCCTCACCGAGACGCGGCCAGTCCAGGGCGAATTCTATCCCACCCGGAACACTGGTCATCGAGGCCAGCAGTTGCCTGGCGCGTGCTTGTAGGCGGCGTGCATTATCTTCCAGTGCCAGGTAGAGGACATCGCCCTGGGAAACTGGCTGTGCGCCGAGAGCCACACCACCAGCCGCAATGGACAGCGCGGCGGAGAGTGCCAGCCAGCTTTTCCCCAGCTTGGGTTTGCCTGCCAGCAGCGTCAACCCTTCCGGTAGGATCTCCGGGATGGCCCAGCGCGCGGGTGGGAGTTCCCAGGAGAGCAGTTCCTGGAGACTGAAGACGTTGGGTTTCGTCCCGGTAGGGGGCGGTACCGGATGAGGGTGATGGAACACGAGCGGCTCGGCGTGATCCGGCGCGTCTTGAAAGGCGGCGCGAAACCCCTTGCGATCCTGTTTGTACAGCTCATTCGGGTCTTTTGTGCCGGGGAGATGCACCACAGCAGCCTTCCTTTGCCACTGCCACCGTTCCAGTCTCTCTGCGAGGGCTTTCACAAAGATGGCCCCAGCCACATCCGGCTCCTGCACGATGTATACCTGGCCAACCCCGGCGAGAGCTGACTCCTCCAATGTCCCAGCCATTTCGGCACCAGGGAGGCCCAGCGCTGGGAACCCCTGATACCACAGCGTCCAACAGTCCGACTCCCCTTCCACCAGCACCAACTCGCCCGCTTTCCTGGCTTCTTTCAGCCGCTCCAGTCCATAGGGGACAATTTTGCCGTCGCCCTTGCTCCAGCGCGACCCCTCGCGAGCGATAAGCGCCGTCCTGATGCGAGAACGTGGCGCGAGTGTGCCATCTACAAGATGATAGGGAATATGCAGGCCGCCAGACGGATAGTCCATCACGCCGAGATGGAAGAGGAATTGCCAGGGCAGTTGCTTCTCCAGTGCCAGATCGAGCAAGGTAAGTGTCGCGTGGCGCACACCGTTTGACGATGCGCGTTCAGTTGTTGTGGCCCCACCGGGAAAAAGGTCCGTGACGGTGAGCCCCATCGCTTCTGTGATGCGTTCTATCGGACACCCGGCAAAACACTTGAGCAAGACCTGCCCCTGCTCGCCCAGACCGATGCTCAAGCTGGGTTCACGGTCCGCGTGTGCCGGGCAGCAGGCTTTCCACCCGCGTAACGAGGTGCGCACCCCCTTGAGATGGGCTAACACCTTGTCCAGAGCAGGAGACGATACGTGTACAGGAGACGTGACCATAGCAAGTGCTCCTTCCAGTTCACGACGATGGCAGCATGAAAAATAGCCCCATCACCGTGACGCGGGTGGATGAGATGTGGAAAAGCTGTGGATAACTCATCATCACTACAGTTGCACTTTTTAACTCGACAATAAGAAACTGAAAAGCAGAAAAAAAGCCACCACTTCTTCTTGCAGAAATGACACTCTGGAGGGGTGAAACCGCAAACCAGAGTGCGCTATCTGCAAGGAGAAGAAGATGAAGCAAGAGCACCATACCACACTTACCGGCAAAGCAACGACCCTCGCCGATGTCGGTCGCTGGGTCCAGAACCTGTATTGTTTGCATGCACGTCTTGCACCACACTTTGCTCGTCCAGAGCCGCGCCGCCGGGTGCTGGCTTACCTGCAAGGCATCTTGAGTGACACGTCGCGCAAAAATGGGTGGCAATTGGCCGAACACGCCCGAGAAGCGCGCCCCGATGGGATGCAACGCTTGCTCTCGCAAGCCGTGTGGGACACCGACGGCGTGCGAGATGACCTGCGCTCCTATGCGCTTGAGCACCTCGGCCAGCAGTCCGCTATTGTGGTCATCGATGAAACCAGTTTCCCCAAACGCGGCCGCCACTCGGCAGGCGTGGGCCTGCAGTACTGCGGAACGACCGGTCAAGTCGAGAACTGCCAGGTGGGAGTCTTTCTGGCCTACGTCACGGCGCGTGGGCATACCCTCATTGACCGCGAACTCTATCTGCCCTTCGACTGGATAGAGGCATCTTCGCGCAGGCAAGAAGTCGGCATTCCCGAAACGGTGCGCTTCCAGACCAAACCGGAACTGGCGGTCCAGATGATGGAGCGCCTGCGGCAGGCGGCTGTTGCCATCGAATGGGTGGTGGCCGATACCGTCTATGGCGGCAATCTGGACCTGCGCACCTGGCTCCAAGCGCACGGCTACCCCTACGTGCTGGCCGTGGCGTGTGATGAACCCGTTGGCATCGTGACGCCTGACGGGCGGCGCAGACGGGTGGAAGTCCGCGAAGTCGAAGCCCTCCTGCTTCACGACCAGCAGTGGCAGCGTCTCGCGATGAGTGAGGGGACCAAAGGCCCGCGGCTCTTTGACTGGGCGGTCGTCCCCATGTTGCATCAGTGGGAGGACGATGGACGTCACTGGTTGCTTATGCGTCGCAGCCTCACTGATCCACAAGAAAAGACGTATTACTTTGTTTTCGCCCCCGTTGGAACCACCCTGCAGGAGATGGTGAAAGCCATTGGAGCCAGATGGCATATCGAGGAAGATTTTGAAAACGCCAAAGATCTGGGGCTGGACCACTACGAAGTGCGCAGCTTCGTCGGCTGGTATCGGCACATCACGCTCGTCTTGTTGGCGCTGGCCTATCTTGCCGGGATTTGCGCCACGGAGCGTTTCTCCACGGCTCCTCCCACGACCTCTGGGACTGCCAGCACATCTGCTGTGCTGGCCCTGACCGTTCCTGAAGTGCGCCGCCTGCTCGCACGGCTCATCTGGCCAGCTTCTTCGTCCGCACGTCGGGTGCTGGCCTGGTCGTGGTGGCGTCGCTGTCACCAACATCGTGCCAGTTCTTCCCATACCAAACGTCGTCTGAAGGCTGGCTGATCCTCGCTTCATCCCCCTTCTCCACTGGTATATGTTGTCCATCAGATCTGTTCCCTGACTTCCCAGAAATGTCCGAGAAGTAGCGGAGTTCCGGGACATTTCCTGGATCGGTGGTTCGTCTTGTTTCCTCTTTTGGTTTTCTTTGAAAGGAGTCTTGATCATGGCAACCTTTCCTGTAGCAACCGGTGCTCGTATGCTTGGCATTCATCCCAAGACCTTGCACCAGTGGCTCAAAGCGGCCGAGTTCTCCTTGGCTGCCCACCCAACCGATGCACGCCTCAAATGTGTGGCGGAGGACCACCTCCTGGAGCTGGCCAGACGGCATGGTCGCCCTCTGCCGAAGCTGGCCGAGGCTCCCGCTTCACAGGAGGAGCAAGCCAGCTCCTTGCTGGCAAACGAGGTGGCACTTGCTCCCTCTGCCTCTGCGTGGTCCACGACCTCTCCCCCTGAGGCAGGCCTGGTCCAGCACCTGATCAACCTGGAAACGAGGATCGTGACCCTGCAGGAGCAATTCACCCAGCTCGCTCTGGCTCTGCTTGAGGAACGAGAACAACGCTACGCGCAGCGCATCACGGCGCTGGAAGCGTTGCTGCGCTCCTCGCTTGAGGGGCAGGGGGTGCTGCAGCAGGCAGATGACCTGGCGGCCTCGCCTGAGGTGCTCCTGAGTCGGCGACAGTCTCTGCATCCGGCAGATCAGCGCGCCCGCTCGCGCGTCACGGCCCTGGTCGAATACAGCAGCCAGGGGCACTACGTCCTGGTGGATCCGCACGAAGGCGAACGAGCGGTTGCTCCCGACTCGCCGCAGTGGTTCGAGTGGCTGGCCACGCTCTCGTCTTTCCGGTTCGTTGGCAAAGCGGGGCGCTTTTCGGCCTACCGCGAATATCGCCGACTGGGCCAAACGCGCTGCTGGACCGCCTTTCGCTACTTCCACCATCGCACCCACAAGCACTATATGGGCGTGACGGACCATTTAACCATCGACTGTCTCGAACAGACGGCGGCGCTTCTGCAGGCTCAACTCCCTTCGCTCTAAAGGCCTTGGGTTGAACCCGCCATGCCTTTCCTTCTCTCCTGACAAGTGCAACTGTAGTGAGTGTATGGTGGAAAGGAGGTGGCCTATGTCGAAAGTGCGGCTGCTGTTTTTCTTGGTGGTGCTGGTGGTAGTGCTGTGGGTGTCCAGTCAGTTCATGGGGGCGATGGCGTCACAGGGTGGCTCAAAGCTCGCAGCGGCGTTGCACCTGGGGGCGTCCTCGGATGACTTGTATCCAGTAGCAGGTGCTCCTACGATTTCGGCGGAGTTCATCAACCGTGTGCTCTCCGCCTATGGCAGTCCTGCGGTGGGAACGGGGCAACAACTCTATGATTTGGGAGTGCAATACGGCATCGACCCGGTGTATGCCCTGGCGTTCTTCTTGCATGAGGATAGCTTTGGCAAGACCGGATGGGGCGCGGTCAATCACAGTTTGGGGAATAGTCGCTGCTCTGGGTGGTCGGTGTGTCAGGGTGGCTTTCGCGCTTATGCGACCTGGGCAGATGGCTATCAGGATTGGTACAACCTCATCCTCAATGGGTATGTACATGGGCAGGTGAGTATGCCCATTGTGGGGCGTGTCTGTACGACCGTCAGCCAGATCGTGCCGGTGTATGCTCCATCGAGTGACCACAACGATGTAGTGGGGTACATTGCCGCAGTGGAGCACGCAGTAGATACGTGGAGAGCCGGGAGGATATGGGTATGAGTTGGCTGGAGGTCATAGAGAGGTTAACGGATGCGGTGAATGTGGCTCTTGAGGTGGGGGACTGGTCGCAGGTGGTGACACTTACCACTGAGCTGTATACGGCTTCGCTTCACATTGGTGATGCGGAGTTTGCCGAACTGGTGCAGGATATGCACTGGATCGCCAATGATGCGCTGGTGCATCCGGTGGAGGTAGGGAGGTTGGTGTCCCCATGAGTATGTTTGATCGTCGGGCGATGTTTCGCGGGTTTAATGTGGATGTCGAGCATCAACAGATGGCGGGGCTGGCGAGTTGGGCTGCGTTTAGTGCCAGGTGGCGAGCTCGTCAAGGGTTGCCGCTGCTGCATCCACTGGATGTACACTACCTGACTCCCCAGGACTTCTGCAATAGCTTGGGGCATCTGCTGCCACCGCAAGTACAACGGCGCATGTTTCGGGAGTATGTGGCGGCGGCGGTACGCAGTCTTGCAGGTATGGCGGGCTGCCGGCGTGCAGGGCTAGTGAGCGGAGATCTTGCGCTGGTGCGTGCGGATGGGTTCGTGCGTCGGATGGGGGGCCAGCCGCACGATTTCTGCTACGGGCGTGAGGACAGCGGGCCATATGAACTCCGGGGAGATCGGCCCTATGGGGTGCCGGTTGCCTCGGAAATGGTTCGGGGCTACTGGCTCGACGAGTCACTGGTGGAAGAGGAGGACGACAACGGAGATGAGTCGTGGATTGATGCGTGGAGTGTGTTTGAGATGGCAAGCCAGTAGGGAGGAGGTGGCGCTATGG
>Ga0207646_10007030_pt1 | contig 11522 bp, 11 predicted proteins | sample KBSK5502metaG_FD_184343 | JGI IMG/M metagenome (GOLD analysis project Ga0207646, IMG submission 184343) | Corn, switchgrass and miscanthus rhizosphere microbial communities from Kellogg Biological Station, Michigan, USA - KBS K5-50-2 metaG... | ecosystem: Host-associated > Plants > Roots >...
TCAACTCCGGCCGCGCGCCCATGCGCAAGCTGGCCCCGACCAGCACGGTCAGGATTGCCATCGCCCCCGCGGTCCAGGCGATCCCGGGCGCCCCGCCGAACGCAAGCACGATCGCCGCAATCAGCGTAATCACCGCTGCGATGCCCGGAGCGTTGACGATGAGCGAACGCCGTGCTTCGCGGGAAGCCGCGGCGACGATCCCGGACCCGCCCAGCAACACGCCCAGCACGTAGGCGCTGATCGAAGAAATCCGGTGCGAGGTCTCACCGAAGGCAAACGGCGAGATGAACACAAGAACGCCGAACACCACCGTGGCGTAGTCCTGCCACCGCTTCCAAGTCGTCATGACCGCATGCCTCCAGTTACTGCCGCGGAGCCTAGTACGGTACTCCTCGATCCGGCGCAATTTACGATACCAACCGAATGACTGAGGTCTTCGTGCCGGTGCGGATCGAAGCGAAGACGGTCGGCGAAGCGTGGATGTCGATCGCGGCGGCGATTCTGACAGGCGGCGTCGTCGGGAACTGGGAAGGACTGCCAATCGTCGAGGTGTTCCGCGCGACGCTCGACATGTCTTCGCCCAGGATGGACGACCCGATCATTGCCCAGCACGGCGATCCCGAACGCCTGGCCTGGATGCACGCGAACTTTACCGACCACTCTCGAGTGACAGAGCTCGGTGACGCCGACAGCTATGCGACGCGCCTGTACGACTACGCCCACACAGGCCGCGACCAGATCCGCTGGGTGATCGACCGGCTGGCGGCCAATCCATGGGCGCGCGACGCGACGGTCACGACGTTCCAGCCACTCACCGACAACAGCTATATCCCATGCGTCAGCCTGCTCGACTTCTGGCTCGTCGAGGGCAGGCTACAGCTCGCCGTCTACGCGAACGCCATCGACTTCGGCACGAAGGGCTATGGCAATCTCGTCGAGCTCGCTGCGCTGCAAACTCGCGTGGCCGGCGACCTGGGCGTCGCGGTCGGCACGCTGACGATGACGGTGAAGTCGGCCCACATTTATCAGAGCGAGCTTGGCCTGATGCGTCGCCTCATCGCCGCGTCATAGCGCCTACGAGAGGCTTCTTCTAGTCATTCCTCGAATGCGGGAACCAGCGCTCGACGCGGTCGACGCGTCCATCGGAGAAGCCTGGGCGCGAATCGACGCCCCAAAGCTGCGAGGCGATGGCCAACGCGATCAGGGCCGCGAATGCCAGCAGATGCTGCATAAGAACAGCCTACGCTGGTGCACTCAGGAAATCGATGTGACTGCACTGGTTGAACCCACGCTCTCAGACGTGTTGGCCGCCGCGGCCTGCATTCGGCCTTATCTCGCGCCCACCCCTTTCCGTCAGTCGCCAGCTGTAAGCGAGATGGTCGGCGCTGATGTCTACCTGAAGCACGAGTTCCATCTGCCCACGGGCGCGTTCAAGGTCCGGGGCGGCGTCAACCTCGTCTCTCAGCTCAGCGCTCGAGAGCGCGAGGCCGGCGTGATCGCCGCTTCGACGGGAAACCACGGCCAGTCGGTGGCGTACGCGGCCAGACTCTTCGGAGTCAAAGCCATCATCTGCGCCCCGGAGAACTCAAACGTCGCCAAGGTCGAGGCGATGAAGGAGCTGGGTGCGACGGTCAATCTGGTCGGTGCCGACTTCGATGAGGCGCGCGTCGCGTGCGAAGAGCTCGCCGCTGCCAACGGCTACCGGTACATCCACTCGGGAAACGAGCCGCTGCTGATCGCCGGGGTGGGTACGCACACGCTCGAGATCTTGAGCGAAGAGCCGCGCATGGACGTCATCGTCGTCCCGATCGGAGGCGGCAGCGGCGCGGCCGGCGCCTGCATCGTCGCGAAAGCGGTGAACCCAGACATCGCGGTCATCGGGGTCCAGGCGGAGAAGGCGCCGTCCGCCTACCTTTCGTGGCGGGCGGGCAAACCCGTCGAGTCGACGACGAGCACGTGGGCGGAAGGCCTGGCCACCCGGACCCCGTTCGAGCTGCCGCAGCGGATCCTGCGCCGGCTGCTTGACGACTTCGTCCTGGTTTCCGAGGACGCGATCTCGGAGGCGGTTCGATTTCTGCTCGCGCGCAACCGGATCCTGGTGGAAGGGGCCGGCGCGTCGTCCCTGGCGGCTGCTCTGGCGCTCAAGGACCGGCTGGCGGGTAAGCGCGTGGCTCTGATCTTGACTGGCGGCAACATCTCGATCCCGCAGCTCAAGGTCGTGCTCGAGGGCTCCTGATCGCGGCCGCCGGCTCTGCGATACTGCCGCAGTGGCTCCGCTTTCCAGGCGATTGCGCCGTATCGAAGAACCAAGGATGTCGGCTGCCCTGCTCGTGCTGCCGCTGATCGGGATGCTGGCGGCTTACGGCTACGCCCTGACCACGGTTAAGTTCACCCTGAGCGGCCTCGCTGCCGCCGCGGGGCTGGTCGGGATCGCCGGGACCGGCCTCCTGTACGCGTGGCGCGCTGTCAGCGGCGCCTCCGTCGAGTAGCCCGCTCCGCTTGGACTCCCTCCACGCGATCGGCTTCTACGTGTCCGCTGCACTGGCCGGGGTCGGCGGCATTCTTCTCGCGTTCCTGCCCGGGCACTGGCGTCGCGGCCTGGCGCTCGGAGCGACCGGGCTGGGCGTCGCGGGCATCTACGCGTCGCTGTCGGCCGGCTTCGCCGCCATCGTCGTGATCGTCTGCTACCTCGGCTGCGCACTGCTGGTGGCGCGGCCCGATTACCGCACCGTCGAGCTGGCGGCCGGCGGCCTGTGGCGCCAGATCGGCGCAGTGGGAGCCGCGGTCTTGTTGGTGGGCCTGGCCTATGCGGCGTTTCGCGGCCACTTCGCGCACGCGACCTTCTACGGAGGTTCCTTCAACTCCTTGTCGGTGGCGCGCCTGTTGTTCGCCCACGATGCGCTTGCGACCGACGCCGTCGGCGGCCTGGTGCTCGCAGCCCTGGTCGGAGCCGCTATCGCCTGGCGCCGCGAACGCCCTCGAGACGAGCGGGAGGGCCGGCGATGAGCGTCACGCTGGTCTCGGTCCTGTTCGTCGCCGCCGGCCTGACGGCGCTCGGGGCCTTCATCGCCGCGTGGAAGCGTGAGCTGACCGCCGCGCTCACCGGGCTGCCGGTGATGTTTGCGGGCGCGGGCGTCGCTTTCGTAGGCGTGGCGCGATTTGGAGCGACGTCGGGCGCACCGGCCCTGGGCCAGGAGGTCGCCGTATTGCTCGCGATCGCGGCGCTGGGCGCCGTCGGCCTCGGAGTCGGGCTCGCCGGTCGGGAGAGCTCTCGCTGAGCCTGCTGGTCGCGATCGGCGACTTCCTGACCGCAGCTTCGGGCGCGGCCTCCGGCGCGCGCGCCGCGACGCCTCGCTTCAACTTCGATCCGTCCACGACCCTCGGGTGGGCGGTGCCGCTCATGGTGCTGGTGCCGCTCCTGGCCTTCGTGCTGGCCGCGACCAGCGTGCGCACACGCCGCTCGGCGGCCAACATGGCGATGCTCGGCGCGCTCGTGACGTTCGCGCTCTCCCTGCTGGTCGCCTGGGGCTTGACCCGAAGGTCGACGCCGTTCCAGACCACCTATCCCTACCTGAACGTCCCCGTCGCCTTCACCGGTCCGGTGAACTTCCAGGGCTTCGGCATCGACATCATCCTGCGTGTCGATCGCCTCACCTCGGTCGCGCTGCTGGTGCTGGAGATCTGCGTGATCGGCGGGATCGCATGGCACCGCCTCATGGGGCGCTCGGAACCAGGAGGCGCCCGCTTCTACGCGCTGGTGAGCGTGCTGCTGTTCGGAGCTGTGGCCACCCTGGTGAGCTATGACCTCGCCGAGCTGTTCGCCTTCTGGGGATTGGCAGGCGGAGCGACGTACCTGCTGCTCTCTCACCGCTGGGGCTCTGTCGAGTCGTCGCTCGGCGGGCGAATCGCCCTCGTGCTCCCATTCGCGTTCGACCTGAGCCTGCTCACCGGCATCGCGGTTCTCTACTCGCATTACGGAGTGCAGAACATCGCGAACCTGGTGCCGATCCTCCATTCCACCCCGGGCGTCGGCGTCAAGTCCATGGTCGCGGCATCGATCCTGTTATTCGTCGGGGTCGTCGGTCGGCTTGGGCTCTGGCCCTTGAGTCTCTGGCTGACGCGGACGGCGACCACAGCACCTCCCGTCGCCAGCGCGCTGGCGCAATCCGTGTGGTCGGTCGTCGCGATCGTGATCCTGTACCGGCTCATGCCGATCATCGCCGCGCCCAACGTCGCGACCTTGCGCGACCTCGTCTATGCAAGCGGCGTGGCAGCCATCGCCGCACCACTCCTGGCCCTGTTCGGCAACGAGCCACGTAGGGCGATGGTGCTGGCGGGTTCAGGGGTGGCGGCGATCGGAGCTGCGCTCGTCGTCCACGCGTACGAGGCGTCGAGCACAAGCTTCGCCGTGGTAGGGGTCGCGTGCGTATTGGCCGCGGCGCCGGCGAGAGCGGCCGCGACACTGGCCGTGTCGGCCATCGCCGCCGCGATGCGGACCGACGACCTGGCCGAGATGGGGGACGGGCGGCGCCGCATGCCCACCACCACGGCGGCGCTGCTGCTGTCTGGGCTCGTGATCACGCTCAGCGCAGCGGGTGCGAGCTCGCTCGCGGTTGCCTCCGGGTCACGTTTCGGATTCGCCCTTGGCGAGGCCGTGCTCCTGGTGGCGATCACCGCGATCCGAGTCCCCCTGGCGATCGCCATCGGCCCACTCCGCAGGCGTCGCGCCTTCGAGCCCGACCGCGTACGCGAGGGTCCGAATGCCGCGCTGGGTTGGCCCTTCTGGCTGGTGGTGGCGGGCGCGGCGCTGGCGATCGCCTCATTCTTTCCAGCCTGGATCGGGTTCCTCGACGGCCAGAAGCACAACGCCGTGCCGGCCAACGGCGTGGCGCTGTGGGTGGGCGCGGCTTTGGTTGGAGTCGTGGTGACGGTCCTGACGTTCGGCACCAACAAGGACGGCGCGCTCCGACTATCGGCCTGGCTGGGGGTCGGGCTCGGCCGCTTGCTCGACGGCGGCGCCGCCGCATTCTCGCGATTCATCGCCGAACCGATCGCGGCGATCGCCGAACACATCAGCGATTGGATCCAACAGGGTGATGGCGAGCTGGCCCGTGCGGCCGCCGCCTCCGGACGCCTGGCCCTCGCGGCGGCGCGCGCGCCGGCGGTGCCGCTGATCGTCGTGCTGGCGGCCGCATTGGCGGTCGCGGTTGGACTTCTTTCGCCCGGGGTGTTCAGGTGATCCTCGCCGGGATCGCGCTCGCTTCGCCGACGCCGGCCGCGGTCCCGGGCGCCGGCATCTTCACGTCCCCTCTGATCCTCAGCCTGTCGATCTGGGTGCCGGTCGCGGTCGCGATTGGAATGAACTTCATCCCCAACCCGCGCGGCCGCTACGACACGCTGATGAAGCAGATCGCGTTCTTCACGAACCTGGGGATCGTGTTCATCCTCTTCATCGCCTACAACCAGTTCCAGACCTTCCTGCCCGGCATGCAGTTCGAAGAGAAGCTGCCTTGGCTTCCGTCCATCGGTGCGACGTACCACCTCGGTGTCGACGGGGCGGGCATGACGATGATGGTCCTCTCCGGCATCATCGGCATCACCGCCGTGCTCGCGTCATGGGGTGTGCGCGAACGCGTGCGGTCGTACTTCTGTCTTCTGCTCCTCATGCAGGCCGCAGTCAACGGCGCCATTGCCGCCCACGACATGTTCGTGCTGGTGCTCTTCTGGGGCGCCGCCATCATCCCGGCCGCGCTGCTCATGCTGGGATGGGGAGGACCTCGCCGCGAGGCCGCGACCTGGAGGCTGGTCGCCTACTGGGGCCTCGGCACTGCGGCGCTGCTGGTCGCGACGATGACCGCGTATGCCGCCAGCGGCGCCGGCAGCTTCGACATGGACGTGCTCTTGAAAGCGACGCTCACCCCGCGCGTGCAGCTGGCGGTCGGGGTGGCGTTGATCATCGCCGCCGCCACGCGGCTCCCGCTGTTCCCGCTGCACGGCTGGGTCCGCGACGTGTACTCGGATGCGCCGCTTGGGGTTTCGGTCGTGATCGCCGGCAGCGCGTCCAGGCTCGGCGCGTTTCTGTTGCTGCGGGCGCTGGTCGCCTCCAACGCCGACGCATCGCGGCTGCTCGCCCCGCTCATCGCCATCCTCGCCGCGCTGACCATCGGGTATGCGGCACTGGTGGCGCTCAGGTCGGTCGACCTGCGCTCGGCCGCGGCGCACCTCGCGATGGTGCCGGGCGCGATCACGGTTTTCGGTTTCGCCGCGCTGACCCCGCTCTCGATCGCGGGCAGCGTCTTGTCGCTGTTCACGGGTGGACTCGCCGCCGCTCTCATCGTCGGTACCGCCTGGACGCTCAGCGACCGCGCCCAGACGCGAAGCCTGCAGCTGCTGAGCGGACTTGCTCCTCGCATGCCCATCCTCACGTGGGTGTTCGTGATCGCGGCACTGGGGCTGCTGGGCGTGCCGCTCATGGCGTCGTTTCCGGCTGAGACGATGATCTTGTTCGGCTCGTTCAAGACCCAACCCGTAGGCGCGTTTGCAATCGTGGCGGGACTCGTGCTGACGGCGGTGGCGCTGGCGGTGCTGGTCCACCGCGTGCTGTTCGGCGAGCCGAACCATGACGCGCCGGCGGTATCCGACGCGTCGCTCGGCGAGACCTGGTACCTCGGGGTCATGGCCGGCGCCCTGCTTTGGGTCGGTCTGTTCCCAGGCGGGCCCAAGCTGCCGGGGACCGAACAGCCGATATTCGATCCCGGCCTGGTCAACGTCATGTCCGCGGGTCTTAGCGACATCGCCTCGCCCTACGTCCCGCCCAACTCGGCGGCGACGCAGTGAGGAACTACGTCCTCGTTCCGGAGGCCCTGGTAATGGCGGGCGCGGTCGTCCTCGTGCTCCTGGGTCGCGCGCCGAGGCGCCCGCGCAGGTGGGTGCCGCTCGCCGCCACGCTGCTGGTGGCGGTCGCCCTGGCGGTCGAGCTGTGGGCGGGGGGGACGCCGGGCACCTACCTCACCGGTGCGCTCGTGCAGGATCGGTTTGCGCTGTTCGCGAAGGCGGCCGTCCTGCTGGCGGCGGGGCTCGCCGTCGCCGTCACCGATTGGTCTGACGAAGGCGCGCCGACGATCGGCATGGCGATGATCCTGCTCGCCGCGTTGGGGGTGATGATCGTCGCGTCCGCGACCGATTTCGTGGGCTTGTGGGCGGGGCTCGAGCTGGCGGGCACGGCGGGCGTGGTGCTGGTGTCGGTCCGGCGTGCGGACCTGGGCCTGCGGCTGCTGGTTTCCGGCGGCGTCGCGAGCGCGTTGGTTCTGATCGGGCTGGCCTTCGTCTATGCGACCACCGGTTCGGCCGACCTGTCGACGGTGCGGCGCGTGGCCGGGTCCGCGAGCGCAACGCTGCCACTTGCGATCCCGGTGTTCTTGCTCATCGGGGGATTGGCGGTGCGCGCCGGTCTGCCCCCGTTCCAGTTCGCGAGGTTGCCCGTCGGTCTGGGCGCGTCGCCGCTGGGGGCGGGCATCGTCATCGGCCTCGTGGCCGCGGCCGCGCTCACCGTGGCGTTCAAGATCTCAGCGGCGCTGGTACCGCTGCCGGCGGTGTTCTCTCCTTATCTGATGGTGGTCGCCGCGGTGGCGATGGTCGGCGGCGGCGCCGCCGCCCTGGCGACGCGATCGCCCCGGGCCCGGCTCGCGTACCTCGCGGCCGGCCAGGTCGGCTGGGTCGCGGCCGGTCTGGCCACGCACTACCGCATCGGGCTCGGGGCGTCGCTGTTCCTGCTGGGCGCGTTTGCGGTTGCGGCCACGGCGGGCCCCGCGGTGATGGCGGGCGCTGATGCGGGCGAGTTCGCGCTGGCCGGAATGGGCTTGCTCCGCCCGGCGCGCGCGGCGGGCATCGCCGTGGTCTTCCTTTCCCTGGCCGGCGTGCCGCCGCTGGCCGGTTTCTTTGGTGAGTTCGCCGTCGCGTCGGCGGTGGCGCAAAGCGGCGGGTTCTGGCTCCTGGCGTTGGGGCTGCTGGGCGCAGTGATGAGCATGGCCGCGGCCGTGGGCACGCTGCGCGCGATCTACCTCCAGAGCCCGCCGGACGAGAGCCGGCGCGCGGCCGGCGCGCGGCTGCCGGTCTTGACCCCCCTGTCCACCGGCGGCGCCGTAGCGCTGTTTGCGGTGATCGCCGGCTGCGGCGTGTTCGCAAACCCGATCATCAGCCTGGCCGACCAGGGCGCGGAAGCGCTCGGGTTGCGCTAGCGGCTAACCAGATTCACGCCCCTCTCCCTAACCCTCTCCCCTGCGGGGAGAGGGGATCCATTCCCTGGCCCTCTCCCCTTGCGGGGAGAGGGGATCGGGACAGTCCGCTAGACTCCGGCTACCAGTCGCAGCTTTCGTCACACCAAACGTCCTGGAGGTCGTTCCCTGGCGGGCACACACCGTCGGCGTCGCGCCGGTCGGCGCGGCGCATCAGCGGGATCGCTGAAGCATCGGATCCGATCGCGTCCCAGCGCACGCCGCAGCCGGCACGGCCGGCGGCACGTGTCGCGGGGCTGGCTCGCGCGCACAGCCCTCGTCGCGCTCCTCGCGATCTGCGCGGTCGGTCTCCTGGGCAGCGTGACCGCCATTGCGATGGTCGACTACTTCGCCGGCGACCTGCCCACGATCGACCAGCTGCAAACTTCGAAGCTCACGCAAACCAGCCGCATCCTCGACCGCAACGGCAACTTGATCGAGGCCCTGTATCACCAGAACCGGACCGTGGTCCGGCTGAGCAAGATCAGCGCGAAGCTGCAGCGCGCGACCATCGACACCGAAGATCGCTCGTTCTACGCCAACAACGGGGTCGACTATCGCCGGCTTGCGATCGCGATCGTCTACGACCTCACGCATCACACTTCCACGCTCGGCGGCTCGACCATCACGGAGCAGGTGGTCAAGAACGATGTTCTCGACACTCAAGAAGCGCAGTCGAGAACCGTCAGCCGTAAGTTCCACGAGCTCGTGCTGGCGGAGGAAATGGAGCGCCGCTACTCGAAGTCGCAGATCCTCGAGCTGTACCTCAACAGCATCAACTACGGCAACGGGGCATACGGCGCGGAAGCCGCCGCCGAGACTTACTTCCAGGTCCACGCGAGCGACCTGACCCTGGCGCAGGCGAGCTTTCTTGCCGGTTTGCCGCAGGCGCCCGCGAACTACGACCCCTTCGGCACGCCTGACCAGCTGGCGGCCGCGAAAGAGCGCTGGCGCGAGGTGCTCGACGGCATGGTGACTGTGGGCGATGTGAGCTCGGCCGCGGCCAACGCCGCGTACAACAGCAACCTGATCGAGAAGATGATCGCCGCGCGCAAGGCGCTGCCAACCTCGCACAACCCGCTCACCGCGCACTTCGTCGACTATGTGGAGCAGTACATCGCCCAGCGGTACGGCACGCGCGCCTTGTACGAAGGCGGGTTGATGATCTACACCACGCTCGACCTCGCAACGCAAGCGCTCGCCGACAAATGGGTCAAGTCGGGCGTGGCCACCTGGGCGCGACGGGGCGTGAACACCGGCGCGATGCTGGTCATGAATCCGCGCGACGGCGAGATCCTCGCGATGGTCGGCAGCGCCGACTACGGGAACGCGGCGATCCGCGGCCAGATCAACCTCACCGGCGTCGACCCGCTGGGCTGGCGGGGGGTGGGGTCGTCGTTCAAGGTGTACACGTACGGCGCCGCGCTGCAGGCCGGTCTCATCACGCCGGCCTCGCTCCTCAACGACCAGACCGGGATCATCGGCGGGGTAACGTTCAACGACTGGGACACGAAGCACGAGGGATACATCCCGCTGCGGGTTGCTCTCGCTCAGTCGCGCAACCTGCCCGCGCTGTGGACCTACCGGCGGGTCGGCGGCGCGCAGGTGACGACCTTCATGCACCAGCTCGGAGTCACGGCGACGATCGAGAACCCCGAAGGGGTCGCCACCACGTTGGGTCACGACCCGCTCTCCATGGCCGAGCACCTCGCGGCCTACTCGGCTTTCGACAATGGCGGTTACCGCATATCGCCTCACCCGGTTTTGAAAGTGGTCGATGCGGACGGCACTGTGTTGGAGGCCTTCGATCCGAGCGCAGCACGCGTCCAGGTGATCAGCCCCGACCTCGGGTACTTGATGACGGACCTCCTGCGAGGACCGGTGAAGCTATACCTGGGCGACCTGGGCGGGCGGCCGGTGGCCGGCAAGTCGGGCACGACCGAGGCTTACACGGGTTCGATCTTTCTCGGCTACACACCCGACCTGGCGGTGGCCGCGTCGCTCATGCACATCGATGCCGGGCCGGAATGCAAGTCGGGCTACGCATATCTCGCGACCAACTTCCCGCCCTCCGGATGGCAGTGCCCGACCGGAGTGCTGTTCGGCGAGAACGTCGGCACGTCGGTGTGGAAGCCCTTCCTCGAGGCGTACTACTCGAACCACCCATGGCCCGCGATGTGGACGCAGCCCGCGGGCGTGGTGACGCGAATGGTGTGCGCTTACGACGGCGGGTACATCAGCAGCGGCGGGTACAACGAGATCTTCCTCAAGGGGGTGGGCGAGCCTACCTACCCGTGCGGCGCCAACCCGCCGCCAGGGGCGGCGCCGTACCAGGCGCCGTCGCCGATCCCTTCGCCTCGGTCCAAGCCTTCGCCTTAGTGGCCCTTGTCGAGCTTGCCCTCGGTCGGACCACTTAGCCTGAGCGGGTGCGGACGGCGTGGACCTCGTTCATCTTCTCGCTCGCCTACCTCGGCCTCGGCCTGGCGTGGGTGCTCGGCGCCCACCCGCCCGGGGCGGCCGACCTCTACTTCGCGTGGTTTTTGGCGATCGCAATCGCCGGCATTTTCATCGCCGGCATCGCGAACCAGGTGACGCTGGCGCGGGCGTACCTGGCGGCTCCTGCGCTCGCGTATTCGCTGTCGCCCGGCCACCTCGGGCTCCTGGCCGTCGTGCTGGCGACAGCAGGCTTAACGGACCTCGTCGACGGCACCGTCGCCCGCCGCTTCGGGTTGTACTCGACTCTTGGCGGGGGGCTGGATCCGGTCGTGGATGGAGTGCTGCTGGGCGCGGTCGCGGTCGGCCTGGTTGGGAGCGGGATCATTCCGCTGTGGCTCGCGGTCGTCATCGTGATGCGCTACCTGCTGCCCGCCATCGGCGGCCTGGTGCTGATCTCACTGCACCGGCGGCCCGAGCTGCGTCACACGGTGACCGGGCAGATCTCGACGGCGCTGATCATCGTCCTGATCGGAGGCATCTGCCTGTTTCGCTTCTTCAACCAGGACACGAGCAACGTGGTCACCGGCGCCGAGATCGTGCTTCCGATCGCGACCGTCGCGACGTTCCTTCACCTGGGGTGGGTGGCGCGGAAGCCGAGCCGTCCGGCCGCGGCTCCCGAGGCGGGGTAGACTTGAACGTGGTCGCGCTAAGTGGGGTGCTGGCGGTCCCCTGAACCGGCAATCCGCCTTAGCCGGACCGAATTCCCGCGCTGAGGTCTGGGCTCTCACGCCTGGCCGCGGCAAGCGGCGTTGA
>Ga0207646_10007032_pt1 | contig 11520 bp, 15 predicted proteins | sample KBSK5502metaG_FD_184343 | JGI IMG/M metagenome (GOLD analysis project Ga0207646, IMG submission 184343) | Corn, switchgrass and miscanthus rhizosphere microbial communities from Kellogg Biological Station, Michigan, USA - KBS K5-50-2 metaG... | ecosystem: Host-associated > Plants > Roots >...
GTAAAGGCCAATCGATGGAAAGCGTACCGCCGCTTCCTCCAAGAAAACGAAAGGTAATCCTACAAGAAGAAGCACCCCACTAAGACCCCCCACAACAAGTCCGACCAGGTTGTCCAGCACGGTGGACGCGAAGTCCGCCCACTTTGAATCAGGCTGCCCCTTTCGCCTCATGACCCTTCCCCCTTCTCAGAGCAGTCTACCGCTTGCGGTGAGAGTATTCAAGCAGGCCCACACAAGTATCTGCTGGTAAGGAGCTGCCGCCAATTGCTCACAGATGCACGCCCTTACGCCATGGGTGGTGGCAGCGATCCACCATGCGCGGCGGCCGCATTGCTACCACCCTCTCCGCACCATCCTGTCAACTTGCGCGAGCACGTCATCGACCCGCGCTATCTCATAGTCAAGGGCCGATGGTGTGGATGCTCTCAGGAGCGCCAGGTCCAGATCAATCCCTATCATGGTCCACTTCAACTCAAGTTCGGCAGACGAGGCGCCTGACTGATATTGGTGCGACCTTTTGTACTCACGCAGTCTCGTGGCGCTTGCTTTGTCGTTAGGTGGTGCATTGTGGTCAGGGTCGTCTATCCATGCCTCCCACTGCGCCATCACACGTCGCGCTGCGTCCGTTAGGATGATGCCCATTGTTCGTCCTCCTCCCACAGCGGCCTGAGCCAGTCACCATGTCCCATCGTCGTACCTACCTCCGCTTGCCCGGTGGCACCGCTTCATCGAAGCCCGCACCGTTGTCGATGTAGTAGTCCTGCACGTTTGGCTCGGAACCGTAGCTGTCACGCTGGTTGCCGAGGGTCTCGCGGTAGGTTACATCGAGTCCCGCACCGATACCCGCGTCGTTCGCAGGCCCATATTGGTCAGGTGCACCGCCGCTATACGGGTTGCCTGCGGATGCGGGAGGGTTCTGGAAATACCCCAGCACATTACCGACGCGGAACGGCGTGTTGGTGTCGCCGGACAGGTCAGACGCGGGGCTGCCGCTTGAATATGCGTTGCCATCGGTGTGCAGGGCGTCGTCGTTGTCGGGTGTGCTGCCCGACTGCGGACCATGCCCACCACCGCCGTTGTTACCTGTGAGAGCCATGTGTCTGTTCTCCTCTGTACCTGATCTCGTGTAACGTGAAGGGATGCACTATACGCCGTACTTCCGTTCTGGGACATGCACCACGCTGAACTCTTGCGGTGCGTACGGGCGTGGGTCGGCATCAACAGTGGTCGCACGCTCACGCTTCTCGATGAGCAGCTCCTGCTCGTACGCCGCTTGCTCCCAGTCGTCCGCGGTGAAGTACGACCCTATCCATTTGGCGCCGCGTGTGATCTCGTCCCGTTCAGCCCACGCCTCCACGTCTCGGTGTTGCGGGTCGTTCTTGGTGGCGTAGGCAACCTCGCGGATGTGGTCCCGTTGCCAGTGCACGCGCATCCACGCCTCGCGTGCTTCCCACTCGTCCCACGCGTCCTGCCGCCGTTCCAGGATCTCAATGCGCACCAGCAGCTGCTCACTCCGCTTCCTGCTCCACACCGTCACTGCCTCCCTCCTGCTGTGCCTTGGCCATCTCAAGGGCGCGCAATCGCTGCTCGACTTCTGACATGGGACCCAGGCGAGCAAACGCTTCGATGTTCCCGCGCGATACCACCACCCCCGTAAACACCATCCGCAGGTCGCCTTGCTGTTCGGCGGTGTCGAGTGCCTGCAACGTCCTCTCATCTAACGCCGCCAACTTGGCAAGGAGGTTGTCTGCACGTAATTGCTCACTCAAGGCCTTCGACTCCCGGATCTGCTCCCGCAGGTGCGTCTGCGCATGACGGAACAGAACCGTATAGTCAACACTGAACCGTCGTGCTATGTTGCGATACCCCGCCTCGTGCACCAGCAACGCCGCATCTATGGCTTGCCGCTCAGGATGTGAGCAAATAGTGCACAAGCGGCCCACGGGCATCCTCCTTTCAACTGGTATGGTCAGCTAGACCGCAATCGGCAAAGAAAAGATCTCTGCAAGGGCGCCCAGGACATAGTGCAGTGCGTGCGTGGGAATGCCCTTGACCTCCGTCCGGTCCCGCATCAGGGTCACCTCCCAGTGTGGAGACCATTTCCACTGCTGCCGATGCCGGTTCAGGTAGGTCTCGGCATCCATCAACTGTGCTGCGGTCAGGCGTTGCAACGACCGCTCCCACAGGATGCGTATGCCACCCCACGGGGTGGACGGCATCACCAGCTCGACGTATGGCATCTGCGCCTTGCGGCACACCCGCTCGTAGTCCCGTACCACCGCCGCGGGCGTGGTCCAACTCGCACTGACCACGTACCCTTGCCGCATGGCCTGCGCAACGGCGTCTTTCTGCTTCGATGTCCCGTCGGTCATCACCACGTCACACCTCCTCTCTGCCTACCACCTACCAGGTTCATGGCATCACCCCGGAAATCTGATGGATGGTTCTCGTACGCGCGCCCCGCGAGCGAGCGTACGAGCGCCGTGGGATCAGGTGTTCCATACCCCGACATCACGCATGTCTGCCAGGTGCCGTTCGGACCAGGTTCACCATGCGTCAGCAACGCGGTATACCCATTCGCCGGGACGCTCACCTCCACGCCTCGTGACCCGCGATGCCCCATGGACAGGAAGCGGCAGATGGTGTTGATGCCGCACCGTTCGCATATCGGCTGGGCTACCCGATGGAACATCTGCCCCTTGCACTGCTCTTCCGTTGTCTTCTGCAAGAACGCATCGGCTGACGCACGGTCTTCCTGACTGTAGAACCCGAACGTCCTGCCGATTATCTCCTTGTTGCGGCGTGCTACCGCAGGATCAATGTACGGCGTATGGCGGGAGAGCAACAGTCCGCGTTGCTCGCACCCCGAACACCGCGTCCGCGTTCCATATGCGGTCGGGTCACCCCACTCGATGATCGCGTACAGGACGACCTGTTGCCGGATGACACCATCCCACGGTGCCTGCTCCTGCATGTCAATGGGCCACATGGGCCTGTTCCTCTCTTCTCCAGTGTCCCGATTACCGTCATACCGTCACGTGCTTAGACCACGTGACGGTATGACGGTAACCAATCGCACTCTCGCGCGTTGACGGTAAATGACGGTAACCGTGACGGTAACCAAACCCTGATGTCTCCGGGCAGACCACCGAACATGGGCCTGGGGAATGACGGTAACATGACGGTAAACTTGACGGTAAAGTTACCGTCATTTTCACCGTCAGCAACCAGACGGCGCGCTGCCTGCTTCGTGACGGTAACTTCACTCCCAGGTGCCTCATGATTGCTCCCCAGTCCACTGCTCAACTTCGCGATACCGCCGCGTGCCCGTTTCATACACCACCAACCTGCCTGCTTTTAGGCGGTCGATGCAGCGGTCAAACGTGCGGTCCGCCATGGTCACCTTCGCTTCCCGGACCGCTTTGAACCAGTCGGTATACGTGACCCCCATGGGGTGCGCCTGCATGAGGGTATGCAGACAGTCAAGCGCCACGTTGTCCTTGGTCGTCAGTGCAGGAGGTTGCCCACCCCCCGTGTCCTCGTACGGGATGACCACGAGTGAGGAGCATTCTTCTAACTGGTCGTCATACCAGACGACCTTCTCCGTCGTCACTGTGAATGGGATGAACTCATCCTCGTCTCTCTGCTTCTCACAGATCACGCGCGCAGGTGCCCCGATTGCTTGCTCTGCCTGCGCGTCGTTCTCCCCCACGACGTGGATGACCGTGTCGGCATCGTTGTAGAACACGGTATTGCCGCGCATGTGCGTCTGGTCGTACCCGGTGTGGTGGACGAACAGGACGCAGCAGGCGAACGTGCGCCGAATCTGGTCAGCAGATGCCACCAGCCGCTCGGCGTCCTCCGTGTCGTTCTCACTACCACCAGCCATCGACCGCGCCAACGTATCCACCACGATGAGCACCGGCGCCGTACCACCCAGCCGATCTCCGATCACCTGGCACAGGTCGTCCACGCGGGCCGGTTCGAGGAGGTGGATGGCGACCGGCACGAGGCGCAACTGCGTCTCACCCGTGACCTTGTGCTGCTTCTTCCACGCGCGGATTCTCTTGCCTGTCCCGCGCGCCCCTTCGGCCACCACATACACGACGTACCCCGGTTGATGGACCTCATGGGACGACAACCACGCAAGGCCCGTTGCGATACTGAGTGCCCAGGAGAGCGCAATGAATGACTTCCACCGCTTCGACCGGCCGTAGATGAACGCAATGGTCTCCTCATAGAGGATGTTGCTGAGGATGCCTTGCACCGGCTCTAATTCCTCGGCCTCAAGGTCCGTCAGGAACGGGATGGCGGTGCGCGTGCGGGCGGTCGTAGTCGTCATAGGCGGTTCATAGACCTCCGTCACCTCGTCAAGGGCATGGGCAATCTCCAGCTGCCCCCACGTGCTCTCACCCCGCGCGGCATCCCACTTGTCGCGCATGAGCGCAGACTGGCGGAACAGACGGTCCATGCGCTCCGCATCGCCGCGTGTCCAAAACGCCAACTTGAACACCAGCGCTGCCGTCGCCTCACTGTCTGACTGGTACCCATTCACCATGCCGTCATCAAACAAGTGAGCGAACCTACCGTCGTCCTTGGCGCGCCTCGCCATGTCCAGTAACTTCCGGTCGTCTGGTAACTGTCGGCGCGCAAACATCGGTCGCGGGCGCTCCTTGTGGGCAACCTTCTTGGGGAAGTAACTAGAGACGAGGTAGCCCAACTGAACGGTTCGGACCTCGACGGTTGCCGGTGTTCCAGGCAGGCGTTGACTTGTGATGCCCAACCACCGCCCGTGGTCATAGACCTCGATCTGCGCACCCTTGCACCCGGTGTCACACGGCAGAGTGCCATGCACCACGACATGCACACCCGTCCCGGACGACGAGTCCTCGGTGTAGCTGTTCAACACCTGGACCTCGCGCAGTGCCCAGTCATCAACCGTACCGCCGCGCGTGTCCCGCACGTGGTCAAAGTCCACCCCCGCCCACCCATCGCCGAGTGCAAACATCAGCACATCACACTGGCCCGCCACATAGACCTCCCATGCCTGCTCAAAGGTCGAGTAGGTTGAGGGGTCATTGCTCCGTGCGCCGAGGTCCATCATCTTTGCCTGTTTGATGTCCTTCTCAAGTTTTCTCTCACCTGTCGCCCTGTCGGTCTCCCAGCGCAGCGTCGCGGCTGCCCAGCGTGGTGCAGCTCGCATCTCCTCTGGGATAGCGTCCCGCGTGATGTTGACGCGCAGTGGGCGTTGCCCAACGGGAGGACATGATGCTGGGCGACTGAGGATGCTCATGACGCCCTGCCTCCCGGGCGCATCTTGTCCCGCAGTCGGTACCGGCGGTCCCGTTCCTCTAACTTCCTCGCACCGCGCTCTTGGAGGGGCCGCGTCTCGAAGTTCAACCGCAGCACCGGGGCAGCAAGGGCACAAAACGCCAGGAGATCAGACAGGAGTGGGAAGTAGATCCATCTGTAGGATGTGCAGGTATCCAACCAGACGAGGTACGGATACGGGGCCGCATCTGAGAGTGTCATGTAGGCGCGCAGCGTCACCTGCGCCTGCCACGCCCCCTCCTCGACATACCGCTCTTCCTCGGGGTCATACCCCATATCCTCGCCACCGAGCTCAAACATCTCGTCTAGCTTCCAGGTGGTCTGTGTCTCATCCCAGTTCTCCGACGGCCACTCAAGGTCAATCGGCTCTTCGGTGCCGGTGTGGAACACGCTGTGCGGTGTTCGCTGCTCGGGTTGCATTCCTACATTGGGGGTGTTATCATGCTCATATGAACCCATGGTCGTGTCCTTTCCACGATTGTGGTAGCCGGTGTGCCGAGTCGTAGCGGTGCACCGGCATTGTTTTGCCCTCACGCACTACAACAACACACACGACGGGCACACACTCCCACACCTAGGTGGAAATCTGTGCCCGTCGTGTCTTCTCGGACTAGTGTGGATTCCGGGGTCGCGTCATGTTCCCGTCGGTTGCCCTACCACACCTTCACGCTTCAGTTGTCTGTCTGCTGCCGCTTCTCTCTCCGTGTCTGCTCACCGTCTTCTGCGAGGGCGTCACGCACTTGCTCCCGCAGCCAACTCGACACGGTCCGATCTTGCTTGCGCGCTGCCTCTTCCATCTGGCGGCGCAACTCCGCGGGCATGCGCACTCCGAGGTACTTGGTCTCGGTCCTGGTCTCCATCTCTTCCCTCACTCTGTGTCTGCTAGACGGCGTTTTACATCGTCACGTCCATTCTATTTCCTTCGCCGCGCAGTGTCAAAATAAATTACACGAATTTCCACTGCCAGAAGAAACGTTCAGGGAGTTGTCAGGCCCATGCCCAGTTCTTGCCCGTCATAATCAAGTTGATGGTCGCGCGGGTTACGCCATACCTGCGCGCAATCGCCGCCTGCGACTCACCTTCTGCATACGCTGCACGGATGACTGGGATATCGGAATACGTTAGTACCCTGGGCCACCTCTTGCCCTTAGTTTCATCAGGATGCAGGTGCCGGTGATGGCTCTCGCCACGTACTACCCGTTCGGGATGCGTGTGCGCCCCGTTGCGATCCCCAGTTGCCCCGGTCCTCCTGCGCACCATGTCGGCGTGGTTGTCTGCCGGTATTCCCGCGTACAGAGGTCTGCTAAGTATTCCCATCGTCTCCTGCCTGCTTTGTCTGTTAGGACTGTCCAGTGAGTGGCGCATCCCTGCGCCTAACCCTGGTCGCTACTTCCCGATGAACACCACTCGCTCGTCAATCCCATCCTTTGCCAGATGCTCACGCAACCCTTGCACGAACCACTGCATGTGCGCAGGTAGTTCAGACTGAGCGAGGTCTTGTGAGGCGTCAAGCCGCGTGAGTGCGTCCCAAGGCACTGCTGTCTCAGCAGCACTCTCAGGGATCACGTAGAGGCGTTTTGAGCGCTTGGCACTCCCAACTGCCTCAACCAGGAGGTGCCCGTCAGGCACATGATGAAACTCTGCATACCCACCCTCGACTGCAACAACCGCCGTCGCTGGACCATGCACGAGGATACGCCCCTCCCCTGACTCCCCAGGTTGTATCCTGCCGGTGCCCTGCCTCGCCGTCTGCCGGTAGTGTTTCTTACCCATCTGTTTGCTCTGCCTTTCTCAGAACAGTCGCGGGATCACCACCAACCAGGCAATGACCCCGCGCCACTCGTCGTTACGCGTCACCCAGCCCGTAGAAAGAGATCGCCCGCTTGAGGCAGATGAACTCTTGCTCGCTCAGGTCTTCGTATTGCCCACTGTCGACCATCGCGCCGATCTCTATCACCGCCTCACGCATGAGGTCACGCATGTCACCGAACTCCACAGATATCTTTTCCATCGTCGCAAGGAACTCAGCATGACCCACCCATCTGGGCAACTTCCGTAGCTTGGCCATCACAATCCTCTTTCTGCCCACAAAGCAAGGTCGGTTGCCCGACCTCCTGCATATGCACACGCTGTACGATTGACGCCTACGCTTTCCTAGGCGGTGCTCGTACGTATAAACGTGACAAACGTGCTGATCTTCGCCAGACTCTACGATCTCTCGCGCCGTGACGCCGCGCGACGCGCCGCGGCGGCCCTGGAGTTTATGGGCCTCGCCGATGCCGCTCATAAGCTCGCGCGCACGTATTCAGGCGGCATGATTCGCCGGCTAGAAGTCGCACAGGCCTTGCTCCACGAGCCGCAGGTGTTGTTTCTCGACGAGCCAACGGTGGGGCTGGACCCCGTGGCGCGCAAGGCGGTTTGGCAGCATCTAGACGAGATTCGCGCGCAAACCGGCATGACGCTATTTTTGACCACCCACTATATGGAAGAGGCAGACTCGCTATGCCAGCGCGTCGCCATCATGCACCGTGGCGAGATCAGCGCCCTAGGCACCCCTGAGACGCTCAAAGCCTCACTGGGGCAGGCCGATGCGACGCTCGACGACGTCTTTGCTCACTATACTGGTGCAGTCTTCGAGACAGGAGGAAGCTTCCGTGACACGTCGCGAACCCGCCGCACCGCAGCGCGACTCGGCTGAGCCGCCAGAGGAGATCACTGCCGAGCGCGCGCCAGCACATACCCTGGACGGCGGCACGCCGACGGACCAGGAACCAGAGCGCCAGACGCCGGCGATCCGCGCATCATCGGCGCAGTCCGGCTCTGGCGACGCCTCGCTGCTCCTGCTCACGCGCGCGCAAATGCGCACGGCGCCTCAGGGTGGCGCGCCGGCGTTTCTGCGCAAGACCCTGACCATTGCCGAGCTGGAGGTGCGCAAGCTGCGCCATGATCCATCAGACATCGTCATGCGCACCGTACAACCCGCGTTATGGCTGCTCGTGTTTGGTGAAACCTTTAGCCGCATTCACGTCATCGCGACCGGTCGGCAGAGCTACCTGCAGTTTCTTGCGCCGGGCATCCTGGCGCAGAGCATCCTCTTTCTCTCGATCTTCTACGGCATCCAAATCATCTGGGATCGGGATATGGGGATCGTCCATAAGTTCCTCGCCAGCCCCACGCCACGTACCGCCCTCGTGCTGGGCAAGGCGCTCTCGGCCGGCGCGCGCGCGCTGCCCCAAGCCGCCATCATCTACGTGTTGGCGCTGGTGCTGGGCGTGCAAATGAACTGGAACCCGCTGGCGCTGCTCAGCGTGGTCGTGCTCGTCATCCTGGCAGCCGCATGCTTCTCGACTTTCTCGCTGATCGTAGCTTGCCTGTTGAAGACGCGCGACCGTGTCATGGGGATCGGGCAGGTCTTGACGATGCCGCTCTTCTTCGCCAGCAGCGCGATCTATCCCATTGCGATTATGCCTGGGTGGTTGCAGGTGGTCGCACGCGTCAATCCACTGAGCTATCAGGTGGATGCGTTGCGCCTGCTGATGGTGACCGGCAGTGGGAGCCTGAATGGGCTCTGGATCGATGTGGCGGTGCCGCTCGTGGTGACCGCTGCCCTGATTGCGCTGGCTGCTCGCCTCTATCCACGCATCGTGCAGTAAGGCCGATTTGACCTGGGGTGTTGGTGCGCGCGCCGGCGCCGGGCTTCAGCTCGCATCGTTCCCCGTGCACCGGCACTTCAGTGCCGCGGGTACCCGCAACGAATACGTATGATACCGTGTCGCGTCTTTCTGTTGGCGTTTGTCGCCCCGCCAAGTGGCGAGCCTGCCACAGAAGCAGAACGCGATTCTACAACGGCATGACGAGACGGCGTATGAGGCGCTATTAGGCGTCTGGCGCGTCCACAATCTGCGTGCAGCGCACCAGCGGCGCCCCTGCATCATCTACCAGCAACACGCCGAACACCCAGGGGGCCGCTTCGGGCGCGCTGAGCCGCGCAGTGATGGTGTGTTTGCCCGCCGACAGCATGACGGGGCCAAAGCGCAGCACCTCCCACTGGCGCGTCAGGCCGACGAGCGCCGGCCGCGGCTCGCCGCCTTCGAGCAGTTTCTCATCGATCCCAAGCGACAGGCCCCCAGTCGTCCACGTGTCGAACCAGATGGACGTCGCCTCAGCAAGCTCGATCGTTGCGCTCGCCTCGGCGGCAGATGCTTGGTGAGGATCAAGCTGCACCTCATAGGGCTCTGTAATGGTGAGGCGTGCGGCGGCATCGGCCTGGACAACACTCCAGCTCGCCTGCCCCGCATAGCGCAGGCGCCAGCGCTGGATCGGTGGATTGACGACAGGACCCTTGATAGTGGCTGCCTCGCGTTCGTCTCCGGCGGCAAAGCGCACCTCGACTTCCCACTGCTGCGGTTGTGGAGGTGGCGCGAGCGCGAACGGAGCCGTCAGCATTGTTTCGGCCTGGAAGGTGGGCACGCGCTGGCGCAGCTCGGTGACGCTCGTCTGATGCAGGTCGCGCCACAGGATGTCGGCGTCGCATGCACGTGGCTCTTGGTCGGGGCCATCATAAGGCGGGACGAGGATGAGCCGTGCCAGCTGGCGTCGCGCCTCGTTACTGGCGGTGTAGGCGATCACATGGGCGAAAGGGGGCATGCCGGCGGTGCGCGTGCTGGCAATAGGACCCTCGCTCGTCTCGGCCGGCCACTGCACGGCCACGGCGACGGCCTCGTCTTTCGGGCGCGCCGGCAGCGTGACCTGCATGCTGCGTGTGGCTGAATCGAAATCCCAGGGCAGCGGCGCGCCACGCTCGTCTACTACCTGTGCTGGCCGGTCCACACCGACGAAGGTCACGCGGTACGCGCGCGTGGCTGGCAAGGCCGGGCAACGTCCCTCCACGGGCTCGATGCGCAGCACGCGTCTGCCCGAGCCATCGGCGGTGCAGGTGAACGCGGTCCACTCGTACTCACCGCGCAGGTAGGCCTCAGAAAGGCCATCGTCTTCGTACAGTCGAAAGGCAGCGTCACCGCCAGGAAATACCCGGATGTCCAGCCAGTCGTGTGGCACGTCCGCCAGATGCAGAGCCGGCCGCGCCGTCGGCACGATCGCCCCATCCCGCGCAAACAAGAGGATGGTTGCGAGATCGGCGCTGATGCGCACCCAGCGCGGGCCGACCAGCGCCTCGCCGGTATCGAAGCGGTACCAGGTCCCCGGCGGCAGCCACACATCTTTGGTGGCCAGTCCAGTGCGCGCATCGGCTGGCTCGGCGATGGGCGCCGCCAAGAGGTCATCACCCAGTTGATATTGCCCGCGCGCGTGATAGGCGGAGGTGTGCTCGGGGTAGGCATAGTACATCGGGCGGCACAAGGCCACGCCGCGCTCGTGTGTGTGGCGCGCCATCGTGTAGAGATAGGGAACCAGCGCATAGCGCAGCTCGAAGGCGCTACGGATGGCCTCGAGCGCTGGCGGGGGGAACGCCCAGGGACGTCGCTCCGCGAGGAGGTGCTTGCCTGCATGCAGCCGCACACAGGGGCTGAGCACGCCAAACTGTATCCACCGCGTGAAGAGCTCCGGATCAACCGCGCCAAAGTGGCCGCCGATATCGTGACTCCACCAGCCGAAGCCGACGTTCGCGGCGGTCGCCGTAAAATGCGGCATCGAAGCCAACGTTGCCCAGCCGCCGTACGTGTCGCCGCTGAAGCCAATAGGATAGCGATGATTGCCAAGCCCGCCCCAACGGCTAAAGAGCAGTGGGCGCTGTCCGCGCCGCCGCGCGTCGGCAAAATGCAGGTGATTGAGCCAGAGCAGCGGATCGACGCCGGCGATCTCGCTGTGCTCTCCTTGCTGCCAGTCGACCCACCAGAAATCGACGCCCTGCTCTTCTAGCGGGTGATGCAGCAAGGCGAAGTAGTGCTCGGCAAACCGGCGGTCCGTGATGCGAAACGGAATCGGCGCGCCAGCAGCAGCAGGCAGCTCCAGCGCCGTCGCCATCGCGTGATAAGCAGACTCGTGCGGATGCACGCCATCGGCGGGATGCAGATTCAAGGTGACGCGCAGGCCACGCGCATGCATCGCGGCCAGGAACCCCACGGGATCGGGAAAGAGGTCCCGATTCCAGGTATAGCCGGTCCAATGCCCTGGCAGATGCCAATCCATATCAACAACCAGCACATCAAGCGGCAAGGCGTGGTCGGCAAA
>Ga0207646_10007033_pt1 | contig 11519 bp, 6 predicted proteins | sample KBSK5502metaG_FD_184343 | JGI IMG/M metagenome (GOLD analysis project Ga0207646, IMG submission 184343) | Corn, switchgrass and miscanthus rhizosphere microbial communities from Kellogg Biological Station, Michigan, USA - KBS K5-50-2 metaG... | ecosystem: Host-associated > Plants > Roots >...
GACGGCGACGGTCCCTGACGGCACCGTCGCCAGCGCGACGACGGGAATCGCCAGCAGCACCGGCACCATCCGCCATCCCACCCCGACGGCGAGAAGCGTCCCCGACGTCCCGAGCAGCAGCGTCAGGACGGCAGCGACGCCCCAGAGCGAGGTCGTGGACCCGCGCAACGCGTGGGCCGACGCAACGATCGCTCCGCCCGCGGCGGTCAGCGCGATCAGTCGCCCGGCCTGGCGAGCGCGATGGCGCGGATCAGGAGCCGACGTCTCGGCCGTCGACGACGGTCCGGGGAGTGACGCGCCGGCCTCGGCGAGGAGACGACGGGTCAGCTCTCGCGCCTGCCGCGCGTTCTCGCCGGCGACGGCGGCGCGCGCCGCGAGCGCGGCCGTGTCGCAACTCTCGACCACATCGCCGGGTGTGTAGAAGCGGAAGGTCCTTTCGTCGATGTCCAGAGAGACGGGGCCGGACGGCCCCCGCGCGCTCACTCGGTAGACGTGCGCGGGTCGCTCGTGGGCTACTGTCAGGCTGCGTCGAACGCGCCCCAGCATCGCTGTGGCGCTATCGTCTCCGGCGACGCAGCCGGCCAGCTCGCGCATCTCGGAGAGAAGCAGATGCCGGAGGGCCAGCTCGTTCCTCATGGCCGTCGTCCTATCGCATCTTCGCCATCATCTTGGACCACATGCGAACTTCAGCGTTGAATGGCAGCAACCGGCTCACCAGCACCATCAGGTTGCTGCGCCAGCCGATCAGGACCACGCCGCGACGCCGCTCCACGGCTCGCAGGCCGATGCGGGCGACCTGCTCGGGGCGCATGAGGCCTTGCCCGCCGCGCCACACCTTGACGCCCGCCGTCGGTTGGAAAGCGGTCAGAGTCCCCGACGGGAGCAGCGTGACCACGGTGACGCCCGAGTCGCGAAGCTCGCCATAGAGCGAGCGTCCCAACGAGTACAGCGCGGCCTTGGTCGCGCCGTAGATCGCCATTCCCGGCAGCGGAACCTCCGAGATCGAGGACGCCACGTTGAGGATATAGCCGGCCCGGTGCTTCTTCATTTGTGGCAGCACGAGCCTGCACAGCTGTGCCGGGGCGATGAAGTTCACGCGCGCCATCTCATCGATCTGGGTCACGCTGTGCGAGGTCAGGTCGGCCCGGACTCCGAAGCCGGCGCAGTTGATCAGCCCCTCGACGAACGTCCCCTGCCCGGCGATCCACCGCGCGATTCGAGCGACGGACTCTGGCCGTGCGAGGTCGAGCTGCAATGCGGCCTGCCCCAGCTCGGCAGCGATCTTCTCCACCGAGGGGCTGCGATCGATCAAGAGCAGTGACCGACCGGCGGCGGTCAGTTCCCGCGCGAAGGCGAGACCGATACCCGAGGCGGCACCGGTCACGACATGCGTGCCGCGCCGCACCTGGGTCACGTACCGCCAGGTCTCCTGGATGCCCTCATCGAACGAAACTCGGATCTGCACTCCGAGATCCGCGAACAGCCGGTCGGAGCAGACCAGCACGTCGGCGAAGAGACAGCCGAGCGCGAAGGGCAGGAGGCCCCGCAGCTTCCTGGCCGGCCAGAACGCGACGCGCGGCAGGTGCAGCATGCGTGTCCCCCGGCCCGCCAGTCGGTGTGCCCGCTCGAAGATCTCGCCGAAGCTGCGGGGTGTCCCATCGTCCGCGAAATAGGTCTTGCCCGCGGTCGCCGGATGGAGCGGGATCTCCGACAGGGCGCGTACCAGGTCGGACACGTGGATGACCGAGACCCGTCCCGGCCACCAGCAGCGGCTCACGAGCTTGCCGTCCGCCGCCGCCTTCAGGAGCACGGCGACGTGGGAGGTTCGGCGCATCCCCGCCCCGTAGACCCAGGAGGGGCGGACGATGGTGAAGGGGATTCCCGCGTCGCGGATCAGCTGCTCGCATTCCAGCTTGGACCGTCCGTACGCCGACGTGGGGGCGGTGGGAGCATCGACGGTCAGCGGTCGATCGCAGGGATCAGCGCGGCGCCGGTCCACTGCCCCAATGGTGCTCGTGAAGACGAGCCGCTCGAGCGCCGTCGACGTCTCGAGCGCCTCCACCAGCGCGCGCGTGGCCTCCACGTTGACGGATTCGTAGTCGCCGGAATCCCCGAACGTGGAGTTGGCGCCGAGGTGAAACACCCATCGGGCTCGGCGAAGCTCGTCGCGATAGCCGATGGGAGCGGTCAGATCGCCGCGCACGCTGCGGACTCCCACCGCGCTCAGCACCTCGCTCGCCTCGTCGGAGCGGGCCAGCGCCACGATCTCCTCGTCTCGAAAGCGCTCGCGCAACAGCCGGCACAGAGCCAGCCCGATGAACCCCGATCCGCCAGTGACGAAGATAGAGCCCATCAGACGCCGGCGGTCCGCTACGGTTCCGAGGGGGGCGGAGCCGTGTGAGCGCCGGCGGTCACCGGGGTCCTCGTGGTGACCGACGACGAGAGGTGTGGCGGTGCCGCCGCGGGGGCGCCCCGCACGTCGGCAATGACGTAGAGCGGGCGATCCTTGACCTGCTCGAAGATCCGGCCCACGTATTCACCCAGGATACCGATGGAGACTAGCTGGACGCCGCCCAGCAGCAGGACCGCCAGCAGCGTCGCGCTGACGCCGGGGATGTAACGGCCGAAGAAGAGGTCGAGCGCGACGATGTACGCGATGCCGAGCACCGAGCCGCCGGTCAGGGCGAGTCCCAGTACGTTGGACACCCGCAGAGGAACCGTCGAGAACGAGAAGATGGCATTGAGCGCAAACCGGACCATCTTGATCATGGGGTACTTGGTGTGCCCGGAGTGGCGGGCCTCCCGCTTGTACGGATACGGCTTGCTCGCGAACCCGGTCCACGCGACCATGCCCCGCACGAAGCGATGCTTCTCCGGCATCTGGCAGAGTACGTGGGCGACATGGCGCCGCATCACGCGAAAATCGCCCGTGTCCGCGGGGATGTCGACGTTGGACAGGGCCCGGATCAGGCGGTAGAAGGCCCGGGCGGTCACGAGCTTGATCCGGGACTCCCCGGCGCGAGCGATCCGCATGCCGTAGACGATGTCGTAGCCGGCGTCGATGCGGCGGATCATGTCGGGCAGCAGCTCCGGCGGATCCTGCAGATCGGCGTCGATCAGACAGACCACGTCGCCCGTCGCATACGCGATCCCCGCGCTGACGGCATTCTGGTGCCCGAAGTTGCGCGACAGGTGCAGGACCGTCACGGCGGGGTTCTCCGCCGCCAGCGCGTTGAGGCGTTCGGCGGAGCGATCGGAGCTGCCGTCGTTGACGAAGATGAGCTGTAAGGCCACGCCCGGGAGCTGCCCCACCGCGGCGAAGACGCGGGACGCCAGCGTCTCGATGTTGTCTTCCTCATTGAACACCGGCGTGACCACCGACGCGGAGCGCACCGGAGGTCGCTGCGGCGATCGGGGCGTCGTCGGAGCGGTTACACTCGACATGGAGAGCCGGCGCGTGACGCGGTCGCCATCAGCCCGTCGGTGCGCCGCTCGGCGTAGAGGTCGGTCGGCCGTTATCGGCGGGATCGCGGCGCCGCATGATTCGATACCATGGAGACTCCCACGTTATCTCGTAATACCGCTCGAGCGACCGAAAAAATTCCGCATCCAGCGGCCTGAAGGCGCCCGGCGTCTGCAATCGCTTCTTGAGAATGACCCACCGCACATCGCGACTCACGGCCTCTGCGACCACCCAGCGCGGCTCGTACGGGAACGTCTCGGGGTTGATCTGGAACAGCGACAGCTGCGGCGTGCGCCCCGTCGTCGAGTAGAACGGGTCCTCCCCGGGGATCGCGACCACCGTGTCGCCGGCGGGGATGTGCGCGTCGGTGAATGCGACCAGCTCCTCGAACCTGGGCAGCCACGGGCCGGGCGTGGACATGCCGCGCAGGACCGAGTGGGTCGCCGGGACGGGCGGCCCCGCGTACGCGGGGATATAGGCAAGACGCGCGTTGCTGTTCACGTAGAGGCCCAGACCCACCGTCCAGCACAGGATCGCGGGCCACAGCAGGGCCACCGGCTCCACGTCCGGTCGCCGGTCACGAAGCGTCAACACGAGCAACCCGACCAGCAGCGAGACGACCGGCCAATGGCCATACGTCGAGCCGCGGATCCCCTGTGAGAGGAAGGCAGCGTTCATGACCAGCACGAGGGCCACGAGCCACACCGCGCGGAGCAACGCCTCGCTCGACCGCCGGTAGACGTTGGCGAGGACGGCGCCCGTGCTCACCAGGAGGATCGGCGCCCACACCAGGAGAATCCCGACCGGGGCGTACCGGTACACGGGCTGCGCGATGGTCACGGCGATCAGAACGCCGACGAGCGTGGCGCTCTTCCGCGGATCGCGCACGAGCGTGAGCAGGAGGATCGAAGCGGCCCAGGCGATCGCCGTCAGCCACGCGTCCGGCTGGTATTCGAGGAGAATTCTCTCCAGCCGAGGAGGGTGGGCGCGGGCGGCGTTGACGAAGGTCCAGAACCAATAGCTCTTCAGGCCGCCGATGCCGCTCGCGGCCGAGAGCCAGCACAGCACGCCGAGCGGCGGAAGGGCGCAGCCGGCCGCACAGCAGGCCCACGCCGACCATTTCGGGCCGTGACCGGACAGGGTGAGGATCGCCAACCCGAGCACGATGGCCACGGCGATCACGCCGCCGATATTCTGTTTGAAGAAGAAGGGCAGGCTGAGCGCCATGCCGGTCACGAACATGTGTCCGGCCGCGTAGCCGCGCGCCTGGGTCCGCGCCAGACACCACAACCCCACGAGCACGACGAGCATGGTGTCGTTGTCGTAGTTGGGATAGGCGTACACGACGTAGACGCCGAACACGAGTGGCACGGTGAGCAGGATGCGCAGGAACCGGTCGATCCCCAGGTGGCGCAGGATGGCCACGGTCATCACCACGGACAGCGCTGCACCGACGCAGGCGTAGACCCGCTGGACGTACGCCGACACGCCGAACAGGCGGATCAGCATGGCTTGCACGAGATAGGCGCCTGGCGCCGTCGCGATGCCCAGGTCGATGAAGGGACGCTGCCCTCTGGCGATGCGATAGGAGTTTTCCGTCGTCCAGCTCCAGTCCACCAGTGGCATGAGCCGTCCGGACTGATAGAAGCTGGCGCCGGCCGCGGCCATGACGAGGACGGCCAGGGCCAGCACCTCGCCCTGACGGGCCAGAACCGACTCGACCTTGCGGAGGGACAACACGCCGAGAATCTCGGCGGACGTCGTCCGGGACACTCAGGCCTTTGGCGCTGGCCGCGCGGATGGGAGCGAAGGCAGCACCGCCTCCCGGCGGCCGTAGAGATGCGGGGATCGAGACCGGATCGCCTCGGCCCTGGCGAACATCTCGCCTTCCGTCATTCGGACGAGTCGTGGGCGCTCGTCGCGTGCGCCGAAGAACAGGATCCGCTTGGCCATCGTGGTCACGTGGCGGGCCGAGATCGTGATCTCCGGGAAGGACCCGAATAGGCACCCCGGACAGGCGCGGGCGATGTCATGAATCTCTCGACGCAGGGCCAGGTCGTGGTATCGCTCCGGGAACTCCGGGGCATAGACGGGCACGGTCGACTTCATTCGCCAGTCACAGCACACTGCCATGTTGCCGTCGGGGCGAATGGCGAAGTAGAGGTTGGGGCTGTCACAGACCCCGGCGTTGCGCTCCCGCCACTGCACGGGTTGCCCCTTGATGAAACGTCGCACGTCCTGCAGGTAGGCGTCGGAGTCGTACAGGTTGTATCCCTCGTCCCGCATCCGTTCGACGTCGTCGAGCACCGCATCCACCCGCTCGAACGAGTCCGGGGTGAAGCGGAGGGCACGATCGTAGGTCCGGAAGCCCATCGGCGATTCGGCGGCCGCGGTGTGGGCGGGGACGAGCGAGACCCACCAGCCGACCTCTGTCGCAAAACGAATCACGTCCGGCACGTGTTCGAGATTGCGTGGCGCGATCACGCACCCGAACGCGGCAAACGCGTCGGCGGGAAACACCTCGTTCACGAGAGCGGTCGTTCGGATCGCTCGCGTCCAGGAGTCATCGAATCCGCCGTTGATCGCGTCCTGCGTGCCCGGCTCCAGCGAATCGAGCGAGATCGAGATGTCGTTGGCGCCCGCCTCGACGCAAGCGGCGAGCGCGCGCCGCGACGCCAGCCCGTTGGTCTGGATCCGAACGTGAATGCCCGAGTCGCTCAAGGCCTTGACGATCCGCGGGAGGTCCTTGCGCGCGAACGGCTCTCCTCCGGTCAGCAGCACCACGCTCACGCCGATCTTGCCGAGATTTTCGGCGACCGCCACGGCCTGCTCGGTCGTGCTCTCGGCGGCATCGGCGTTGGCGTAGATGATGTTGCACTGCTCGCAGGCGAGATTGCAGCGCGCGGTGACGTAATACTGCACGTAGATCGGCTGGTCCTTGGTGACCAGGCTCCGGGCTAGGCGAAGGCTCGTGCGTGCCGTGAACATGCGGCTACCGCGATAGGTTAACACCGAGCCGATTGAGCCCGCATTTTCATTTTGAGAGGTGAACGCACCGGGCCATAATCGCTCAGCGCCCGCCAAAAATGCGGGCTTCTGGGGTGCCTCGCGGGTTGCGGAGGGCATCATCCAGTGGGTGACAATCCGCTGCTGATGATGTGCGCCGCCGCCGTGTTGTGCATCGACGGGTGGATCGCCGTCCGGCGAAAGAGCGAAGGAGCCGCGCTTGCCGTCATCGAGCAGCCGCTGCCTGGTATGTGACTGCTCCGAGCTGCGGCCCGGAACGGCGGGCTACCTTCGCTGCGACCGCTGCGGCCACGAGACGAGGAGCGGCAACGAAGAGCAGTCGCTGATGGTGAACGAGGCGCTGGTCATCGATCGGATGACGAAGCCCGACTTGAAGGATCGCTTTCAGATCCGCGTGGCGCTGGCCGCTGCGTGCGGACGGCATCGCATCATCGACGTCGGCGCGGGATCCGGCCGCTTCCTCTTTCACATCCGGCGCCATTTCGCCGAGCATCTCGGCATCGAGATCACGAAGGAATGCCTCGACTTCGGCCGCTCCAGGCTCCGCCTCGATCTCGCCCCGTCGCTGTCGGCGGAGAACATCGGATCTCCGGACGTCGTCACGTTCTGGCACTCGATGGAGCACATGCCCGCCGAAGCGATCACGAACACGCTTTCGATCCTCGGTGACGTGACGCGCGTCGTTATCTCGGTCCCCAACGGCTCGAACCTCTACGGCGCTCGATCGGTCTACTACGACCCGGCAAACCACGTGCATCAGTTCTCGGCGGCGTCGCTCGACCTGCTGATGGCGCGCTTCGGCTTCCACCACATCCGCTCGCACACGAGCATCGCCTATTCATGGCTCGGCCACGCGCTGTCGATCCTGAACCTCGTTTCGCCTCACAACTTTCTGTACCTGTCGCTCCGCCGCGATGACCGCAAGAAACCGTTCGCGAAGCGGATGGCGATCGCCCTCTGCGCCGCCGGCGCGCTGCTGGCGCTGATACTGGCGCTTCCGATCTTTCTCGTCGAGCTGCTCGCGCCGCGGCGCGGGATCGTGATTACGGCCGTTTACGAGAAACGGATCGCCATGATGTGAGATCAACTGTCTGCTGCCGCCAAACAGAACCGCTGCGCGACGCGATGGTCCGATTCACATCTACGCCGATCGCCCAGCACTCTGTTATGCCGAAGCGCTGTGTACCGCTCTCAGAACGAAGAATTGTCGTCTCAATATGCCGGGCAATGCTGATGAGCTTAGATACCAACCGGTCATCGTACCAATGTTCTGCTCGTCGAGCGGTAGGAACGCGCGAAACGCGCGCTTAAAAACTGGTTAAGAACGGGTAGGTGGATGGTGGAAGCGGTGGGAATCGGCATGAGGCCTCCGAGCGTGGCCGGCTTCGAAGATGTGCTTTGCGCCCGAAGCAAGTCGACTTCGCGCGTTTTCGCCATGAAAATCGGTGTGATCGGCTATCGGTGTTCGGGATCGCATCCGACCCGGGACGGAGCCGAGCCGGATGGCGACGCGGAGATTCGGTCGATTCTCCACACCCACGCATTATTATGGTCGGGATGCACCCACGACTCGCGCGAGCCGTCGTGTATGTCCTGGCCGCCGCCTTCTGCTATGCCTCGCTGCTGGTGGTCGCCCCCTGGTCCGACGCCTATCTCATCCACTACGGAAGCTTCCTGCTGTCGCGAGGGGAGCTCGCGCTCAAGCTCCATCTCCTGATCTTCATCCTGCCGGCGACGATCTTCCTGAGCTTCGGGCTCGCCGAGGCGCGCCCCCAACAGCTCGTCGCGTCATTCGACGGTCTCGGCCGCTGTGGTCGGGTTCGCATCGCGCCGATTCTGGCTGCCCTCTTCGTCGTCGGGGCCGTCATGGCGGTGCGCGTCTACGTGCTGATGGGGAGTGTGGTGACGGACGACGAGAACGTCTATCACTTCCAGGCCCGTCTCCTCGCCTCCGGACGGTTCTACGCTCCGTCGACGCCGGAGGCGGTCCGTGCGTTCTTCGACAACCAGTACGTCGTGAACAACGGTCGCTGGTTCGGTCTGTACTTTCTCGGGCATCCCGCGGTGCTCGCGCTCGCGCTCAAAGTCGGTCTGACGCAGTGGGTCGGCGCCATCGAGGCCGCGCTCATCGTCCTCATCGCCGTCGGGATCGCCCGGCGTGCGTGCAACGAGCGCGTGGCCATGCTCGCGGGCGTGCTGCTCGCGCTGTCGCCCTTCTTCATCTTCGTATCGGCGACGCACCTCTCACAGCCGACGTCCACGGTGTTCTTCGCGTCCTTCATGTACTGCGCGTTGCGGATCGAGCAATCGCCGCGAACGGCGCGGTGGTGGCTGCTGGCCGCGGCCGGCTTGGTGGGCGCGGTGTTCACCCGTCCCCAGATCAGCGTCCTCTTGTGCCTTCCTTTTCTCGCGCGAATCACGTGGTTGACGGTCAAGGGCTCCATGCGTCCGGGATGGGGAACGCTGGCCGGCACGGTGGCCATACTGGCGGCCGGAGCGGCCGGGTTCTTCGCGGTGAACCATGCCCTGACGGGAAGTGCGCTCACGACCGGATACCAGGCATACATGGCTGCAGGACACGCGTGGGAGTTCCCGCTGGGGCCGGCCTACTCGGTCCGCGAGATCTCCCAGAACCTGGCGCAGCTGAACTTCTGGCTTCTCGGCTGGCCACTCTCCCTGGCGTTCGTTCCCTTCTTCGAGCGCACGCCGAAGACCTGGATGCTGGCCGCAGTCCCCCTCGTCGCGTTGTCGTGGTATGGCGTCCTTGGCAGGCCGACCGTGGCCGCCGTGGGGCCCGTGTACTACACGGAAACCATCGTGCCGCTCGTCATCCTCACCGCCAGCGGTCTCGAGCGCGCCGTCCTGTTCCTGCGAAGCCACTTCGGTGACGCGCTGCCGACGCGCGCCGCCATCGCGGCGCCGGTGGCCGGAATTCTGGCATGTCTGTTCGCCTTCGTCCCATTCGAGGTCGCGTCGCTGCGCCTCATGGCCGAGATCACTCGGGCCCCTTACGATCTCGTCGAAGCGCGTGGCCTCAATCACGCCGTGGTCTTCGTGGGCCGCCTGCCGGCGCTGAACGTGAGTCCGGGATCGTGGGCGTACTATCACAGAAACAATTCGCCGGATCTCGACGACCCGGTCCTCTTCGTGCGAGACCTGGGGGCCGAACGGAACAAGGTGCTGATCAAGTATCTTGCCGACCGATCGCCGTACTGGCTGGGGATGACGGACGGCCGGCTCGTCCTCGAGCCGATCAGCCGCTGACGTGATCGAAGGAGACAACCGGCGGGACTCCGGGGCATCCCGCGGAGATGCGCGACGCTGACGGCTGTGGTCGGCCGACGCTGGGTTCGTTTGGCGCCGCCCCTCACCGTCGCCGCGCTGACAGCGGCCTGTTTCCTCCCAGCGCTGTCGGGATCGTTCCTCAACTGGGACGACGGCGAGAACTTCCTTCGTAACGACGCCTATCGAGGTCTCGGGGCCGAGCAGGTGCGCTGGGCGTTCACGAGCGTTCTCTTCGGCCACTACATTCCCCTGACCCGTCTCACCTTCAGCCTGAACTTCGTCCTCGGCGGCATGGACCCCTGGGGCTATCACCTGCTGAATCTGCTGCTGCATGCCGCCAACGCCGCCCTGCTGTATGCCGTCGCCCGGCGGATCTTGGCGGCGGCGACCGGCGCCGGCAGTCAGGATCGCCGGGACGATTTCGACCTTTCCGCTTCCGCGGCCGTCGCCGCGATCGTCTTCGGCATCCATCCGCTCCGCGTCGAACCCGTCGCGTGGATCAGCGCTCGGCCAGACTTGCTCTGTGCCACGTTTGCCCTCCTGACGACGTGGGCGTACCTCCACGCCGTCGAACATCCCGGGCCGGCCCGTCGGGGCCCCATGGTCGTCGCCGCCCTGGCGCTCGCAGCGGCCCTGCTTTCCAAGGGTGTGGCGCTGTCGATCCCCTTCGCGTTGCTGCTCCTCGATGTGTATCCGCTCCGTCGGCTCTCCCGACTCGGCTGGCGGCCCCTGATCAGCGAGAAAATCCCGCTGTGGCTCACGCTCGTGCCCGCTGCGATCGTCGTCTACGGCGTCCGTCACGAGACCATGGAGGCGTCGCCACTCCGGTTCGACGCCGTCGCGCGGGTGACGGTGGCGGCTTATAGCTTCGTCATCTCGCTCGCGCGCTTCCTCTGGCCGTTCGCGTTATCGCCGCTCAATGAAATGCCGACTCGCATCAGCGCGTTCGAGCCGAGATTCGGGTTCGCCCTCGTCGCCGCGATCTGCCTGACCGGCGTGCTGATCGTCTCGAGGCGGCGCTGGCCGAGCGGCTTGGCCGCGTGGGCGTTCTCCGTTCTGGTGCTCGCGCCGACGAGCGCCGCTCTGCGGCCGACGACCGACCTCGCCCCGGACCGCTACAGCTACCTCTCGGGACTGGGATTCGCGGTGCTGGTGGGAGGTGCGGTACTGGGCGTGATCCGGCTCGTTCGACGGGGCGCGCTCGCCCGGCCCGTGGCATGGGTCGGGGCGGTCGCCGGCTCAGCGGTGCTCGGGGGACTGGCGGCCACTTCATGGAGCTACAGCGAGGTCTGGAGACAGCCCGAAAGCTTGTGGCGCTGGGCGGTCGAAGTCGACCCGGCCTGCAGCGTCTGCCACGAGAAGCTGGGCGCATCCATCCTCGCCGGCCCTGGGGGCGCGTTCCGCCTGGACGAGGCTGAAGGTCTCTTCCGGCGCGCGATCGCCTTGCGCCCGGATCTGCCCAACGCGTACATCAATCTCGGAACGGCGCTGATCATCCAGGGCCGCTACGCCGAGGCAGAAGCGCCGCTGTTACGCTACATCGAGCGGGCGCCGGGCGTTCCCCTCGGCCCCGAACGACTTGGACACGCCTACCTGCTCCAGAAGCGATACGCAGATGCCATCCCACTCCTGCGCACGGCATTCAGACACGCGCCGGAACGGCCGCCGATCCGCAGCGACCTTGCCGCCGCGCTTCAGGGCCGGGCCCAAGAGCTGCGGGCGAATGGACGTCTCGCGGACGCCG
>Ga0207646_10007034_pt1 | contig 11518 bp, 14 predicted proteins | sample KBSK5502metaG_FD_184343 | JGI IMG/M metagenome (GOLD analysis project Ga0207646, IMG submission 184343) | Corn, switchgrass and miscanthus rhizosphere microbial communities from Kellogg Biological Station, Michigan, USA - KBS K5-50-2 metaG... | ecosystem: Host-associated > Plants > Roots >...
TTCATCGGCGATTAAGTAAAGACTATGAGTACCTCCCGGAGACGAGTGAAGCTTTCATTCGGATTGCAATGATCCGGCTGATGCTGACTCGACTAACTTGGAGCTACTTTTAAAACACGCTCTAAGTGCGAAGATAGGTCAAACGGTAGGAGTATGATCTCGCCGACGTACGCGTCCCGCTTGCCACCGTCCGGAACATCCCCTTGCGCAGCCATGACGTAACGGCTTTTAGCGGGTGCTTTTCCCCGCAGATCAGGCAGCACGACCTTATCCTTGCCCTGATTACCGAACCGCGTGCCCAGGTAAGTTTGGAGTAATCGGTACTGGGCGGTTGGGAGCAACTGGCCGGCACACTCGACCAAGTTCGGCACCTTAACACTATCAGGAGTGACCGAAACCAGCGTTTCGCCGAGCATTGCTCCCTCATAAACCCCTCCGAAAGACCCAACCAGCGAGATGCAGTAGTTACATCCGCGAGGGGTTGAGACCCGGAAGTCCGGCAGGGCAAAAGTCCCCTGCCCAATATCGTCGCCAAAAGTGTTGCCCAGGAGATTAAAGAGCGCATCACATTCGCCAATGGAGAGGACGCTTCCGTCGCAAAACCTCCATCCTGCTGGTGCAAAATCGTAGGGGAAGAGCGCGATCTGACCAATGAGCCTGTACATAGTTTTTCCCTTTCTGTTATGCCCTCAATGGTCATGAGGGCGAGAAAAAATGAGCCTCCGAGGATCCGCCTCTCAAGAGAGTGACCTTAGACCCCCTCATCCATTGAGCTGTCGGTAGCGAGGAAAGTTGATACTATTTTTTTATCATTGCCAAGTCAACGGTGATGGCTTCGTTCGTGCATTCTCCAAGCGGGGACCGAGAGCAAAGCCCTGATCAACCGCCAGGCGCGGCATCCGCTCAGAGCCTGGTACCACGTCGCGTCGGTCTATGACGGTCGGGAATTCAGGAATTATGTCGATGGCGTGCAAGAAGGTTCGGCCCAACTACACCTGGCTCCTCACGGACCGGGTCACACCTCAGTCGGAGTGCGGATCAACAAAGTGTTCTATTTTAAAGGGGCGGTTCATCTTGCGCGCTTCACCCGTCGGGCGCTCTCGCCTTCGGAGTTCCTCCTACCCCCGGGACACGGGCGGTGATAGTTTTCGCCGCTTGATTACGGCCTGGTCGTTGGAAACCTTTGGCAGGAAACTGGGAGCGAAGCCGAGACAGATTTTGCCGGATGATGTCTAATTTGCCGTTCGCACCGAAATCATCTACCTTCTTTTCCAGTTTCCAGAAATTTTGGGTATGATGGAAAAGAAGGAGTACACAGCGATGATTATTCAACTCGAAGTGCAGCCAGAAACAGCCGCCTTGCTACAGGACGCACAACGGCGCGGCGTATCCATTGACTTGCTTTTGCGCGAGACGCTGAAGACTGCAATCACCTCCCCACCGGCAGTGCCCGCCCGGCTGCAAGCGTTCCTTGAGGCAATGGCCGCAGGGTCGGAAAACGCTCCCGTGCTGCCCCCGGAAGCCAATGAGCGAGCGTTCTATTACGAAGGGCAGGAGTGATGCGCTACCTGCTGGATACCAATATCCTGCTGCGGCTCTCCCAACCGCATGACCCGGTCTATCAGTCCATCATTGACAGTTTAGCCATCCTGCAACAGCAGCCCGGCGCCGAATTTTGCTTTTTCCTCCAGAGCCTCGCTGAATTCTGGAATGTCTGCACCCGCCCAACAGATCAGAATGGGTACGGGTTCACCATTGCGGACACAGACCGGCGCGCTCGCGCCATTGAGGGTTTTTGTGTTTATCTGCCGGATACGCAACAGGTTTATGCTGAATGGCGGCAGCTTGTGGTAAAGCACGGCGTATTGGGCATTCAGGTGCATGACGCAAAGTTGGTCGCAGGGATGAAAGCGCACGGCATCACTCACATCCTGACGCTGAACAACCGGGATTTTCTCCGCTATTCGTCTTCCGGCATCACTTCGATTACGCCGGATGAGGTCATACAGAGCAGCGCTCCTCCAAAACCGTAAGCCTTCTTAACTACGTTTCCCTGGCGCGCTTCACACGTCGGGCCCTCTCGCCGTCGGAGTTCCTCAGGCCCCCAGCACGCGGGCGGTGATGGTTTTCGCCGCTTGATTACGGCCTGGTCGTTGGAAACCTTTTTCGCGTTTTGTCTGATTTGTGGGAATGAGCTTTGGCCTTTTCCTAGTGTTTTGATGTGTGGCGGACGCGATTTTTAGATAGGATGTGCCGGGTAATGTCTAATTTTTGAAAAGCTGTCTAATGGCCTTGTTAGACCACCACCAACACAGCCTTACGTGTCATTTGGGCGGTCAAATAGGATAGCCTGATGGAGGTCGCTCTCCGAAGTGATGGTTCGCAAGACTGCAAGCCACTCTGTATCCCCAAGCCGTGATCGTTAGCATAGGATTCGCAACCCCAACGAAGGGAAAAACTGACGCGTCTGCTACATACAAATTGTCGATATCATGGAACTGTCCAGACTTGTTGGTGACTGAGGTCTTATCCGCCTCGCCCATTCGTAAAGTTCCCGCTTCATGGTGACTTCGACCCTTTTCTCCATTCAGTGTCTCTCCCGTGACATGCTTTCCATCAAGCAATTTCTCTATTTCCTTCATATCGTGCCCCACGTTTGCGATCCTAGATTGGGTAATGTGATTCCCAGATTGGGTAAGGCGATTGCCTTTGTGATCCAGATGAACCACGGCCACGGGGACTCCCCACTCATCTGTGTCATCTCCAACGATGACTTTGTTGGATTCTTCGGGTTCCATGGCTACCGATCCCGTAATACCGAGGCTTAAATTCCTGATATTGGCGGGATCCATCCGACCACGGACATCGATTTGGTAACGGTAAACACTATGATCCCTATTGGGAAGAATAAGTACGTTGGCACCTTCGTCGTGAAGGTTATTAAATGGAGTGGGTACCGAAACTTGCCATCGGGAATAAATGTGATCCCCTAGATAGCAACCAACATTCTCATTCTTGGTGATCTTAGAATTCAGAACGAGACGAGCGGACTCAATCGTGCTCGCGGCCAATACCACAACTTTTGGCTCAAGCTTAATTTCCTCTGTATTAGCCGGGTCTCGTGCGTCACGGCACACTATTCTTGCGATTCTATTATTCTGTGTGCCGTTCGACGTATCCTTCTCGAGTCGGATGCCATACGCGTCAAGCGTAACAAAGATGCGACGTTTGTAGCTGGAGTCGGTGCTCGCATGTTCATGATCCTCAAGGACCAAGGACCATAGTCGGGACACAGGACTTTCATACACGCGATTCGCAAACGGATTACTTCTCCGGGCCTCGGCGCCCCAAGGTGTAGTTACTGCGTTAAAACTTGTCCGCAGCTTCCCTAAGACCCAGACCTGTGCTGGTCCGTCCCATTCGCCGGAAACTACACCTCGGACTACCTCGGCTCTCGTGTAATAGGTGTCCAGGTCTGAGTGATTAATTGGCCATTTGCCTTGAGGATTCCAAGCACAGTCAAAATCGACGGAGTCGAAACGACGGAGGAGCGCACCTGCGACAATGCTTCTCCCTCCGAGCGCAAACACCAGCATCCCGTGTTTCTCAAAGTGTCCTTTCCATGGGTATGTCTCATGCGCCTGGATGAATTTACCTCTAGTGCTGAAACTTCGCCCCTGCGGCCTTAGAGGATCATTTACTTCGGTGTTACTGATGTGAGTAGTGGTGAGAATGTTCCCGCGCTCAAGGATGGTTATCGTGAAGTCCGCGTCGGGGTACTCGGTATAAAGAAAGTCAGCTACAGCAATACTGGCGGGACCAGACCCGACAATGACGACATCTAGCGGGCGTCCTTTGAGTTCTTCCAACTTTCGCTCTTGGAGCTCTTTCAATGTAAACGTCAATCTCTGCTTACGCTCAGACATTTCACCACTCCTCCACTAAATTTCAGGGCTATCTAAGCTCTCGCACCCCGTAGTCATTTTTTCGCTGTCTACAAACTCGAATACCATCTCGCGCGTGTTCGGCAAGCTTACCGAGCGGGAGATCTTCTCAACATTAATCTCGTAGCGCACGTGCGGGCTGCCCGGCTCAACGGGACCTTTGTAGCCAACACGATCCATGACTTCGAGTAGCTTGACCACGCCGCAGCTAGAGAGATTGAGTACTTGGTGAACAAACCCTTGATCGAGCAAGTCCATTACGATCTCTGCTGTCTTGTCTGTAGACATGAACTGCATCTCACTGTTCGGATCGACTCTAAGCGGTTCGCCATTGACAATATCAAAGATGGGATTTTTCTTGAGACCCAGACCAACAAATCCTCCCAAACGCAGGATCAGCCATCTTTTGGCAACGTGCTGGACACACTGCTCAGCCAAATATTTATGAAACCCATAGGGACTCTGCCGCGAAACGTCCAACGTTTGTTCTTCCAGCGTTGTTTGAGGCGAAGACGGATCCGGATAGACATCAGCGGACGAGAGATAGACGTAGAGATTGTACTTGAAGTCTATCAGGCTCGTCCGAACACTTCTGACTGACGCGTTGAAGTCAAAAAGGGGTTCTTGCTGGGCAAGATATTTCTTCGCGTTGCCGTTGGCGTTGATTAAGATGTCGCAAGCCTGCCCAATGAATTCATGATAGTTCTGCCTATCGAGAACCTGAAACTCCCGGTTAGATGCTGAACAATTCCGAGCAAAGGCAGAACCGATGAATCCCCTGCCCCCAATTATGAAGATCATGCGGACGCTCTCCTCATGCCGGGATTTCGAAGTATTCCCGACTTCGCATTTACAGAACTCAAGCTCTTTCTGTTTCTGTTACGGTAACTACGAATTATGCGGACGTCGAAACTTTCCAAATACAGAAACGAATTTCTGCATACGGAAACTTGTTTCTGCAATGGAAGCATCTGACTTCCCACTATCAGAAACTTTTGTTTGCCGAATCTTGCGCGTCAGTTGAACCCTGATAGACACACTATCGAATAAAATTAGATAGAATGCGGATTCCGCCTAATTCAGGAAGTAGTGCGACCACTATACCCCCCGCACTATTCATTGTGCAAAAACGAAGCAGGGGACGAAGCGTTGGCATATCAGTCAAAAAGCTGAAATGTCCAGATGGTGGCGATATTCCATGTGCTGACCTGCTCAATCATAGTTGCAGCATGGCAACGAAACCCAGTGCCCCCTCGGAATGGAAGCCGCGATCCGAGTTGAATCTGCCTGCCTGGCTTGCCCACGCGGAAAACCCGACCGCTCTTTACCGTGAGCTTTGGGTACGTCGCGCTGCAACCGCGCTCCATACACATACTAGGGAACGACGGTAAAGCCAGCTTTCCGGGCTGCGTCACCTAGTCGCACATCAAGACAGACAAAGCGGCGGCCTTTGGGTTTTTCCCAGCACCAGACCAGGGCAGCGGCAAGTTGCTGTGCGTCCATTGCCCGCAATTCGTAGGTTTTCGGGAGCGGTATGGCAAGATTGCGCAGTTTGTCGCTGGGAACGATTTCCCGCCAGGTGGTTTGCAGACGTTCAGCCGCCTCACCGCATCAGCGTAGCCCTTGGGCGTGAGTGTTCCTTCCCGCAGCAGACGGGCAAGGGCGCTGTGGGCTTCAATCATGGCGCTCCACCACGCCACGATGCGCGGTTTCTGCCGGAGTACCTGTCGCAGTGCGTCGCTATCTACCCGCTGGCAGCAGAGCGGCACAAGGGCGCTGCTATCCCAGAAGGCGAAGCTATCTTTCATCGCGATCAGCCTGGATTGCTGCGATAATGGCGTCGGTGGGCACCTGCGGTGCGGGCATCTGCCAAAAATCCTCGGTCAATTCCGCTGCTGGCAACCGCATCAATCCTGCCTCCACCAACTTGTTTTCCTCATCGTCGAAAGCGTCGCTAGGCGTCTTTGCTCGCTTTGCGGCGCCTGGTCCGGGAGCGACAGGCAACGGCACGATCTCCATCACCTTGCTCAGGTATTCATCTACCGAGAGATGCAAGGCAGCGGCAATAGCCTGGAGCTTTGCCGCTGTTGCTGGGCTGACTTCAACTGCTACTTTCATAATTATCTTCTCCGTACATTCTGAGGCCAGATTCACTTCACCACAGAAAGACAAAAAACACAAAAGGGGCCAATGGCATATGTGGCTTTTGTCATTGTTGCAGCATGGCAACGAGACCTCGTGGTCCTCGAAATGGAAGCCGCGATCCGAGTTGGATCTGCCTGCCTGGCTTGCGCGCGGAAAACCCGACAGTTCTTTACCGCGGACTTTGGGTACGTCGTGCGGGGGTAACGCCGTCCCAGCGAGCGTCACCGGTTTGTCTATAATCCCGCGGCAGTTTGTCCCAGTCCGGCCGTGTCATGCCATTCAGATCATAGACCACTTTCCCCTCGCGCAGCGTCAACTCGCAAGTGAGCTTCTGGGTTCCTCGCAACCGAGCTCCATACATATCTACAAAGCCGAAGTTGCCTTTCTCTAGCTTCAATACTGCGAGATCAGCCACCGCGCCTGGTGACAGGTGCCCCAGTTCCTCGTGCTTGATCTCTCGGGCCGGATTCCATGTGGAGCGAAGAATCACATCGTCGAGAGACATGCCCATCGCCAGAAACTTGTCCATCACATTGAGCATATCTTTCATCCCGGCGTTCATGCTCCCGATGTGGAGATCGGTAGAAATGGAATCGGGAAGGAACCTCTCTTTCATCGCCGGTACTGCGATCCGCCACAAAAAGCTGCCCCCTCCGTGGCCCACATCAAAAATCACCCCACGCTTTCTGCCTTCCCACAGCGCGGGATTCACCCGGCCGGATTCGTCCTGTTCATTGCGCAGCCCGGAATAGACGTGGGTGTAGATGTCACCTGGCCGGAGCTTCCGGGTTACAAGTTCACTCAATGGGCGTTCGGCGGGGTGATTGATTCCGAAGTCCACCATGACGGGAATATTCGCCGCCGTCCCCGCTTCGACCGCCCGCTCAACCGGCGCCCATTCCGGGCCGGCGTAATGGGCCGTCTTGATCCCGACGATCAAACCCTGATAGCGGAGCGCCATGTCCGCCGTCGGCTTGGCTTCCATGTCTTCAAGATCCTGCTCAAACTTTCCGCCCCGCATGCCGTGGCCGACAATATTGAGGAACGCCAGGACTCGGGTCTTGGAGCGATCGATGATGCGCTGCTTGAAGTCCTCGAAATTTCTCCAGCCCGCACATCCGGCGTCGGCCACCGTGGTGACTCCCGCCCGGAAAGTGAAGCCGTCGGGATAAACGCTATTATCACCGGCATAGGAACCTCGCTCGCCCGTCCCGGCATAGACGTGAACATGAATGTCAACGAGCCCGGGCGTGACGTAATATCCCGAAACGTCCACCACCTTGAGCGATTCAGCGGGGTCGATTTTGGCTGCTACAGCCGCAACCTTTCCGTTCGCAATGGCCACATCACGAACGGCACTGATCTTGTTCTTAGGATCAATCACACGGCCGCCCTTCAAGAGGAGATCATACTTTTGCTGAGCCGAGACAATGCTCATCCAGGAGAGAGCAATAAAGATCACGACAAACGTGCGTTGCTTCATGGAGGTCATCATGGTTCGAGATGATACACCTTCATCTTGAACAAAAAAAGGTACTGCGTTAGTCTCCCTGGGAACACCAGGCAATGCAAGATCAAGAACGAAAGAGGAGGGAATATGTCTCGTTCGGCGATGGGAGCGTTCAAGCAACACACGGGAAGGCTCACCCGGCGCGATTTCTTCAAGAGCGGAAGCTTGCTGGGGATCCTAGCGGTATTTTCCAAACCAGCAGCGGCGGTTCCGGAGCCGCCTTCAGGAGCGCTGCGGATAGGACCGGACATTTACCAGTCGATTGGCGTGCGTCCCTTTATCAGCGGCACCGGTACGTTGACGGTCAATAGCGGGTCACTCGAACTGCCCGAAGTTCGGGCGGCCATGGAGGCGGCCGCCCAGCATATGGTTCAGTTGGACGAGCTGATGGAGGGAGTCGGCAGGCGCCTGGCGGAGCTGACCGGAGCAGAATGGGGAATCGTCACTGCCGGGTGCGCCGCGGCGATGACCCTGGCCACCTTGGCCTGCGTGGCGGGCGGCAATCCGGACAAGCATATTCGGCTGCCGAATACGGAGGGGCTGGGGAAAGACGAAGTGATCATTCCCAAGCACTCTCGCAACAACTACGACGCGGCCATCCGCGCGGTGGGAGTCCGGATCATCGAGGTCAACAATGCCCAGGAGATGGAGGCGGCCATCGGTCCGCGGACGGCCATGATTTATATCTTCGCGGGTCCCCAAGCCGACGCCGGGCCTCCGTCCTTCGAGGAAATCATCCGCCTCGCACGGCAGAAAAACATTCCGGTCCTGACCGACGCCGCCGCGGAGGTGCTGACGATACCGAACGTTCATCTGCAGCGGGGCTCCACGATGGTGGCTTACAGCGGCGGTAAACAGCTCCGTGGTCCGCAGTGCTCCGGACTGTTGCTGGGGCGCCAGGATCTGGTGACAGCCGCGTGGGTCCACAGCGCACCGCATCACGGGTTGGCGCGAAACATGAAAGTGGGCAAGGAAGAGATCATCGGAGCGCTGGCGGCCGTCGAGGTCTGGGTCAAACGGGATCACCAGGCCATCTGGCAACAAATGCTGGACCGGCTCGACCATATTGCGAAGCGGGTTTCTTCCCTGCCCGGGATCACCACCGAGGTGCGGGAGCCGGCCGGGCTTTCCAACCGCAGTCCCGGGCTGAATATTCGCTGGGAGGCAGCCAAGCTCGGTCTGACCGGTCAGCAGGTATCGCACATCCTCGATACGACCGAGCCGCGGATCCTGGTCGGAGCTTCGCGAGGCGCGCAAAATGGGATTTCGATCACGGCTTTCAACTTGAAGCCCGGAGACGAAAAAGTGATCGCGGACCGCCTCTCTGCCGTCCTCTCCGCGCCCCCCAACCTCAAGAGCCAGGAGTCGCCGAAGCCGCCAGTTACTGACCTGACTGGCGTGTGGGATGTTCACATCGAATTTCGGGCAAGCACCGGTGAACACTCTCTATCGCTCCACCAGCAAGGCAGCCGCATCCAGGGGATTCACCGCGGCGAGTTCGTGGCGCGCGATCTTGCAGGCACCATCGATGGCGACGCGGTTCAGTTGCGCAGCAGTCTGCCGGAACGCGCGATCGGCAATGCCCTTGCGTTCACTTTCACGGGGAAAGTTGAGAGTGAAACGATGTCCGGCGAACTTGATATGGGTGAATACCTCAAAGCCCGGTGGAGCGCCAAGCGACACCGCTACGGGCCAGGGTAGCCTCTGCTCGGCAGATTCGGCGAGGCGGGCAACAATAAACAACCATCAAAAGGAGCTCTCAATGAAGAAGACGAATCGACGGAGTTTTATCGGGCGCGGAATGACCGTAGCTGCGGCTGCGACGGCTGCGGCGGTCCCGGTGGTGGCCCAGGACAAGACCGTGGCCCAGGACAAGCCTGTCAAGAAGGTCCACTATCGAAACGGCCGCAAGCCGGAGAAGCCCCCGTTGTTCAGCGGAATGGTTTCCTACGGCAACCTGCTCTTCATCTCGGGCGTCGGCGCTCACTTTGAAGGCGACATCAAGGCGCACACCAAGCACGTGCTGGATCAGATCGAGCAGCAACTCAAGAGCGCCGGATCGTCGATGGAGAAAGTGCTGAAGTGTAACGTCTACTTAAACGACCTGAAGGACTACGCCGCCATGAACGAGGTGTTCCAGGGCCGCTTCGGGTCCGAGCCTCCGGTGCGCACGACCATTGCCGCGGCCGGCGGCATTCCCGGAAACTCGTTGGTCGAGATCGACGTGATCGCGTTTATCTGAGACGTGCCCCTGGGGCGTACGTTCGCGCTGTCTATCGGCAACCGCTACCAGCAACTGGTTCCCGATGCCGGCATCGTCTCTCCCAACAAGATACCTGTGCTGCGCGGGTACGAAGGTTGGGCCTACCGCCAAGTGGGCGGCGCCCGTCTGTACAGCGTGTATCGTGCGCCCGAGGTCTTCGACCGGCGAGAGGGGGCAGGGGAAGCCAGTCATCCCGCCCCCGGCGCTTTTGATTGCCGATGATCCGGAGTCCACCCTCAGACCTTCAGGGCCTTCAGAAAGGCGATGCCCTCCTTCGTCATTTCCATGTTCTGCTCGACGAAGTAGTTCTTGACCCCGCCGGTCTTGGCCGCGGTAAAGACTCGCTTCCAGTCGATGCTCCCCTTTCCGACCGCCGCCGCGGTCTTGGTTTCCGCGTTCCAGTCCTGCAGGTGCATCGAGATGAAACGGCCAGGGTACTTCCGGAAGTACTCAGCGGCGTCGAAGCCGTTTCTGATCGTGGACATCTGGAACTGGAACTTGACCAGCTTCGGATCGAGCAGCTCGAACAAGACGTCGTAGGTTCGCTTGCCGTCGACCATCGAGAGCTCAAAGCCCTCGTTGTGCAGGCCCTGTTGGATGCCGGCCTTGGCCGCCACCTCAGCGATCCGGTTGTATTCCTCGGCCGCCTTCTTCACGTCATCCATGGTCGGGTTGTTGCCCGCGCCCAGGGTGGCCGTAATCATCTGCGTGATGCCGACGTCTTTGGCCCAGGCAATGCTCGCTGCTTGAGTTTGCCTGAGTTCCTTCATGCTGAAGTGAGCGCTCTCACACCTGAGACCGTGATCGTGAAGGATTCGCTTGACCTCGGCGCCTTTGGCCAGACTGGCGAAGTCGGCGTAACCGAGCGGTGAGCACAGTTCGATCCGCTGGACCCCGAGGTCGGCCAGCAGCTTCATCAAGCCAGGAAAGTCCTGTTTGACCATCGCCCGGTGGGGATACGTCTGACTACCAATCGGCAGTCCCAGCGGATTGGCGTCGAGCTTTGCCACAGCCGCGGCCAGGAAACCGGCCACGGCGGCATCCATCGTCGCTTGCTTGAAGAACTCTCGTCTCGAAATTGCAGCCATACACTCCTCCTTATTTGTTGAAGCGGTCCGAAACAGGCTGAGTAAGTCTGGGCTTATATCCTAACAAGTTCCCGGAGGCAAGCACGAGGGCCTTCTTGTGAGGACTTCTTGTTAACCCCCCAAATGAATCGGGCGACGCTCACGCGCGACGGGGATGAAGCCATCGCCCCGACAAAAGATCTCCGCGCTTTAGAAGCGGGGAGCCCGCAGCGCCTCCTCCGCTGACATCCCGAAGTCAGCGTACTAGAGATTCTTCTCCATCAAGACATAGGTCGGCACTGCATACCCTTCGTGTGACCGATACTCGACCGGATGATATCCCTTCCCCTCATAGTAGGCCAGCAGCTGCGGGAGCGCGAGCCGAACTCCGAGTTGTACTCGGGGAACATGGCATCTCCTGGCGAACTCCTCCACATAATTGATCAGGGAGCGGCCAATTCCGGCTCTTTGCAAACTGCTGTAAGAGGCCACAAAATGTAGTGGTCACAAATCCAGCATTCTAGATGGAGCCAAGCAAATGTCAGTTTCAATCGAGAACCTATTAGATATTCCCGGTGTGCAGGTGTTA
>Ga0207646_10007035_pt1 | contig 11517 bp, 8 predicted proteins | sample KBSK5502metaG_FD_184343 | JGI IMG/M metagenome (GOLD analysis project Ga0207646, IMG submission 184343) | Corn, switchgrass and miscanthus rhizosphere microbial communities from Kellogg Biological Station, Michigan, USA - KBS K5-50-2 metaG... | ecosystem: Host-associated > Plants > Roots >...
GGCAGCCGGCCTGCGCGCCCGGGGGCGCCGACGGGTCCGCCCGGCGGGCGGTTGAGTCTGCCGCCGGCCGCGGCCTGCCAGTTAGCCGACGAAATCTGGGCGCGGTTGACGTTGATGTTGTTGTAGTGCAGCGGGTTGACCGATACGTTGCCGTAGCCCCACCCCGGCCGCGCCCATCCCCATAAACCCGCGACGACGGCCGCGCCGGCCGCAAAGGCTAGCCCGGCGCCCCACGCATAACCTGGGGCATAGGCGGCCGGGTAATAGGCTTCCGGCGGCGGCAGATAGACGGGCGGGTTTTCGGCATAGGGCCACTCGCCGTAAACATTCGCCGGCTGATAGACCGGTACATAGACCGTCTCCGGGCTGGCCGGCTCGATAATGATGGTTTCCTGCTGCTCGATGACTTTCTGCTGTTCGCTGGTCTTTAGGCTCCCGGCCTTCTGCGCCTGACGCCGCAGGCGCTGAATTGCGTCCAGGACGGCCGCCTGCTGGTTTGCCACCGCATAGCCGAGCTGCTGCGTCCATTCGAGGTATTCGCTCAGCGTCGCGACAACCTGCGGGAACGGTATCAGCGATTTCACGCTCGGATCCCAGTTCTCCCTCACGAGCGCCGTGACGAGCGCATCGCCTTTCAGGCGCTTGTTTTCATCCTTATCGAGCCAACGCGCCGCGCCAACGACCTGCAGCGGGAAAGTCGAGGCCATCAATATCTGCGTGAGCAATTCGTCCGGATAGAGCGCGATCGGCGCGAGCAACGCATCAAGCTGTGCGGTGCTGAATTCGGTCATCTCCGCCTGCGCCACCGGCTTCGGCTGCGCGAACGCTCCCGGCGGCGGCAGTGCCAAGGCCATTGCCGACACGACCACGACGCCCCGAACAAGATGTATCGACATGCAAAGACCCGGCTTCGAACGATGTTCTTGACGGTGTCGCTTCGGGTGCGGCGCGGATCTCGATGCGCTCCTCAGCATGGGATCGCGCACCGCGCAGGAGCCGAATTCTTTCCTAGGGTTGGCAGATGCCGCTTTGATTCAAATCAACAGTAAAGAGCGGCGCGCGGCGGATCTATGCGGGTGCCGGCTGCAAGAGTGGCGGCGCCTTGTGCCAGACCGACCCTTGCTTTCCTTTGTCATAGCCATAGGCGAACAACGCGCGGAGATATCCCGGATCAAACTGTTCGTGCTTTATTTCCGGAAAGTCGGTTTCGATGTAGGCGAGGTTGTAATCGACGCCATCCCGTTTCGTCGTGTTGTAAATGCGCAGAATATCGTTGTAGCCGCTGTAATGGATCATCGTCGAAATGGCACGGCCGACGATCGTCATGAAACTGCGGTCCACCGATGCCCAGTCGGGGTCGAGGCGCCCGTTGCGGATGATGTACGCGTGACGCTCACGCGCATATTCGGGGGACCGCAGATCTACTCGTAGACCGACACTGGGTGGGTAAAGGAAAGTCTGAACCACTGCGCCGCCATCGACATTCATTTCCTCGTAGCGCCGCCCGCCGACCTCGACATCGATCATCACCGGCGGGAACGCGCCAGGAACCGCCGCGGAAGCCAACAAGATCTTGCGGACCAGCTCAAGCGAATCCGGATGGCCAGAGGCCGCGATGGCGCCGATATTCCAGATAATCGGACGTTGCTGGTCGAGACTGGTAGTCCCGATCAACAACAGACGCCCCTTGGCGTATTCGCGCGCGATGTCGGCGAGCATCTGTTGATCGGCATAACGCGAGATAAGCCGAAACAGCGGGGTCGTATCGGCCAGCGCTTCGCCGAATATCGCCCCGAACAGCCCCCGTTCCTTCAAAATGTCGGCTGGCGTTATGCTGGTGTACATCGCGCGCAAACGATCGCTGTAGGAGCGCCCGAGGAAAGCGAAAGGAGCGATCATCGCGCCGGTGCTGATACCAGTGACCAGTTTGAAAGATGGCATCGCGCCACTATCGGACCAGCCGCAGAGCAGTCCGGCGCCGAATGCACCGTCGTCGCCGCCGCCCGAGATTGCCAAAAAATACGCAGGCGGAAGCCCGCGAGTTGTACCGTTGGCAATGCCCGCCGCCGCACGTTCTCTCTCGAGAGCCTGCATCGCTTCGCGTATGAGCGCCTCACCTTGCGTATCCGGCCAGAAGCGGGCGTTCGGTATGCCTAGAACGGTGGCATTATCGGCCAGCGTTCGCGGCATGGGTGCACCTCGTTCCAGCGAGGAGCACCTCGTGAGCAGAACCGCGACCGGCATAAAGGCCGCGAGCCGAGCGATCGATCTGCGGTGCAACTGCACGCGCTCGGTTGCAGCATCATCAGGGTTGGCGGAAGACCGCATCAACGCACGGATATTCATCTCCGGAGCTCCGGACGCGATGCAGGATCGGAAATGTCAAACCGCGACGGGCAGGGCTCGATCGGATTACCGAGACCCCGGTCCGTCACGGCCTGACGGTTGGTCCGTTACTGGACGACGACGACGACGGCGCGATTGGTGCGAAGGCGCACGCTATCGGCAGTCCGCGCCAACTGCGGATCTTCACCCTTGGGCTGAGTGAAGACGCGCGTCGGAACGATACCGGCGCCAACGAGGTAATCTCGCACGGACGACGCGCGCTTGCCCGAAAGCTCGAGGTTCGTATCCTCCTTGCCGACAGAGTCGGTGTGACCGAACAGCCAGATGTTGGCGTAGCGGCATTTCCACGCCTTGACCAGCTGATCGAGGGTGGCGCGGCTATCCTGGTTCACCCAGGTCTTGTTGAAGCCGAACTCCACGATATAAGCCCGCGGCGCATTTTGGGGAGGCTCTTGGAATTTGATGGTCATGCCCTGGGCGCCGAAGCCCAGATCGAGACCCTGCGTCTCCGATTTCAGGTTCATCACCACATTGTTCTTGCGGTTTTTCATGGACATGCCGCCGGCGCCGGCAATCAGTGTCACACTGCCTTCCGTAGCACCGTAATCGCCGGCCAGATCGCCAACTTTTGTCATCCCCGCGACCGGGCCGGAAGCCGCCACTTTCGAGATGCCGACCTTGATCCCGGCGCCAAAGCCATCGACCTTAAACGCGTACGCGCAGTTTGTTCCCAAGTTCGGAAGCCGCAGGACTCCGTCGCCCGATTGACCACCAATGCCCAAGGCAACCGACGTTGTCTCCAGTTCCACCCAAGGCGTGTTCTCGGCAGTTTGCGCGAGGGCGGGCGCGCCACCGGCGACCACTAACATCAATGCAGCTGAAGAGAGTGTGGAGAAACGCATGAGACAAATCCCCTTTGCTTCCGGATCGGAGATTCGCCGGTGCCGGTCTCCGAAATACCTTCCCGATCGAGCCAGCCCTGCGAAAATCTTGATCAAGATCTTGTCCGGCGGCCGGTGCAGCATTGATCTATCTCAACCTTGATGCCGAAAACAAGAGGGTGGGCGGCGCTTCACCCCGAGTTCGGAAGCGGCAACGGTAACAACACGCCAACTCGATCTGGATCCGGGTACCATGGAAGCTCGCATCACTGTGCGTGTTGCTCCCGCGCCAGATTCTTATCGGCGGCTCAGGGTATAGCGCTCTGACACCTGGCTGCTCCGCCGGCGCCGCAAAATTTTGTGTTGATACAGATCAATGCCGGGACGAGTCGATCAACCACGTTGCGTGGCCGATTCCCGCATCGATGCATTGGGTCGCTACTGGGCGTTGAAGGATGAAGCGCAAAAAATACGAGGAAGAGCTGCAGCGTCTGCAGACTGGCCTTTGCAAGCTGCAGGAGTGTGTCAAGTTCAAAGGTCTGCGCATTGTCGTGATATTCGAAGGCCGCGATGCCGCCGGCAAGGGCGGCACGATCAAAGCCCTCACGGAACGGGTAAGCCCACGCGTATTTCGGGTCGTCGCTTTGCCGGCGCCGTCCGACCGCGAAAAATCCCAGATGTACTTTCAACGCTACATGCCGCATTTCCCGGCAGCCGGCGAAATCGTCATCTTCGATCGCAGCTATTACAACCGCGCCGGCGTCGAGCATGTCATGGGGTTCTGTACACCGCAGCAGCATCGCGATTTTCTGGAGCTGGCGCCGTTCGTCGAGCGGGTCATGGTCGAAGGCGGCATGATCTTGATCAAATACTGGCTCGAGGTCGGCAAGGAAGAGCAGGCTCGCCGCTTCGCGGCCCGCGTCGATGACCCTCTGCGGCAGTGGAAGCTAAGCCCGATGGATGTCGAGGCTTGGCGCCGCTGGGACGATTACACGCGGGCCCGTGACGAGATGCTGCTCGCGACCGATACACCGCATGCGCCTTGGTACATCGTCCGCTCGGACGACAAGAAAAAGGCGCGGCTCAACTGCATCTCTCATTTGCTGAGCCTCGTCCCGGTCGAAGATGTGCCGCGTGAGAAGATCAAGCTGTCGAAGCGGTCTGATAAAGACAAGTACGACCCTGGCGCTGGCTTGCTCGATAGGAAATTTGTACCGGACGTGTACTGAGCAGGCGCGCCGGATGGCCTGCGATCGGGTCCACCGTCTGCGGCCGCCAAATGACCCGTCGTGATTGATTTGGATCACTGCATCGCTGCACCGGATGCGGCAATGCACACGTTTTTCGAGCGCCACTCAAAACATGGCAGGGAGTGGGAAAATGGATGAGGTGATCAGGCCAGGCGATCTGCACAAGGCTGCTCACGAAAAGGAAATGGAAAGAGCCCGTCAGATCCTTGAGGCAGACCAGCGTCGCGCCGACGAACGCCAGCAACTGCAGGAGGCGTTCATGAACCGGCAGATCCAAGCTGACGCCAGGGATCGCCTGCGCAAGGCACTGCTGATTGCCGCCGAGCGTGGGGAGAATCATCTTCAGGTCTTTACCTTTCCAAGCGAGTTGTGCACCGACGGAGGCCGCGCCATCAATAACGGCGACCCGAATTGGCCGGAAACTCTGGTCGGCTACGCTAAGCGCGCCTACGAATTTTATAAGGAGGAGCTGCAACCGCATGGTTACCGCCTCCGTGCCGAGATCCTGAATTTCCCGGGTGGAAAACCGGGGGATGTCGGGGTCACCTTGGCCTGGTGACTGCCTGTGCCGCGCGCGGTTGGCCTAGCAACCGTGAGCAGACGTTCGTGGATAGTGTTGATATGCGTTGCGGCGAGCCGGCCGAAGAGTATCGAGTCGTGAACCCGCGGTCGAAGCGGCTCATTACGATAGCACTTGCGACCGCCCTCGGTGTGTTTTTTTGTGATGCTGCGGATGGTGCGGATCGTGAGCGATCGACCGTGCTCGTTGTTCACTCGATCCGGTTACCCAGGGAGGTCCGGCACAGCATTGACATGTCGTTGGTACGAGGTGAATTAGAAGCGCCAGGTGGACAGAACGAGCCGGCGGGTATTAGCGAGGCCCGGCAACTTAACGATCGGGCGCTAAGATATCAGCACGAAGGCCGGTATGCCGATGCCGAGCCGCTCTATCGGCGCAGCCTGACCATGCTGGAAGCGAAGCTCGGACCACATCATCCCGCTATCGCCGCTAGCCTGGGAAATCTGGCTGCGCTTTACCAGGAAGAAGGTCGATACAGGGAAGCCGAGCGCCTCTGTCGCCGCAGCGTCGACATCTTGGAAAAGGCTCTTGGACCAGACCATCTCGCTGTTGCGGTGGGCCTGCACAACCTGGCCCTTCTATACGAGCGCGAGGGTCGAGATCGCGATGCCGAAGGGCTGTATCAGCGCAGCCTCGGAATTCTCGAGAAGACGCTATCGCCGGAGCACTTTGGTATCGCCAGCATACTTAACAATCTGGCTCGGCTCTATTACCGGGACGGTCGCTATGCTGACGCGGAGCCGCTATATCGCCGTAGCCTGTCGATGCTGGAAAAGGTCCTTGGGCCAGAGCATCCAGCGGTCGCGGAGAGCCTACACAATTTGGCGGATCTCTATCAAGCTCAGGGACGCCCTGCCGAGGCCGACCCGCTCTACCGGCAGAGTGACGCAATTCGCCGAGTAGCGCATGGCTCCGGAAAGGCCTGTAACGATTGCCGATGATGCGCGCATCATCGGCGACCGACCTGTATTTCCCCATTCTTACGCGCTCGTCTGTTTGTTGCGACGCCTGCGGCCTCGCCCACGCTTGGATTCTTGAACCCGGGTTTGCGGAGCCTTGAGAGGCCCATCGCATGTCGATCGCCTGTCCATCGTTGATTGGCAGCCAATATCCGGAGTTGTGCGCGGCGGTCGATCACTACTGCGAACGAACCAGTTCGGCGTTTGATGCCGAACCCCTCAATGCGCTGACGAACGCGGCCTTTCTGGTTGCCGCGTGGGGTGCATGGCACTTTTTCTCCAAACACCCGTCACGAAGTCCGCCTGGGCTCGTCTTTGCGCTGATCGCGACGATGGCGCTGGTCGGGTTCGGCAGCTTTCTGTTCCATACAGTCGCGACGCGCTGGGCGGAATGGGGCGACGTGCTGCCAATCCTGCTGTTCATGCTGCTTTATCTCTGGTTGGTCTTGACACTGTTTTTTGGTTGGCCGATTTGGCTCAAACTTGCCGGGCTGGCCGTGTATTTCGCGGTGACCTTTTATGCTGAAGCTGCGATTCCCGGAGACGTGCTGTGGGGTGGCGCACTCTATGTGCCGACCCTTTTACTGATGCTCGCGATCGGCACGGTGTTGTATTGGCGTCGAATACGCGGAGCCGCTGCGTTCCTCGTCGCAATTATCGTCTTTCTGCTCTCGTTCACCGCGCGAACCCTCGATGCCCAAGTGTGCACGGCATTCCCGGTCGGCACGCATTTCCTATGGCATCTCCTGAACGCTGTGCTTCTCTATATCCTTGTCAGAACCGCTATTGTGCACTCCGCGCCACGCGCCGCGCGCAGGTAATATGTCGCAAAGGCCAGCGATCAGCCACCACCGCGCACCTGTTCAACTGCCAGGTCGGCAGTGTAAGATTGCGGCAACGTAAAGCGAAAGATTGTTCCGCCTTCGGGATTATCTTCGGCCTGCAGTCGTCCTCCATGCGCCTCGATGATGACGCGGCAGATCGACAGACCGATGCCAAGACCGCTCGCTTTCGTGGTGACAAACGGCTCGAACAGTTTTGCGCGGATATCCAGGGGCAATCCGGGGCCGGTGTCGGCGATGCTGACCTCGACCATGTCATCGGAAGCCGGCTTTGTCGTAACAATCAGCGCACGCCGGTCGGTATTCTCCATGGCTTCCGCCGCGTTGCGCACCAGATTGAACACAACCTGCTCGATCTGCACCTTATCGAAAAGCGCCGATGCGGCGGCAGGATCGGGCCGTATCTCTATAGCGGGAGCCGGAGCGCTTATTCCGACCAACGCAAGTCCGACCGCGTTCTGCAGCACGTCCTGAAGGTTTCCGACATCCCTTTCCGTTTCGTGCCGTGCGATAAAGTTTCGCAAATTCCGAATGATCGCCGACGCGCGCTCCGCCTGCTCGGCCGATTGCTGCAGAACCCGTTCTAACCGCTCGGTGTTCGATCCCCGGATGAACTGGAGACCCGCCGCGAGGTAGTTCGATATCGCGGTCAGCGGCTGGTTCACTTCGTGGATCAGGGAGGAGATATTTTGGCCCAACTCGCTGACTCGCGAGAGGTGGATCAACACTGCCTCCATTTCCTTGAGTCGGCGCTCGCGATCCCGATGCTCGACCTCGGCAGCGCGCATCTGGCGCGCGTATAGCGAAACCGTCTCAGAAATCAGCATCAGCAGCACAAAAATTGACGTAAGCCAGTCAAACACGCTGGCCACATACCACCCGATGTCAAAACGTCCCCTGCTCACAAAGGCGCCGATGGTGATCGTGCACAACCAGGCGAACATCACGACCATCAGCCAGAGATCGAGAAGCGAGGGAGGACGTCTCCTGGCGAGCATCAGTAGCGCTACGAGTGGAAAGCACAGGGACACGCCGACGATGACATGCGTCGCCATCGTATAGGCGCCCGCCACCATCATCGTTGGCAGCCAGCCATGGCCAAGTGTCACAGTCAGGCTCACGGCTATGACGGCTCCCACGGCCACCAGGCAGGTACCCGCTATCGACAGAAAGGCTCTGCCCCTTGGGTCGTCGCTTCCATGGCTGTCCTTTGGCCGCACCGCGAACGCGATGATCGTTACTGGGAGCACGACGTGCGCCGCAATGTACAGCCACGCGGCGCTTTGCGGCCCGGCCCCCAGCAAACCGGTCTCCGAGAGAACCTGCGGGAAGGTCAGCGCGTGAGGAACAACGATCAGCGCAGAGAACAGATACCCGCCTGCCAGGATATTGAGCGCGCGCATGCCCACTGTTGAGTACTGGCCGAACAGCAGCGCCGCCGTAATGAGGTCGCTGACGAGCATCAAGGTCTTTTGGATCAGGACGAAGCCCGGGAAATTTACCCATCCGGTCCGCGCAAACGGCAAGGTCGCTAAAAACACAGCGAGCAAGAGGACGCAAACCGCGAGCGCCACACGGCGTTGGGTTGCAGTTGCTGGCAATAGAGAAGGCGGGACCGACAATGTTCGCAAGGTGTTAGACACCTGCCCAATGTCCCTTCGATCAACGGGAATGGCCGACGGGCGATTCTCGCCGACCGATGCAGCCCGTGCCATCCGCATTTCACCTGAGAAAGGGCTGCCTCAAGCCCTTAGATGACTGTCCGGCACGCGATGGAGATGGGCGTCAAACGGCTGGGTCGGAGAAGTGCGTCCTCGTGCGCCCGAAGAGAGGGGCGGGTTGATCCAAATCAAGGGCGGCGCGCGCAAGGCACAGAAGCATGGGGGGAGCGTCATGGTGTTGCGGCCATCCCGGTCGTGCTGGATCCGGTCGACGCTGGCCATTCGCGCCGCACGCTCCAAGGGCGCGATCATCGCCTCGGAGCGATACCGGCCGGCGAGGTCGCGACCTCAGCAACGCCGGTTTGTGGCGCCCGTCGATTCGATGTCGAACGCCGCATGAGCGTTTGCCGACCTGCGGCCGACGCCTTGTATCCATCCTGGCCGGAAAAGAGCATGTGGAAAATTTTGGCGTGGCTCGTCTTTGCGCTTGTCACTGTGGCGGTACTGGCCCTTGCCGCGAACGCCGCGCGGACCGATCGTCTGCTCTTTTTATCGACGCAACTGCGCCCTATTGCGGAGGCGCAGAAGATGCGCAACCTGATTCTGAAGGATTTTTCGCGAGAGGTCGAATTTATCACCGAGCTGCCGCAGGGCTTTCAGGCGCGCCTCAAGGCCGGTTCGGCGAGCGATGCGACAGCAATAGATCTCATCGGCGCGCTGCACGGCGAGCTGCAACCGCTCGCGTTGCTTGACGTCCTGATCCCGCTTGATGAACTCGCCAGGAAGGCATCCGACCGTGGGATCCCTGAGACGCTGCTGACCCTCGGCAAGTTCGGCACCGCGCACCAGCTCTACATTCCCTGGATGCAGGCGGGTTACATCATGGTAGCCAATAAAGACGCGCTGCCCTACCTACCGCCGGAAGCGGAAATCGATGCGCTGAGCTACGACCAGCTCGCCACCTGGGCCGAAACGATCCGGCAAAAGACCGGCAAACGCCTGCTGGGTTTCCCGGCGGGGTCGCACGGGCTCATGCATCGCTTTTTCGAGGGGTTTCTGTACCCCTCTTTTACGGGCGGCGTCGTGCGTCCTTTTCGCGGGATCGAAGCGGAGGCGATGTGGGCCGGTTTTGCGTCCTTGTGGAAGAGCGTCAATCCCAACTCGCTGAGCTATAATTTTATGGCCCAGCCGCTGCTCTCCGGAGAGGTCTGGATCGGCTTCGATCACATTGCGCGCGTGCTCGACACGCTGCGTCAAAAACCAGACCAATTCGTCGCGTTTCCGGCGCCGTCCGGGCCCCGGGGGCGCGGCTATATGCCGGTTCTAGCTGGCCTTGCCGTACCGCGGACGGCTCGTGATATCGATGGCGCAATGACGCTGATCAACTATTTGATTCAGCTCGACATTCAAGTCGCGACAGCCCGCGCCGCCGGCTTTTTGCCGGCGCTGAAAGCGGATTTGTCGACAGACCCGGATCGTGGCTTACAGATGGGCGCTGCTGCTCTGCTCAAGACGCAATCCGCAAGGGATGCATTGCCTGCCCTGCCGCCGGTTGGCCTTGGCGCACGTGCTGCCGAGTTCGACAAGGTGTTCATGGATACCTTTCACCGCATCGTGCTGCGTGATCACAATCCGCGCAGCGTGCTCGACCAGGAAGCCGAGGTGTTGCGGCGCCTGATGGATGAAGTCGGGGCCCCGTGCTGGGAGCCGGACGTTCCCGGCGTCGGCGCGTGCCATGTGCAATAGTGGGACCGTTGCAGTTGGCAGAGATGACGTGTTCGATCCAGACGCATTCGCGTCGAAGCGGAACATGTCGAGGGTCCTTCGGCCTGCCTATCCGACCACTTCAACCAGCTCGTGGACCTGAATTTCTGTGGTCATCCCTCTGACGGGAGCGGAACCGATGCTCCTGAAGCGGAAAAGGTTCTCGACCCGGCCGCGCACCGCTTCACTGACGAGGATCGCGGTTCCGTACTCCTTGTTGAGCCCTTCGAGCCGGGCGGCCAAATTGACGGCATTGCCGAGGACCGTGTACTCCATGCGCTCTAATGAACCGATATTGCCAACCACCGCGTCTCCGACATGGACACCAAGGCGAACGACGAAGGGCCGCAATCCCTCCGCTTCGAATTGCGCATTGAGCGCATCGCTCGCGGCCTTGGCTGAAAGGGCAGCCCGGCAGGCGCGCTCGACATGATCGGGCTGCAGGCGGGGCGCATTCCAAAATACCATCACTGAATCGCCTATGAACTTGTCGACCGTACCGCCCGCGGCGAGAAAGGCTTCGGTCAGCGCCGTGAGGTGCCGCGAGGTCTGACGCATCAACAGGTTTGGGTCCGCGGTCTCGGCAATGCCGGTGAAATTTCTGACATCGCTGAAAAGGATTGTGACTTCTTGCCGAACCCCGCCGAGCTCGGTTGAGATCGAGCCATCGATGATCCCCTTTACGATATCCGCCGCGACAAAGTGCGCGAACGACCAAACGGTATGCTGGGCAATGGCCATCGTTCTGCCGAGTTCGTGAATCTCCGCAATATGCGATGTCACCGGCGTATCATCCGGCGGCGCCAACAGATGCAGTCGGCTCGTCTGGGCTGTCAGGCGTTTCAACGAAGCCGACATCCGACCGCCGAAGATCCAGGCCACCGGTATGAAGCAGCCGCCGACGAATAGTGCGATGATCAGTCCCCTGATCTGCAGCTTGCGGACCTCTGGCGCGAAATCGTCTTCGGCCGCAATCAACAGGGAGTACCCGCTATAGCCGTCGCGCTGAGAGAACCTCCGGACACGAAACAGGTAATCCCGCCCGTCTTGGTCGCTGATACTCCCTTCGTGACGGTCGCCGCCGTCCCAGTTCCGCATCGCCGCGCCGACCAGACCACTGCGCATCTCTCCTATCTCTGGGAGCTGCACCTGCGAGGGGTCGCCGCTTACATCATTGACCAGCCGCCCGAGATCGGGATGCGCCAGGAGTATGCCGAAGGAGTCAAAGACGATG
>Ga0207646_10007036_pt1 | contig 11515 bp, 6 predicted proteins | sample KBSK5502metaG_FD_184343 | JGI IMG/M metagenome (GOLD analysis project Ga0207646, IMG submission 184343) | Corn, switchgrass and miscanthus rhizosphere microbial communities from Kellogg Biological Station, Michigan, USA - KBS K5-50-2 metaG... | ecosystem: Host-associated > Plants > Roots >...
CGGCGAGGTCAGCGGTAGTCAAGGACGGCGCACGAGCCGTATCCAGGGCGGCGAGCTGAGACTTGAAGCGGTCCTGCTCCTTGGCGATCCTCGCCTCTGTAAGCCTGAGGGCCCGCAGGTTGCCCCTCTCCTCGTGAGTACGGCGCAGTGCGTGCATCTGCTTGAGCCGACGCTCATGCACTTCGTCGAACGACAGTCGCCGAGTGGCGATGAACGCGTCGTTCTCCTGGATGAGTTCCGAGCGCCTGCTTGCCACGCGGACCTGCAGATTCATGGTTGCCAGATCCACGGCCTCCGCGAGTCCCGAGTGCTCACGCATCGGCGCCGCTCGATAGGACGCCTCAGCCAGGTCCTTCATGATGGCCAGGCCCAGACAATCACCAGCGTCCGACTGGTCCGCCAGGTTGATGCTGGAAGACCAAACCTCGTGGAGCGGTCGTATCCCGTTCCAACTGACAACCGCGAGCAGAGACAGGTAAGTGCCTTCGGGGAGTCCGGGCGCCTCCGGATCCATCTCAAGCAGAGTGAACCGCCCCTGCCGGTGCCCCGGGGTGCCAAGAGCCGCCCGTGTCAGGGGATGCGTCGCCGTCAGTAGAGGACGCCCCGTCGTTCGCGAGATCTCCTGGTCGAGCGACAAGTAGATGATCTGCTCCGATCGGAGCAGCGCGCACGTCTCCTCCACTTCAGACGCAAGTCGCTCTCCGGTTCGGACAAGTGTCTGCACGTGGCCGGCCAGTTCTGCGTTGCCGCGCACTTCTAGCACGGAGCCGTTGCGAGCCACGGCCCCGCCGAAGGTCTCCGTCCAGTCCTGGACCAGCACGGCCAGCTCAGCCTGCCCAACGTACCGCCCGCTCTCCAGAAGGTCACGTTCAAGTCCCTCGATGTCCGCGGTATCGCTGCTGATCAGCATCGGCGCAGACGACTCCACGAACTCCAGGTCCTTGGCCCGCATCTCAATCGCCTGGATCATCTGCTCCGTGCGGAGCCTTTTCTGCTCAGGATCAAGCGTGAAGTCGAACAGGAGGCTCTCGACACCTTTCCATTGGGCATCGAGGATCGGCTCCAGTTCGCCGATCGCGTGCTCGAAGACGCCGATGCGCTCCATCACCCTTTCGATGATGTCGGTCTCGATGGTCCCCGGCGTGTTGAAGTTGAGGACGCCGATCTTCTTCTCCACCTGGCCGATTCGGTCGATGCGGCCGATCCGCTGCTCGACCTCCATCGGGTTCCAGGGCAGGTCGTAGTTCACGACGGCAGAGCAGAACTCGAAGTCCAGGCCCTCGCTGGCCACCCTGCTCGCCAGGAGGATCTCGAACGCGCCCGAGCGGAAGTCCCCCATGATCGGGCCGCGCTTTCGCGGCGGGATCCCACCGTGCAGCGCGCCGACGCGGAAGGACTCACTGAGCCGTCCGTTGAGGTACCGCAGAGTCCGCCGCGAGAACGTAAAGACGATGACGCGCTTGCCCTGACGCACGAGATCGGCGAGGGCGACCTCAAGCTGGTCGAATTTCGTGTCGCCATCGAGCTGTCCGGCCAGGGCGGCCAGGTGAGCATCGGGCGGCAGGCTGGCCGACCGCGTGACCTTCGGGACAGCGACGAAGTCTTCTGCTTCGATGTCGTCCGGCCGGCCCCACTCGAGGACGTATCGAGCAGCCTCGGGCAGGCAGCTGCCAGCAAGGCGCAGCGGCATCTGCATGGCAAAGTTGATCGCGGAGCCGGACAACCTGGCGCGTTCGGCGCACCATTGGTAGTACGCCTCGTAGAATTTGGCCTCCTGCTCGTCGAAGAGGACCGGGATGCGGTGTGGTTCACGAAGCGGCTTTTCTTCTTGCACGTCGACCTTGCGGGTTCGCGTCACCTGGGCGGAGAGGCCGTGGAGCTCAGCGCAAATGCGCTTGACCATGACCGCGCCTGCTGTGTCGAGGTTCTCCGTCGAGAGCACGTCGCGCAGGACCTTGAAGTCCGGCCGCAGCGCGATGACGAAGCCGAACGGATCGTCCTCGAAGTCCTTGAGCCAGCGAAGCCGCTCGGCGTTCGTCACGCGTGGATCAACCAGAGACCTGATCAGTCTGTTGAGCACCGCGTTGGGGGCAAGCCGCCGCTCAAGTGACTCCACATCCTCGAACTCGCCCGGGACAAGCAGCGACAGCAGGTTGAAAAGATCGCGGTTGCGCAGGTTGATCGGCGTAGCGGACAGCATGACCAGTGCGTCTGACCAGTCCTGAAGTTGCTCCCCCAGACCGTAGCTCTTGGTGTCGGAATTCCGGAAATAGTGAGCCTCGTCGACGATCGAGAGATCGAACTGCAGCCCCAGCTCGGTCGCCCGCTCCAGGCCGTCCCACATCCGGAGCCGCTCGATGCTGCTGATGTACGCCGCGCGCCGGGGCGTCCGGCCGGATTCCAGCCGGTCCAGCAGGTCATCTAGGCCAGGTGCATCGAGTTCGGTGAGGAAGAAGCCGAATCGGTCCTCCATCTCACGCCGCCACTTTTCGACAAGCATGCTGGGGCAGACTACGAGGACGCGGTCGGCCTGCCGGCGCGCTTCCATCTCCGTCCATACCAGGCCCGCCTCGATCGTCTTACCCAGACCTACCTCATCCGCCATCAGCAGGCGGAGGGTTCCGGTGTCGAGCAACTTCTGGACGGGCTTGAACTGATACGGCCGGAAGATCGTCCGTGTCGCGCGGAAAGAGAACATGGTGTCGGTGAAGTGGCCTAGGAGCTTCGCGCGGGAGAGAGTCGCAGCGAACCGCTTCGGCGACACCGGTACCTGCGCCACCCACGCCGCCGCGTCGTCGACCGTGGGACGGGCTGAGAGCGACCGCTCGTCGTTTCGTGCGGTCTGACCTCCCGAGAAGACGTTGTAGAGCCATCGACCTGCTGCGTAGAGCCGGCCGGGACGGACGACGCCGTCCTGACCGATGCTGTCGACGATCACGTCATCGCCGACGGAGAAGAGCGGCCTTGGAACCACCGTGGCGGCTTCCCACGCCTGCTCAAGCCAGCCCAGCGCGTTGTCCAGCGGCGAGCCCTCGGGCACGCCGTCGACCGGGACCGCGACACTCGGCCCTGGCGATGCGCCGACGGTAACCGACAGGACAACGGAGGGCTCCACCCCGGAGAACCAGTAAACGCCCTGAGGCAACTGGACCGGCGGCTGCATGACGATCCGGATTTCGCGGACGTGCTCGACGACGTCCTTGATACCCCCGCCGAACACAAGGAGCTGGTCGAACCCGCCATTCCGGAGGATATCCTCCAGGTCTGACGTCAGCGGGTGGTAGCCGAACGTACTGCGGACAACCTCGCCATCAGGAGCGGCCATGCAGACCTCCAGGCGTGAGCGACGTTGACTCCCAACCTGACATACCCCCATTTTCATCGAAAACCCGGCGCCTCAGACTTCGGAAAGCAGGCCAGCAGCGACACAAAGATCAGCTCCGTCGCGGCAGAATTCGCGTGCATCGGCGGCAACAGCCAACGCGGGGTGGGAGACTTCACGAGGATCGGCAGCCTTGTCGGCTCGCTCCTTCTGCGTCTCGGGCTAGGGAGGCAACCAAGTCATGACCGTCCACTTGTCCGCCCGCCTGGCATGGCACATGGAGGGCTGGAACGGCCGCGTGTGCAGAGACCCCGCTTCCAACACCTTTTGCGTGGGTCACTACTCCTACCCTGGCGACCAGATCCGGGTCAGTCGAAACCTCGATTGGGAGGTCGCGAACGCCGGTGCTTCCTGCTCGCGCACTGACGGCTTGCCGCCGTGCGTGTACAGCATCAACGCCTTCGGCAAGGACACTATCGGCGGCTATGCGGATCCCCCCGATTGGTATCCGGCGAACGAGCGGGTGACCTGGGATTTGATGCCCTCTACCGTCTGCATATGGCCATTCGAGCAGATGTACAGACAAGAGGTAGAAAATCGTGGTAGCGGTCAAAGGTACAACTACGACCAACGTCTCGCTTACGCTACGGAGTACTTCGATCAGATCGAGGAAAGCCGAAGCCTAGTCTTCTACTACTCGAACTACAGCAATCCCTTCAGCGAGGACGACTCGCAGCGCTATGTAATCGTTGGCGTGTCTCGCGTGAAGTCCGTTGGCAAGGTTCGCAACTACACGGACATGACGCCCGAGGACCGCAAGAGATATGGCGGCGGCTTTGTATGGGGCCTCGATCTTACATCGCATTACCCGAACGAAGGTTTGCGGCTCCCTTACCACGCGTACCTTGATCGCCCCGACGTGGTAGAGCGCTTCATCGTCGTCCCGCCCAACGCGCGCTACTTCAAATATGCCACCCGGCAATTCGGCGACGACGACGCGCTCGAGATCGTCGAGGCAATGATCAAGTCCGTCTCGACGTTGGTACAGATCGGCGACACCTCGGAGCGATGGGGTGCTCGACTCGATTGGCTGCATTCGGTCGTTGGCGAGCTCTGGAGGGAACGCGGACTTTTCCCTGGTCTTCCGCACGTGCTCGATCATCTCGGTATCCCCAAGGCGATCGCCTTCTTCAAGGCGAGCACGGACGCCGGTGCCGAGATCGAAGCGAAAGACGCGATCTTCGCGTTCTTGGCGGGCGAGAACGCCAAGGCATATGAACTGGGCTTGAGCGAGGCTGAAGCACGCTCCGTCCGGCGACGGTGGGCGCTCCTCGAGGACGACGAGCGGGCGCTCATTCGAGATGCGCTCGTTCGATTCGCGGTGACCAAGGATCAGATCGGGAAGGTTCTCGACCAGGGCAGAGCATCGTTTGGCATCACTGCAAGCTCCGCGGAGCTTCGGGAAAACCCGTACGAGCTCGCCGAACAGTTTGTCGGCGAGAACGCAGATGACACGATCTCGTTCTCCAAGATCGACCATGGGATGCTCCCCGCTCCCGATCTCGGTGGTGATGCCCTGGCCGATGTCGATGATTGGCGCCGTCTGCGCGCGCTTTGTGTGGATCGGCTAAAGGCGGACCAGTCAGACCTTTTCGTCTCTGCGCGCCAACTGATCCATGAGGTCAACCATCGGCTGAGCTTCTACCCGGAATGGAAGAGACACCAGTTCACCGAGCGATACCTCGAGGTCGATCGAGAATCGCTCCAGCCGGCGCTCCACCTTCGAACGGAGGCTTCCGCGTTGTGGGTGTACCTGCGCGACGCCTTCGACGGCGAGCGCCTGATCGAGAACACACTTCGCAGCCTCGCGACACGCACGAACATCGTGTTCCGAACGCCCGTGACGACCGCGCACTGGAACGAGTTTCTGCGTGACCCGAACACTCCGCTCGCCAGCTCGGCCGGCGATGACTACGCACGAGCGGTAGCGAGTCAGGCTGAGGCGTGCTCACACCTGTTCCCGTTGCCACTATGTGTCTTGGCCGGCGAGGCGGGAACTGGCAAGACAACAGTCGTCGGCGCACTCCTCCAAGCGATCGAGCGCACCGAGGGCGCGGGCGCCTCGTTTCAACTTCTCGCGCCAACAGGCAAGGCAGCTGAACGCCTCCGGGAGCGGACCGGGCGTCGAGGACAAACCGCAACGGTTCACTCGTTTCTCGCCAAACGCGGGTGGCTGAACGACAACATGACCTTCAAGCGAACCGGTGGTCAACGCGAGCAGGCGATCACTACCTACATCATCGATGAGTCATCGATGCTGAGCCTCGAACTCATGGCAGCCCTATTCCGGGCCATCAACTGGACCTCGGTTCAACGACTCATCCTCGTCGGCGATCCAAGCCAACTTCCGCCGATCGGACGCGGCCGAATTTTCGCCGACACGATCGACTGGCTGCGATCGCTTGGTGCCGTCGGCGAACTCTCGATCAACGTCCGCCAAATGGAGAACCGAGCCCTCGGACGAGGAACAGCGATTCTTGAACTCGCGGATGCCTACGTCCGACGACGGCCGGCCGTTGAGAGCGGTACTGACGATGAATCTGCCGACGCCGAGAAGATCCTCAAGCGTGTCCAAGAGGGTGGTGACGTCGACAAGGACCTTCGGGTTGCATACTGGCGGGGTGGGGAAGACCTCCAAACGAAGCTAATTGATCTGTTCGTTGGCGACGTGGCAGCAGACATCGGCGACGCAGCAGATCACGACTGGAGGTTCTGGCGTACCGCATTCGACGAGAACAAGCGCCCGGAGCTCTATCAGGTGCTGACTCCGTACCGCGGTGAGGAGTTCGGCACTGAGTCGCTGAACGCCGCCTTCCAGGAGCTGGTGCAAGGACGGCCGCCAGGCGAGATGCGTATCATCGATCGCTCGGGAATCGCCCTCAACGACAAGGTCATCCAGATCAAGAATCGCCCGCCCTCGAATCCGATCTGGGCCTGGGCCTGGTCTACGAGGCAGAACGAACAGGTGGAGGTCTACAACGGCGAACTCGGCTTCGCTAACCCCCACTCGTTCGACGCCAAGAAGACGAGCTGGGCCGGTTTCCGCCCTATCCGCTGCCAGGTGTCGTTCTCGTCCAAGCCTGACTACGCAGTGGGCTACGGCCGGGATCTCGGTAAGCGACCCGATGGCAAGTGGCTCCGCCGCGAGGACATCGACGAGAACCTTGAGCTTGCTTACGCCGTCTCGATCCACAAGGCGCAAGGCAGCGAGTTCGACCACGTGTACTTCGTCGTACCGAAGCACAAGCAAACCTTGCTCTCGCGAGAGCTCTTCTACACCGGTCTCACGCGCGCCGCCCGCCACTGCACGTTGCTCATCGAGGAGGACATCTCGCCCCTGCTGAGCATGAGGCGACTTGAGCGGTCACGTCTGTTGCGGATCAACGCCTCGCTCTTCTCTTTCCGGCCGGTGCCAGACGACCTTCGCACACTGGGCGGGTGGTACGAGGAAGGCAGGATCCACTCCACGCTGACCGAGTACATGGTGCGATCAAAGAGTGAGGTGATCATCGCGAACCTCCTGTTCGATCGCGAGATCTCCTTCCAGTACGAGACGCCCCTGTTCGCGCCGGATGGCACCTTCTACCTGCCCGACTTCACCATCAGGTGGCACGGTCAAGATTGGTACTGGGAGCATCTCGGGCGGCTAGAGGACGAGGACTACCGGAACCACTGGGAAACCAAGCAGGCTTGGTACGACGCGCACTTCCCCGGCCGCCTCGTCACGACCGTTGATTCCGGCGATCTGACCAAGGACGCGGCGGAGCTAATCAATAGCCACTTCACGGCGTGACCGGCACCCGGCCTGACCATATGCGCGCACTCCGGAATCAGGATGAAAAGGCTCAGTAGGGATTGTGACCGGACAGATGGGCTAAGCCTCAATCCACCGACTGAATTCAGGGTGAGGTAGTTCCTGGCGTTTGCGTTTTCGGGTGTGCCTTTCCCGCCGCTGACGTTTCTGCGGCTTGTCCGGTGTCCTGGGTGTGGGGGCGGGGTCGGTGTGGCCCTGGCGGGCGTGGGGGTGCGGACCGGGCCGGGGCTGGTCAGGCCGCGTGGGCGGGTGGTCCGCAGGCGGCTTCCCAGAGGTTCAGCCATTCGCGTTCGCGGTGCCAGCCTTCGGGGAGGTGGAGGGTGATGCGGTCCCGGCCGTGGCGTGCGATGCGGGCGGCGACGGCGATCAGGTCGCGGCGGATGGTGGCGGCCCGGGCCTTGGCATGGCGGCGGCTGGCGAGGGTTCCGGCTGCGCGCAGGAGGTTGCAGGCGATCGCGGTGACGGCGAGCCAGGCGGCGTTGGCGGTGAACTTCCCCGATGGCAGGTGGGCCAGGGGGCCGTCGCTCAGGTCGGCGATGACCTGCTCGATGATCGCGTGGCCGCGGTGCTGCTCCTCGGCCTGGACCAGCTCGAACGGGGAGTCGGTGAAGACGGCGTGGTAGCGCCAGGCGGGGAACAGCTCGCCCTGGCCTGGTGCCGCTTTTCCCTTGTCGCGGACCCGGCGGACGATGAGCCGGGCGGTGACCTGCAGGGCCTTCTTCTTGGAGGTGAAGGCCGTGTAAGGCGTCTCGGCGACCTCGGCGTCGGAGATCCAGCAGCTCAGCTGGTCGTCCCAGACGGCCTGAGGGTACTCGATGGCCTGCCAGGCGTCCTCGGCGACGCCGGCGATGGCGGCCCGGATCGCGGGGGTCGCCGGGGCGGTGACGGAGAACCGGGCGCCGTTGCGGCGGACGGCCGCGATCACGGCAGCGGCGTAATAGGCGGAGTCCATCCGCACGACGATGGTCCCGGTGCAGCCGCAGGCGCGGGCGGTCCCGATGGCCTGGGCGGCCAGGCCGTCCGCGCCGCGGGCTGAGGGAGCGTTCCCGCTGCGCAGCCTCGTGGCGGCGACCACTGGCGCGGACAGCGGGGTGCTCACTGCGGCGATGAGCGCGTTCAGGCCCCGGACCAGCAGGGACTTGCCCTGGATCTTCGTGTGGCCGAACTTCGCTCCCTGCTTGCGGTGCCCGTAGACCCGTTTCTGCGCGGAGTCGACGTCGACGAAGGCCAGGACGTCCGCGCCAGGGAGCAGCGGCGCCTCGCGGGCGAGCCGGGCCAGCAGCTCCCGGCTGGCCTTCTCGATCTGCAGGACGTTCCCCCAGGCATAGGAGCGCAGATGCGACCCGAGCGTGGACGGGGCGCGGACGCCGCCGAAGACCGCGTCTATGGCGCCGTGCCGCAGCAGGCCCATGTCGTCGATCGAGTCGGCGCCGGCCGCCATGCCCGCGACCAGGCACCTGACCTTCAGGTGCGCGTTGACCCCGCACTCGCCGCCCGGCCTGACATGCTCCGCGAGCAGTTCCGGCAGGCCGGCCCGCTCCGCGAGGGCCATCACGGGCACCAGCCCCCCGTGCGACACGAGATTCGGGTCATCGAACACAGCGCGGGTCCGCGCGGGGATATGGGACAATCGCATTTGCGAGGTGTCCTCTCGGCATGGGCGATGGGAGCGTAGAGAACTACCATCATCCCAGTTCAGAGGGCACCTTTCGCGTTGCCGCGCCCGAAACCACCCTAAATCACCGGTGGATTGAGGCTAAGAAGATCGTGGTTACCGCGGCAGAGTTTGAGCCCTAGCGTGCAGGAGTTCGCTACCCGAAGTCACTGACTCTCATCGGCGGGAGACAGCTCACCGACCTGCCAGGTCAGTACGGCATCGGCCACTTCACGGTGCAATGAGCTTCCCTACCCCGCGAACCCTGCCAGTAGTAACCTCGCGCTGTGGCTGAGCTCGTTGATTTCCTGGACCTGACCATAAGCCAGGCGGGTCAGCAATTCCGCGAGCTCAGAAGGCGGTCCCCGGTTTCCACAGGGCGGCAAGTCACATTCCTCCCAGTTGAGACGCTGCTATGTCTGGCGGCTTCGTTCCTGGTGAACCACCGACACTTCGGCGGTTCCACCGTTCACCGGGCACCCGAACCAGTTCCCGCCCTGGCCAGCCTATTCTCACGGCCGCCCTCAAGCGTGCTCGCCAAGATGGCCAACCTGGACGGTTCCCGCTCGCACGGCGGCAAGTGGGACGTCCTGGCCGGAGCCATGCTCCGCGAGGACACCGCTCACTTCACCCACATCTACCGCGTACTGCTGCACGCCGCTCGAGCCGAAGGCATCGACCGAGACCGCTTGCCCGATTTCCTAGGCCTGGAGGATGGCGGAGAGTTTGCCCTCCTCGGCCAGGACGAGCTAGGCACTTCGGTATTCGAGAACGCTCTCAAGGATCAGATCAAGCGTGCCGTCGCCGGAAACGACCTGCCTGAGCTGGATACTGAACGGATCATCCTGGCCGCGGCTCGCGTCGGCCAGCACGTGTTCGCCCTGAACGTCCTGAACAACTGCGGCCGACGCTGTGTCTTCTGTGGTTTGAACCCCTCCACATTCGGAGCCAAGCGGATGCTATTGGCTGGCCACATCAAGCCGTGGAAAGACAGCTCACCCGCTGAGCGCCTGGATCCCCAGAACGGCCTAGCCGCCTGCCCTAGCCACGATGTGGCCTTCGACACGGGATTGCTCACGGTCAGCATGGAACTGAAAATCCAAATAGCCCCGTCATTGGCTGATGCAATCCGTGGAGATGATCTCACCAGGCACTACTACGGGCGGCCACCACTGCTGGAAACTCTACTGCTCCCGGATGGTGCTCAGCGCCCGGCGCGCAAGTACCCCGATTGGCATCGCCAGCACGTCTTCGCGGCTTGAGTACCCGTCCATGGCCATGTTGTTTGGAGGGCACCGCGATATGACTCGTGAGGAGTTGCTGGCGAGGCTGGCCAGTCTACGGCAGGCCCGTGTCGGCCAGGTCAGGGTGCCGAACAAGCCGCTGCTGCTGTTGTGGCTGTTCGGCCAGTTTGCGGCTACCGGCGGCAGCGCGGCCACCTATCAGCAGGCAGAAGAGCCCGTCAGTCAGCTCATCAACGATTTCGGCCCGCTAGTGGCCAGCGCGGCCGCGGCCCGTCAGCGGGCGGCCATGCCGTTCGTGCACCTGGAACGCGAGCTATGGGATCTACGGGATGCGGCGGGAAGGGAAATCGGCCCGGACGCGCCCGAACGCCACGCCTGGCTGCTGGAGCGGGGAGCGGTCGGTCGTCTGCGCGCTCCGGTAGAACGGCTCCTCGCTGACCTCGGGACGCTAGCCGCGGCCACTCGGTTGCTCCTGGAGCAGCACTTCACGCCGGTCCTGGCCGAACTGATCTGCGCCGCGGTCGACCTCGACGTGGCCGCTCTCGACCTTGCCGGGGATGAGAAGACGGGCCAGGCCGTCCGCTCCCGGCCACGGCGCCGCGGTTTCGCCGAAGAAGTCCTGCGTGCCTATGCCTATCAGTGTGCGATGTGCGGGTTCGATGGTGCGCTCGGCCGCTACCCGTCGGGATCGAGGCGGCGCACTTGCGCTGGCATAGCCAGGAGGGCCCTGACGAGACGGCGAACGCGCTGGCGCTGTGCGCGCTGCACCATGCGCTGTTCGACCTGGGTGTCGTCGGCATCACCGAGGACCGGCGGATCTGCGTATCCGGGCCTGTATGTCGCCAGGAATGAGGCGGGCCGGGCGGTGGATGAGCTCGTGGGCAAGCCGCTGCTGATCCCGCGGCCGCGCCAGCCGAAAGTGGATGTCATCTACATCGCCTGGCACAACCGCCAGGTCTTCAAGGGCGCCGCGAGGAACGAAGCTACGGACGCAAACCCTTAAGGAACACTCGCCAGGTCTCCTGCGAGATCACCAGTTTCGCCCCGTCGGGTTTCTCGGAGTCACGCACCGCCACCAGCCCGGGAAGGTTGCGGGCCACTTCCACGCAGTTGCCATCTTGGCCGCTGTAGCTGCTCTTCCGCCACTCGGCGCGGGACAGGTTGATCTCGGTCATCCCGCGCGCCTCCTCTACGTACTGGCCCTACCTCAAGGTCCTGGCCAGCCGTTCGATCATCTGCACGGAGTCATCAGGGTGCAGCGAGGCGGCCAGCAACCGTTCAAATGCAAGGGTATAGCGGTTCACATCCGAACGCTCCTCGAGATACATGTCCCCAGCCAGCGTCTCCACGTACACCACGTCCGGGTCGGTGGCCTCAAGGAAGTCCAGGATGACGAACGCGCCGATCGTCCCCGCGTGTGC
>Ga0207646_10007038_pt1 | contig 11513 bp, 9 predicted proteins | sample KBSK5502metaG_FD_184343 | JGI IMG/M metagenome (GOLD analysis project Ga0207646, IMG submission 184343) | Corn, switchgrass and miscanthus rhizosphere microbial communities from Kellogg Biological Station, Michigan, USA - KBS K5-50-2 metaG... | ecosystem: Host-associated > Plants > Roots >...
CCGCATCCACGCGCCAATACGATCCGGTGGCGATGGCCGGCGTTCGTCATCGCGACGGTGTGCGCCCTGACCCTGCCGCCGATCCTGGTGGCCGCCCTGGCAAGCCCGCCGGGCAGCGTCTTCAGCGGCTACCTCGTCATTGCTCGCGATGCCTTCGTCTACCAGGCGATGTGGCGGGACGGCTGGCACGGCGCCTGGCTCTTCCACCCCGCCTTTACCTCGGAATCGGTGCCCGGGATTCTTTTGTATCCCTGGTATCTCTGGCCGGCACACCTTGTGGGTTGGGCCGCCGGTCCCTGGCTCTATCACGCCGCGCGGTTGGCGGCCGCGGCTGCCCTGCTGGTCGTGGTGTGGCTGCTCGTCGCTGAGTTCTTCCGGCCACGCCTGCTGCGCCGCTGGGCTTTCGTGCTCTGCATCCTGGGTGGCGGCGTCGGTGTGCTGCTGCCGCGCGATGTTCATCTCGGTCCGTGGATCACGCATGCCACCGAGATGACGTCGCCGGGGAGCAGCGTTGCCGACTTGATCTCGATGGCGCCACACCTGCCCTGGGCGCTGGCCTTGATGTGCTGGGTGATGGTGGTCGCGCTGCGGCTGCGCCGGCGTGCCGAGCTGTGGCTGCCGGCGAGTGGCATGCTGGCCGTCGCCGGGCTGCAACTCGTCTATCCGCAACTGGCGCTGCTGGCGGTCGCCGCCATCGGCGGCTGGTCACTCCTGCGGCGTCACCGCCGCGCCTTGCGGTTTGCCGTGGCGTCGGCCCTGGTCCAGCTGCCCTACCTCGGCTACCTGTTCTGGGTCTGGCAAACGGCGCCGGCCGCGCTGCGCGTCATCCGGCCCGCGCTCGAGGTCGGCGATCCGTTCGGCTTCCTCGTGCTGTCGCACCTGGTCGCCAGCAGCCTGATCGTCATCGCGCTCTGGCGCGGGCGGCTGCGCGGCGACCTGCTGCTGCCCGCGCTCTGGATCGCCGGCATGACGGTTTTCATGTTCGCGCCGGGGATCAGCGGAACGTTGGGTCGCAGCTTCATGGCCAGCTCGGTGCCGTTTGGCCTGTGTGCCACCCCCGGTCTGCTGGCGGTGCTCCGTCTCGTGCGTCGACGGCAATGGCGGCGTCGCATCCTCACGCTCACCCTCGCGGCCTCGAGTCTCTTCGGCCTCTTCAGCCTGGCCCAGCCGTACTGGATCGCGGCCTTCCGACTCGATCCCTATGCCGAGTACGAAGGCAGCGATGAGGCCACCCTGCTCGGCCGCCTCGCCCCTCATGTCTCGCGGCGTGACATCGTGCTCACGACCTACCTGGACGGCATCTTCATCCCCGCGCAGACCGACGCGCGCGCCTTCGATGGCCACCCGGACATGACGATCGACGCCGCGCACAAATCCTCGGAGGTGCTCGCCTTCTTCGCTAGCTGGGACGCCGGTGAGCGCGCCGAATTCCTGCGCGTCAATCACATCGGCTATGTGCTGACCACCAGCGCGGTCTTCCGCGACCGGCTGGTTGACGATGCGCCGCTGCGGCTGGTCGACAGGCAGGGGTCGGCCGCCCTCTTTCAGGTGGTGCGCTAGTGATGAGGTCCCGCTGGCAGCGATTGACGGTCGCCGTGATTGCCGCGTTCGTCATCGCCGGCCTGCTGGTGGTCGGCCATCAATCGAGCCTCGCGCGGCGCAGCGCCGACTTCACCATCAACTATTCGGCGGCGCTGTTGATCCGCGAGGGTCATCCGCGCGCGATCTACCAGCGCGATCAGCTCGGACCGCTGATGTTGCGTCTCTCGGATAACGCCATCGATCCCCGTCTGCCATTCGACGCGCCGCTCGCCCTCGCGCTGCCCTGGGTGCCGCTCACGTTTCTTCCCCTGGAGCTGGCCTTTCATGTCTGGCAGATCGTGACCCTGTGCCTGCTGCTGCTCTCGCTGATGTTATTGGCGCGCTGGCTGCCACTTGGCCGGCGCTCGCTGCCGCTCGCGATGGCGGCGCTGCTGGCATTCCCGGCGACGTGGGCCTTGTTCAGTGAGGGCCAGTCGAGTGCGCTGCTCTTGCTGGGCGCCGTCCTGCTCGTGGGCGCCTGGCGGCATGATCACTGGTGGATGGCCGCAGCCGGCGCGCTGCTGCTCGGGCTCAAGCCGCAGTACCTGCCCGCCTACCTGATCCTGCTCGGCGCCCAGCGGCAGTGGCGCATGCTGGCCGCAGCCGTGCTGGGCGCGGTCGCCGCGGGACTGAGTCCTTTGCTGGCGGGCGGGGTCAACGGACTGTCCGCGATGGTCTGGAGCGCCCTGGAGGCGGGGCAGGGCGTGGTCCGCTACAACGAGAGCCTGATCGGCACGGTTTCGCCCTTGCTCCCCGGTCGCCTTCCCACCATCCTGGGCTTCAGCCTCTGGACGTTCGCGCTGGCGGCCCTCGCCCTCGCCGCTTTCCGTGGAGCGCGCGCCCACACGATCGGGCTGGCGGCGCTGGCCAGCACGGTCGCCATCCTCTTTTCCCCGCACGCGCTGCCCTACGACACCGTCCTGCTGGCGGTGCCGGCCTGGCTCAGCTTCGTCCTTTACCGGATGCAGGCGATCCCGAGCCCGGCACCCGCCTGGATGGCGATCGCCCTCGCCGTTGTCGTCGACCTTGGCAGCCCACTGGTCATGCTGGCGCCGCCGGTGCTCCTCGGTTGCCTCGTCTGGTATGGCCGCGCCTATCTCCGGCGGGCGCACGACCATCCGGCGGCGATCGCAGCCTGAACCGTCACGCGGCGGGTTGTGCCAGACCGGCCGCGGGGCGTTCCGGGACACGAACCGTCATCCGTTGCTCGCGTCGCAGCATCATCAGCAGCAGCAGCCACAAGAGCAGCAGACCGGCCAGCTTGACCGAGGTGCCGGCGAGCACCAGCGCCGCCTGCCCGGGCGTGTGCACCTGGAGGTCAGCCGGCAACGGGAAGGCGCGCCGGTCCATCCAGCACATCACGTAAGCGGCGGTCAGCCCCCATCCGTAGCGAGCGCCTGGCCGGCGGACCGTGACCCATGCCAGCGCGGTCGCGATCGGCAGCAGCAGGGTAACCAGGTGATGCTGCCAGGTCACGCTGCTGACGATCAACAGCGAGGTGATCAGGGCGGCGACGCCGAGGCGGAGCCTCCAGGTCTGCTCGCCCCGGGCACCGGCATGCCACAGCGTGATGCCGATGACGACCACGGCGGCCGCGACGATCGTGACCTTGGCCACCGCCTGGGTCGCGCCACCGAAGAGGCCAGGCGCGAGCTCGACGATGCGACTCACCAATCCGTCGATCGATCCGTTGTCCCAGTTCGCGGTCCCCAGCCCGATGCGGGGCAGCACGACGGTGAAGAATTGCCAGCTGCCGGGGGCGGCCAGCATGCTCACCACGGTGACCCCGACCAGTGTCAGGCTGCCCAGCACCGCGATGCGCCAGCGACCCAAGCGGGCGAACAAGGGAATCAGGAAGATCGGCGAGACCTTGAGGGAGGCGGCGGCCGCGATGAAGACCCCCGCCAGGCCGGCCCGCCGTCGCAGCGCCGCCCAGAGGGTGGCGGTCAGAAGCAGCAGCCACAGGGTCGCCACCTGCTGGAACTTGAGGTTGAGGTAGACGGGCATGAAGGTGAAGCTCGCGAGCAGGAACAAACGACGGCCGCTGCGCGAGAGCTCGGGGTGGATCCGAAGAATCAGCGCGAGCGCGACCAGGAACGCCGCGTGCACGACCAGCAGCCAGATGCGCGCCGCCGCCACCAGTCCGAGCGAGGTCAGTGGTGCCAGCAGCAATGCGAAGAAGGGGGGGTAGATATAGGCGACGACCCACGACTCGGTTCCCCAGGACCGCTTGAAATCGGCATAGATGTCGGTACCATGCGCCGCTGCCTGCGCGCCCCCGAAATAGTTGACGAAGTCGAAGCGCAGCGCGGTCGGAGTGAGGGTCACCCATTGCACGACCGACCAGATGACGTAATAGAGGGCGGCGATCACGACCAGCATGAGCAGCACCCGCTCGCGAAAACGGGCTTCGTAGAGCCGCCGAACGCCGTACCAGGTTCGAAGATTCATGCCGCCCTGACCTGTGCCGGCACGGCCGGCCGCCGCAGCATCCGCTGGTGCCAGGCGACGACGAGCAGGGAGAAGGGGACCACGGTGAAGCCATTGAAGTAGCCGATCCGCGCGCCGAGGAAATAAAGGAGCGGGATCACGGCAAAGCCCCAAACGGTGAGCTCGACCAGCGGGTCCTCCCAGCCGTCAAGCCGGGGGCCGAGAAGCAGGGCAATCGCCGGGAGCAAAAGGACGAGGTCGTAGGACTGCACGAACGGTAGGGCGAAGAGCCAGAGGATCAGCAGCGTGAGGCCACGGGTGTGGGCGTCGGGGGCCCGACGGAGCGCCCAGACCCCGTACGCGATCGCGGCACACAAGGTGGCCAGCAGCGCCGCTGTCTTGATCCAGCCACCGAGTCCCGGATAGAAAAAGCTCTCCACCGAGGCCATGTCGGGCTGAAGACCCTGCACGGCCTGCCACATGCGTGGGACCTGCAGCGGCCACTCCAGAAAATGAAGACCCATGACGGCGGCCATCAGGCCGAAGGCGCCGGCCGAGGCGACGACGAAGCCCGACATCATCCGGCGAGCCACCCCGGGCTCCAGCAAGAGGAGCACCAGCGGGAGCGGCAGCCCGATGTTCGGCTTGACCCAGACCAGCACCAAGATGGCACCGGCCAAGAAAGGCCGTCCATTGCGAGCAAGCACCCAGGCCGCAATCAAGGCGCCGAACACGATGACCGAGACCTGGCCCATGAAGAGGTTGATGAAGCCGACGGCGCACAGCAGGACGCACCCTGCTCCGATCGCCGCGCGGCGACGGGACCAGCCGAGCAGGGAGAAGGTGGCGAAGGATGCTGCCAGGAGCATGAGGCCGAGGAGGACGGCGTACATGGCATAGGCGACCCGCCAGGGGAGGCTGGTGACCGGTGCCAGCGCATACGCCAGCCACGGTCCTTCGGGGAAAGCGAGGAATTCGTAGTAGGCCGGGTTGCCGGGCACCAGCCCCTGCGGCGCGTCGTAGAGCCGGTACTCGGTGGCGGCCAGCGTCGGCCAGTTGTAGGGGTCACCATGGTGCGCGACGACGGTCGCGGCGGCGAAGAAGGCGCGGAAGTCCTGTCCCACCGTCGGCGAGGTCACCAGCTGGCGGCCGTAGGGAATGAGCATGGCCAGCAGGAAGACCACCAGCAACCGCTGGCGGAAGCGGCGGCGCGCCGCGGCGCGCGTCATTCCCGGGACTTCACGGCGTAGTCTCGGTTGGCGGGGGTGTCGCGCATCATCAGGGTCGCCTTGTCGAAGGTGCCGAGCTCAAACCAGCCGGTCTGCCCCGGCGAATTGTGGATCTGCCGCAGCTCGGTGATGATCGGGTCGTTCGAGTGGAAGATCACCCAGTTGATCTGGTAGCGCTCGAGCAGTTGCGCCTGGTCCTGTCCGAGCGACTGCAGATGGTCGTAGTCCCGCAGCAGCTGGTCACCGTCCAGTGCCGCGTCCCCGAAGATGAACACTGGCTGCGGCGGGGTGTGCCCTTCCAGACGGAAGATCAGGTAGCCACCCCAGCCATAGACGTTGAGCATGTGGCCCGGCGGCGGGTGCTGCAGCAGGAAGTCGGCTGCCTTGATGGGGAAGTCGCGCGCCACCAACTTCCCGTCGACGCGTTGCAGCAGGCTGGGCAGGCTGGCAACCGCAACGATCGCGAGCACCAGGACGATCATCACGACGTTCGCGGCAAAGGTAAGCGGCGTGGTTTTCGGCACGCGCCGCGGCCACGAAAGCGAGAGGCGCTCGCGTGCTTGCTGCGCGTAATCCGCCAGCGCCGGGACGGCGACCAGCATGAAGAACGAGAGGTTACGAACCGAGTGCAGGGCGAGACCGAGGCCGACCAGTAAGAGCAGCAACTGGCGCGGCTCGATCCGCCGTGACAACGCCAGCCCAGCGATGATCAGGAAGATCATCGCCTCGAAGGCCCACATCTGGGACATCTGGAAATTCGGCGAGAACCACTCGACGATCAGCCGCTGCTGCTCCGCGCTGCCACCGGTCTGGAAGGGATAGAGGTAGATGTCCCAGCCGTTGGGGTTGAGGATGGCGACCGCGATCGATGCGGCGAGGACGACGGCCATTGCCCGCAAGCGAGGGAGGGCCATGGCCCCCGGACGCCGGATGACCAATCGGAACGCCTCCACCACCAGTGCCAGCCCCACGATCCCGTAACCGAGCACGAAGCCACCATGGAGATTGACCCAGACCAGCATCACGAGCGGGAGCAGATAGAGTGCGCGGCTTCGCCCCTCGCAGAAGCGCTTCACCCATAGATAGGTGAGCGCGCTCAGCGCGAAAGTGATCATCTGGATGCGTGGGCCCCAAATCGGGTTGGCGGCGGCGACCCCGAGGGCGAGTGTCAGTCCGGCGATCACGAAGTTCACGCGGCGGTCGATCGCCAGGTAGACGAGAAGGAAGCCGGCAGCCGTCACCGCCGCGAAGACCAGGCTGACCAGCGGCAGGCGCCCGACGGCATAGAGCGCCGCAAGGATGACTTCGCTGAGCCACTCGTGCGTGATCCAGCGGTGGTTGCTGACGGTGAAGGTATACAGGTCATGGCGCGGTACCGCGTGGTGGCTGAGGATCCAGTTGCCGGTCGGCAGGTGCCACCAGAAATCGGGATCCGTGACCGGCTGGATGGCGGCGATCAGCATCGTCAGGAAGATGGCGATGGTGAAGAAGTGGGGGAGGTCGAGCCAGCGCACGGCTCGGCTCAACCACCGATCAGAGCCTGGCTGGAGCGGAAGCGGAGCGGTGGAACGGGCCAGGCTTGCCAATTTAACAGGGGCTTCTTAGAAGATGAAGGGAATCAGCCGGCGGGTGTGCGCCGCGTAGGCCTCGTACTGCGGGTAGGTGCTGCGAAGAATCCGCTCCTCGAAGACCGTGCGGGCGATCTGGGCCGCGAGGAAGACCGCGAAGAGCGCGAGGTGCAGGGAGAACAGGGTTGGCAGGACAAGGCCAACGCCGGCGATGATTTCGCCCAGGTAGATCGGGTGGCGAATCAGGTGGTAGGGTCCGCTGGTTACCAGCCCGCGCGCCTCGGGCACGATGCTGAAGCGTTTGCCCAGATAGGTCAGCGAGTACAACGCCCAGGTCATGCCGGCGGCGAGGCACATGTCGCTGCCGGCCAGCACCCAGACGTTGGTGCTCCGACCCTGGCCAGGAATCAAGAACAGCCCATAGAGCACGAAGCTCCCGATCAGGGCCGCGGCGATGGCGACCGGGTTGTGGTCCCGGGCGATCGCCTTGCTGCGGACGGCGTAGATCGCGACCAGGAACGCGAAGAAGGCGACCGTCAGGATGCGGTTCAGGAGATACATGGTTCCGGCCCGGTCCAGGTCACCGTGGGTCAGGGCGTGCTGTACGCCGGCGAAGGCGAGTTCCCCCTGGATGGCCACCAGGAAGCCGAAGACTCCCAGGGGAAGCGCCCGCCCGAAGATGAAGGACGCCCGATTGCTCATCTGCTACGAGAATCAGCGTGAATTCGTCGATTTTCCTGCTATCATGGGGCCGCCAAACGGGGGCTCCCGCCAGAAACCTATACCGTTTTTCTTAGTCCTAGTAGTCCTTTATGAGTGCGATCCAGGCCACGGATGAGACCTTCGATCCATTCGTATTGATTCATCAGTCCGTCACCGCCCGCCTGCAGGTTGTCGAGGCGGAGTTGGAGACGGCCGAGACCAAATCGCGCGACCTGGAGGCCTCGCTGGAGCAGGTCCGGGAGCAGGCCGAGGAATCGCGGGTGGTCGAGAAGCACCTGCTCAACAACCTCAAGCAGTTCTCCCCCACCGAAGTGCAGGAGACGTTCGCGAACATCCGGGAGACCCAGTTGAGCCTGGAGCGGGTGCAGTTCGAGTACGAGAGCCTTGCCGCCCGGCGCGCCGAGTTGAAGGACCAGGGGCAGTTTCTGCGGTCCGCCAGCCAGATCCTGGCCGACCTGCAGCGGATGTACGGCGACAACGGCAGTCGGCCGGCGCCGGGCGACGGTGACAAGCAGTTCCGCGACGCATCACGCCAGGTGTTCCAGATCATCGAAGAGGAGCGGATGCGCATCGCTCGCGACATGCACGACGGACCCGCCCAGTCGATGGCCAACCTGGTCCTGCAGGCGGAGATCCTGGAGCGTCTCCTCGACCGCAATCCCAAGCAGCTCGTCACCGAGCTGGGGGAATTCAAGAACAGCGTCCGCAACGCGCTGGAGGAGATCCGGCAGCTGATCTTCGACCTCCGGCCGATGACGCTCGACGACCTCGGCCTGGTCCCCACGCTGCGCAAGTTCATCAAGGAATACGGCGATCGCTATGGTCTCGCCACCCGCTTCAATGTCGTCGGCCAGGAGCGCCGGCTGCCGGGCAACACCGAAGGGGTGCTGTTCCGCATCATCCAGGAGGCGCTGACCAATGTGCACAAGCATGGCCGGGCAAAGATGGCGGAGGTCACGATGAACCTTCAGCCTTCGCGGGTTTCGGTCGTGATCAAGGACGATGGCCAGGGATTCGACGTGGCCCGAACCGAGGCCAACCTGCACAAGAACAAGAACCTCGGGTTGCTCAGCATGCGTGAGCGGGCCGAGCTGGAGAAAGGGACCCTCGAGATTCGCTCCCAACCGGGCCGCGGCACCGAGGTCAAGGTCGAGGTCCCGCTGGCCAAGCATTAGCCGGCCGCACCGTTGAAGCTGTCGTCATCCCGTTTGTAAGACTGCGGGCGACTGTTACAGGCTCGTCAAAACCTCTTGTGCGTTCTTCGTCGGCCTGCGCGTTGATTTGAGCGCACGCCAGTGTGACACTGGGTCCGTTCGATCTACTCGCAAAGGAGGTGAATTAGCATGTTGACCAGCCTTTATCTGCGCCTCCGTGAGCTGCTCAATCGTGAGGAAGGGCAGGGCATGGTTGAGTACGCCCTTATTCTCGTCTTGATCGCGGTGGTCGTGATCGTAGTTCTGATCGTTCTCGGTAACCAGGTCAAGAACGTGTTCTGCAACATCTCGGGCGGCCTCGGCCAGTAACCACCCGTCACGCTTGGGAGCAACAAGAGAGAGCCTGCGCAAGCGGGCTCTCTTCCTTTTGGTTGGGCTCGCCGCTGGGCTGCAGGGCCGGGTGGACGTTCCCGGTCACGAATCACCAAGTCGCGCAAGGAAGAGCACTCAGCGGTAGATACATGACCCGAAGGAGCGTCACGCCGTTGGAGCGATGACGCCGATTATCAGGAGGTGAGTCGATTGGCGACTGAGGTAAAGCCGAAGAGCAACCGCATCCTCTTGATCTTCGGTGTTTTCCTCGCCATCGTGGCGTTCGGAGGGGCCTTGCTCGTTGGGCGTACCTCGGGTGGGTCGGTATCCGTTGGAGGGGGGGCAAGGAATGTGCCGGCCGTGGTGGCCACCAAGGACATCCCGGCCTCGACCCAGATCACGGCGGACATGGTGACCGTTGTGCAGTTCTCGCAGGACCAGGCGCCGCCCTACGCGTTCCGGGCCAAGGACCTGGTCGTTGGTAAGTACGCGGCCATCCCGATCCATCTCGGTTCGGCGATCATCGACTACGACATCGTGGCCGATGCGGGCAGCGTGCAAGCGGCAAAGCAGGCGTTCCTGCCCATCCCGGCCGGCATGGTCGCCATGCAGATCCCGACCGGCGAGCTCGTCGGCGCCGGCGGTTACATCCAGCCGGACGACCGGATCGACGTCATCGTGACGGCGTCGATCTATCCGAAGGGTACCAATCCGGCGGATGCGAAGCCGTACACCAAGACGACCTTCACCAACCTTCACATCATCCGGGTTGGCCCGGCTGGCGCGGCGAACACCCGTGGGATTTCGTCGAGCTTGACGGTGATCGTGACCCTGAAGCAGGCTGAGGACCTCAAGTTCTTGCTCGACAACACCAACTACAAGTACGTCCTCAAGTCGGTCAAGGACTACGATGTGCCAGACGCCGATACGTCGGCGACCACCGACCAGAGCTTCATTCAGACCTTCCGCCTCCGCTAGACGCTACAGGAAAAACGTTGACAGGTACCCCGCGAAATCGGAAGATTTCGCGGGGTGCCGTCTTTAGCGAGATGACCGCATGAGCGAGCAAATCAAAGTCCTGATCGTGGACGACATTCAGAGCACCCTGGACAACCTCCAGAAGCTGCTCTCCTTCGAGCCCGACATCCAGGTGGTGGGCACCGCCGCCAACGGCAAGGAAGGGGTCGAGCAAGCCAAGAAGCTGGCGCCGGACATCGTCCTGATGGACGTCAACATGCCGATCATGGACGGGATCCAGGCGACCGAGACCCTCGCCCAGGAGGTTTCCGGCTCTCCCGTCATCATCATGTCGGTCCAGGGCGAGCGGGACTACCTGCGCCGGGCGATGCAATCCGGCGCCCGTGAGTTCTTGATCAAGCCCTTCAGCGGCGACGAGCTGATCGCCAGCATCCGGCGTGTCTACCAGCTGGAGCAGAAAAAGGAATCGTTCCTGGCCAAGACCACCGCGGGGACAGAAAAGGCGCCCGCCGCCCCGCCGGACGGCGAGACCAAGCAACGGGCGGAACGCGGACAGGTCTTCTTCTTCTATTCGGGCAAGGGCGGCGTCGGCAAGTCGTTGGTCGCCGCCAACCTCGCCGTGTCCATGGCCAACGAGACCAAGGGGAAAGTCGCCCTGGTCGATCTCGACCTGCAGTTCGGCGACATCGGCGTGCTGCTCAACCTGGACCATTCCCAGGGGATCACCGACCTGATCGAGAACATCGACCACATGGACCAGGAGTTCATCCGGGAGATCATGGTGGACGGCCCGTTCGGCATCAAAGTCCTCCTGGCGCCGATCAGCCCCGAACTGGCGGACCTGGTCACCGTCGACCACGTCCGGCGGATCTTCGGCGAGCTGCGCAAGATGTTCGACTACATCATCGTGGACAGCAGCGCCCACCTTGGCGAGATCAACCTCGAGGTGCTCGACCACGCGGACCGTGTGGTGGTCGTGACCTCGCTCAGCATCCCGGCGATCAAGAACACCAAGCTGGCGCTGAAGATCTTCGACTCGCTGTCGATCTCCCCTGACCGCGTGGTGCTGCTGCTCAACAAGTCGGACGCGCACTCGGAATTCAACAAGGAGAGCGTGGAGGCGAACCTCCGCTTCCCGATCGCCGGCCAGATCCCGAACGATCCCAAGCTGGTGATCAACTCGATCAACCGGGGCAATCCCTTCGTCACCACCCATCCCGAGTCCGAGATCAGCCAGCGGATCCGCGAACTCGTGGCCAAGCTCCTGCCGACGCCGGCGCCGACGCCCGAGCCGGAGAGCGCCGAGAAGAAACCCCGCAAGGGTCTGTTCGCCCGCCGTTAGGAAGGGTGAGATGAGTTCTCGGGCTACGGCCCGCCCTGTCGTGCTACGGTCCGTGACGGACGCGCGTCCATTTGTGGCGATCCACGAGGGGGGCTGAGCCGAATGGGGCTCCTCGACCGCGTCCAGAAACAACAGG
>Ga0207646_10007040_pt1 | contig 11511 bp, 7 predicted proteins | sample KBSK5502metaG_FD_184343 | JGI IMG/M metagenome (GOLD analysis project Ga0207646, IMG submission 184343) | Corn, switchgrass and miscanthus rhizosphere microbial communities from Kellogg Biological Station, Michigan, USA - KBS K5-50-2 metaG... | ecosystem: Host-associated > Plants > Roots >...
GGGCGGCCGAAATGTTTCACGAGACCTTCCCGGGCGAGCCGCTGACCGTGCTGGTCGATTATTTCGGGCGCGAGATCAGCGATGCGGTCGAAGTCTGTCGGCGCTTTCCGGAGTTGGCCGCTGCCGGCCGGCTGGCCTTCCGCATGGACACGCCGGGCGGGCGCTATTGCGAGGGGCTCGATCTCGCCCGCTCCTACGAGGTGCTGGAAAACCAGGCGCCGCAATCGATCCGCGGCTACCGCACCGAGGCGGAATTGCGCTACCTCGTCGGGACGGGGGTCACCGCCGCCGCGCTTTGGCGCCTGCGCCAGGTGCTCGACGCGGAGGGGTTCCCGAACGCGAGGATCGTCGCCAGCTCGGGCTTTGGACCCGAAAAGTGCCGCATGATGGCGGCCGCCGACGCGCCGATCGACGTGATCGGCACCGGCTCCTACCTCCCCGAGATTTGGAGCGAGACCTACGCGACGGCCGATATCATCGCCTATGACGGCGAGCCGATGGTCAAGGCCGGCCGCGAATTCCTGCTGCGCGGCAAACGGTAGCCCGCCCCTCAGTTGGTCCAGGCGAAGGGCGCGTAATGCCCGTTATTGCCCTGGCCGGCCATATCGAAATCCAGCCCGAAACTGCGCACGTGCAGGTCTTTGGCGCGGGCCAGCGCGAGGCGCCGGTTGGCGGGGTGCGCCGTGTTGTCGATGTAATAGGGCTCGCCGCCGCGGTTGCGCGAGGCCACCCCGTCGATCTCGAAGGCGAACAGGCCCGGCACGGCGGCGCGGCGGGTCAGCCCGGTCATCTCGAACTCGATCGGCTGATATTCGACGCCGCGGAAATCGCTGACCAGATTGGTCCGGATCAGGCCCGGGGTGCCGCCGGCGTCTCCCCCGGCGAGACGGGCGAGGGCGGCACGCTGGGCAGCGTCGGCCGCGTCGACCACGACCGCAAAGATCCAGTTGCCGTCGGCCATGACCTTGCCGGAGCGCAGCACAAAGGCAAATTTGCAGCCGCCTAGGGACAGACCGCCGAAATCGCCCTCGTCGATGCGAAACACCAGCACCGCCGTGCAGTGGTCGTAAGTCACCGGCCCCTGCGGGTTGGTATAGACGCATGGGCAGAGATAGTCGCAGTTGCAGCTCTCCATGTATTCGCCGCGGATCGACCATTTCGTGTCCGGCATCTCTCCCTTCCCCGGCCAGTATCGGAGCGATATCCGAGCTAAGCGCAGTTCGGCCTGCGGCGCAATGACCCTACCAGGAAGCGACGTTGACAAGGGTTGCCGGGCACGGCTACCAACCACGTCCAAAGCATGAACGGGAGGAACGAAGGGTTGCCGCCGCTCTTGGAAGTCAAGGATCTGCATACCGAATTCCGCACCGGCGCGGGGCTGGTGCGTGCTGTCGACGGGATCTCCTATACGGTAGATCCCGGCGAGACGGTGGCGATCGTCGGCGAGAGCGGCTCAGGCAAATCGGTCAGCGCATTGTCGATCCTGCGCCTCATCCCCGACCCGCCCGGCCGGGTCACCGGCGGCGAGGTGCTGTTCGCCGGCCGCGATCTGATGCGGCTCTCCGAAGAGGAGATGCGCCAGGTGCGAGGCAGCGACATCGGAATGATATTCCAGGAGCCGATGACTTCGCTGAACCCGGTGCTGACAATCGGGCGGCAAATCACCGAAACTCTGGAGCAGCATCGCGACATGAACCGCGCCGCCGCCGACCGGCGGGCGGTCGAATTGCTGGGCCTCGTCGGCATTGCCGATGCCAACCGCCGCCTCGAGCAATACCCGCATCAATTGTCCGGCGGCATGCGGCAGCGCATCATGATCGCGATCGCGCTGGCCTGCGATCCCAAGATGATCATCGCCGACGAGCCGACCACCGCGCTCGATGTGACGATCCAGGCGCAGATCCTCGAGCTGATGCAGAAGCTGACGCAGCAGCTCGGCGTCGCGCTGATCATCATCACCCACAATCTCGGCGTCGTTGCCCGCTACGCGCAGCGGGTCAATGTGATGTATGCCGGCCGCATCGTCGAAAGCGGCACCGCCGCCGCGCTCTACCACAATCCGCGTCACCCCTACACGATTGCGCTGTTGCGCTCGGTACCGCGGCTCGACCGGCCGCGACAGGCGCGCCTCGACCCGATCGAGGGCCAGCCGCCCGATCTGACCCGGCTCGATCGCGGCTGCTCGTTCCGGCCGCGCTGCCGGTTCGCGATCGCGACATGCGCCGAGGCGAGGCCGCCCTTGGCTCCCGCCGGGGCGCCGGGCCAGCTCTCCGCCTGCTTCCGCAGCCATGAGCTCGACGTGACGGCGGGCGCCGCATGACGATGGCGGCCGCCGACGCACAGCCGCTGCTGCAGGTGCGCGGCCTGCGGATGCATTTCCCGGTGACGGAGGGGCTTATCGCGCGGCGCCATATCGGCGACGTCAAGGCGGTGGACGGCGTCGACCTGGCGATCCGCCGCGGCGAAACCCTGGGGCTGGTCGGCGAGAGCGGCTGCGGCAAGACCACGATGGGCCGCTGCATCCTGCGGCTCGAAAAGCCGACCGCCGGCGAGATCCTCTACGATGGCGTCGACATCGCCAACCTCGGCCGCCGCGAGCTGGTGGCGCTGCGGCGCCGCATCCAGGTTATCTTCCAGGACCCCTACAGCTCGCTGAACCCGCGCCAGAAGGTCGGCTCCATCATCGGCGAGCCGATGATGGTGCATGGGGTCGAGCCCGATGCGCGCCGCCGCACCGACCGGGTGCGCGAGCTGTTGTCGGTTTGCGGGCTCAACCCGAATTTCGCCGACCGCTATCCGCATGAGATGTCGGGCGGCCAGCGCCAGCGGGTCGGGATCGCGCGGGCCTTGGCGCTGAACCCTGAATTCATCGTCTGCGACGAGGCGGTCTCGGCGCTCGACGTGTCGATCCAGGCGCAGATCATCAATCTGCTCGAGGATTTGCGCGACAAGTTCAACCTGACCTACCTGTTCATCGCGCACGATCTGTCGGTAGTGCGGCATCTCTGCCAGCGGGTCGCGGTGATGTATCTCGGCCGGGTCGTCGAGCTCGCCGAATGCGACGAGTTGTTCGACAACCCGCTCCACCCCTACACCAAGGCGCTGCTTGGCGCGGTGCCGGTGCCGGACCCGGCGGTCGAAGCGGAGCGCGCCTTTCAGCCGGTGGCGGGCGAGGTGCCGAGCCCGATCAACCCGCCGCCCGGCTGTGTCTTTCATCCCCGCTGCTCGATCGCGGTCGCGGCCTGCAGGGTGACGCGGCCGGAGTTGCGCGAATTGCGTCCGGGGCATTGGGCTGCCTGCGACGTCGTCAGCTAGCAACAAGAAGAAGAGAGGACACGATGCGGAATGTCATTATCGCCGCGGCTGTCGCTGCGTTCGTGGCGGGCTCCACCCTAAACGCGGTTGCGGCCGAGGAGCCGAAGCGCGGCGGCACGCTGACCTACATGATCGCGGCGGACGCGCCGCCCAGCTTCGACGGGCATCGCGAACAGACCTTCGCGATGATCCACCCGGTCGCGCCGTTCTACAGCCTCCTGGTGCGGGTCAATCCGGAAAACCCGGCATCCAACGAATTCGTGTGCGATTTGTGCACCGAAATGCCGAAGCCGACCGATGGCGGCAAGACCTACACCTTCACGATCCGCGACGGGGTGAAGTTTCACGACGGCTCGCCGCTGACCGCGGCCGACGTGGCCGCCAGCTGGAACCGCATCGTCTTCCCGCCCGAAGGCGTGACCAGCGCCCGCTCGGCCAATTACAAGCCGCTCGTCGATAAGGTCGAGAACCCGGACCCGAAGACGGTGGTGTTCCGGCTCAAATTCGCCACCAACGCGTTCATTCCGGCAATCGCCGACCCCTTCAACTTCATCTACAAAAAAGAGATCCTCGATAACGACCCGCACTGGTACGAAAAGAACATCATGGGCTCGGGCCCATTCAAGTTCGTCAGCTACGATGCCGGGTCGTCGATCAAGGGCGAGCGCTTCGCGGAGTACCACCACAAGGGACTCCCATATCTCGACGCAATCGAGGGCATCTTCGCGCCGAAGGAGGCGACCCGGATTGCCGCAATGCGGGCCGACAAGGCGGCCGTCGACTTCCGTGGCTTGCCGCCCTCGGCGCGCGAGGAGCTGAAACAGTCGCTGGGCGACCAGATCGCGGTGCAGGAAAGCGACTGGAACTGCGGCAGCGACCTGTTCTTCAATCACAAGAAAAAGCCGTTCGACGATGTCCGGGTGCGCCGCGCCCTGACTTTGGCGATCGACCGCTGGGGCGGGGCGCCGGCCTTGTCGAAGATCGCCGTCGTCAAGACGGTGGGCGGCATCGTCTTTCCGGGCTCGCCGCTCGCCGCGACCAAGGACGAACTCCAGCAAATGGCGGGGTTCTGGCCCGACATCGAGAAGTCGCGAGTCGAGGCCAAGCGGCTGTTGAAGGAAGCGGGCGCAGAAGGTCTCAGCTTCGAATTGCTCAACCGCGACGTTGACCAGCCCTACAAATACGTCGGCATCTGGCTCGTCGATCAATGGAGCAAGATCGGCCTCAAGGTGACCCAGAAAGTCGTGCCGACTGGCCCTTGGTTTCAGTCCATGCGCAGCGGCCAGTACGACGTGGTGCACTATCCGATCTGCCGCAGCACGGTGAACCCGCTGCTGGATGTCGGCGCCTATCTGCCGAGCTCCGACGAGAATTACGGATATTACGACGACCCGCAGGTGACTGCGATGCATGACAAGCTGCTGCACGAGAGCGATCCGCGGAAGCAGCACGCGCTGATGGTCGATCTCCAGAAACAGGTGATGGACACCGAGGCGCATGCCACCAAAGTCATCTGGTGGAACCGGATCGTGCCGTACCGCTCTTACGTCAAAGGCTGGAAGATCAGCCCGAGCCACTTCCTGAACCAGGATCTCTCGACGGTCTGGCTCGATAAATAAAGCATAATCGTCGTTCGGGACCGGCTTGCTGCGGAAACCGGCGCTCAGCCCTATACCCAGGGCCACTCGACAGGTCGTTCTGGGTCGGCTGTAATCAAGAAAAAAGACATGAACGGGAGGATGCCATGCGAGTGCCGAAACGGCTTGCGGCAGCGCTTGCCGCGTCATTGATCTTTGTCGTGCCGGCGACGGCTGAGGAGAAACCGAAGCCAGGCGGCACCCTCACCTATATGATCCCGGCCGACTCGCCGCCGAGCTTCGATGGCCATCGCGAGGCTACCTACGCGACGGTGCATTCGGCGGCGCCGTTCTACAGCGTGCTGATCCGGGTCGACCCGAACAACCCGGCATCGCCGACCAATTTCGTGTGCGATCTGTGCACCGAGATGCCGCAGCCGACTGATGGCGGCAAGACCTATGCATTCAAGATCCGCGATGGCGTCAAGTTCCATGACGGCTCGCCATTGACCGCCTACGACGTCGCCGCCAGCTGGCGCAAGATCGTGGATCCCCCTGAGGGCATCACCAGCGCCCGTCAGAGCTTCTACATTATGATCGACAAAATCGAGACGCCCGATCCGCTGACCATCATTTTCCGGCTCAAATTCCCGACCAGCGCGTTCCTGCCGGCGCTCGCCGACCCGTTCACCTGGATTTACAAGAAGGAGATCCTGGACAAGGACCCGCGCTGGTACGAGAAGAACATCATGGGCTCGGGCCCGTTCAAGCTAGTCAGCTACGAGGCCGGCCAGGCCATCAGGGGGGAACGGAACCCCGATTACTATCACAAGGGACTGCCCTATCTCGACGGCATTACCGGGATCCTGGCTCCGAAACAGGCGACGCGCCTCGATGCGATCCGCAGTGACCGTGCCGCCATCGAATTCCGCGGTCTGCCGCCTGCGGCGCGCGACGAGCTGGTTGGGGCGCTGGGCGACAAGATCACAGTGCAAACCAGCGATTGGAACTGCGGTCTGCTCGTCACGCCCAACCACAAACGAAAGCCGTTCGACGATGTCCGCGTCCGGCGCGCGCTGACCTTGGCGGTGGATCGCTGGCACAGTGCGCCTGCCCTATCGAAGATCGCGATCATGCGGACCGTCGGCGGCATCGTCTTTCCGGGCTCACCGCTGGCGGCGACCAAGGACGAGCTCGAACGGATCGCCGGCTACTGGCCCGACATCGAGAAATCGCGGGCCGAAGCACGCCGGCTTCTGAAAGAAGCCGGCGCCGAAGGGCTCAGCTTCGAGCTTCTCAACCGCGATGTCGATCAGCCCTTCAAATATCTGGCGACCTGGCTGGTCGATGAATGGAGCAAGGTCGGGCTGAAGGTTGCGCAGAAGGTTGCGCCGACCGGTCCGTGGTTCGAGGGCCTCCGCAGCGGCAATTTCGAGGTCGCGCTCGAAGGCAATTGCCAGAGCGTCGTCAATCCTGTGCTCGATGTCAGCAAGTATCAGCCGTCACCGGCATTCACGGAGCAGTACGGCAATTTTGACGACCCCGCCGCGATCGATCTCTACCAAAAAATGCTGCACGAGACCGATCCGGCGCGGCAGCGCGGCTTGATGCGCGCCTTCGAGAAGCACACCCTCGACGATCAGGTACATAACATCACGACCTTGTGGTGGTACCGCATCGTGCCGCATCGCTCTTATGTAAAGGGCTGGAAGATCAGCCCGAGCCATTTCGTGAACCAGGATTTGGCGACAATCTGGCTCGACAGATAGGCCGGACAATACGGGAGTAATGAAAGCGATGGGGTTTGTGCTGCCGCAGGTCACCGCCGCAATGCTGGCCGTATTGGCGCTGACCGTCCCCGCCGCGGCCGAGGACGTGCCGAAACGCGGCGGCACACTGACCTACATGATCCCGGCCGATGCGCCGCCGAGCTTCGACGGGCATCGCGAGGGGACTTTCGCCACGCTCCATGCAGCGGCGCCGTTCTACAGCGTGCTGATCCGCGCCAATCCGCAAAACCCGGCCTCGACGACCGACTTCGTCTGCGATGTCTGCACCGGAATACCGGAGCCGGAAGATGGCGGCCGGATCTACAATTTCGAGATCCGCGACGATGTGAAATTCCAGGACGGCTCGTCCTTGACGGCCTACGATGTGGCGGCGAGCTGGAACAAGATCGTCGCCCCACCCGAAGGTGTCATCAGCCCGCGCCGCGGCTACTATTCGATGATCGACAAGGTCGAGGCCCGCGACCCGAAAACCGTCACCTTCCGGCTGAAGTTCGCAACCGCTGCATTCATCCCGGCCATCGCCGACCCCTACGCCTTCGTCTACAAGAAACAGCTGCTCGACCAGGACCCCCACTGGTTCGAAAAGAACATCATGGGCTCCGGCCCCTTCCGTTTTAAGGAGTATCAGGTCGGGCAGTCGATTTCCGGCGAGCGCAATCCCGATTACTACCACAAGGGACTGCCCTATCTCGACGGCTTCACCGGCATCTTCGCCGACAAGCAGGCGACCCGGGTCAGCGCGATCCGGGGCGACCGCGCCGCGATCGAGTTCCGCGGTTTTCCGCCGTCGACGCGCGACGAGCTCGTCGCCGCTCTCGGCCCCGACATCACCGTCCAGGAGAGCGACTGGAATTGCGGCAACCCGATCACTCCGAACCACAAGAAGAAGCCGTTCGACGACGTCCGGGTGCGCCGCGCCCTGACCCTGGCGATCGACCGCTGGAACGGCGCGCCGGCCATGTCGAAGATCTCGGTGATGAAGACGGTCGGCGGCGTCGCCTTTCCCGGCTCGCCCCTGGCAGCGACCAAGGAGGAATTGCAGCAGCTGGCCGGGTTTTGGCCGGACATCGAGAAGTCGCGCGCCGAAGCGAGGCGGCTGCTCAAGGAGGCCGGCCAGGAGAACCTCACCTTCGAGCTGCTCAATCGCAATGTCGACCAGCCGTACAAGTTCAACGGGCTTTGGGTCATCGACGAATGGAGCAAAATCGGCGTCAAGGTCACCCAGCGCGTGCTGCAGACCGGGCCGTTCACCGAGGCCGTGCGCAGCGGCGATTTCGAGGCGTTTGTCGACGGCGATTGCCAAAACATCGTCAACCCGCTGCTCGACGGGACCAAATACCTGCCGGGATCGGTTGCCAGCAACAATTACGGCAACTACGAAGACCCGGAGTCGGTCGAGATCTACAATCGGATGGTGCGGGAAACCGATTTCGCCAAGCAGCGCGAGCTGATGCGCCGCTTCGAGAAGCGCGTGCTCGATACCGAGGCGCATGAAATCTTCCTGTTGTGGCGCTATCGGATCGTACCGTATCGCAGCTATGTCAAAGGCTGGAAGATCGGCCCCAGCCATTACGTCAATCAGGATCTGGCGACGATCTGGCTCGACAAGTAGCACAGCAAAGCAAGAAGGCCGCTGAACGGGAGGGAGGCATGGGAGTGGTGTTTCGGGGTGCCGTCGCTGTGCTGATCGCCGGGTTGGCCCTCGCATCTCCCGCAATGGCCGACGAGACGCCAAAGCGTGGCGGCACACTGACCTACATGATCCCGGCCGATGCCCCGCCGAGCTTCGACGCGCACCGCGAGAGCACCTTCGCCACGGTGCACGGCGGGGCGCCGTTCTACAGCCTTTTGGTCCGGATCAACCCCGACAATCCGGCATCGACAACCGACTTTGTCTGCGACCTCTGCACCGCAATGCCGCAGCCGACCGACGACGGCAAGACCTACACCTTCAAGATCCGGCAAGGGGTGAAGTTTCACGACGGGTCGGTGCTGACCGCCGAGGATGTGGCCGCGACCTTCAACGCGATCATCTTCCCGCCGGAGGGCGTCCTCAGCGCCCGCGTCGCCAATTTTCTGATGGTCGACAAGGTCGAGACACCCGATCCCGCGACCATCGTGTTCCGGCTGAAATTCCCCACCGCCGCGTTTTTGCCGTCGCTCGCCAACCCGTTCAACTGGATCTACAAGAAAGCCATCCTCGACAAGGACCCGCACTGGTACGAGAAGAACATCCGCGGCACCGGCCCCTTCAAATTCGCCCATTACGAAACCGGCCAATCCGTCACCGGGATCCGCAACCCGGATTATTACCAGCCGGGCCTGCCCTATCTCGAGGGGTTCGTCGCGATCTACGCTGACAAGCAGGCGACCCGGGTCGATGCGATCCGCAGCGACCGGGCTGCGATCGAGTTCCGCGGCATGCCGCCTTCGGCGCGCGACGAACTGGTCAGCGCGCTCGGCGACAAGATCATCGTCCAGGAGGGCGATTGGGACGTCGGCAGCGCGATAACGCCGAACCACAAGAAAAAACCGTTCGACGATGTTCGCGTCCGCCGCGCCTTGACTCTGGCGATCGACCGCTGGGGCGGCGCTCCGGCGCTATCCAAGATCGCCATCGTGCATACCGTCGCCGGTATCGTCTTTCCCGGTTCGCCCTTGGCCGCGACCAAGCAGGAGCTGGAGCGGATTGCCGGCTACTGGCCCGATATCGAGAAATCGCGGGCCGAGGCCAGGCGGCTGCTCAAGGAAGCCGGCGCCGAGGGGCTCTCCTTCGAGCTCTTAAACCGCAATGTCGACCAGCCCTACAAATACGTCGCGGCCTGGCTGATCGATCAATGGAGCAAGGTCGGGCTCAAGGTGACGCAGAAGGTGGTGCCGACCGGCCCCTGGTTCGAAGCGATGCGCAACGGCGATTTCGACGTCGTCGTCGAGGCGCCCGGCTGGGGCATCGTCAACCCGCCGCTCGATGTGCAAAAGGTGCTGCCGGCCTCGGTGTCGGCGGAGAATTACGGACATTACGAGGACGCGGCCGAGATCGCCCTTTACGAAAAGATGCTGCACGAGACCGATCCGGCGAAGCAGCGCGAGCTGATGCGCCGCTTCGAGACCTACGTGCTCGATGAGCAGGCGCACGAGATCTGGGCCCTGTGGTGGCACCGGATCGTGCCGTACCGGTCGTATCTGAAGGGCTTCAAGATCGCGCCGACGCATTTCATCAATCAGGATCTGGCAAGGCTCTGGCTCGACAAATAGCCGGCGCCGACCGACGGGAGGAACAGATGCATTTGGCAAAACGCAGCGCACTCGTCTTCGCTGCTGCAGTGGTCTTCGCAATGCCGGCGACCGCAGCGGAAACGCCGAAGCGAGGCGGCACCCTGACCTTCATGATCCCGGCGGACTCGCCGCCGAGCTTCGACGCGCATCGCGAGGAAACCTATGCGACGATCCATTCGGCGGCGCCGTTCTACAGCACGCTGATCCATGTCGATCCGAACGACCCGTCGGTGACGGGACCGCTGGTGTGCGATCTCTGCACCGAGATGCCGACACCGACCGATGGCGGCAAGACCTACACCTTCAAGATCCGGCAGGGAGTGAAGTTTCACGACGGCACGCCGCTGACCGCGGCCGATGTGGCGGCGAGCTGGAACAAGATCATCTTCCCGCCCGAAGGGGTGGCCAGCGCGCGCCAGAGCAATTTCGTCATGGTCGACAAGGTCGAGGCGCCCGACCCGACGACCGTGATCTTTCGCCTGAAATTCGCCACCGACGCCTTTCTGCCGGCGCTAGCCGACCCCTTCGCCTGGATCTACAGCAAGGCGAAGCTCGACAAGGACCTGCATTGGTACGAGAAGAACATCGAGGGCTCGGGGCCCTTCAAATTCGTCGCGTACGATACCGGCCAGTCGATCAAGGGCGAGCGCAACCCCGATTACTACCACAAGGGTCTGCCGTATCTTGACGGCTTTGTCGGGATCTTTGCCGACAAGCAGGTGACGCGGGTGGACGCGATCCGCGCCGACCGTGCGCAGATCGAATTCCGCGGCATGCCGCCGGCGGTGCGCGACGAGCTGGTCGGCGCGCTGGGTGACCAGATCACCGTGCAGACCAGCGATTGGAACTGCGGCGGCTTGCTGACGATAAACCACAAGCGCAAGCCGTTCGACGATCCGCGCGTCCGCCGCGCGCTGACCCTGGCGATCGACCGCTGGGGAAGCGCACCGGATTTGTCGAAGATCGCGATCGTGCGCACCGTCGGCGGGATCACCTTCCCCGGTTCGCCGCTCGCCGCGACCAAGGAGGAGCTGCAGCAGCTCGCCGGCTACTGGCCGGACATCGAGAAGTCGCGCGCGGAAGCCAAGCGGCTCTTGAAGGAAGCCGGCGCCGAGAATTTGAGCTTCGAACTGAACAACCGAACCGTCGATCAGCCTTACAAATACTACGGGATCTGGGCGGTCGATCAGTGGAGCAAGATCGGCGTCAAGGTCACGCAGCGCGTGTTGCCGACGGGACCGTGGTTTCAGGTGATGCGCGACGGCAATTTCGACATCACCACCGAAGGCAACTGCCAGAACGTCGTCAATCCGCTGGCCGACATCGGGAAATACCTGCCGTACACGGTCTCGCCCTCGAATTACGGCTACTTCGAGGATCAGAAGGAGGTCGATCTTTACAACCGGCTGCTGCCTGAGCTCGACAAATCGAAACAGCGGGCGCTGCTGCGCGAATTCGAGAAGCACGTGCTCAGCGACCAGGTGCACCAGATCTACCTGCTGTGGTGGCAGCGGATCGTGCCGCACCGCTCTTATGTCAAGGGATGGAAGATC
>Ga0207646_10007041_pt1 | contig 11511 bp, 9 predicted proteins | sample KBSK5502metaG_FD_184343 | JGI IMG/M metagenome (GOLD analysis project Ga0207646, IMG submission 184343) | Corn, switchgrass and miscanthus rhizosphere microbial communities from Kellogg Biological Station, Michigan, USA - KBS K5-50-2 metaG... | ecosystem: Host-associated > Plants > Roots >...
AGGCGCAGGTGCCGTGCGATCTCGACCGTGTAGCTCACGACGTGCCCCAGCTCACGCGGCTCCAGGCCCGGCGCCGGATACACGGCATACGAATCGCCTGAGTGCACTCCGGCGCGCTCGACGTGCTGCATCACTCCGGGTATGACGACGGTGTCGCCGTCGCTGATCGCGTCGACCTCGACCTCGACTCCGAGCAGGTACTTGTCCACCAGCACGGTGCCGCGGGGCATCGCGCCGATTGCCCACGTCATGTAGCGCTGCAACTCGCGCCGGTTGCGCACGATCTCCATCGCTCGCCCGCCGAGCACATAGGAAGGACGCACTAGAACCGGGTATCCGATGCGATCCGCGATGGCGACGGCGCCGTCGATGGTGGTGGTCGTGCCACCGATGGGCTGCGGGATGCCGATGTCCCTCAGCGCCTCGGCGAACGCCCGCCGGTCCTCGGCGAGGTCGATCGCCTCCACGCTCGAGCCGAGGATTTCGATTCCTTTCTCGGACAGCGGCTGCGCCAGGTTGATCGCGGTCTGGCCGCCGAACTGCACCAGCGCACCGGCCACGCGCTCGACGGTCGCAACCTGGAACGTCGCGTCCAGATCGAGTGGTTCGAAGTACAGGCGGTCGGACGTGTCGAAGTCGGTCGACACCGTTTCCGGGTTGGAATTGACCAGCACGGCCCGCACGCCCGCCTCGCGCAGCGACCATGCCGCGTGCACCGAGCAGTAGTCGAACTCGATGCCCTGGCCGATGCGGATGGGGCCTGAGCCGACGACGAGCACGGTTCGCCCCGTCACGGGCTCGGCCTCACTCTCCTCCTCCCAGCAGGAGTAGTAGTAAGGCGTCGCGGCCTCGAACTCGGCCGCGCATGTGTCGACCAGCTTGTAGGTCGGATGGCCCGCCGCCACTGTTTCGCCGCGAAGGGCCGCGATCTGCGGGTCGGCGAAGCCTGCGCGGCGCAGCGACCGCACGTCGCCCTCCTGTTCGAGGCGAACGATGTTCGCGAGCCGGTCGATGAACCACCTGTCGATCCCGCTGCGCCCAGCCAAAGTCTCGGGCCTGGCACCCCCGCGCAGCGCGGCCAGCAGCGCGAACAGGCGCCGGTCGTTGGGCTGGTCGATGAGGTCGCGCCTCCGGAGGTCGTCGCCTGCGGGCGGCTTCTGCTCGAGCGACCGCATCGCCTTCATGACAGCAGCCTCGAAGGTGCGCTCGATCGCCATGACCTCGCCCGTGGAGGCCATCTGCGTGCCGAGCCGGCGGTCGCCGGCGGGGAACTTGTCGAACGGCCAGCGGGGGATCTTGACCACGCAGTAGTCGAGCGCCGGCTCGAAGGCCGCGAGGGTGCGGCCGGTGATCTCGTTGGGAATCTCGTCGAGCCGTCGCCCCACCGCGACCTTGGCGGCCACCCGCGCGATCGGGTAGCCGGTCGCTTTCGACGCCAGCGCCGACGACCTGCTGACGCGCGGGTTGACCTCGATCACGTAGTAGGTCGAGCTGTTTGGATCCAGGGCGAACTGCACGTTGCATCCGCCCTCGAGCTCGAGTGCGCGGATGATGCGGATCGCGGCCGACCGCAGCATCTGGTGGTCACGGTCCGAGAGGGTCTGCGCGGGCGCGACCACGATCGAGTCGCCCGTGTGCACGCCCATGGGGTCGAGGTTTTCCATGTTGCAGACGGTGATGCACGTGTCGGCCGCGTCGCGCATCACCTCGTACTCGATCTCCTTCCAGCCCCACAGCGAACGCTCGATGAGCACCTGCCGGATGGGCGAGGCCGCGAGACCGCGCTCGGCGATGGTGTGCAGCTCTGAGGGCGTCGTCACGAATCCGCCGCCGGTGCCGCCAAGCGTGTACGCGGGGCGGATCACGAGCGGGAGCCCGACCTCAGAGGCGAACTGCTCTGCCTCCTCGACGGATTCGCACACGCGTGATATCGGAACCGGCTCTCCGATCTCGATGAGCATCTGCTTGAAGGCCTCGCGGTCTTCGGCCTTGCGGATGGTGTCGATGCGGGCGCCGAGCATGCGCACGTGGTACCGGTCGAGCACGCCCGCTGCCGCGAGCTCGGTCGCGAGGTTGAGCCCTGTCTGCCCGCCCAGCGTCGGCAGCAGCGCGTCAGGCCGCTCGCGCGCGATCACGCGCTCGACCGCTTCGACGGTGAGCGGCTCGAGGTAAACGCGGTCGGCCACGCCCTCGTCGGTCATGATCGTCGCGGGGTTGGAGTTGACGAGGACTGTCTCGATGCCTTCCTCACGCAGCGCCTTGCACGCTTGCGTGCCCGCGTAGTCGAACTCCGCGGCCTGTCCGATCACGATCGGGCCGGAGCCGAGGATCAGGACCTTGCGCGGCCGCTCCGTTTCTGTGATCTTCACCGGTTGCACCGCGGCCGGCTTGCGCTCGCGCGTCATCGTGATGAAGCGGTCATACAGGTACTGGTTGTCCTGCGGGCCAGGGCATCCCTCGGGGTGGTACTGCACGCTGAACACCGGAAGGGTGCGATGGCCGAGTCCTTCGACCGATCCGTCGTTGAGGTTGCGCTTCGAGACAAAGAAGTCGCCCTCGGGCAGCGAGTCAGCGTCGACCTGGAACTCGTGGTTCTGGCTCGTGATGTGCACGCGGCCAGACTCAAGGTCCTTGACCGGGTGGTTGGCGCCGTGGTGGCCGAACTTGAGGCGAGATGTGGTCGCGCCAGCTGCGCGTCCGAGGATCTGGTGGCCGAGGCAGATGCCGAGCAGCGGGATCCGGCCCAGCGCGTCTTTGGCCAGCTGCACGGGCCCGTCGAGCACTGCCGGGTCGCCGGGACCGTTCGACAGCACTAGCCCGTCGACCTCCGCCACCTCGACGTCGGCCCATGTCGCGGTGTGCGGCAGCACCACCACGCGGCAGCCGCGCTCGCGGAGCGAGCGCAGGATATTGGTCTTGACGCCGTAGTCGACGACCGCGATCGACAACCCGACGCCGTCCTCGCATGACGGGGGCCTGAGCTCCGGTGGCAGAGGCTCGAACCATTCCTCGGATTTCGTCCGCGATGTCTCCGCCACCAGGTCCTGCTCGGACAGCGGCGTCACCCTTGTCGCGGTCTCCGCGAGCTCTTCCAGCCGCGGCGCACCGGGGCGGCGCGACTCGTGCGACAGCACCGCGCGCAGGGCGCCATGTGTCCGGAGGTGTCGCGTGAGTGCGCGCGTGTCGATGTCCGTGATGCCCGGAACGCCCCAACGCTTGAGGTACTCGTCGAGCGACGCCTCGCTCGAGTGGTGGCTCGGCTCAGGACAGGCCCAGCGCGTGATGAGCGCGCGCGCCCAGGGCCGCGACGATTCGGCGTCCGCGTCGCGCACGCCGTAGTTGCCCTGCAGCGGATACGTCATGCAGATCATCTGGCCCGCGTAGGACGGGTCGGTGAGGACCTCCTGGTAACCGGTCATCGCAGTGTTGAAAACGACCTCACCCTGGCCGAGTGCGTCGGCGCCCAGCGCGAGGCCGACGAACGACCGTCCGTCCTCGAGGACCAGGGCTGCGTACTTTCTAGCCGGCAACGATCACCGCCTGGTCGAGTCCGTCCTCCTCGGCTACCAGCACCTCGATGCGCTCGGAATCGGAGGTGGGCACGTTCTTGCCGACGTAGTCGGGCCGGATCGGCAGCTCGCGATGGCCGCGATCGACGAGAACCGCAAGCTGGATCGCGCGCGGCCGGCCGAAGTCGAGCAGCGCGTCCATCGCGGCCCGTGCGGTGCGTCCGCGGTGGATCACGTCGTCGACGAGTACGACGACCTTGCCGTCGACGTCGGGCACGTCCGACTTGAATCGATGCGCGGGCTCGCGCAGATGGCGATCGTCGCGATGCTCGCTGGTGTCGATCGCGCCAACCACAATGGGGTGACCCTCGAGCTCCTCCAGCTGCGCGGCGAGCCGGCGCGCCAGATGATCGCCTCGCGAGTACACGCCAACCAGCACCACCTCGCCCGCGCCGTGGTTGCGCTCCACGATCTCGTGCGCGATCCGCGACAGCGAGCGGCGAATCTGCTCGGCGTCCATGACCGTGGCCTTGAGACGGCGCTCGGTGACGCTCATGCGCGCACCGCCGAAACCCACTTTTGTGCACAAATACAGGGAATTCGGCCCCCAAAACGTGTAATTGCGCACAATCGCCTGATTTCGCTCATGAGAGCACTCGATCAAGCAATGCCATGCGGATGTACATGCCGTTGCGGGCCTGGCGGAAGTACGCGGCGCGCGGGTCCGAGTCGATCTCCGGCGCGATCTCGTCGACGCGCGGCAGCGGGTGCATGACGATCGCCGACTTGCGCAGCAGCGACATCGCGCGCGCGTCGATCCGGTAGATGCCCTTCATCGCGAGATAAGCGGCTTCGTCAGGGAAGCGCTCCTTCTGAATCCGCGTCTGATACACCACGTCGACCTGCGGCAGCACCGCGTCGAGGTCCTGCGTCTCCACCCACGGCACGTGGTGCTCGTCGAGGTGGTCCTTGATGTCCTGGCGCATCGCGACCTGCGGCGGAGCGACGAAGCAGACGCGGATGTCGCGGAACTTGCTGAGGAGGTACGTGAGCGACCGCACGGTGCGGCCGTTGGCGAGGTCGCCGACCATGGCGATCCGGATGCCGTCGACGTGGCCGATCTCGTCGCGGATCGTGTACAGGTCGAGCAGCGCCTGCGTCGGATGCTGGCCCGGCCCGTCCCCCGCGTTGATGACCGGCACGCTGCTGACCGCGGCGGCGCGCCTCGCGGCGCCCTCCTCGTAGTGTCGCAGCACGATGACGTCGGAGTAGCCGCTGACGATGCGGATCGTGTCCTCGATGGTCTCGCCCTTTGCCGCCGAAGAGAACTCGCGCGCGTTATCGGTGCCCATCGTGCGACCGCCGAGCCGCAGCATCGCGGCCTCGAACGAAAGTCGCGTGCGCGTCGACGGCTCGTAGAACAACGCGGCCATCAGCTGGCCCTTCAGCCGGCCGGCGTAGCGATGCGGCTGGCTCTTCATGTCGTCCGCGAGCACGAAGAGGTCCTCGAGCAGCGCGCGTGAGAACTGCTGGCTCTCGACGATGTGATGCAGTCGTGCACCGACCGCCATCGGTTGCCTCCTTCCCGGCATCACCGTGCCGGACTTAAAGGTGGGCGGGACTTCCGCCGAAGTTTATCAGCTACCGTAGATCGAGCCAATGACGAACCCAGCGGTGCAGGTCACGGTCACCACCGAGGTGGGCTACTGCCCCTTCTGCCGGCGCTCGCGCACGCTCCGGCGCGAGGAGCGACACCTCGGCGGACTCGTGCGGACCAACATCGATTGCGAGAGCTGCCACCGCACGCTTTCGAGCACCATGGGCGCGCCCCAGCCGAAAGCCGAGGAAGCAGTGGCGGCCGAGCCGGCCGAGCCGGCGGAGCCGGCAGAGCCAGAGGCGGCGCCGGAACCGGCCCCGAAGCGGAAGTCCGCGGCCAGAGCCGCCGCCAGGAAGGCCGCACCTCGCAAAACAGCAGCCACCAAGAAAACCCGGGCGTAGGATCACCTCAAGGCGATGACGGCAGCTCGCAGCGAATCAGACCTGCGCAGCCTGGATCGTGCCCGCATGTACACGATCTTCAAGCCACTCGACGCGGAGGAGCGGCTGCCGCGCGAGCAGGTCCTCGCCGGGAAGCGATTCCGCAGCGTCGGCCGGTGGGAGCTGGCGGGCGCCATCTGGCTGCCCTCGCTGGTCGTCGTCATGGTCCTGGGCCAGTGGTTCAACGCACCGGCGCCGATGGCGCTGGCCGCGGTGGGGTTGACGTTTCTGGCCCTGCTGGCGTTCGCTTTGGCCGGCGACCGCCGCCTGCGCCTGAAATAGCGCTGTCGCCGCCGGCGTAATAATTCGAGTCATGACTGAAGCCGTAATCGTCGCGCTGGGTCGCTCCCCGATCGGTCGGGCTCGCAAGGGCTCGCTCGTTGACGTGCGACCCGACGACCTGGCCGCCTACGTCGTCAACAAGGTGCTGGAGAAGGTGCCCGAGCTGGACCACAGCCAAATCGAAGACCTCATCTGCGGCTGCGGCCTGCCGGGTGGCGAGCAGGGCCACAACATCGGCCGCGTCGTCTCGATCCTGTCGCGCCTCGACGTGCCTGGAGTCACGGTCAACCGGTACTGCTCGTCGTCCTTGATGACGACGCGCATGGCCGCACACTCCATCGAGTCCGGCGAGGGCGACGTGTTCCTGTCGGTCGGCGTCGAGTGCGTGTCGCGCTACGGCAGCGGATACCCCGACCCGCCCGACTCATACAACGCGAAGCTCGTCCCGGGCAACGCCGAAGAGTATCCCGACATCTACATCGCGATGGGTCAGACCGCGGAGAACGTTGCGCGGCGCGAGAAGATCAGCCGCGAGGAGCAGGACCGCTTCGCGGTGAAGAGCCAGAACGCCGCGGTCGCTGCGCGTGACGACGGCTTCTTCGACCGCGAGATCATCCCGGTGCCTCTGCCCAACGGCGAGATGTTCACAAAGGACGACGGCCCGCGTCCAGGCACGACGATGGAGGTGCTCGCGACGCTGAAGCCCGCATTCCGCGAGGACGGCACCGTGACCGCCGGGAACGCATGCCCGCTGAATGACGGCGCCGCGGCGGTCGTTGTGATGTCGGATCGCAAGGCCAAGGAGCTCGGCATCAAGCCGCTCGCCCGCGTGGTCTCCACCGGCCTGTCGGCGCTCGAGCCTGAGTTCATGGGCCTTGGTCCGATCGGTGCGTCGAAGCAGGCGCTCAAGCGCGCCAAGATGACCATCGACGACATCGACATCGTCGAGATCAACGAGGCATTCGCGGCGCAGGTCATCCCGTCCGCGCGCGCCCTGGGCGTCGACCCTTACAGCGACAAGCTCAACCCGCACGGCGGCGCGATCGCCCTCGGCCATCCGTTCGGCATGACCGGCGCGCGCATCCTCTGCACGCTGCTCAACGGCCTGCGCGAGAAGGACAAGACGTTCGGGCTGGAAACGATGTGTGTCGGCGGCGGTCAGGGAATGGCGATGATCGTGGAGCGGCTCAACTAGGTCCCTCCCCACTGTGTGGGGAGGCCAGGTGGGGGCGTTGTAATCGGCGTTTGCGGCTAGGCGGGGAAGGCCTTCAGCGCAGCGATCATGCGGTCGATGTCGCTTTCGTCATTCCACCACCCGACCGATGCGCGCAGCCAGCCGTCGGGCAGGTAGCGGATCACCACGCCGCGCGCATACGCCGCCTTCACGACCTCGACCGGCTCGCCCGGCACTCGGAACGAGATAAGCGTGCCCTGCCCGGCCTCGGTTCGAACCTCGAAGCCGGCGGCGATGAGAGACTCGCGGCAGCGCGCGACCAGCTCCGAGGCACGCCGGAAGCCCCACTCGGGCTGATCCGCGACCGCCACTCGAAGGCCCGCCACCATCGTGTGGCCGAGATGGACGACCGCCAGACGGGTCGCGTCCGTGCGCACGGAGGCGAAATAGCTCTTCATCCGCGGCTTCAAGCTCTCGTGATCCGCGACGTAGAGCGCGCCAGTGGTCTCCGGCCCGCAGAGCCACTTCTGTCCGGACACCGTGTACCAGTCGGCCACCGATGCGTCGACCGGGATGGCGCCCACCGACTGCGCGCCGTCGACCAGGAGGGGCAGGCCCGTCACGCGTTTGATATCGGCCAGCGGCAGCACGTGGCCGTTGAGCCACAGCACGTGGGAGAGCGCGACGAGCCGCGTCGCCGGGGTGACCTCGGCCGTGATCGCCTCGAGGGCGTCACTTGCTGGGAGCTCGGTCACGCGCGCCTTCTTGATCTTTACGCCTGACGCCTCCAGCGGCAGCAGCAGGCCCGGGTGCTCGCCGTCGGTCGTGACGACCTCGTCGTCAGGGCTCAGCTCGAGCCCGTTGATGACGAGGTTGCAGCCTTCGGTGGTCGACGTCGTAAGTAGGACCTTCTCGGCCGGCACGTTGACGAGCGCGGCAAGGCTTTCGCGCAGCGCGGTCTCGTCCGCGACGCTCCCTTCGAACGCCGCCATCGAGCCTCGCCCGTGCGCGAGACCCTGTGCCTGGACTGCGTCCATGGCGTCGGCTGTTCGGCGCGAGAGCGGTCCGACCGAGCCGGCGTTCAGGTATGCGAAGCGCTCCAGGACGGGAAACTGCGACCGCGCCTCAGCCGGGTTGATCGGTGGGAGCCCTCAGCTTCAGACGTGTTCGGGGGTGGGGCTGAGCAGGCTGTCCAGCACCCTCTGCAGCAGGCTCCGCAACGTCTCGCGCTCCTCCTGGGTGAAGCCGGCCAGCATCTCCTCGGCCAGCGCGGTCCGCGCCTTGTCGGCACGCTCCAGCGCTGCCTTCCCCGTGCGGGTCACCTCCACCAGGTGGCGTCGGCGGTCCGCCGGGTCGCGGCGCCGCACCACGAAGCCCGCCGTCTCGAGGTCGTTGAGGAGCAGCACCACCGCGTTGGCGTCCACCAGGAGGGCCGTCTCGAGCTCCTGCTGGGTCACGTTCTCGTGGTCCTGGATGTAGGAAAGGGTGAGGAACTGCTTCAGGCGCATGCCCAACGCCTCTTCGGACGCCCGCTTGTTCATCGCCTTGTAAACCTGGTTTACCAGGCTCATCAGGCCGGTCCGGGGGTTGTTTGTCATCTCACTGTGCATTTTGATCGTACCACCAACCTGATTATTCCCAAGCTACCGAAAATCATGCAATAAGTATCCTAATGATCCCGTTATAATGATCGTCAAGTCAACGGGTTCATCTAGGAGGCGTTATGAACAGCGGAGCACAAAACCAGGTCAGGAGGTGGCTCGCCCTGCTCGTGGTGTGCGTGGGGCAGCTCATGATCGTCCTCGACTCGACGATCGTGAACGTCGCCCTGCCCTCGATCCAGCGCGACCTGCACTTCACGCAAGCCGACCTCACCTGGGTGGTGAACGCCTACCTGGTCACGTACGGCAGCCTGCTGCTCCTGGCCGGGCGGGCGGGCGACCTCATCGGCCGCAAAAAGGTCTTCCTCGCGGGGGTGATCGTGTTCACGATGGCCTCCGGTCTGGATGGGCTGGCGCCGGATGCGATCACGCTGATCGCGGCGCGGGCGCTGCAAGGCATCGGCGGCGCGATGTCGGCGGGAGTAATCATCGCCATCTTGGTGACGGGTTTTCCGCGGCCGCAAGAGCGCGCCCAGGCCATGAGCGTGTTCACCTTCGTGATCGCGGGCGGCGGATCGCTCGGCCTGCTCGCCGGCGGAGCGTTGACCCAGGCCATCAACTGGCACTGGATCTTTTTCATCAACCTGCCCATCGGCGTCGCGACACTTGTTTTCGGCTGGTGGCTCATCGAGGAGAACGACGGCGTCGGGCTGCGCCAGGGCGTCGACGTGCTCGGCTCGGTGCTCGTCACCGCGGCGATGATGGCCGCGGTCTACGCCATCGTCATGGCGTCGAGCGAGGGCTGGACGTCGGTCCAAACCGAGGGGTTCGGCGGCGTGGCGATCTCCTTGCTCGTCATCTTCTTCGTGGTCGAGGCAAGCGTGCGCAACCCGATCCTGCCCCTGCGCATCCTCCGCATCCGCAGCCTCACGGGTGCGAGCGTCGCGCGAGCGCTGCTGGCCACTGGCATGTTCTCGAACTTCTTCCTCGGCGCGCTTCTCCTACAGCACGTGCACGGCTTCAGCGCTTTCGACACCGGCCTCGCGTTCCTTCCGGCGACGCTCGCCTTGGCGGCGCTGTCGCTCGGGGTCACCGCGCGGCTGATGCGCAGCTTCGGTCCTCGTGCCCTGCTGATCCCTGGCCTGATCACTATCACGATCGCGCTCGCGCTCGAGGCGACCGCCGGTCAGGGCGCCGGCTACTTCCCGACCCTGTTCGGCTCGTACCTGCTGTTCGGCATCGGTGCGGGCATGTCGTTCATGCCGCTGCTGACGATCATGATGGCCGAGGTGCCGGCCGCCGACGCCGGCGTGGCGTCCGGCGTCGCCAACGTGACCATGCAGGTCGGCGGGGCTCTTGGACTTGCAGCCCTCGGCACTGTTTCCGCGGATCGCGCGCGAGACCTAGTGCTCAGCGGCCACACCGTCGCCTCGGCGTTGACCGGCGGCTACCAGCTCGGATTCTCGATCGCGGCCGCGCTGGTGGCGGGCGGCCTGCTCGTGGCGCTGATCGCGCTGCGGCCGGCTCCGCGGCCACGCGTGGTGACCGAGCCCGCGGGGGAGCCTGTCGCCGAGGCGGCCTAGGTCGATTTGCCGATCGCCGCCTGCCGGTAGAAGCGGCAGGGCGGCGACTCGGCGGTCGTGTGGAAGTTCCAGTGCCGGCACCACGCGGTGCCGTCGAACATGCGGCACGAGCCGCACGTGACGCGCGGATTCTCCACGCGCGTCTTCTTCATGTGGTGCTCCGGCCGCTCGCCGGCAAAGGTCAGGTCTTTCGCGATTTCGGCGGCTCCAGCACGACCACGGGAATCGGGCGCGACGTCATCTTCTGCTGGGGCTCGAGGTACTCCACGACCTTCGCGAGCCTCTCGCGCTCTTTGCCTTTGACCGTGCGGGCACGAACCTCGAGCTTCTCGGGACCAACCTCGATCGTGCCGTGCGGATCGGCCAGCAGGTTGATGTACCACGAGGGGTGAGCGGCCGCGCCGTTGGCGGATGCGATCACCACGAATTTGTCACCGGATTTGCGATAGCCGACCACGGTCGTGCGAGGCTCGCCGGTACGGGCACCCTTGGTGGTGAGAAGCAGCACCTGCCGCCCGGCCATGCGCCCGCTGAGCTGACCCTTGGTCGCGCGGAACTCTTCGATGATCTGCCGGTTGAACGCATTCATGTCCGATGGCACCTGGCTCATAGATCCAGCCTAGTGCTTGAAGTGGCGGCGCCCCGTCATGACCATGGCGATGCCGGCGGCGTCCGCGGCCGCAGTCACCTCCGGGTCCTTCATCGAGCCGCCCGGCTGGATGACCGCGGTCACGCCCGCCCGGATGCCTTCCTCCAGCCCGTCCGGGAACGGGAAGAAAGCGTCCGACGCCATCACCGAGCCCCGGGCGCGATCGCCGGCTCTGTGCGCGGCGATCTGAACCGCCTCCACGCGTGACATCTGGCCGGCGCCGACGCCCACGGCCGAGCCGTTCTTGAACATCACTATCGCGTTCGACTTCACGTGCTTCACCGCGATCCAGGCGTAGGCGAGCTGCTCCCATTCGGCCTCGGTCGGCACCCGCTTGGTGGGCACGGTGCACGAGCCGCGGTCGAAGCCACCGCGGTCCCACGCCTGCACCAGGAAGCCACCCGATACCGACCGCACGTCGTAGTCGAGCAGCACCTGCTTGGTGGGCTCTGCGATCAGCACGATCATCGCCCTGCGCCGCGCGAGAACCTCGAGCGCCTCGTCGAAAACGTCAGGCGCGATGACCACATGGGTCACGATCTGCACGATCTGCTCGGCGGTGTCGCGGTCGAGCGTCCGGTTCACTGCGACGATGCCGCCGAACGCGCTGACCTTGTCGCACTCGTAGGCCATCCGGTACGCGAGGCTGATGCTGTCCGCAACCGCGAGCCCGCAC
>Ga0207646_10007043_pt1 | contig 11506 bp, 10 predicted proteins | sample KBSK5502metaG_FD_184343 | JGI IMG/M metagenome (GOLD analysis project Ga0207646, IMG submission 184343) | Corn, switchgrass and miscanthus rhizosphere microbial communities from Kellogg Biological Station, Michigan, USA - KBS K5-50-2 metaG... | ecosystem: Host-associated > Plants > Roots >...
ACAATAGCAACGCTGCCGGCGCTACTGTAAGTCACACCTACAATGTGGCGGGGACGTTCGCGGTATTGCTCAACGTTACGGACAATGCAGGCTCCCTGAGCAGAACCAGCGGGTCCATCACGGTATCAAAAGGGCCTCTCGTGATCGGCTGGGGTGGCGTGTCCCTTAACGAGGTAGGAAGATTCGCACCTAGTAATGCTCCGAGCTTGGTCTTTCCTGGAGAACCGGCGAGCGACATGGAATCCGTTGTGATGCTGATGCAGTCCAAGGGCATGAATGGTGTCAGAGTATCATGGGACCCATCCTGCACCATATCGCCGAGTCCCATCGGCGCAAACTATACCGAGGCCCAGGCACTAACAGCAGTCCAGATTGCCAGCTTCTACCACTTTTGGATAATCTTCGACTATCATGGTTACACGGATCCGTTCACTCCCGCAACATCCGCCTGCTGGCTCAACTTCTGGGCCGGAGTAACAAACCAGTTCAAGAACAGCTACAGCCAGATAATCTGGGAACCTGAGAACGAGCCTCGATACGGCTTCCCCAGCTCGGCGTGTTCAGGAGCAATCTCCTGCGTAGCAGTCCTCTCTAACGAATACCAGGTGTTCATCAACCAGACGCGCGCCCAGGGCGACACGCACTGGATAATCGTTGAGAACATTTGCAGCTATGGCTGCGGGCTCGACTTTAACGGGGATGGAAGCTTGCCGGGATCAGTCAACGGATACCCAGCCGTCACCGATTCCGCTGGCCACGTTTTCATCTCGCTCCATTCTTACCTGGACAATCCAACATCATGGACATACAGCGGTGCAGACGCGTACGCACAAGGATACTATGACACGGTTCTTGCTGGAATTGCGAAGACCGGCTGGCCAGCGCTCAACACGGAAGGCGGAGCCGACGCGTTTGTTGGCTTAGGTGGTCCAAACGCAACTCTGACCGGCTCAGCTGGATACAGTAACATCACACTCAGATTCATCCAAACACTGACAAATCTCTACGACTCCGCCCCGACCCGGATCGGCTATACCTGGTGGACTGCTGGAGACTGGACAAACACCCCAGGCGCCGGATCCCTTGGTGCGTTGCAATGCAACAGCACGCTAAAGGGTTGGGGCTGTCTACTCCAGAACAAACCTGTCCCTCCCACCCTGCCTCCTCAACCGTCCTCAGGGGCGACCTATACCCTGAGTTTCCAAGGCTACGACTACGATGGCGCTGGTGAAGAAACCCTCCGGCTCAATAGCAACCTACTGGCTACCTTACCGATAATCAATAGTCCCATGAATGCGGGATTATACAGGATCTTTACTCTGAATATCACATCCCTTATCGTGCAAGGGAACAACACCCTGACATTCACTCATACCCAATGGGATTGCGGAACAGTCGACGGCACGAAGAATGTCACGATAACCGATCCAAATGGGACAGTCATATTCACCGTTCCAACCCTACGTCCTCTAAGCTGCACTCATTCGATCACTTACACCTTCACAATCAACCGCGCATCTCCTGCACCTGCAATACTTCCCGCATTAAGTTTCGTAATCGGTCCAGCATTGGCCCAGACCGGTACTCCGACGGCAACTTCTGAGCTAATATTTCTAGCTTTGAGTAAGAGTTCCACGACTAACCCAACTCCGCACTACAGCACATCCCTGTTCGAGGACACGCTCACAACACCAACATAGGGCCAATGTCCAAGACACTAACTCAACTGGTCGTTCTTTCCAGTAAGAGTAGATTTCAGAGCTGTGAAAGGTGTGGGCTCGACTTGGGGGTCGGAGATGTCGCGGTCTCGAAGCCCTGCTCAAGAGGTAGAAGGAAATACTATTGTAAGAATTGCTTTGTCGATGCAAGAGGCGATATCATCACAACTCCAATGTCGGAAGCTGCAGAAAGACTGCAACAACCCAGGTTCGAGAAACCAGTTGTCAGCTGAATCCGGGTGTTGTTCCAAATCCATTTCAACACGATCCCCTTCGCCACATGAGCCCAAAAAATGTCCAGGTCATCATGTCATTGACAAAATGGATTCCGTACGTAGTCAGTGTAAGAGATAATGCGGATTTCAGGGCGAGTTACGGGGCCAAGTTGTACATGGTGACATCTTTAGGTTCTTTTTTCGGGAATCTCATCCCACTCTTGAATCGCAGTGGCGCTCGCCTCGGGGTCTATTGCTTGATCAAATAGTTTGATCAAGATATCTGTGGTTGAAGACAGACAGTATCGTCAACCTCGGACAAACCCCAGTCTCCTCATTTCTCGCACCTAATACATACTATTATATGCACAAAAGAACAGTTGGACCGTTGTGAGCGATGGATAGGACCGGCACTACGTACGTGGAAGTGCCTATCAATCGCGATGCTGTACTTCAGTTTATTCTCGTAATGCTCTTTTTGCAGCGGTCGAGAGGTTTATCCGTGGAAGATAATCCTGCAACTTTTTCATTTTCTTCCAGCGTCGATCTGCAGACGCGGGGCTTTCCTTCAAGCCTAGAATGTGGTACGACATCAGATTTCTCGTAGTGCATGAGACGGGGAATGCGGGTTCCCTACACATGTTCCTGTCAAGAATCCTCCAGTAGTCTCTCGTGAAAAAGAGAAGCGAGGTCCCCAGGGTAAGAAACCCGAACCAAGAGGGTCGCAAGACGCTCTTGGGTGGTCATCAGGTTAAGATATCCTGGGGACCCTTCATGAACCTCAACATTCTGCATATAATAGATTATAGCTCTCGAAAGAAACCTATAGATTGCTTTAAGATTCTGGCATCCCTCCGGGGATTTACATTTTTCTGTAAAGCAAGGAGTGTTTTTGACTATTCGGGTCGGTAGTCGGTTGTATGATATACCAACACACATAGCCACAATCGTTATATTCACAATAGACCTATACGCGGATTTTGGTCATCAGGTTGAGGAATCGTACCGAGCACGCTATAGGATACTTTGCGAGAATGAGTTCGCAATGGGAATCTAGATCGCTTCCGCTTCCAGCCTCTCCCGAGGCCTGGAGAATAACGGTAACTGAGTAGAGCGATAGAGAGCAGCCTCAAAGCGCTCTGTCTCTGTCTGATCGTTCTCTTCGGAGGCGCGGTAGCCTCCCAGTTCCTATTTCACGAGGCACGATCGTCATTCCCGAGCACTGCACCGGTCGGATCCACTTTTGACAGGGTTGTGGTTATTGCGATGGAGAACCAAAATTATGGTAGCGTGTTCAGCGGTTCAAGCGCGTCTTTTCTGAACAGCATGCTTCCTTACAGTTCAACTATTACTAATTATCATAGCTATGGTCAGAGCATTTCCAGCTGCAGCCCGGGATGCTATCAGGCTTTTACCTCTGGACAGGTGGTAGGAGGCGACAGCTGGTGTCCGAGAGCTTCCAGTCCATGTTCGGCCGCTTCGAACATTGCTGGCCAGCTGGGTTCCGGTAACTGGGCAGCTTTCTGCGAGGACGGCTGCGGAAGGGGTGCGGACCATTTTCCATGGATTGGCTACCAGAATACTTGGAATAGTTGTGTTACAAGCTTCTCAAGCTGTAACGGTTCCGGATCAGGCTCAGGCTTCGGAGGTAATTCGGCTGGCAACCTCTACAACACCGTCAGCAGCAACTCGGGCACATGGTCCGGAGTCTCAAGCGTAGAGGACAGTTCTTTCATCAACTACCTCAACTCTGCCAGTCCGGCCAGCTACATCTGGTTCACGCCCGACGATAACCATAACATGCACGACAACTCTGTCTCATCTGGCGACCAATACCTTCAGAGCCTACTCGTCGGCACTGGCACACTATCCAACCCAGCGTCCGGTTCGGTCCTGGCCACTAACCTGTTCAAGATTCCCGGGACGTTTCTCTACATCTGGTGGGACGAGAACGACCCTAGTCCCAATCTCGAGTATGGTAGCATAATCAAGGCTGGCTATGTGAGCAATACTGGGTACGACGAATACAACAGTCTGCACACTCTCGAGGCTAACTGGGGCCTACCGTACTTGACTAGCGTTGTGTCTGGCGACTCATCTATGTCAGACCTCTTTAGAACAGTCACCTCTCTACCCCTCTCCTCGAGTTTCACTTACCTCCCAGCAACACCCGTAGTGAATACTGCGATCAGTTTCACAGGAGCTGCAGTTGGAGGAACAGCTCCATACATGTACTCCTGGAATTTCGGCGACGGAGGATCTGCAACAGGACTAACCGCGACCCACACTTACACCAGTACTGGCACTTTCACAACTACTCTAACGGTGGTTGACTCCGCTAGCGTCTCCGCCAAGGCTTCTCAGACGATAGCAATTCTGCCTGTCTCGGTCCTAACAGCGAGATTCAGCTTCGTCCCAACCCAGCCGCTATCCAGCCAGTCTGTTGTGTTTACAGGCAGCGCAACAGGAGGAGTATTCCCCTACGGTTACAGTTGGAATTTTGGCGATGGAACTTCAGGGGCGGGACAGACACTTGCTCACACCTACCTCACACCGGGCACTTTCACCATCTCGCTCGATGTGACAGATTCAATCAAGACCTCGGTCGTAACCTCCCAATCCATTACCGTTTCATCTCGGCCACAATTGGCTGTCATCCTTACATTTTCACCAACAAGTCCCGCCGTCAACTCTACAGTCACATTTACGGGTACCGCCCTCAACGGAGTCTCGCCATACACTTTCGCATGGAACTTTGGAGACAATAGCAAGGCGACGGGAGCGACAGTAACCCATTCTTACAATGCCGCCGGCACGTTCATAGTATCGCTCAACGTCACAGACAGCGCAGGTTCCGTGGCCAGAACCAGCAGTTTGCTCACAGTAGTATCGACTAGCGATGCTGGGGGAACTAGGCCAGTAGTGATCGGTTGGGGAGGAATCTCCCTAAATGAGGTCGCAAGATTCGCGACGGGCAATCCCTCAAGCCAGGTCTTCCCAGGACAGCAAGCAAGTGATATGGAATCCGCAGTGATGCTGACCCAGTCGAAGGGAATGAACGGAATTAGAGTCTCTTGGGACCCAACTTGTACTGTATCCCCAAGTCCAATTGATGCAAACTACAGTGCAACCCAAGTCTCGAAAGCAATTCAGATCGCCAGTTTCTACCACTTCTGGATAATCCTCGACTATCATGGATACACAGATCCGTTCACACCGGTGACATCTGCATGCTGGCTCAGCTTCTGGGCAGGAGTAACAAACCAATTCAAGAACAGCTACAGCCAAATAATCTGGGAACCCGAGAATGAGCCAAGATACGGCTTCACGGGATCAGCCTGTTCAGGAGCAACAGCGTGCGTTCCATACCTCTCCAATGAATATCAGATGTTTGTTAACCAGACACGAGCCCAAGGCGACGACCACTGGATAATCGTGGAGAACCTTTGTAGCTACGGCTGCGGACTCGACGCCAACGGCGATGGAAGCCTTCCCGGAGCAGTCAACGGATATCCAACTGTCACCGACCCCGCCGGCCACATATTCATCTCACTCCACTCCTACCTTGACAACCCCACATCATGGACATACAGCGGTGCAGACGCGTACGCACAAGGCTACTACAACACAGTGCTGGAAGGGATCGCGAAGACCGGCTGGCCCGCCTTCAACACAGAAGGCGGAGCTGATCCGTTTGTGGGGACAGGGGGTCCGAATGCCACGCTCACAGGTTCAGCAGGATACAACAATATCACGCTCAGATTCATCCAAACACTCACAAACCTCTACGACTCCGCCCCAAGTCGGATAGGCTACACTTGGTGGACCGCCGGAGACTGGACAAACACACCAGGCGCAGGCTCTCTCGGTGCAATGCAGTGCAACAGCACACCAAAAGGTTGGGGCTGTCTTCTCCAGAACAAGCCCGTTGTCGAAACACCACCTCCTCCTGTCTTTGACTATTCTCTATCGGACGCGGGGAGTATCAGTACTCAACAGGGCAGCTCAGGCACAAGCACGATCAATGCGAAGTTGACCAGTGGGACGGCCCAGCCGCTGACGATGTCATGCGTTGCTACTTCTCTTCCAGCAGGCGCATCTTGTTCGTTCTCTCCGACTTCAGTGACACCCACCGGTTCAACTCTGCTAACAATTCTTACGACTTCCGCGACACATGCCGGAACTTTCGGAGTCCAAGTGACGGCAAGCCCGCTCGGCGCTAGCACCGTTCCAATCATGATCAATATGACAGTGATCCCGGCAACTCTGCCTAGGTTCACACTGACCTTCCAGGGCTACGACTACGATGGTACGTATGAAGAAACAACCAAGCTCAACAACAACCTACTAGCACGATTGCCCACTAGTGACAGCTCTCAGAATAGCGGAGTATACCGAACATTTACTCTAAACATTACATCTCTTGTAGTACTTGGAAACAATACCCTAACGTTTACCCACGCCAACTGGGATTGTGGCACAGTCGACAGCACGAAAAATGTCACGATAACAGATGCAACGGGTACAGTCATATTCAGCGATTCCACAGTTCGGCCTCTGAGCTGCACTCAATCCATAACCTACACATTCACGATCAACAGCACATCTCCAACGCTTTCCGCAGCGCTAGCAGCTCCTACCGTCACAGCTGGCCCAGCAATTGGCCAGACCCTTTCTTACCCGATTATGTCGAGTAGACTACTTGGGCTGCTGACAAGTTCAGTAAGTTAGGCTGATTCGGCGGGCTGCTCTATTTCAATTTCTCCGCGGTGGGCTTCGTGGCCGCATGAGCCTAAGAAAATGTCTAGGCCATCCGGTCGCGCATCATCACGGTGAGGGCTTACATGAACGAAGACGACCTGCTCATGATCTATTGGACAGACTGCCTTGATCAAATTCGCAGCGTCAGGACGGATTCTGAGCGGGTTGACGAAGGATTCGAATTTCTGTTGCAGTCGCTCGTACTTGATCCCGAGGAATCCCGCATAGATTCCGCAGAAGAACACGAAGACGCTGGCTCCCAGCGAGATTGCGACTCCTATTGTCGTTAGGGTTTCACTGAAGACGAGGATTAGGGATACAGCCACGGGCAGTGTTAGCAGAGCTAGACCGATGAGGATTTTGCCCATGATTGAGAGGAAGCCCATGCTCTTGCGATCTGCTCCGTCACTCTACGAGTAGCCTAGTTGCGTCTAGGGTTCTTCGAGTCTCGCTCTCTAACAATCCTTTCGACATGCTCGATAATGGTCTTCAGAGTGGTGCCGGGGCCATAATTTCCAGTAATCCCTAGCTTCTCTAGCCGAGGCTTGTCATCATCAGGAATTATTCCGCCACCCACAAGCAGAATATCATCCCCGCCCTTTTCTCGGATAAGCTTGGCGACTTTGGGAAAGGCTGTCATGTGGGCGCCGTTGAGTAGGCTCATGGCAACCACGTCTACGTCCTCGTCGATGGCCATCTGGGATACCTGTTCGGGTGTTGCGAGGAAGCCGGTGTAGATGACTTCCATTCCTGCGTCTCGGAGTGCTCGGCAGAGAATGAGGGCGCCACGATCATGGCCATCCAGTCCAGGCTTTGCGACTAGGACCCGAATTCTCTTTTTATGGGCAGGCGCTGGGTTCTTCTGGGACAAAGCGCGAATCTACGCCGCTTTCAGGCACATCTCAATAATTAAGGGCTATTGAGTGAACGCGCCAGCTTTATTTCGAGGAAAGTCTCGGACCCTAAGAGAGGTTTCCCTAAAGTGCAACAGATTCAAGTCCCGAAAGTTTCTATCTCGAACAGCGTATTGAATTGGCTTCTAGAGGAGGATGAACCGTCAGCTCGCTATCATACGCTGGTTGATCTCCAAGAGAGAGGTCAGAATGGTCAAGGAGTAGTCAGCACTCGGAACCGTATCGGAAAGGTCGGTTGGGCGTCAAAGATTCTAGCCAAACAAAAGGAGAACACTTACTGGGACAACCCCAAGTCTTGCTATGTCCCAAAATTCTCTGCATGTTCTTGGCAGCTCGTGGTCTTGGCAGACTTGGGCGTTTCTTCAAAGGACTCGCGCGTGAGTAGGGCTGTTGATCACTTTCTGGAACTTCACAACGTGGAATCAGGCGGAATCTCACTCCGACCAAAAGGGCATGAAAAATTTGAGCCTCATATCTGTGCTACTGGAAACATGGTTCGGACCCTGGCAAAGATGGGATATGCGGAGGATCACAGAGTGCTCCGTGCAATGGATTGGTTGCTATCCAAACAGCTTGCCGACGGCGGTTGGAACTGTTCGCCTGCTGGAAAGCACGGGTCCTTCATGTCGGTAATCCAGCCTCTGTGGGCTCTGTCCGAGATGATGGCACACGACGCTACGGCGGGCTGGGAAGCCTCGGCGAAGAGAGGGGCAGAGTTTCTGCTGAAGCATCGGGTCTACCGGTCTGACAAGGACGATTCTGTCGTGATGCTTGATTTTCTACGATTGCACTACCCCTTGCACTATTGCTACGATTTTCTGCATGGATTGCGGGTCTTGACAGAGTTGGGTGTTAAGAATGATCCGAGGATGAATGATGCGGTCTCCCTTCTCTTGGAAAAGAGATTGTCGGATGGAAGATGGAATTTGGATGGTGTCTACAGGGGATGGCGACATGCACACGCGATGCACGGGGAAGAGACTGTTTCGCGACCCGAAGAGCGCGAGCTAATAACACAAGGATGGGGGACAGAGGGAGCGCTACAAATTGAGGAAGCTGGCAAACCAAGCAAGTGGATAACATTACAAGCCCTCCTCGTACTAAAGAGGCTCGGGCTACTCGCCCTAGAACAGTAACTGCGAGCTATCGATCGTCGTCGTGTTCGATTCGTTCTTGTAACGCTCTCAGCCGCTTTCGGTTTTCTTCAAGCTCGTCAGAGGTATTCGGACCGACACGCTTGGCGCGCACTCGACGCTGTTGCATATCCACTTCCAGAAGCTTGCGCTTACGAGTCTCTTCCTGCATCCTGAAGACAAGCTTCGCTTCCTCCCACGGGGGCAGACGCTTCTTCTCTGGCATACCCGACTACTACATAGCCACGATCTAGAAGAACTAGAATGAGTAAATAGAATCTCAAATACTTTCAGGTTCGCCAACGACTGGACCTCGCCGGATTCAAATGTCTCCTAACATAGTGTTCACGTTTAATAGCGACCCACTTTTTCGGTCGGCTCCTGAACCTCATTGCATCAAGACATCCTCACCGATGATACACTTACCTTTGCGGAGAAGATCATTAGCGTTCGAGCGGGTGGTGGGGAGAAGACCCATCATCCCGGAGACATTACTGTAATTCCCGCCGATCTAGCCATGGCTCAGGATAGCACAGGACCCCTCGCGATCAAAGTCTTCGGCGAGATGGGCGTCCCGAAAGTGTGGGACCCCTCGAAGATCCATCTCGTGATTGATCATTCGTTTCCGGCTCCAGATGAGAAGGTTGCCAATCTTCATCACCTGATGAGAGAGTTCGTCAAGAAATATGGCGTCCGGCTTGTAGAGGGAAGCATTTCTCACCAGCATCTTCTTGAGAATCACGTCGTCCCAGGAATGGTTCTGTTCGGGGCTGACTCTCATACCTGTCAGGGTGGAGCTGTTGGGGCGTTCGCCACGGGAATCGGTAGTTCGGAGATGGCTGCCGTCTGGGCTTCTGGAAAGCTCTGGGTGAAAGTTCCGGAGTCAATCAAGGTGAACGTCTCTGGCCAGTTCAAGAAGGGAGTTTTTGCTCGCGATGTAATCTCGCATTTCATCTCGACGGTAGGAGAGGATGGGGGAAATTATCGGTCAATTGAATGGAGAGGTCCCGCTGTCAAAGATCTCTCAATAGCCTCACGGGCATGTATCAGCAACAACTCGATGGAGTGTGGATGCAAGCTCTCAATATTCGAAGTGGACTCAGCCACACAGGAATATTTCAGATCGGTCAATCGCAAACCGATGTACGAGATTCACGCCGGTCCCAAAGCTACCTACAGGGACGAATACGATATCGACCTTGCGAAGCTGGGTCCCGAAGTTGCGGAGCCCGGAAACGTTGACAAGGTAAAGGAGGTCGGAGAGGTCGAAGGCACACCAATCGATCAGGCATTCATCGGGTCTTCGACGAACGGACGATACGAAGATCTTGCTGTCACAGCCAAGATCCTAAAAGGTCACAAAGTCAAGACTGGGACTAGATGTGTCATCACCCCAGCGTCCAGGAGCATTTTCGAACAAGCCATCAAGAACGGGCTAGCGGAGATATTTCTTCAGTCCGGAGCAGTCTTCACCAACGCCACCTGCGGCGCGTGCGTAGGAACACACCTTGGGGTCTTGGGTGAGAACGAGGTCTGCATTTCATCCTCACCCCGCAACTACATTGGCCGCATGGGCGCGCTAACGTCCAAGATCTATCTCTCGTCCCCGGCAACAGCTGCAGCCTCGGCCATAGAAGGGAAGATCGCGGACCCTAGGAGATACCTATGACAAGCCCGAATATTCTGAAAGGCCGAACCTGGGTCTGGCCAGATGACGTGAATACTGACATCATCATACCCTTCCGGTTCAAAGCCCGCACCAACGATCCCGTAGAGATGGCCAAGTATGCCATGTATGGATTTGACCCTGAGTTTTACAAGGAGGTAAAGGCTGGAGATCTATTTGTCGCGGGGAAAAATTTTGGAGGTGGCTCCAGCAGGGAACAGGCTCCTGTTGCTATCAAATACTCCAACGTCGCCGCAGTCATAACCGAAAGTTTTGCTCGAATTTTCTACCGTAACTGTTTCGCGATAGGTCTCCCAGCACTGGAGGTTCCCGGAATCACCAAGCAAGTGAAGCAATTCGATGAGATTGAGGTAAACTTACAAGACTGGTCCGTCACGACCCGAGATGGCAGTGTACATCCGGCGGTAAAGGTTCCCGAATTCCTTCGGGGTCTGATGCGAGAAGCTGGACTAGTGGATTACTACAAGCATCATAACAGCTTTCCATGGGAAGCACTCGAAACCAAGGCTATCACGCGCTAACATCATGCCCGTTCCCCGTCGAGTCGATGGGAGGCTTACCTCTGTTGGCAGAGATTGGTAACAAACTGTTCTCGTTCAAGACAGTGTGTAGCCGTGGCTGAATCAGAGGCTTGTCATTCAGTCAGAAGAAATTCCCGCTTAGCTCAGGACTTCTCTTAGTTATCGCCTTGGTCGCTACGTTAGCGATAGGCGTGGCGTCATTTCTGCTAATTGTCATGGGTCGTGGTGGTCCCTCACTTGCAGGATACGGCGTCGGATCGATGTCTCTCTTCGCATTCCTTCTTACAATTCAGGTCCTGCACGGGAAGAGCGAGAGCAAAGACGACTTTGTGAAAAAGGGGGCTGTCCGAACTGCAATCGCGACGTCGCTCACGGTTGCATATCTGATGCTTCTCGCGCTAGGTCTCGACTCAGGGCTCGGGCTCAATCTCAACAATGGCCTTCTAGCAAACTTCCATCTAGTCTACATATTCACCATAGGAACATATTTCGTAACAGCAAGCTTGGAAAGAATCGTCGACCTAGTAAAGGGCAAATCGTCAATCTTCGGCTAACCC
>Ga0207646_10007045_pt1 | contig 11505 bp, 12 predicted proteins | sample KBSK5502metaG_FD_184343 | JGI IMG/M metagenome (GOLD analysis project Ga0207646, IMG submission 184343) | Corn, switchgrass and miscanthus rhizosphere microbial communities from Kellogg Biological Station, Michigan, USA - KBS K5-50-2 metaG... | ecosystem: Host-associated > Plants > Roots >...
CAAGTCGTGCGGAATGTTGTCGGGAACATCGAGAATCTCTTTCAAGACCATGCCACAATTTCGTAAACGGTCATCGTCCTTGCTTTCATCCGAAGCGTTTGCGACCTCGGTAAAGATTGGTGCAACCGCAAATAGAATGCTCCACAGACAGGGCAACAACTTTCGCATGATGGATTCCCTCCGATAGTTTTTCTTGCCTCAGACCAGACATTGCAGCCGGGATGCCACCTTGGAGCTTGATTGGAACTCTCAGGAAGTAATTGAAAACAGAGAAGCTAAAGATAGGAGAAAGGAAATTGAAGCGCGAGGGATGAAGTTGATCAGTCCGATCTATTGAATGACTGTCAGTACGTTGACAGGCATCTCGACAGGCGAGAATCGACTTTCATGGCGAGCGCGTGACTCGAGTCAGGAACTCGCGGTTGAGAAGCCGTCAAAATTGCATTTGACCACGAGGACGGTGACATCGTCATTGAAACCAATTCCGCTGCAGAAATTTGCTACGGTGTCGAAAATGTCGGTCATCAGGGCTTCCGCAGAGGATGAGGAACCACGTTGTACAACTGCGGAGAGACGCTCTGTACCGAGTTCTTCCCCGAGCTGGTTTTCTGCCTCGGTGACGCCGTCGGTATAGAAAACCAGCACATCGCCGACAGTCAGGTCTGCGGAGGCCAGTTGACAAGGATTTTCCGGAGATATGCCGATCGGTGCACAGGACGAATTCAAACGCGTAACTGCTCCTGTCTGTGCTCGAAATAGCAGCGCGGGATTGTGGCCGCAGTTGACATAGTGAAGTTTGCGTTCTTGTGCATCGAGTTCGGCGACCAGCAACGTAACGTAGCGTTCGCCATCATCGGACACCGAGTGGATTCCAGTGTTTAGCCGTCCCACGATCTCCAGAATGTTTCGATCGTGATTTGTCTCAAGCTGCATGGCTGCCGCCGTTGCGGACATCAACAGGGCGGCGGGAACGCCTTTTCCGGCTACATCGGCAATGACGAACTGAATGGTGTGCGCGTTGATGGGGATATAGTCGTAGTAGTCGCCGCTAACGCCCCTCGCTGGCCGCATCATGCCTGCGATTTCAAGTCCGGCAATGGCCGGTTTGCCCACTGGAAGAAACAAGCGCTGGACTTGCGCGGCCAGCTCCACATCGTGAAGGAGCTCGTCACGCTGCTTCTGAACCGTTGTGGAGAGTGCTTCACGCTGTTCGATATAGCGCTGGATGATGTAAACAATAAACGCGAAGCAGAACGCCGCCGAAAGATTGTGGAAGATCCGGAGCCCTGGGTGCAGATTCCGCGGAGAGTAATAGTCATGGAACAAGATGCAAACCGCGATGAGGCTATAACTAATTTCCCTGCTCAGGAAAATCGCTCCGACGGCAAGAGGGAGAAGGTAGAGGTAAACAAGTGAAATCGAGACCACCAGATGGTCTGCATAAGCGACCGCGCCAAACGAGATTAAGACAAGAACAAGGGGCAGCCATGCCGGTCCATTTGAGGCCACGTCCTTCCGCAGGATCGGAGACAATCGAGCCGTTTTGCGATCATCGCGCAACTTGGCGGGAATCGCTTGTACTACCGTGGTAGTCATTCAAATAGAACCTTCGCCATCATCCCTTTGTCTTCGTGGTTGAGAAGATGACAATGGAAGACGGACATGCCCCTGATCACTGGATCCGTGAAATCCATAATGACGTCGACGGAGCCACCATACGGAACATTCACTGTGTCCATCCACAATGGGTCGGCGATAGGCTTATCGTTTTCGGCGTACGGAAGGAAATGGACTTGATGGATGTGCATGGGATGCAGTTCCCCGGTAGCGTTGACAATCTTCCAATGTTGGAGGGTTCCAACCTTAGCGCGTACCATCGGAGGCGCATCGGGCGCGAACTTTTCCCCGTTAATGTAAAAGCCATTCTTGTCTTCCGTGAACGTCACGACGAACCGGGGAGGCACTTTTTGTTCTGCCTCCAAGTCCAGCTTCTTGAGGCCAGATGTAGGAGAAGTTTGTGACACTTTGGATCGGGGGCCGGTTACCGAGCGCGGAACGATATCGGCCAAGATCATCGACGGATTCGGATCGCCGTCCGGCCCAGTGTCTACGCACCGTGAAACTAGACGCCGCGTGGCGCCGGCCGGAGGGCCGGTCACAATGGCTTCCACCCTGCCCGCCGGCGGCAATAAAACATGATCCGCGATACGCGTTCGATGATCGGGGTCGTGCCGCGCGATCGGCATCCCGTCCATGGCCACGATTTCGAACGCTTGACTCTCAAGTTGCAGATCCAGATAACGATCTGCGGAAGCATTCACGAGACGCCAGAACTGGCGCTCGCCCGGAGCGATTTCAATTTGCGGCCGCACGGAACCATTCACTGTAAAGACCTCTTCTGGCTGCTCTGGCTCCCCACCGCAAATATACGAACCGAGTTCAACGCGCTGCTTCAACTCGGCAGACTGAGGGTCGTTCGCAATGGCGCGTCCGCGGACAATCAGAACCCGTTCCGGCAGCCCGACAAGTGACGGTAGATAGGATTCTATTCCTTCGATCACCAGTGCGCCGGACATGCCATCGAGCACCTGCCGGTGGCTCTCTCCATGAGGGTGCGTGTGATACCAATACAAACCAGGCGGGTGATCTTTCGGGATCTGTACGGTATAGCTGAGTGATCGTCCTGGCGCGGCCATCATGTCCAATACATCGTCTTGCGGAGCGTCGGGAGAAACGGTCAGGCCATGGAAGTGCAAATTAGTCATGTCCATGCATGATGCCATTGCGCAGCTTTCGTGTGGCTTATCAGGAAGGTCATTCACATAGGTGATCTTCAGTTGATCTCCGGGTGACAGGCGCAAAGTTGGAGCGTTTGGTTGGCCATTGAAGTAGAAGGAGTTCTTTCCGTCGCTTGCGATGGCGGCGTGCAAGGTCAGGGAAAGCGTATGGCCTTTCGCGCGGAGTTGCGGGGGAGTCGAAAGCACGGCTGGCGTCTTCCCCGATATTTCCAGGGAATAGATCACCACACCCGCGACAAGTGCCATGCCGGCCGCAAGTGCCGGCATGGCTTTCGAAAGAGCGGATGCCAAGCGTGACATTTGCAACTCCACGACTTGCGCTTACTCCGCCTTATGCCAGGTGGAATCCGGGTCATACGCGGTCATCGCTTCAGCAAGCTTTGCGGTGTCAGGACCAAGATCCTTTTCGTAAATCGTTCCCGATCCGTCGACAATGAAAGTCATCACACCAGAGGAGCGATATTCGGCAGGATACGCCACAAAGGCGAATCCTGCGCTCATTTTCCCATCGACGACGTAGTTCTTGGCTCCGCCCGGTGCATGAGACCCTTGGCTTGTGAGGATCCGGAAAAAATAACCGTTGAACGGAACCTGTTCGCCAACTTCGTCCTTGGGGCCTTTGCCGAATGCATATGCGATGAGAGGGTTGATCGGGCTGTTCGATTCATCGTCGGCACCGTGCCAGTACAGACCATCATGCCGGCCCTCATCGCTGACTAACCTCTGCGCAAATTGCTTTGGGATGTCATGCGGCGGACGCGCGAAATATTGTTTCTGCGCTTCGACGAGCTCGCGGCACGCATCCATGGCGGAAAGTTCATTCTTGCCCACGCGCCGGAATACGATCTCGTCCTTGCCTTCGGCCGTATCGAAATACCACGAGCCGTGGTTGTTCGCCAAGGGAATTGGAAACGGCCAGTTTTCGGCTCCCACAACCAGGGCTACTTTTCCATTCGACTCGGTCACGAACCGATGCATCTCCTGATATTTAACGATGAAGGTCTCACGAGCATCCGCATCTTCCGCTGGGTCGCCGGACGAGAGGATGTCCTTTCCCGCTGGTCCGAGAATGGTTAACGGAGCTTGGTCATCCGGTGTCTGCATCGCAGCAAAAAAGGCGTTACCGGCATCTTCGGCGGAAGCAAAGGTTCGCTGTCCCGGCTGCTGGGCAAAAGTTGCTCCAAACGAAGATCCTAAGAAAAGTGCGAATAGAACGGACGCAACAATTCGAAGAACGCACTTGCCTTCAAATTTTAAAAGAATCGATATTCTCTGCATGATGTTCCTCTCCATGATTGAGTTCTCGACAAATTCCATACGCGCGTACACGCGTTCACCTAATGCCGGCCGCCACCGCCATGCGAACCTCCGTGGAAGCCGCCTCCAAAACTCGATTGCCCCCGAGAGGAGAAGCCTCGGGCATTTCCGCCGTGATCAAAGCCGCTGAGCGCACCCGAGCGAGTTCCAGGCTGAGGACGAGGAGCGGTATATCCATGGAACGTCGGATGTCCATCTCCGGGCCTGCTTCCGTGGAAAGCGTTACCATGGTCGAAATTGCCATGGCTAAAGTTGCCGTGATTAAAGTCGCCGCGGTTGAAGTTGCCGCGATTGATGATCGTTCGGCTGTGCGAGATATACGTGTTGTGGTTGTAGATTACCCTGCGGCCGTGCCAGTCGTATCCCCAGTTATGCCATCCCCACCCAAATCCTCCGAAGAAGCCGATGCCAAATCCAAAACCGAACGAGATTGCGGGGCCGGCAAAAAAGATTCCGGGAACTGGAACCCAGCCGGGGTAGGCAACAATAGGTGCTCCGTACACGAGCCACGGATCATAGGCAGGTACGTAGACTACATCAGGGTTGGCCGGTTCGATGACGATCGTGTTGCCTTGAGTGGTTACATTCTCCTGTTCATTGCCGTTTAGCTTCCCCGCCTGGCGGGCCTCCTGCCGCATCTGCTGGACAGCATCCGTTACATCCTGTTCTTGATTGGAATATGCCTCGCCAAGGGAGGAAGTCCATGACAGGTTCTTGTCCATGTTTTCAAGCACTGACGGAAATTGTGCGAGCGCCTTCACGCTCGGATCCCAAGGCTGCTTATCGACTTCGTCAGCCAGATTCTTTCCCTTAAGGTTGGGATGACTCTCGATCCAACGGTCAGCCTCGACAATCTGCGTTGGATATGTCGAGGCTGCGAGGATCTGTGCAACCAAAGCGTCCGGGTACAAGGCGATCGGCGCAACCAGTTGTTGGAGTTCTTGCGGGGAGAGTTGCGCGGGTGCAGGTGGTGGCTGTTGATCGGATTGGCTCATGGGACTATAGGACTCAGCCTGAGCAGTGAATTGAACAAGCAAACAGGAGAGAAATACGATTAGAACCTTCTTGGATAGCTTCATTTTCATGACAAATTCTCCATTACTAAATTGAGATCATCTCGCGCTGCCTGCTCAAATGGCTTCATGAGGCCTCCATCAAAAGCGCTGAGAAATCTTACTGGCCGCGCAGCGCGCCTGGCGGGATGCCATTGCGGCGGGCCAAGTCATCCAGAGCGTCGAACTCTGTTTGTGTTTCCTTCGCGCGCTGGCGAAGGATTTCAATGCCGGCTTCGGGAGTGATGCCTATATCGCCTTCATCGAGATTTATGCCGCCGGTCGTATTCCTGAGACTTTCAGCATCTTCAAGCGCCTGCCGGTACCCGCGGAGTTCAGCCTCTCTGTGTTCGAGTTGATCGCGCAGCTTCGCGGCCTCCGCGGCGTACCATTCCGGGTCTTGGGTTTTCACGTACGGTTGACGAAGAGATGCCGACTCTGGCATCCCTTCGCTCATTGCGCCCACGATGCTAATCAGTCCGAGATCGTGGAGTCTTTCAAGGTTGTCGTTGGTCCAAACTACCGTTTGCTGGCTTTCCATTCTCCCGCGCGGCCTGCTGACTGCAGGCGAAGCTATGGCTACCGAAAAGAGCCCGAGAGTCATGACGGCATACCAGTGACGATTCATGTTTGCCGTTACTTCTTCGGAGATCCTGGAGGAAATTGCTTAAACAACTTCTCAACGCCCTTATCCAGATTCTTGATGTTCTTATCGGAGTTGTTGGAGAGCGTGTCGCTTGAGGTGCCTCTCCAGAGGAGTTTTTTCGTCTTGCTGTCGAAGAGATCGACGACCAACGTGCCTACCTTATATGTGTCTGTCGTGGTGGTTGCTTCTCCGAAGCCTCCGCCTCCAAAGCGTCTCCAACCCCAGCCTCCTCCAAACCCATCGTAGAACGTGTTCAAGGTCTGCTGGTTGCGCGTGATTTCCATGGCCACGATCGAAACGTCACCGCCTGAATCCACCTGAGTCCAGCCTCGGGCCGCCAAGGCTGCGTTAACGGAATTCTTGATGCGGTCCTCATACAGCGGATCTTGCGTTTTAACGTGTTCCCACGAATAGGTCTTGTATTGCGCGAAGTTTGCGCTGCGATCGTAATCGGTCTTCACCTGTTGTGCGGACAACTTCCCTGCGAACAAAAACATGATTCCCATCAAAGCGAACAATACTCTTTGCATTTTCATAGTTCCTCCTTTTTTAACATTCAATTTCTTGCGCGAGAAAGAATCGCCCGCTCGCGCTCGGGTAGTTGCGGTCTCACTTGAGCGTTAGTTTCCCTGTTGCATTTTGTGGTTTGTCGGCACGTGTTCTTGAGCCACCACGGCACCTTTACTGATCTGTTTCTCGTAGCGGGACTCGATTAACTCGCTGCCGCTTGGGTCGCCTTCGTCGTAAAGTTTCGAAAGAAAGTAATCATCGCCGTATTTATTGAAGATCAGTTCGCTCTGCGCTGGTGCGGATTTGGCGTCTGACTCCTGGACTTGAAAGAGAGCGGAAGTGGAACCGTCCGCACTGGTGATTTCCATGATTCTCTGAGTGCCTTCGTCCAGCACGTGTACGCGGTACCTACCAGCTGGAAGTTCTTTCGGTCCAACGTGGAACTGAAATGGGATGTCGGCGTCTAAGTCCCCATCAATCTGCGCGCTCGCTTTGCCCGCAAAAATCGTAAGTGCAAAAACGGGAAGAAGCAGAAACGACAAGAATTGTTGCACGCCGCCCTTTCTCTTATTTGGTTCGGTTTTTTGGATGCTTCCTGTGAACATGTGTATTTCTCCTGATAGATGTCTTCACTAAAAAATGAGTGTTCTCAAACGACACCAGGGGAATAGGCAACATGGTTGCCAAAGATGTTGAGCCCGTAAGTGACGGAAAGGAGAGGCGACTACAAATGTCGCCCGCAGTTCGGAATGCCAACCCGCTGAACACGATGTCCCAATGCTGACAGCCTTGAGCGAAGCCAGCCGGAGGTTTGCCATCGGGGCTCTTCATGCAGAGTCGGTTTATCGCTGTTTTCAATTTGTCGTTCGCGGCAAAAAGGTTTGGCATCGTCATTGCACTGATAAAAGTTGCATGTCGATCAAGGAAGCGGGACGCAAGGAGAGACGAAATGAGAGCCAACGCCACTAGACAGCAATCGGATTTCTCGCCTCGGAATCAGATGGAACAAATTCTGGAGAGCCAACTCGATCAGCTCCAACGGCGAGTATTGGAGACTGCCAAAGGGGAATTTTTCTTTGACGTAACTGGTCCGGCCAAGGAATTCTTACTCCTGAAAGGCTCAGAACGGCGCTATGACGCGCAATGTCTGAGGTTGGCAATTGAGAGCCACGTTGTTTATCCTCTTGCCGATCTCTTCGCTACGGATCAAATCCTTGCCGGAGACAGGGTGCGCATCGATCGGGATCAAAATCAGCCTCGCCTGACTTTCATTAGTAACGGGAAGGACCTGGCGACTCCGGCTTGCCTGCTCGAACCAAATGGATTTATGGGATACGTTCCTGCGCGCACGGGAAGTTCTGTAGAAGTAGTTGCACTATGAGGCTCAATCTGCTTTAAGATCCGTTCTCGCATCCCCTAACGCCAGTTATGAAGGAATGGGATCCTTGTTGCCGCGTGAGATGCCGAGCTTTTGCATGCGGAAGTAGAGCGTGGACCGCTTCATTCCGAGACGAGCAGCTGCACCGTTAGGGCCGGCGACAACCCAGCGAGTGCTCTCGAGAGTCTTACGGATATGATCTCGTTCGGCTTCTTCTAAGGTGATAGCTTCGGTCGATTCAACTTCGGCACGCTTTAGTTCCGCAAGAGGAGGACGCAGAGCCGATCCCGCACTCAGAATTACGCTACGCTCGATGAAATTTTGCAACTCTCGAATATTCCCAGGCCACTCGTGTAAAGCGAGCGCAGACATCGCCTCCGGGGGAATGTGTTCGATATGCTTACCCATTCTGCGACTAAGGATCTCGACGAAATGCGTGACCAGAGCAGGGATGTCTTCCCGGCGCTCCCGCAACGGTGGCAGTGGGATCGGAAAAACATTCAGACGGTAATAGAGATCGCTTCGAAATTCGTTGCGTTTCACCATGTCAACCAAATTTCGGTTGGTCGCAGCTACGAGCCGGACGTCCACCCGGTGAGTCCGAGTGCTACCCAGGCGCTCGAATTCCTGTTCTTGCAGGACACGTAGCAGTTTGGGCTGCAGTCCCGGCGGAATGTCTCCCACCTCATCCAGGAACAGTGTCCCCTTGTCTGCCAATTCGAAGCGACCGATCTTTTGCGCGATAGCCCCGGTAAACGCGCCTCTCTCATGGCCAAAAAGCTCGCTCTCGAGTAGATCGAATGGAATGGCAGCGCAATTCAACTTTATGAATGGGCGGCCGCATCGCGCGCTCAGATTGTGAACCGCCCGCGCGATCAGCTCCTTCCCAGTGCCTGTTTCGCCCTGGATAAGAACGGTGGAATCCGTCGGCGCGACCTGCTCGACTTGTTCGAGCACTGATTCGAGAGCAGGACTCCTGCCTATGATCTGCTCAAATCTGCGAGGATTCGAATCCTGATCGACGGGCCCGAATGTTGCAACAGCTCCCACGAAATACCTCCTAGCGTACCCGGATGCATGCTTGCGCGGTCGGCTTCAATTCTCAAGAGCCGCACGAACACTATCGAGCAGGACCTCGTCGTCGAACGGCTTCGCCAAAAACTCCACTGCGCCTGCCCTCAGCGCCTGCATCCGCATTTTTTCGTCGCCATGGGCGGTGATGAAGATGATCGGAATCCTGCAACGCTCATTGTTTAGCTTCGCCTGCAGCTCGAGGCCTGACATTCCTGGCATACGGATGTCCGCGATCAGACAGGCAATCTGCTGCCGTTCGTCGGACTTCAGGAATTCCTCGGCGGATGCAAAAGCTTGTGCTGGCAAGCCGACCGCTTTCAGCAAGCCCTGCAATGCGCCGCGCATCAGCTCATCATCATCGAGGATGGCGACTAGTCTGGGTTTTGTTTCGGTGACCATGGCGAGAATTGTGCAGCGTTATCAAAAGTCGCGCAATTATACGTTGGTATAGGATCCGGAGAAGCTACTTCTTGCCTGGTAGGAGCTCCAGATCCGCGGCCATTCTGACCAATTCGGCCAGTGATTCGGCCTGCATTTTCCGCATCGCGTGGCCCCGATGAATCTTGACAGTGATTTCGCTCGTCCCCAGTTCAGAAGCTATCTGCTTGTTGAGCATGCCCGACACCACAAGGCCCATGACCTCGCGCTCGCGTGTGGTCAGCACCGCGTAGCGCTTTCGTAACTCGGCGAGTTTACCGTAGCGTTGGCGCATCGCACGATCGCGATCGAGAGCCTGGTGAATCGCATCCAGCAACTCCTGGTCGCGGAAAGGCTTCGTTAAGAACTCCACCGCACCCGATTTCATGGCTTTCACGGTCATCGGAATATCTCCATGGCCGGTAATGAAAATGATGGGAATTAGAATGCCCGCATCAGCCAACTCCTGCTGAAATTCCAAGCCGTTGATTCCAGGCAGTCTCACGTCCAACACCAGGCAGCTTGGCCCATCTGGACGCCCGCTGCGCAGGAAATCTTGCGGCTTCCCGAAAGACTCGGATCGCAAGCCCACCGATTTGAGCAGACCTTCGATGGCCGCCCGCACATGGGCATCGTCGTCAATGACGAATACCGTGGGGGCGCCTGCGGCCGTCATTCATGTGCCTCGACTTTCGTGGAAAGCGTGAAATAAAAGCTTGCGCCACGCGGAGAGTTGTTTTCGGCCCACAAGCGACCGCCGTGCGATTCAAGGATGGAACGGCTGATGCGAAGTCCCATGCCGGTGCCATGGAGCTTGGTGGTAAAGAAGGCATTAAAGATTTGGTCCGCCTGCTGTGGAGGAAGTCCCACGCCGGTGTCGCTAACGGACACCAGAACTTGCTCTTTTTCCGCTCGCACCGACTTGATCATCAGCGCGCGCGTTCCATTCACGTCTTTCATCGCATCGATGCTGTTCATCATGAGGTTCATCAGCACCTGTTGCAGTTGCACGCGATCTCCCGTGACCTGGGGGAGATCCGTCGCCAGATCCGTTCCCACTAATATCTTGTATCGCGTTGCCTCACTGCGCACGAGCACGATCATCTCGCGAACGACATCATTTACATCAACCAACTCCCGCTGCGGTGTACTCTTTTTGAAGAGCAGGCGGACCCGACTGATGATCTCCGCCGCACGGGTTGCATCTTTGACGGCTCTCGACGCAGCCTCGCGCGCCTCTTCCACATCGGGGTGCTCGCGCGCAAGCCAGCGCAAACAGGTGCTGGCGTCCGTGACTGCTGCCGCAATCGGTTGATTCACTTCGTGCGCCAGCGAGGCGGTCAACTCTCCCATGGTAGTCACGCGGCTGACGCGCGTGAGCTCCGCCTGCGCCTGACGCATCGCTTCTTCCGCGTGCTTGCGCTCATGGCTCTCTGCATCCAACGCGTTGTTGGTTTTTTGAAGTTCTTGAACTGTTCCTTTTAGATCATCGCGCGCCCGCCTGAGTGATTCTGTGGCACTCCTTTGCGCAGCGCTCAGCGAGCCGACAAACAGGGCTGACACGGTAAAAGCGACAAAGCGTGGTATCTCCTCGGGCTTTGCGGCGAACGAATACATTGGGAGCAGGAAGTAATAATAGAAAGCGAGACTGGAGAGCGTGGTCGCGAGCAATCCCGGACCGGTTCCTCCGAACCATGAACTCAGCATCACCGCGCAAAGAAACAGTGACACGGGAGCAGATTCCAAATGAAGCGCCTGCGACCGCGAAATGATGAGTGCTCCGCCAACCAACAGAACAGCAATTCCATAGCTCCAAATCAAAGGCGGTTTGGGCCACAAAAACGGATTAGATCTGGACATGCTGCTCTCCAAGCAATAGATGCTTCCGATCATCGCATCGGTAAGGCCCGGCATCGGCTGTCCTTTAGAGATAGGAGACTGGCAGTCTTGCCGCATCCAGTTGATTGGACAGAATGACGACAGTCCGACAGTTTGTGCGACGACCTATGCGTCACGGTAGTTTATAAATCGCCGCATCTCCTAATATGACAGCCACTTGCGTGCCGCTTTTGTCCCCATATGTCTGGCACACCTATTGCCTTGTTCAAGATTGTCGGTAATTCGAGCAAACGGCAAGAAGGTAGGCAAATTATGGCAACGTTTCGTACAAGCGTCGTGGACGCAGACTCCGACGCCATCTTGGTGGCTGCCGCAAAGTGCGGTGATACGCTCGCCTTTGAGAGATTAGTTTTACGGTACAAATTCAGAATTTTTGCCGTGGCGAAACGGATAACCAAGAACCGCGAGGATGCC
>Ga0207646_10007050_pt1 | contig 11497 bp, 12 predicted proteins | sample KBSK5502metaG_FD_184343 | JGI IMG/M metagenome (GOLD analysis project Ga0207646, IMG submission 184343) | Corn, switchgrass and miscanthus rhizosphere microbial communities from Kellogg Biological Station, Michigan, USA - KBS K5-50-2 metaG... | ecosystem: Host-associated > Plants > Roots >...
CCGCGCCGCCGTCGCGCCGGCAATGGGCTAGGTCGTCGGCGCGGTCGTGGTCGAAGACCTCGGCGGTCAGCGTCTCAGCGACGCCGGGATCACACGGCAGCTCCCGCTCCCGCGGGTCGAGCTCGGCTCGCGCCTTGAGTCGCGTCACCGCCGCGGCATCCCCATCCAGGCGGTAGATAGGCCAGCGCGGCGCCATCCCGGCCATCACGTAGCGGGCCTGGGCGCGCGGGTCGAGCGTCGCCCAGGTGCAGCGAATCTCCGCCCCGCGCGCCTCGCCGTAGGCCAGCGCCCGCTCGAGCAGCGCCCGCCCCAGGCCCCGACCTTGGTCGCCGGGGAGCACGAAGAACATGGACAGGTACCACACCCGGCCGCGGACCAGGGCTAAAACCATGCCACGGATCTGCCCTTCCTCGACGGCGCAGAAGTAGCCGTCGGGGTCGCTGGCCAGCCCCGCTCGGGCATCGCTCGCCACCGGGGCGTCGGCCGGCCTCGTCGCGGGCCGACCTCTACGCACCAGAAGGTCGTTGCTCGAGGCGACGTGCACCCGCCAGACCTCCTCGAATTCGTCCAGCCGGACGTTGCGGATGTGCGGCTCGCTCACGGGCGCATCATACAATGCACGCTCGCGCGCCGTCGGCGGCGACCGCCGCAGGTTGGTCGGGGTCGAAGGGCGCTCGCCGTGCCGGGCACCAGCGGAATGCTGTCACGATTGCTTCCTCGCGGCACCCAGACTTCACCCAGGAATTACCCAGGAAGTTGCTCCCAACGAGAACCAAACAGGCCCAAAGGCGACGCCGTGAGAAGCTCTGATTTACCTCGGCCTGTGCCTCGATGATCCGGTCCCGCGTGAGAAAGGCGATCGCGCGCACGGCAGCGTACTTCGTGGTCTTGAGCACGGCGCCGATCATCGCGACCCCGGAACCGGGGTCGTGGTGACGATGCCCAGGCCGGCCCGGCACGGGCCGAACGACCGGTGGATGCTGCCGCGCAGCACATGGCGAGGCTCGCGGGTTGACAGCGGGGGGTGTGCCAGCCTAGCCTGCCGTTCAGCCGGGCGGCTGAGGTGGGCGCGCGAGGGTAGGCGGCTCACGTGCGCTGTGGCATCGGTTCCCGGGGAGCCCGCCTCCGAGTCTGGATGTCGCCTGCGTTCCGGCGCAGGGTGCGCGGGGAAGGAGAGGACAGATGGAGGCGCAGGGGCCGGTCATCGAGACGCGGCGGGGTCGGGTGCGCGGTACGGTGGAGGGAGACGTCCGTGTGTTCCGCGGAATCCCGTTCGCGAAGCCTCCCGTCGGGCCGCACCGGTTCGGGGCGCCCGAGGCGCCGGAGCCCTGGCCCGGCGTGCGCGACGCCACGCGCTTTGGGCCTGCCTCCCACCAGGCCAGCCGCCCCCTGGCCCCGATCCTCGGCATTCTGGTCGACGAGGAGAGTGAGGATTGCCTCACTCTCAACGTGTGGACCCCCGCGCCCGGCGATGGCGCCCGGCGGCCGGTCATGGTGTGGATCCACGGGGGCGCCTGGGTGATCGGGTCGGGATCGGAGCGGACGTACGATGCCTCCCACCTCGTGCGCCGCGGTGACGTGGTGGTGGTCACCATCAACTATCGGCTGGGGCCTTTCGGGTTCCTCCGCACCCGGGAGCTCGGGGGCGGGCTCGACACCACCGGCAACGAGGCCATGCTGGATCAGGTGGCGGCCCTCGAGTGGGTCCGGGACGAGATCGCCGCCTTCGGCGGCGACCCCGGCAACGTCACCGTTCTCGGGGAGTCCGCCGGCTCGGTGAACATCGCGTGCCTGCTCACGATGCCGCGGGCCCGCGGCCTCTTTCACCGCGCCGTCCTCCAGAGCGGGTCGCTCAACCTGACGCGCCCGCCGTCGATGGCCCTCGCCGCCGCCCGGCAGGTCCTGGCGGAGTTGGGCATCGCGCCGGAACACGCTCACCGGCTGCGCGACGTGCCCGCCAAGGACCTCATGGCCGCTGCGAATGCCGTCGCCGGACGCTCCGTGATCCCGCCGTTCTCGCCGGTTGCCGACGGTGAGCTGATCCCGGCCCGTCCGTTCGCGACCATTGGAGAAGGGGCGGCCCGGGGCGTCCCCCTACTCGTGGGAACCAACCTCGAGGAGATGAAACTCTACCGCTTCCTCGACCCCTCGCTCGAGCAGCTGGACGAGGCGGCCCTGCTCCAGCGCTGCGGCCTGCTCTTCCCCGGCACCGGCCCCGACGGACGTGCTCACGCGGAGCGTGCGGTGGAGGCCTACCGCTCGGCCCGGCAGGCGCGGGGCGAGGACGTCTCGGCTGTCGAGACCTGGCTCGCCATCTCCACCGACCACGTCTTCCGAGCCGGCGCGCTCAAGCTCGCCGAGCTCCACGCCCGCCACACGCCCCACGTCTTCGTGTACCAGTTCGCGTGGAAGGGGGCCGAGCCCGGCCGGCCGCATGGCGCCGTGCACGCCCTCGAGCTGCCGTTCGTGTTCGGCACGCTGGCGACGTCGGAGATCGGCGCGATCGCTGGCCGCACCCCGGCGGCCCACGCCCTCTCCGTGCAGATGCAGGACGCCTGGCTCGCCTTCGCCCGGAGCGGGCGACCGCGCGCCGCCGGGCTTCCGGAGTGGCCAGCCTACGCCCCGCCGCGCCGGGCCACCATGGTCCTCGCGGATCCGCCCCGGCTTGTCGACGCGCCCCAAGAGCCGGAGCGGGCGGTGTGGGACGCGTTCCTGGGCTGACGACGCGCCTGGAAAGGTGGTCGGCTATCCACGCTGTTCGGGAGATCCGTAGTAGATCTGGTATAGCATCTGGGGGCGAGGTTCACCATGACAATGAGCGCGACCTCACTACGAAATGACGTAACCAGAGTGGCCGAGCAACCGCAAGCAGCAAACGGTCTGGCAATCGTGCGGCTGACGATCGGCGCGATGTTCGTGTGGGTTTTCTTCGAGAATCTTGGGAAGGGCCTCTACACTCCGGCGGGCTACGCAGGCCTGATCAACCACTACATCAAGGCGAGCCACTCACCGGCGGCATGGAAGTGGGTTATGGGATTGATGGCGAGCCATGCGGCCATGGCAGCTCCCATGCAAGCGGCGACGGAGATCTCGCTGGGGATCCTGCTGGTCATCGGTCTGCTTACGCGTCCAGCCGCCTTTGTCGCGTTCCTGTTCCTCGGGAGCCTTTGGGTCTCGGAATGGGGCACGTCATGGATTTGGGAGCTACTGGTTCCGGTGCTCGCATCGCTCGGACTCTCGCTGGGACGCGCAGGTCGAGCCTGGGGCATCGACGCGTTGCTGGCACGGCGGCGTCCCTCGTCTCCGTGGTGGTGATGAGCGAATCTGCGTGCGAGTATCAGTCATCATTCCTACCCATAACGAAGCGCAGGCCATTGGCCGTGTGCTTGCCGATCTGCCTTCCAATCTCGTCACGGAAGTCATCGTTGTCGACAGCAATTCGACTGACGGAACGCCCGATCTCGCCCAAAAGATGGGAGCACAAGTCATCCAGGAGCCTCGCCGAGGATACGGGCGCGCTTGTTTGACAGGGCTTGCGAATACGCAAAATCCTGATGTGGTTGTTTTCCTCGACGGAGACTACAGCGACCGACCCTCCGAGTTGCCGATTCTCTTGGCTCCGATTATCGAGGACCGCGCCGATATCACCGTGGGTTCGCGCCTTGGGACCGCCCGCAACTCCGGGGCGCTGCCCTGGCATGCAGTATTCGGTAACCGTCTCGCGGCCAGTCTGATCCGGCTGTTATACGGTCTGAAGATCAGCGACCTCGGCCCGTTTCGCGCCGGGCGCGCCGATGTGTTCCGTGCTCTGGCGCTCGAAGAGGCCACCTACGGCTGGGCGGTGGAAATGATCTTGAAGGGTGCCCTCGCGGGATTTCGCATCGTCGAAGTCCCGGTGAGCTATTACCCGCGAATTGGAAAGTCCAAAATCAGCGGTACGGCGAAGGGGACGATGGGAGCAGCATGGTTTATCCTCAGCCGGATCGTGCGCCACTATTTTCGACGTCGAAGGGCGGGAACGCCACGACGGCGTAAGTCCTGAGAGACCGATCTCTCATGGAATCCTCTAGCCAGCCCACCATGCGTACTTCTTCCCAACCCCGCACGCTGGTCATTATGGCGAAAGCCCCAAGGCCGGGCATGGTCAAGACTCGGCTCAGTCAAAGCCTTCCTTCTCCCGCCGTCACGGCGCTGTATCGCTGCCTTTTAGAGGACACGGTCGCGTTGGCAAAGTCATTGACGAGCGTGGAGCTCGCGGTGATGTGTCCTGAGTCGGACAAGGAGGAGCTGGCAGCCCTGCTGTGCAATACAGTTCACATCGTGGCCCAGAAGGGTGAAGGCCTCGCCGCAGGACTCACCTCCGTTTTTCGATACTTCACCGCTGCCGGGCGGCAGCACGTCGTCGCCTTCAACAGCGACAGTCCACACCTCGCGCCGTCTGTTCTGGACAGCGCTTTCGAAATACTCGCTACGCATGACGTGGTTGTCGGGCCAACGCACGATGGAGGCTACTACCTTGTTGGCGCCAAGGTACCTCACCCGTCGCTCTTCGACGGAGATGGAATGGGGACAAGCAGCGCATTTGACAGATTACTGACACGCACGAAGCTCCTTGAGCTTTCAACGGCCTTCACAGAACCCTTCTACGACATCGACGTCGCAGACGATTTGATTCGGTTGGCTCGCGAGCTGCGGCTCGCTCCGGCAAAGGCGCCGAGAACTGCGGCATGGTTCGGCGAGTGGGAACAAGCAGTCGCGCACCTGCGCCAGTGTTTGGGAGAGCTGTGACACTCTCACCCTCGCATAGGCTGTACGGACTCGGCGCTATCATGCTCGTGACGCTTACGATCTGCTCGCACAAGTTCAGCAGCCTGGGTGCACCGTCCTTCATCGTTCCGCTGGCCGTTGCTGGCGTCGCGTACCTCCTTGCTATTCGTGAGTTCCTCTCCGCGCACCTACTCCCGAAGCGCGTTGTCGTCATCGGGCTCGTGTTGGCTGCCGTATGGCACGTTTTGTTTCTACGGCTGCCGACGGGTCCGGATGATGACGTTCACCGATATCTTTGGGACGGCCGCGTGCAACGGCTCGGCTATAGCCCCTATATCCTCGTTCCCAGCGACCCTGCGCTCAACGCGCTGCATACGCCCGAAACGCGCACGCTGAACAACCCAGATCTACCGAGTCCATATCCGGCGGGCGCGCAGCTCTTCTTCCGAGCGGTAACAGCGATTCACGAGTCTATTTTTGCGTTCAAAGTAGCATTTGTAGTTTGCGATGCGGCGATTGTTTTCCTGTTGCTCTATATCTTGCGCTCGAGTCGAGAAGGAGTGCACTGGGTTCTCGCTTACGCCTGGCACCCATTGCTGGCAACGGAAGTGGCGGGCAGTGGTCATATCGACATTGTCGGCGCGCTGCTACTGGTGGTGTCGTTCGCCGCGCTGGGGCGCCGCTGGCGCACGGTTGCCGCCCTAGCATTTGGGCTGGCGGTAGCAGTCAAACTGCTCCCGATTGTTCTGCTGCCACTCTACTGGAAGCGTGTTCGTGTACGAGACGGTGCGCTGGCGGCGATCGTGTTTGGACTCCTCTACATACCATTTCTCCAACAGGGGCAGATTCCGATCGGTTCGCTCGGCACGTATGTCCAGAGTTTCCGCTTCAATGACCCGGTGTTTGCAGCGCTCGAGCGTGTGGCGGCTCCGCAGCTTGTAGCGGGATTGGCAGTTCTCATCGGCATTCTTACCGCAATCTGGCTCAGAGGAAGGTCCGAGGCATGGCCGTCGTACGCATTTGCTTGGCCGATGGCAGCATCAATTCTATGTGCACCGGTCGTATATCCATGGTACCTGCTCTGGCTGCTGCCCTTCTTGAGATCGACCTCGGCGCTGCCAATCATCATCTGGACGGTGAGCATTATCCCTACTTACTACGTGTGGCATCTGCGTACAATTGGGCGTCCATGGTTGGTTCCTGGGTGGATCATGGTGGTGGAATACGGAGCCGTAGCAGCTGGCGCTACAATCATCTGGCTGCGCCGACCTGGGCAACCAGCAATTCCCCAATGCTCGACGAACTAGGTGGGGTCGACGGTAGTGGACGCCGCATTTCACGGAGGAGGGAACTTCATGAACAAGTCGAACCGCGTAACGATAATCGGCCTTCTACTTTTCGGAGTGCTGGTCCTTGCGGCAACCTCCTGCTCGCAGAAGCGCCCGCCCGCTGCCGAACAGATTGCCAAGACCTATGGCCTTGACTCGTTCGGGCAAATTGATGCGATCCGCTACACCTTCAACGCAGAGTTCCCCGGAGTGAATCTCTCCCGTTCGTGGGTTTGGCAGCCCAAGACCGGGCAAGTCTCTTATGAAGGAAAAGACAAGGACGGCAAGCCCGTAAAGGCTACATACGTTCGCTCTCAACTGGACAGCCAACCTGCCAATGTGAAGGACGACGTTGACCCGGGTTTCGTCAACGATAAATATTGGCTGCTCTTCCCGCTGCATGTTTACTGGGACACCAGCGCCGATGTGCAAGACAAGGGCATGCAAGCATTGCCGCTGGGCAGCGGCTCGGCCAAGCTGATCTCGGTGAAGTATCCCTCGGAAGGCGGTTACACGCCCGGCGACACCTGGGACCTCTACGTCGGCAAAGACAACCGCGTCGAGCAATTCGCCTACCATCGCGGCGGGCCCAAGAAGCCGAGCGTCGTGATCGCAACGTGGGAGGGCTACAAGAAAGCTGGCCCTCTCCTTATCTCGACGGACCACCGCGGTACGGCGGACGGCCAGCCGCTGCGGATCTCCTTTTCGAATGTCTCGGTCAAGCTGAAGGGGTCAGATACCTGGGTGGAGGCGCAATAAGAAATGGGCGGGCTCGTTCCACCAATCGATGTCGATCTTCAGGAAGACTCTGGGCTCGAGCCAGGGACTGCGTCCCGGTTTCGACTCCGGCCAGTGCCGCCCGCGGGGCCGCCACGCCCCCAAGCAGAGCGAGAAGAAGCAGCACGGCTCCCCGCACCCCGGGCATCGCCTGGAGCACCGTGAGGGCGCCGACGGTGAGAAAGCCGGCAGTGTAGAGCAGCATGAACGGGAGCACGCCGTAGTGACCCTGCTCTCCCAGCACCCACGCCGTCCAAGCGCAGTAGAGACCGAGGCCCAGTTCCGCGAGTCCACCCCACGGGCGGCTGCTCGCATACCGCCTTCCCCGCCACTGCCCGCCACCCGGGCCGATCCCAAACTTGGGCGTCCGGACGAAGCGCAGGTCTCGGCTCCAGAACGCCGAGAGGACCGCGAGGCTCGTGCTCCAGGCCACGCCGACACCAATCACCAGGAGGCTCGGAAGCCAGAGCGCGTGGTGCCAGCGGCGCGCCGGCAGCACCAGCTGAGCGTAGATGAGCATACAGGCGGGGCCGACGCTGGCCAGCGCGAAGACGATGGACTTCAACGCCAAGGCAGTCTTCGATGGCACGAGCCCGCCGGCGGCGAAAGCCGGAATCGAGAGCAACACGACAACCAGCATCAGCGGGTGAATCATGTAGTAGGTCAGATGCACAAAGGCTTGGTACTTGGTCCAGACGCTCAGTTCTGAGCTCAGGACGAGCGGCAAGAGCTTCACGGCGGTTTGGATCGAGCCCTTGGCCCAGCGCCGTTGCTGGGACTTGAACCCCGAGATGACGACCGGCAACTCGGCCGGACAGACGATCTCCGGCACATAGAGGATCTGCCACTGGCGGAGTTGGGCTCGATAACTGAGATCGAGATCCTCCGTGAGCGTGTCATGCGCCCAGCCACCGGCGTCCTCGATGGCGGACCTCCGCCAGATGCCGGCCGTCCCGTTGAAGTTGAGCAGGAGATGGCCGCGGCACCGCGCCGTCTGTTCGACGCCGAAGTGACCATCGATGCCCAGCGACTGCGCCCGCGTGAGCAGGGAGAAGTCCTGGTTGAGATGCCCCCAGCGCGTCTGGACGACCCCGACGCGCGACTCCGCGAAATGGGGGATGGTTCGCCGAAGAAAATCTGGGGGCGGAACGAAGTCCGCGTCGAAGATCGCCACGAACTCTCCGCGCGCCTTCTCAAGCCCAGCCGCCAGCGCCCCGGCCTTGAAGCCCGTGCGCTCGACCCGGTGCATGTGGGCTATGTCAACCCCGCGAGCCTGCAGACGCTGCACCATCTCGGCGACGATGCCCTTCGTGTCGTCCGTCGAATCGTCGAGGACCTGGATCTCTAGCCTGTCCGCAGGATAGTCGAGGTTGGCTGCGGCTTGCAGCAGCCGCCGGGCCACGTACCGCTCGTTGTAGAGGGGTAGCTGCACGGTGACCAGCGGCCACACGGACACATCGGGTGGCGCGGGCACCGCGTGTCTCCCTCGGCTGGTTCTCCAGTGCAGCGCGATCATGACATACGCGTTCAGCCCGTAGAGGAGCAAGCCCGTCAGGGCCATCCCGTTGAGCAGACTCGTCAGAAGCTGGGTGGCCGCGATCAGGGTCATGGCCCGGACACACCCACGGCGCTCAGCGCGCTGCCCTGGCGCCGTCGCCGGACGGCAGCGTCTGCGGCTCCACGAGGTACTGGGTGTAGAACAGTGTCACGGCGCCGCTGGTCCGCACCACCAAATGGGTACGACATGAGCGCGCGGAACCCCAGGGTTGAAGTCTTCGTAGGGATCACTCACACAGGTCGGAAGAGGACGGGTAGAGCTTGGTCAGGACGGCTGGGCCAAGCACCACCAGAGCACACCATAGAAGAGCAGGCGAGCGAGCCCTAGGGGCCAGAGGGGCGTGGTGGTCCGTAGCCACCGGCCGGGCCACCCGGTGGCGCGTCGCTGCCAGCACGCGCGCTGCAGGACTCGGGGTCGCTCATCGGCGCGTGCATGGTAGCATCCGCTCCAGCTGCAATGCCAGACACGCGGAAGCGGGATCGAGATTCGCTACCTGTGCTGCACTAGGGCGTCGACAACATGTGACATCCCTGTAACATCATCGCGATCCAGGGGACATAGGCTCAGGCGCATCGGGCCCTGGGCGGCGGGAAAGGGGGCCACCATGGCGTTCTCGGTCGGCATCGGCCTGACCAACGAGTGCAACCTGCGATGCGCGCACTGTTACCGGCCGGACATGGTGCGCCAGCAGCTCACGCGCGGTGAAGTGCGCCGGGTGTGCGACGCCGTGACGGCATCCTCCATGAACCTTGGCGTTGGTGAGAACGGCTTGCACCCGGAGTATCTGGGAATTCTCGATGACTTGGCGGATCGTGGCATCAAGACGAGCATCACGTCCAACGGACTGAGCGTCCGCGCGCTCGACGACGCGCGACTGGCTCGATTCCACACCGTGGAGCTGTCCCTCGACTTCCCCACGGAAGCCGAGCATGACGGCTTCCGTGGCGCCGGCAACTGGCGTACGGTGCTCGCAGCGCTCGAGCGTTGCGCGAGCCTGGGGGTGCCGGTGACGATCACCGCCGTCATGATGACCATCAACTACCGCCGCCTCCCGGCGCTGGCTCAGGTGGCCGCCGGCTTCGGAGCGAACCTCCGTGTCAATGTCTACCAGCCCTCGCGGACAGACCGGTTCACCCTGAACTACGACCAACTCTGGGACGGCTTCCGCAGACTCGCCTCCGCAACCCGGCTGGTGGCTACGTCCGAGCCGGTGCTGGCCGGTGTGCTCGCCCTCGCGGGCTTCTCCGGTCCCGGTTGTGGCCGGTCGACCGTCCGCATCGCCCCCGACGGGGCCGTCATGCCTTGCACCTACTGGCCGGCGAGCCGTCTGACCATCGCCGACCTCGAGCGCGCCGGTGATGACATCATCGAGACCGCGGAGTTCCTGGCCGCACGGCGGACTCCGGACGCCTGCGCCGGATGCCCGTGCCGAGGTGGCTGTGCCGGCCGTCGCGCACTGATCGGGGGAGCTGGAGCCCCCGACCCCTACTGCCCCTTCGCCCGCGGTGACCGGATCGCGCTAGATTGGGAGACCGCCGGGACCCAGGACCTCCCGAAGATCGGGAGCGCCTGCACCACCGTCGTCTCGGCCCGCTGACCCGCGACGCCTGAACCTCGGCCGGCGATCGTCGGCACCCTTCCGCGCTCATCTGTTGCCCACCGGCCGGTTGCGATCGCGGCGACCGGGATCGGTTCCAGCACGGTCGGCAAGTAGTTCATCTGCTTCTCCTTTGGCACTAAATCTAATCACCAGCGGCCGAAATGAGCGCCGCCATCGACGTACAGGATGTCACCGGTGACCGTCGCCGCGTCGGTCAGGTACATGACCGCGTCCGTGATGTCCTTGACAGCCGAAGGCCGCCCCATCGGCGACAGGCTCTCCATCACGTCCTTCGAAGTCTCCCGGTGAAGCGGCGAGGCACGTACTTATCCAAAAGGAACCTGACAGGCCGGGGGTCGGCACGTAAGGCGACTTACAGCGCCTGCCTGGCAGTCGCCCGATGCTGCCTACTTCGGCCTCGTCGGGTAGGCGAGGATGAAGTTATCGCGATTCGGCATCTTCACCTTTGCCAAGGTCTGGGCGTTCATCACGTCGGCCTCCCCGATGACCCCATTGAGGTGCAACAGGTACGCCGTGATGGCATACGCCTCGTCGTCGCTGAGCGAATGCGACTGCGTGTAGGGCATGGCTCGGCGAACATAGTCGAACACGGTCGTCGCGTAGGGCCAGTAGCTGCCGACCGTGCGAACGGGAGTCTTGCTGGCGAGCGTTCCGTGGCCACCGACCAACCGGTCATTTGGCTGCCCAGCGCCCTTCTCACCGTGGCAGTTCTGACACTTCTGCTCGTACACAACCGCACCTTGCGCCGACGTGCCGCGGCCCGGAGGCAAGCCAGTGCCATCCGGTGGGATGCTGACATCCCAGCCGGCCACTTCCGCCGACGTCGCCACACGCCCGAGGTTTGGGGTCTCTGTCACCGTCGGGCTCGCGCAGCCGGCGAGGGCCATGACGCAGAGGCTCACGGTGAGACGGCTACGCGTAGACATTCCTCACCTCGCCGTTCCCCGCGATGCTCCATGCCTGAATGGCGTTGTAGTGGAACACGACGTTGGTGCCGTGCTCGGCCACCAGCTTGTCTCGCGTCGGCTGCACCTCGCCCATGCTGTCGGTGGCGCGACTCTTCACAATGGCCGGCCCCCCGTTCCACTTCCAGGGGATCCGGAAGCGGGTGAGCGTCCGTGACAGCACCGGGGTGGAGAGCGTCGCCTCGGCCCAGGTCTGCCCGCCGTCCGCCGACACCTCAACCCTGGTGATCGTGCCGGAACCGGACCACGCGATGCCGGATACCTCGTAGAGGCCGGGCCCCGGCAGGGTCAAGCCAGGTGAAGGCCGCGTGATCACGGACTTCACACCCATCGGGTACGTGAACATGAGCGATCTACCGTCGGCCTGGAGATCCGTGTAGCGCGACGTCTCATCCTTGGTCATGGTTGGGGTCGCGGTCACTTTGATCCGCCGGAGCCACTTCACGCTCATATTGCCTTCGTAGCCGGGCAGGAAGAGCCG